>Ga0082335_1000330_pt1 | contig 122338 bp, 116 predicted proteins | sample Subgrocontami58m_FD_72375 | JGI IMG/M metagenome (GOLD analysis project Ga0082335, IMG submission 72375) | Subsurface groundwater microbial communities from S. Glens Falls, New York, USA - GMW37 contaminated, 5.8 m (SPADES assembly) (version 2) ... | reverse complement strand
ACAACAGTTTCTTTTCGGGAACTCTGCTCATGGGGGTTTGGGGCAGGGTCTTTGTTAAGAAGATATAACATCACTAAAACAGGCAAAGCGCCAACAGTCCCATACATAAGCCACGATGAAATTCCCCTATGGTAATTTTTATCCCTGGGAAAATTAACATTTGGCGGTATTGGCAAAGTTAAATCTTCCCTGGCTAATCTCTCTCCGTAATTCTCAAGCGAAGCCATTGAATGGAATCTATTGAACCATTCTTCATTTGCTTCTAATCTTCTTTCCTCAATTGCTTTAGCTACTTCTGCTTCTAAACCATTACTTCTTATTGCCCTGACTAAAATGTTTTCCATTTTACTAAGGGTACTAATCTGTTAATATAAACTTATTTAATAAATTTTTCAAAGCCCACCTCACAACAAAAAATTTAAATAGTATCACCATAGTAATACTTTTAGGGTGATTAAAAAATGGAAACTGTGCCTGCAAAGCTGACTAAAAAACTGATATTTGAGGCAGACGAGCTGATAAAGGAAGGCTGGTATGCGAATAAATCTGAACTTATAAGAGATGCCGTAAGGGAACTAATTAAAAAGCTGAAAGCTGAACGATTGGAATCCGCTATTAAGGAAGACATGCTATGGGGACTGCATGGCAAATAAGGTTGTCTCCAATACTGGCCCATTGATTCATCTTACCGAGATAAATTTAATTAAAGCTTTGGATGTATTTCAAGAGATTTGCATACCGGATGAAGTAAAAAATGAATTAATCAGGAATAAAATCAATCTTCCTAAAAAAGTAAAGGTGACTCATCTTAAGCCGCAATTCAAAGATGTGGCAACTATCCTGGTGAACAAATTTTCTCTTGATCTAGGCGAGGCTCAGGCTATAGCACTGGCGTTGCAGGAAAGAGCAGACTATTTCCTGACAGACGATTTGGATGCGAGGACTGTAGCAAATATCCATAATGTCGAAGCCCATGGGACAATCGGAATTGTACTGCGGGCTTTTAGGGAAAATTTGATTAACAAAGAAACAACAATCAAAAAAGTAAATGAATTGTATACACAATCTTCTCTTTTTATAACCCAAGATTTGGTTAATCAGGCAATTAAATCGATAAAAGAATTTAAGCAATAGCTTACCTAATCACTTCCCTTCTTCTTATCTTTGAAACCAATCTTTCCAGATTGTCAATCTTTCTCATCAATTCAAGCTTTTCCCTGTCCATCTCAATAAGGTGCCTTGCGAATTTTGTCAATTCAAAATCCTCTTTCTTTATGCTTCTGCTTATCTCAAGAAATTTATTTATTTCTTCATTTGTTAAATTTAATCTTGACAAAATCTCGGAAACTTTTTTTCTCAGCTCATTGTAATCTTCAGCGTCCTTCCTTAATGATTCCCTGTTGACTTCCAAATCCTTCTGCAGCTCTTCCTCGAACTTGTCAAGTATTTTCCTCTGCAGCTGCCCTTTCAAGAGCTTGAACTCATACAATTCTTTTCCGAAATCTTCCCTCAGGTTCTTGATTATATGGAGATTTTCCTTGAAGCTGTTGAGAAATTCTCTCTGCTCTTTTTTTGACTCAATCAAATCGTTTTTCAAGGCCTCTAGCTGCTGATTAAGGTCATGTATCAGCTTATTGTTATTTCCAATCTCTTCTTTTATTGAATCCAAGTCCTCTTTTGCCTGAAACACACCTTTGATTTTGCTTATCACGGGAAAAGATGATTTAAGCGCGCTTTTAAAGCTTTTGACATTTTATATTATACATAATATTAAAAATACTGAAAATATATACAAATACGAAAAGTATATATATTATAACATAGAATCCAGGGCAGATGCCTAAAAAATCGACTTCAAAAAGAATAGGATTAAGCATAAGCCTGGACGAGAACCTGGCCAAGAGGCTGAATGACTTCTGCAGGCAGAATTTCAATGCCGAAAGGTCTGCGGTCATAGAAGAGGCGCTGAAGAAATTCCTGGAGGAGATTGAGAAATGAATGGATTTAACTCCGGCAACAAACAGGGAAAACTTATTTTTACAATCACATTAGTTTTACTTTCAATAATCTTATCACTTCAAACTTTTGCAGCAAAAGATTTCATTGTTGAGAACAAGACAGCTGCTTTGTTTATTATTAATGGAACGACTGGAAATATTATTTTAGCCCCTTCATTTGGATTGGTTGGGATTGGGACAATAAATCCCATTAATGCTTTGACAATAATTGGTTCTGTGACGTCCTTCGGCTCGCTTAATGCGACTTTCATTAATGCGACTGAAATCAGGATTGGAAATAATTTGATTGGTACTTCAGGAGCGTTCAATAATGGAAATTATACAACGCTTGAAGATTCGGCATTCAGAATTGTTAATTTCACGACACAATTAAATAATTACATTTCCTCATTTTTTAATAATGAGAACTTTACAAACTTAAAGCCGTTTACAATAACTAATTATTCAGCAGAATATGCTTCAACTGGATTTAAAATAATCAATTTCACAAATAATTATGATAACAGGGCTGACAGGTTTGGAAATGCGAATTATTCGAATCTTGCTCCGTTTACACTGGCAAATTACTCTTCTGAATATGGCTCAAGCGGATTCAAGATAGCAAATTATACTGCTCTTGAGAATGCAGCATTTACAAATGCAAATTATACAAACTTGAATACTTCATTATGGAATTTATCAAGAAACCTGTTTGTTTACCTGAAAGATGCAGCATTTTTAGTCAGGATTGGTGATGTCAATAGAAACATTTCAAATGACACTTTTGCTGTAATCGGCTCTGCTGCTGTTTATGGCTCTTTGAATTCAACGTCTTTTAATTCATCGTTTATTTTACAAAATAATAATCAGGTGCAGACAATAAATGCTGTTTTTAATAATGTGAATTATACTTCATTAGAGAATGCTGCGTTTACTAATACAAATTACACCAACCTTGAGGCTGTTGCATTCAATAAAGTTAATTATTCAGCAGAGTATGCTTCAACCGGATTTAAAAATGCGAATTACACTTCGCTTGAAGACGCTGCTTTCAGAATTGCTAACTTTACAGCCAATTATGAAGCTCAGGCATACTTTAAGATTGCAAATTACACAGCGCTGCAGAATGCAGCCTTTACTCTGGCTAATTACTCAGCAGAATATGCTTCAACAGGATACAAGCTGGCTAACTTCACTTCCAACTTAAATGCCCAAAATGGCTCATTATGGAACAGAAGCAGCGCAAGCACATATCTTAAGTTTATTGATGATTTAGTAGGCATCGGAACAATAACCCCTGACAACAGGTTAACTATAAGAGGAACTGATGCAGATGCCAATTTAGCAGGGCAGCCAGGATTACTGCACTTGAATATAACTGACAGCTATAATAAATCAACAACCAATCTTATTACTCTTGACCATAACTTAAACAATCCTGCTAATTCAACCGGCGGAATTGGAATAGGGATATTATTTAGAGCAATTAATAATGATTCTGAATTAGTAAATGTTTCATTTATTAATGCTAGTTTAGTTAATGCAATTAACGGAAGCGAAGCAAGCGCTTTATCATTCTATACAAGGGCTGCTAATGGCCTGCTGACGCCTAAATTAATATTGAATGGCAGCGATGTGTTTATTGCGCCTACTGGAGGCAACGTTGGGATTGGGACGACGGCGCCGGGGTTTCTGTTTGAGGTATCAGGAGTAGCAACTACTTTAGCTAATATTAAATCATCAGGTGATGATACTAGATTGCGATTGGAAAACACGGGTACTGGAGGCAAAAAGTGGAGTTTAATTTCAGCCGGAACATCAAGCGGCTTACCAACGAGTGGCTTTGCTATTAAACAAACTACAGATGGATTAGTGCGATTGGTTATAGACGATAGCGGCAACGTCGGCATCGGAACGACGGGACCGGACAGCGCTTTGCACGTCAACAGCTCATCTGTCGGTGGAGCTCTTAAAATAACAAACGGCTCCGGTTCTAATTATACTTCTTTGTTTGTGAATGCAAGTTCTGGATTTATTGGGATTGGTACAGCAGGACCTATCTCAAAACTACATATCGCCGACACTTCTTCCGCGGCAAGCCCTGCCTTGAGAATGACAGGAAGCAACAGCGGAGACCTAGTCTATTTAGGCGACCTCTCCGGTGCTTCTGAGAACGTAGGCGGCCTTGTTCTGTACAATGACTCAGGGAGCCAATCTATTAAATTCCAGGCGGCAGGTTCATTGAACTCGTGGATCAATACGGGCGGCAACGTCGGCATCGGAACTACGGTTCCAGGTACTAAATTAACAGTAGTCGGAGATGCGAATATCTCTGGCTCTTTGAATGTTTCGAGTGGTTTAAACGTAATAAGCGGCAACGTCGGCATTGGGACGACGGCACCACAGAACAAGTTGAATATTTGGGGGTCATCAGCCGGTGAGTTTATAGGCACGAAGATTACTAATGCGAATGGCGGTCTGAACAGTGCTGGGACATTGAGTTTTGCTTTGACCTCTGCAGATGTTGATATGGCCACGATAAAAGCTATCCGGACGAACGCCGTAACGGACGCCGACACTGATTTGGCCTTTTCTGTCTATAACAATAGCGCTTTAACGGAAAGAGTCAGAATCCAATCAAGCGGCAACGTCGGCATAGGGACGACGGGACCAACCTCAATGTTACATTTGAACAGTACCACAAACTACCTGATGAATTTTGACGGGCCTTCCAATAAATGGCGTGAGATTGAATTCAGCAACTCCGGCAATGTCATAGCCCAAATAGGCAAGGTAGCTGCCGGCAATAATAATGTTTATATCGTCGGGAACGGAACTTCAAACTTATTATTGCTAAATACTGGCGGCAACGTCGGCATCGGTACAACTGTTCCCGGGCAGAAACTGACAGTAGTCGGAGATGCAAATGTTTCCGGTTCTTTAAATGTTAGCGATAGTCTAAACGTAATAAACGGCAACGTCGGCATCGGGACGACGGGGCCTGCGGCAAAATTGCACATTGAAGGAACAGATAATGTTATATCGCAATTGAAATCAACAGGTGCTGATAGTAATGTCAGATTATATTTAGCAAATGATGCGCAGAACTGGGCATTATTTACCAGTGGCACCCAAAACGACATATTTAAGATAAGAGACATGACTGGAGCGGCTGGTGATGCATTTGTTATTGCAACATCAGGCAACGTCGGCATCGGGACGACGGGGCCAGAACAGCCATTACATATAAAATCAACTGCTGATGCTCTGATTTTGGAACGTACGTCAACCGTATTTTCAACTGTATGGGGCCAAGACAACATCGGCACTGTAAATTACTCATATTTTAGGGCAAATAGCAGTGCGCATAGCATGGGTTACATTTTCTCTACCGATAACACTCCTGCAACAAGCCCGCAGGTAGTAATAAATCCAGACGGCAACGTCGGCATCGGGACGACGAGCCCTGCTGTAGTATTAGATGTTAAAGGAAAAGCTAACTTTACTGGTAACTTTAGTGTAGGGCAAACCAGCAATATATTTTTCGTTGATAATACAACAGGCAACGTCGGCATCGGGACGACGGGGCCAGGGGCGTTGCTGGATGTCTTTCAGGGTTCAGCCACTACTTATGGCCGAGTCGGAAGATTCGTGAATAATAACTTTGCCACTTTTGATATTGGTTTTTCATCGGCACTAACGAATTTGGTATCTAATAACGCTATTGCGTTCCATACTGGTTCTAGTTTAGGCACACCCGGGAGTATCATTCCCTCCGGTGAACGGGTCAGAATTGATACGAGCGGCAACGTCGGCATCGGGACGACAACGCCAGATAATATTCTAGCAGTAAAAGGCTCAGGGATAGGAAACGGGATAATTATTACACATAATGTTGCAGCAGCATCCAACTGGACCTTAAAATCAGGAATTGCCGGAGTTAATCATGCATATTTTGCAATTGGTAATGGCACAAGTAATATTTTAACAATAACTCCAACAATGCAGGTGGGTATTAATAACACATCCCCATCTTCAAATCTGGACATTGTCGGAACTATTAGCGTAAGCACTGGTTCAGGAACCCAAGGCTTATTTCAGTCAACCACAGGCAACGTCGGCATCGGGACGACGGCGCCGGGGCAAAAACTTGATGTCGCGGGTAATGTCCAAATCGGCTCTGGCAATTATCTGTTTATTGGTGCTGGTGAAACCCGTTTTGGTGGTGATACCAGCAATGCCATTATCTATTCCAATAATGCTGAGCGGATGAGAATAAATTCTAACGGCAACGTCGGCATCGCCAACACAAACCCGGAAGAAACATTATCCGTCACAGGCAATTTAAGCATCAGCGGAACTAACTGCAAAGATTCAGGAGGCTCAGCAACCTGCAACAACTTCGTAGATTTCGCTGAATTATTTGACTCCAGCGAACCAGTCGAGTCAGGCGACATAGTCGTAATAGACTTCATAGATAGTAGTAGCCTCGCACAGCCCAATTCCCCCCAAAACCCCAAATCCACTCATAATTCCTTCCAGAATCCGAGACCTGAGCAGTCCAATAACCAGCAGCCAGCCCCATTACCATTAACATTCAATACTGAAAATAATCCAGAAACTTCCTCCAGTTTCAAAGTCAAAAAATCCACCAAACCCTATGACAGCAAAGTAATCGGCATAGTTTCAACCCAGCCGGCAATCGTAATAGAAGGCGGAAGAATAGTTGCAATGGGTGGAACAACATACCAAAACAACACTCTAAAGCCGGCAATTGCCTTAGCTGGCCGTGTCCCAGTCAAAGTCTCAACCGAATCAGGAAATATAAAGCCGGGAGACAGGATAACCTCTTCCTCACAATCAGGAATAGGAATGAAAGCAGCAGCTTACGGCCCAACTGTCGGAATTGCAATGGAAAGCTTTGACGGAAGCAATGAGCAATGCGGCAGTTACAAATGCGGAAAAATAATTGTGTTTGTGAATGTCGGCGAAGGGAATGTTGCCCAGAAATTAACAGCGCAGGAAAAGCAGATTGAGGAATTACAGGCCAATAATAATTACCTTACCCAAAGGCTGGATAAAATAGAGAACAAAATCATGGTGATGGTGAAATAAAATGCACATAGAAGTTGACCAGAGCGGAAAGATTGAGCAAACTCACCTGGATACAGTTGTCGCCTTTAGAAATGATGAACAGTACTCCGTGCTGCTAAAGAAAAAAATAAAAGCCGAGATTTTGATTGAATACAGGAACAAATATAAGGACATTCACTACAGGCTTTTCGCTGTCTTAATATTTTACTGCATAAAAAACTACTTGCATAAAATACAACTGATTGTTATAGATGTTGAATATGAAAATAGGGATGCGGACATCAAAAAACACCTCATACGGTTTATCTGGAAGGAGTATCAAAACTTTGACAAAGGCTTAATCAGGTTCTCCAGAATTGGAAAAGAATCAAGAGCGCACAGAATTGCTTATCAGACTTTTGCCGGCAGATTATCCCCTAATATGTCCCTATCCAAAAAAGATGTTGAGAGTTTATTATGAGCGAAGAAAAAAATCGGGGGACGTTGCAAGGCAACGTAAAATGCACCTACAGCGAGCCTGGCTTATGCCTTCTCACAGTCAGTGCATCACCCTTCATGGGAGTCAACAAGGGTAAGGCATATATAAATCTTCCTACAATAACCTGCAACAACTTTGGGGATTACGCTGAATTATACCCCAGTTCAGAATTGGTTGAATCGGGAGATTTAGTAATAAGGATACGGAATAAGGCAAAAGAAGATTTGATTATGGTGATGGTGAAATGAACAATAATTATTTTAAAATAATTTTAATTGTATTGGCTGCAGTTTTATTGAGTGCTGTATATTCAACTCCGCCCAAATTAACATCTCACGCTTATGACGTTGCTGAAAGATTTTCCACTTTGGAAACATTAGAAGCAGGTGATGTAGTTGTTTTGTCAGAAACAAAGATAGACGAAAAGATTGCATCAGAAGCGCTAAAGGTAGATGAAAAAGAAGTAAGAGACGCAATGAAAGAGATGAATATTGATGAAGCTTCAAAATTGGCTGAAGCAGGAGAAAATAATAATTTAAATGATGCGCCGGGAGATAAACAAACAGAATCAAGCAATGCAATAACCGGAAAAGTAACAGATGGAATCCCAAACACCAGTAATGAAAAAGCTTCAGGTAAAAACAATAATATTGAAAATAAAATTTCAATTGAAAGCTCAAAGCAAAAAATAATAAATAAGCTGAATGAAAAAGACGGCGAAATAAAAACATCAACAGGAAAAGACAAATTGATTGCTGCAAAAGCCGCTTTGGTAAAAACAACAGCTGTCCAGAATGACATAAATATCATTGGAGTTGTTTCTTCGAATCCCGCTTTTATTATGGGTTATGGAAGCGAATTAAAAGATACGAATTCAGTCCCAATTGCATTAATAGGGAGGGTTCCTGCCAAAGTTTCACTGGAAAACGGGCAAATATCAGTTGGGGACCCTTTGACATCATCAGCAAAAAAAGGCTATGCGGCAAAATCAGTGAATTCAGGAAGAATAATCGGTTATGCAATGGAAAACTACAATGAAAAATCCAATTCAGAAAAAATACTTGTTTTTGTGCAGCCAGGATGGCATAACGCAAATGAAGCAAGCTCTCAGCAATTGAATTATTTAAACAAAGTGAACGGAAGCGTTATAATAAAGTTGGGTTAATGGGCGTTATTGAAAAGTCCTCACTTTCGTTCGGGCTGCCATCTGTTCGCATGTTTAAATAATACTTTGTAGCCAAAATTCCCATTGCAATTTCCTTTTGGCTATATGATTTAGCAATAAGATGCTCACACTTTTGATGGCAGCCTTCAACTTTTCAATATCGCCGTTAATGAGAAACTTAAATCATTCCCTTAATCCTATTCACAAACTCGTCAAAATCCATGGTCTTTACATTCAGCCCGCATGCATTCTCATGCCCGCCGCCGTAGCCTTCCAGGCCGGCAAGGCATTTCTCAACCAAAGGCGGAAGTATTATTTTAGAAGACCTGAGGCTGCATTTCATCTCGTCATTCTTTTCCCGTGCAATGAGTATTATTTTGTCAGGAAATCTGTAGATTGCCTCATTTGAGAGGTCGCTTGTAAACGAAGTTTTATCATCCTGGTATTTGTAAACAACAAGATTGCCTTCTGCCTTGCGCGCTGTTTCCAGCACTTCCTTTATCAGCGGCTCGTACAGTTTATTCGCCTGCTCATATCTTTTGTAGATGAACTTCCCCTGCGCAGTCTCCTGGTTAAGAATTTCATAAGGGCTTTCAATTCTTGTCAGTATTTTTATTGATTTCATCACATCTTCAGTTTTTCCCTTAAGAATAAATGAAAATATCCTGATCAAGTGCCCCAGCTTTGAATTGAATATTATATCTCCGGGCCCTTTGTAAGAATGCTCAATCAGCTCAGGATATTTTTTCTTAAAGTCTGCAATAAAAGGAGGAACAAACCAGTCAGCAACACACCCTATTGCCGCAATCCACAAGTCCTGCTGCACAACCTGATGGCACATGTAAGAAGTAGGGTGATTGTCTTCCCTGTTTGAAACTCTTGGATTGAAATATTTCACGTTGTTCCTCTCAAAAGGCCCGTGATGGTCTATCCAGATGACAGGAACTTTCATCTCGTCAAGGAAATCCTGCTCAACTATTGCCAAATCCATTATGAATATTTTGTCAGGCGATGCTTCCTCAACTTTTTTGAGAAAAGCGGTTCCGAGCTTCGGGGTGGTCTTTACAATAATTCCCTTGCCTTCCTTCTTGTACCTGTACATCTGAAGGAACGAGCAGACACCGTCCTGGTCATCATCAAAGAAGAACAAAGGGTTCTTGCAGTTATCTAAATGATCCCTTATCTGGTGGATTTGCGCTGTCGATAGTGCCATAATAACTGGATGAAGCTTTTGTTATTTAAGGGTTTTGAAAATTATTTTTCCAGTTTTATTCTTTCCAATCCAATCGGGCCATAAACAGAATCAGAGCTTATAATTTTGTCAATTCCGCAAAACGCGGCATTGAAAGCATCAAATACATTTAACCCGTATTTTTCAATGTAGAATGAAGCCTGCAAAGAAGCAGAATAAGTTTCTTCATCAACTTCTATAAACTCAAACATTTGGGTAAAAATATTCAAAGTGTTTAGCTTAAACTTTTTGCACATCAGGGCAACTTCTATGACAACTGAAATCGAAGTTTTTATTTTGCCTCTGTTTTCTTCAAGAATTTGATCAGCCCTTGATTTAAGCCAGTCAGATTCTTTGAGAAGTGCAAGAATAAAATCCGTATCAGCGAACATTTTTATTGGAAAAAACTTCTTTCTCAGCTTCCTCTCTTGCCATCTTTTTAAGTTCGGCAATTGTGTACTTGTCAATTCCCGCTTCTTTTCCAAGGCGTCTCAATTCAGCAAGAGGGTCTTTTGCTATTGGAACTAAAACTATTTCCTTTGGTGTTCCGACAACAGCAAATTTTTTTCCGTATTTGCCCAAAAACTTTGTTCCTAATATTATTCTGCCTCTTTCATCAGCCATTACAGTTCTCATAAAATCACCTGTGGGAAAAAGTATTGATTTGTGGGTTTATAAATTTTGCTGTTTTTTCTTATTTTATCTCTATAAACTAAATTGTCCATACACGCATCTTAATCCAGCGCCAGGGGATACCTTGCCCAATGGAATCAAAACAGCTTCAAGTCCTCGTTTTTGGAGAAATTTTTTTTCTTCAGGATGAATATTGCTGGTTAGCAAAACTTTACCGTTTAAGAGAAAGTTTATGCCATTTGATTGCCTGGCCATTTCATACATAAAATCATCAGTGCTGGCATCAATTTGCTTTTCGTCGGAATAAGATTTGTATTCTCGCAAGTCATAGTTATGCCGCTTTGCGATATCTTCCAGTTTTCTCCTAGCTCCTTTGAAGTCATCGCCTAATCCATTAAAAACATTATGACCGCCGTAAATTAATTTTAGTGAGTCGATTATTTGATAGTCGCAATCTATATGCCCTCCGCTGGTGCTGGTTAAAGAAGGGAAAAAATACAATGGAACGTCGAGCCCTCCATTTCTTGCTATTTTCTCAAATGATCTTCGCGAGGGAAGGTACAAGTCTGACAAGAGTATAAATTCACGGCCAATAATATGCAATCCCCCTTCTGAAGCGACTTCCATTGGAATAATTTTTTTGTCGTAGCCCATTCTATCCATCATGCTTCTCAAGGGAGAGTTTTGAAAAATTGAAAAGCGGGAAAGCAGCCCATCCAGAAGCGCCGGACTCACATACAAAACTTTGCCCCATTCGGTAATTAAGTCTCTGCCGTACATGCTAAGAATTCCACGATGATTTTTTCTTAACTCTGACATTGGAATATTCAGCACATGCACATTAAAATAAGAAGAAACTGCTTCATCTGTTTCTCTAAAGCTCCTTAGCCTTTCCGCCAGTGAAATTTCATCAGGCTCGTTTATATTTGGGTATGTAAAATTTATCCTGAATAGATGGCTCCTATTCTCATTTTGTATTTTAGAATTCTCTGGCTCTTGATGTTGTTTGCAGCCTATTTGAGAATAAAATGCAGAAGCTAAGCCTGAAATTTTCAATAATTCTGTTATCAATTGCCTTCTTGGGATTTTTTCTGGCATGAATCGGGGAAGATAGTTTAATTTATAAATTCTTTTATGGTATGTTTTCAAACCAAAATATTTATAACAATTCCCGGCTTGTCTTTCTCTCATGCAAGTTCCATTCAAGCACAAAGGCTACGACCCGTTAGGCGGCTGCGGCAAGGGAAAATGCCCGATTTGCGCAAGGAATAATGCCATTTTCAGGGTCAAGGATACTCTGCAAAAGGAAGAATTTACCAGCGATGCAGTTGCGCCATTTGTCGGAAGATTTGGATATCCAAATATTAATGTCGGAATTCTCGCTCCCACTGAGCAAAAAGAGGATGCATGGCTTTACGACGCTCCAAAGCATTGGGCAGCTGAGAATTTTGAAATCCCGAAGATTGTTGACTTCCGTTCCTCATTATTGAATTCAAGATATAATGTTAACATTAAAAAGAAAATAAAATTAATTGAGCTGTCGCAGGATATTGCGATGTCATCACAGCCGGTTGATGTAGATATACAATTATCTGAAAGGCCAAAATTCCATCTGAACCTCGATTCTCACATGGCGCCAACAGGCCCGAATGCAAAATTAAAAAAAGCAACCATGACAGAAAATCCTAAAATTCACACAAAAGTCTACAAAGTATTTGATGACATTGACCTTAAGGCAAATGAAGCTGTAAATTATCTTTACAAAAATAATTTTGATGAAAACTTTTTGAGCAGAATTTTAAGTGTCGGTGTTTTGGGATTGAAAAAGGACAGGAAGCTAGTGCCGACGAGATGGAGTTTGACTGCCACCGATGATATAATAGGGAAAAAATTAATAGATGAAATTAAATATTTTAACCGAATTAATTCTTATTGCTCGTTCTTTGGAAGTTATCTTGGAAATTACTACCTAATCCTTATGTTCCCGGAAGCCTGGAGCTATGAGCTGTTTGAATCTTATGTTCCTGAAAACTGGAATTTTGGCAGCCCGTTGAGGTATACAACCGACTATGAAAGCTATTCCGGAAGAAAGGAATACGCAAAAGCCACAGCAGGAGGTTATTACACTGTCAGATTAGCTATTTTGGAAAAACTGAAAGAAATGAAACGCCAGGCTTCAGTTTTGGCTTTAAGATTCATAACAGATGAATATTCAATGCCTCTTGGTGTCTGGGTAACAAGACAGGCAGCAAGAAAATCCGTGTCTCCAAAGCCGATTGAATTTTCTTCCAAAGAACTTATGTTTAAGTATGCAAGGCATTTTATCAAAAGAAAGTTCAACGCAAATGTGGGCTGTTTGTTAGGCAGCAGCATTTTGGTCAAAAATATTAAAACCCAGTCAAAGCTGGCGCAGTTTCTTTAGTTGGATGGAGTTATTTAAACGGCTTTGCACAAAAACTCAGCCTTCAGCTTCGGTTTTTGCCATCAATAAGTGAAGCCCTAATAAGTGAAGCCCTTCAAAAACATTATGCATAATTTTAAAAACTATTGTTAATCACCTAATGGTATGTTGCAAGAATTAGTAGAAGAGATGTTTGGTTCGATAGAAAAAAGGCTGGCTGTTTATATGGAAGGCCGTGTTTATCCGAATGAAATTGCGACAACCTTCAACTTTATTTTGTATGATGAATTCAGTAAGCAAAGAAAAGGTTCTGATGATAAAATTTACAGCCTAAATCCGGTTTTTGTCGGACAGTACTTTGTCGACCCGGCGAGTCCTATTCAAACAAGAGTTTTCAGCCATCATGGCACTGAAGCGTGCTCGCCTATCCCAATCAGGAGAGGAGTTATTGGCAGAGCTGTGCGCACCGGCGCGGACCAATACGTTCCGGACGTCACAAAAGATTCCGAACATGTTGGATGTGATCCCAATATGGGAGGGTCTGAGCTTGTCCTTATTTCATGGTCGGAGCCTTATGGCCAGGGAAGATATCAAGGAAAAAGTGCCCCAATGGGAGTTTTAGATCTTGATTTTAATGTAAAAAATGTATTATCCATTGAAGATACAGCCAGATTGCGAAGAATTTGGGATACATATGGGCCAAAAATTTTTCCCGGGCAGGCCACATTTGAGCCTAAAGAAAGTTTATCAGTAAGATGATAGGCACTATATTTTTTTCTTGAACTCTTCCAGCTCCTTAAGAAATCTCTTGATCGTCTTCACGACATGCTCAGGCTGCGTTTTGAGGATTTCAGAAACTTTATCCAAAACATTTCCGTTAAATTCTGACAATTGACTCAGGCTTTTCTCATTGTTTTTCGCAATGTTTTTTAAATTTTCAGCCTCATTTGGGGATTTAATTAATTTCTCATTAAGTTTTCTGTACATTTTCCATTTTTCAAATAGATTATTTATGGCGGAAGGCAATTGCTCAACCTTTACATCCAATAATTTCGCAGACTCTTCCAGAATATTTTTCTCTTCATTCTTTTCTTTCTTTGCAGCATCTCCCGCCGTGAAATATAATCTTACAATCCCGTCTGAAATTTTTGTTGTCTTCAGTATTTTTATTTCGCCGGCTTCAGATGTATTGTGAAGGTGCGTTCCTCCGCAAGCCTCAACATCAATGTTTGGAATATTTATTATTCGGAGAACTTTTCCCGGTACCGCCCCTCCCTGGTAAATTCCCATTCCGTAAGTCTGCTCTGCCTCTGTCCTTGGCATGAACTTGCTTTCAACTTCAATGTGCGCATTCACAAGCTTGTTAGCTTCTTTTTCAATCTCAGCCAATTCCAAATCAGAAATGCTCTGGTAATGCGTAAGGTCAATTGTTGCCTTGTCAATGTCCTTCTTAGCTCCTGCCTGATTTATGTGGTTTCCCAGAACTTTTCTTGAAGCGGCGTTTACTAAGTGAGTGGATGTATGGTGCTTTGCAAGCTGCATTCTTCTAGTCAAATCAATCTCGCATTCAGCTTCATCTCCTTCCTTGAAATCAGGAGTTTGGCTTACAACATGAACAATTGTATTTCCCTGCTTGAAAACATCAATTACATTCCGGCTGTTCATTGTTCCCAAGTCATTCAGCTGCCCTCCGCTTGTCGGATAAAAATAAGTTTCATTCAAAATTATTTTATTTCCAATAATTTTCAGGACTTTGGACTTGAATTTATTCTTTTTGTAATCTAAATAATAAAGCGCCTTTGTTTCAGGAACTCCTTCCAAATTAAGCTTTTCTTCCCTTTTCGTAGCATGCTCCTGCTCGCCTTTCTCATGCAGCTCTGCAACTCTTGCATAGAAATTATCAGGAACTTCAATATGTTTCCCTAATTTTTGGCCTTCTTCTTTCACGATTTCGGGAGGAATGCCGTAGCTGTCATACAAAATCAATAATCTCTTGTCGTCAATATTCTCTTTCATCAGCTTGGAAACTATCGAGCTTGTTTTCTGCTTTGTAGCTTCATATTTCTGCTTTTCGACTTCAAGTATTTTTGTGACTTCATCGAGGTTTTCGCTCAGTTCAGGAAATAAAGGCTTCAGGTATTCTGCATGCCACCTGCAGACATCAGGCAGATGGATATCCCATTTGTATTTGTCAGTTAATGAAAGCGCTCTTCTCAGGATTGCCCTTAGGTTGTAGCCGCCGCCGACATTGGAAGGCAAAGCCCCGTCGCTTAATGCAACAAGCAAAGCCCTTGAATGCTCTGCAACAGAATAAAGCGCAGCAAGCTCCATTATTTTGGCCCTTAATTCTTTTACATCATAGCCTGTTTTTTTCGCAACATCATTCCAGACTTTGTTTATGTCATCGACCTCATCAACATTGAGGTAAGAAGAATAGGGCAAGAATTTTTGCATCATTTTTTCATCGGTCTTTACCCCCGTAATTGAATATAATTTTTTTACAACTGTTGGGAACGTGGTTTCATAGCTTGTCGATTTTCCCTGGGTGAACCATGCATTCCTTTCATGCCCCATACCCATGTCAAGAACTTTCAGATTCAGCTCTTTATTGCCTGAAGGTGTCTGCTCATACATCATATATACTTGGTTTCCAAGCTCCAGCCCTCTTGAGAAATATTCCATGCACGGCCCGAAATTTCCGCCGCCTGCCCAGGCATCTTCATGGAAAGTTATTTCCTCATTCTTCAATCCCAAGCCTTGTTTCAGCCAGTTATGGATATCAGTGAAATATTTTGCCTGGTCCCAGTCCTTTGGCTTCATGAAAGCATGCTGCCCGATCATGACAAAAGCGCAGTAATGCGCGCCCGTGATTCCAATATTATCTATATCGTTAAACCTTAGGCACATCTGTGGAACAACAAGAGGATTTGCAGGCGGCTCAACTTCTCCTGAAACAACATAAGGCTGAAAATCATAAATAGAAGCCTGCACAAAATCAGTATCATCCCTCCATCTTGCGACAACAGGGTATCTCTTTATCGGAGTGTATCCCCATTTCTTGAACAGCTTTGAAAACTCATTCCATAAGCCGATGTAATCCATCTCTTTTCTTGCCGGAGTATTTCCTATAAACCTGAATCCTCCAGAGCAGGCAGGGTTGCCGCAGACATCAGAGCCTGTTGTTGTCCAGAAAAACATCCCGCAGTTGGAGCATTCCTTTCTTTCAAAGCCTTCTGATTTCAAGACAGAAGTGGCATAATATTTATCAGGATCCTTGCTTGCTTTTAGTTTGAATTCTTTCTTTATGTCCTTGTCTGATGCCATGATTTGAGAAATGAACTGTAATTCAATTAAAAAGTTATTGGTTTGGGGAGCTAAAATAATTTTTATTAACTTGACAGCGCATTTTCCCCCAATATATTTATATATAAGTAAAAAGATAATTCTTCAAGAGGCTGATAAAAATAAAATCAACAAAAATAATTCTTATAACTGCTGTTTTGGCTGCCATCTTTATCTTATCGGGCTGCGCAAAGCCCGAGTGCGAGAAGACTTCCGACTGCATATCCAAAACATGCACTTCAACTTTGTGCCAGAGCAATAAATGTGTTTCCACTCCCGTAACTAACTGCTGCGGGAATGGTGCCAAGGAAGCAACAGAGGACGGAAAGCCGGGCGACAAATGCACATGCCCGCAGGATTATGGCAAATGCGAAGGCAAGGGGAAAATAAAGTACGGCTTAAGGGAAGAAGACGCCAAATATGTGCATTACTTCTGCGATACCAGCAGGAAATGCGTTTTGGGCGTTGAAACTCCCGACATTGCGCCGCAAAACTTCCTTGATTCCATAAACAACGGATACTTTAAGGCGAGCGCGATAACGAAATATAACAAGCCATTTGATATCAACAAAGACCAGTTTGAGATAAAGCTCACTTTGGATGATGCAAACAAGGACTTGGTTTTTCCAATCAAGCTGACCAATGTTAAAATGCTGCTGAGCGCAAGCTCTTCTAATTCAGAGCTGTTGGTTTCCGAGAAAAACCTTGATGTTTCCTTAGGCAGCATTGGAGATATTGCATTGATTCAGGTTCCATTAAACCTTGATTACAGGCCACAGGAGATTGAAGAGTCAGGCTCGATAAGATACAGCATCGATTATACTTTTACAAGGCAGGTTCCTTCAGGCACTTCTTCTGACGGAAAAACTCTGTACAAGAACGAGATTGCAAGGGAAAAGCATTCTGCCCCCAATAAGCAAGTTTTCTTTGTAAGAACAGGATAAAATGCTCGGCAAAAAAGGAATTGAGCTTTCTCTGAATTTTATTGTGATTCTGATAATTTCTATTACAATTTTTGGCTTTGGAGTGAAGTTCATCTATGACCTGTCGCAGAAGGCAACTGAGCTGCAGAATATGGAAGTGGCAGATTTGGACAGCAGAATATCTAATTTGGTTTGTGAAGGCTCTGACAGGGTTTGCGTCGGAATTGATAAAAAAGAGATAAGAAGAGGGAAGTTTGCAGTTTTTGGGCTGAAGATTATTAATGTGATTGAGCCAGATCCACTTTGCTTAACTGGCGGGCAGCAGAAGTTTAACATTGAGGTGAAAAATCCAGACCAAGGCACATCGCAAGAATTTTTTGGGTTTAAAAAAGATAATCAGAAAATTGATCCAAGCAATACTCCTTCCGGCTTTAGAGGGCTGCAGGTCCTTCCAAGACAGCGTGATGTAAAAATAAATAAAAATGAGGAAAAAAATCTAGGCATAGGGGTTCAGGTTCCAGACAATGCGCCATCAGGAACTTACATCTTAAACATTTATATAAAGACAAAACAGAAAGAGATCGTTTCAGCGTGCCCTGAAAAAGACTACTCCGTAGTCCAGAAACTATATGTCGAAGTGCCCTGAAATTATTCAGCAGCCTTTACAATCTCAGAAAAGCTCTTTGCATCAAGGGAAGCATTCCCGACCAAGCCGCCGTCAATATTTCGCATTGACAACAATTCTTTTGCATTCTCGGGCTTCATTGAGCCGCCGTAGATTATTCTTGTATTTTTTGCTGTTTTTTCATCAAAAATCCCTTCAATGGCTTTTCTTATGAACAGGTGGCTTTCCTCTGCATCTGCTTTTGTGGCTGCTTTCTGATTTGTGTTTCCCCTGCTTATTGCCCAGACAGGCTCATACGCAATTGTTATATTTTTTAAATCTTTAATATCCTTCAGGCAGCTTATCAGCTGGCTTTCGAGGACATCCTCTGTTTCTTCTTTCTGCCTCTGCTCAAGCGTTTCCCCGACGCAAAAAATCGGCTTTAGCCCATAGCTTAGCGCAGCAACAATTTTTTTATTAATCAGCTCATTGCTTTCGCCGAAAAATTCCCTTCTTTCTGAATGGCCCAGAATTACATATTCGCATCCCAAACCTTTCAGCATCAACGGGGAAATCTCGCCTGTGAATGCGCCTGAAGATTCATGATACATGTTCTGGGCGCCAAGCCCGATATTGCTTCCCTTCAATTCTTTTGATACGACCTGCAATGAAGTGAACGGCGGGCAAATGATGATATCCACATTACCAATCCCTTTAACAAGAGTTTTTAATTCTTTGGCTGCCGAGAGAGAGTCCCCTACTGTCTTGTTCATCTTCCAGTTTGCAGCTATTAATTTTTTCATTTTGGTTTTTATTTTATGATTTTTATTATTTCCTAATAAGCAAATCACAATTAAAATTTTAAAATAACAATGAAAATTATTTACTTTTTCTGCCTATTCCCTTATCCTATTTAATCTTTTTCTTTTTGGTCCTGAATAAAAAATACGTTCCAATAAAAATTATTAAAATTGAAATTGCAATCACCCAGCCTGAAATTTTTATTCCAAGATCCTGGAACAGCTGCTGAGGATACAGCCTTACAATAATCTCTTTTGCAGGGTCAAAAGTATAAGTTCCGCCTGTAAAAAATAATTTGTGAAATGACTCAAAGCCCGAGGAGAAATCAGAGTTTATGAGGAAAAATAGAACTGCAGCCAATACTAATGTCAAAATTCCGCCGAAGACAAGGACTTTTCCTGCAAAGTTCACGATGAAATTATTGACTTTCAAAGCGAAAGATGAGGCAAGAAGAAGAATGATAAAAATTATTATCAGCGAATACATTAAAATTGAAAGAAACTGTGAAGCCCCCCTTACGTCCCAAAAGTGCTCTTTTTCCCTTTCGTTAAAGCTGTCAGGAAGCTCGTTAGTATTTCCTTTAAGAAAATTCATGACTCTTTCGTGGAGCGGCAAAGCATCCGGAACATTTTGCTGCACATTGTACTTTGAAAATTCCTCATTGTAAAAAGAATTGCTGAATGCAACAGACTGAAGAACAACAAGGGCAATCAGGAACGGAACAATAAGAATCAGAATAAATTTTGCCAATGTTAATAGCTTCATAAAAATCAGCTGTCCATTATTATGGCGGATTTCTCGCCTTCAATTGCTTTTTTTATCGCATCTTCAATAGTGCTTAAATTATTTTTCCTTTCGCTGTTTCTGGCTTCTTTCTGCGACTCAGTGAAAACCTGCTTGGCTGCCCTGAAAGGGATATCTTCGTCTTTCAAATTGCCTGTTTTCTTCTCTTCTTCGGCATCATCAAAAAGGCTGTCTTTTTTCTTCTCGTCCTTTTCTTTTGCCTCTTCCTTTTTCATGTAATCAGAAGAAACATCGCCTTCTTTCTGGCCGTATTTCTGCTCGTTATACTTGGCGTCGCTTTTCTTCTCGTCATTCATTATGTTGCCGTATTTTGAAGAATTATAGTTTCCACTTGAATGAATGTTCCACTTGTCCTCATCCCATATTTTTGCATGATACATGATTTTAAGATGCTATCAGCCCGTTCCAGACTGATTTCTTTATTTTATATCCTTTCTTTATAAGCAAGTCAGCTTCCCTGTTGTTCCTTGCCAAGACCATCGACTCAAACTCGAAATCAGGCCCAATATCTTCCATCTCCATAAATGGGTTCAGCTGCTTCATGGTCGCACCTCTTAGGCTTTTTAAATCTTTTGTTTTTATAACCACTAATAGGTAACAAAATGTCAAAAATACTTGATGGCTATGCAAGATGGGTATTTTTGACACCTCAAATTTTGTCGATTAAACCTTTGTAAGGGCCATATCAATCTTCTGCCTGAGCTGCGCCTCAGGATACGCGCCGACAATCCTGTCAGCTTCATTGCCTTTCGCAAAAATTACCATGCAGGGTATTCCTCTGACGTCATATTTTGCAGCTATCTCCTGGCTTTCATCAACATTTAGCTTTGCAAATTTTAATTTGCCTGAATATTCGCTTGATATTTTTTCCAGAACAGGCCCGACCATCCTGCAGGGGCCACACCAGGGAGCCCAGAAATCAACTAAAACAGGAATATTGCTTTTAAGAACTTCTTTTTCAAATGTATCACTTGTTAAGTCTATCATAGGGGAGACATAATTATTTATTATTTAAAGGTTTAGTTTTTATTTTTTACCTGCTTATCAAATACCTTCTCTTGTCCAAATCCAAATCAGTGAACTGGTCGCATGCCTCCCTTAATGAGCCTGCGCTTGATTTTCCGAATGCAATCACTTCTATCCTGCATCCTAATGCGTGCCTGAGATGCTGGACCAAAGGAACGTAATCGCCATCGCCGCTGACTATAACAATAGTATCGAGCTTTGGAGCCAGTTCAATCGTATCCATTGCCAATCCAATGTCCCAGTCGCCTTTCTTTGCGCCCCCTGCAAATACCTGAAGATCCTTGGCCTTTACTTCATATCCTATCTTTTCAAGCGCGTCGAAGAAGTTTTGCTCTTCCCCTACATCTGCTTTTATGACATAGGTTATTGCCCTAATCAGGCTCCTGTTCCCGACTGCAGCCTTCAGAACCTGGGCAAAATTAACCTTGGAATTGTATAGGTGCTTGGCAGAATAATACAGGTTCTGCACATCAACAAAAACTCCGACTCTCTGTCCCTTATAATGTGTATGGATCATTTTTACCTCGCCATCGGAATGTCTTCATTGTAGCCGCAGCTTGAGCAGCTTAATCTGCCCTCGCTGAATGAAAGCGATAGCTTGCCGCATTTAGGGCACTGCTTGACGACAGAAAACTTCCTTAAATTTTTTTGCAATTCTTCATCGTTATGATTCATTGCATGTTTTACAATTTTGTCCCTTCTATATAAAGTTTGTGAAAAAGGAACAAAATTGTAAAATCAAATAATAAAAATTCAATAATTAATCAAAAATACCTAAAATAGAAATAAAAAATCATCTGATGACTTCGTACTGCTTGACTATTATCCATGTGAACAGGAACAAAATGACTGCTCCGGCTACCATCCATGACAATCCTGATTGGATGGAATCAACTGCCATCTCATAAAGACCGAAAGCCATTATTCCAAAGCCAAGCCAGAGGAACTTGTCCAATACCAACTTCATGATTTCAAATTCCTGCGGTTCTGATAATCTTCGTTTCATTTTGACCTCTGATTTATGTTACGGTTACGAAAAATGTTTTTGTGTCGTATTCAGTTACGGTCGAGTCTCCTTGGCATGCAGTAATCCCTGCACCGCTGCATGAAGCTGTTCCAGCTGTACTTCCGCAATCGCATATGATAATTTCAAAAGCATTTGTATCAACAGCAGTTGGCGCAGTATACTTAATCGGATAAACTCTTGCGTCGTTAACGTCAAGCTTTTGGCTTCCTTTGTTATATATAAAAGCATCAGGTAATGCATCTTTTCTACTGCCGTCCACCCTGTCAATAGCTTTGATGTTAATAGAAAATCTCAATTCATTTGACTTTGTATTCTTTACTCCGATAGCAAGAACTTGTGAATCTTTTTTTCCGATTATAACCTCATTTGTAGGAAATGACAGTTTCTTGTCGCTTGACCTCAAGTCATCAAGAATCTGCTGCTTGACCTGCTCCTGGACAGAGCCTGCTGTTTCTGAAATCGTCTTGAACTGGTTCCTTATGAATCCGAGCCCAAGGCCGAGAAGAGTCATGGCAAGAACAACTATAACAATTGCCTGTATTGAAATTTCTAGAGAAGCCTTCTTATTGAATTTGAACATCCATTCACCTCTTTTTTTCCCAGCACAAATAAAAAACAATGCTAACATTCTTATTTCATAACTCATTTATAAAGCTTTCGAATTCGGAAAATAAAAATTCATTTAGCAAGATTTAAAAACCAGAGAAATTTCCATAAGAGAATGGCAAGATTAAGGAAGTTTGTTTCTTACAGGAACATTAAAAGGCCCTATACAAGAACCTCTAAATTCAAGGCAGAGGCTTATATCAGGATGACGCCTAATCCAAAGGTCGTCAGGTTTGACCTTGGGGACACGCAAAAGGCTTTTGAGTACACGCTTAGCCTCAATTCAAAATCAGAGCTTAACATAAGGGACAATGCTTTAGAGAGCGCAAGGCAGACGTCAAACAAGCTGCTTGAGAGCTTTCTTGGGCTTAGCGGATTTCATCTGAAAGTCAAAGTTTATCCTTATCATGTGCTGAGGGAGCACGCTTTGGCGGCAGGAGCAGGCGCTGACAGGTTCAGCTCGGGAATGGCTCACGCTTTCGGAAAGCCGATGGGGCTTGCCGCAAGAATAAAGAAAGGACAGACAATATTCCAGGTAAGAGTTGACAAGCAGAATCTTGGCGTCGCAAAGCAGGCTTTGGAAAGAGCTTCAAAGAAGCTGCCGTGCGCGTGCATGATAGTAGTGGAGCAGAAGAAATAATACTTTTTCTTTATTGGCATTATTGGAAAGTTCTCACTTTGTTCGGGCTGCCATCATTCACATGTTTAAGTAAAAGTTGATAGCGAAAATTCCCATTGCAATTGTTCCGAGTTATACGAGGAACTTCCGAAAATCCTATTTTCGATTATCCTTTTTGCTGAAGAATAAAGCCTATGATGCTCATATCTTGATGGCAGCCTTCAACTTTCCAATAACACTTCCAGATGCAAACTTATAAATAGGAATTGTACTAATCTAGTTTTATGGTTCTTGAACTTTTAAACAATGTAAGCCCGAACAAGTATGTTCATTCTGCAATAATTCTTATAGTGTTTTATGCCCTTTCCCAGATTGTTGTTTTTATTTCCCAGAAAATAATTCTTCGGCTGGCAAAGAAGACCAAGACGGAAATTGACGACCAAATAGTTTTGAGAACCAACAAGCCCATTTCATTGATTCTTCTATTAATCGGAATAAGGCTGGCAATAATTCCGCACGCGCTTTCACAGCAATCCATTGATATAACGGAGCATGCAATCTCCAGCATGGTTATTGCGATTATAACTTATATAGCAATTTCTGTCATTGATGTTCTGGTAACCAGCTGGGGCAGGAAATTTGCGGCAAGGACAGAATCAAAGTTTGACGATGAAATTGTCAAGCTCTCAAGAAGATTTTCAATAATAGTTATAAGCTTAATTGGCCTGATATTTATTCTCAATACATGGGGGATTCAGGTAACGCCTCTTCTTGCAAGCCTCGGAATTGCCGGAATTGCAGTGGCTTTTGCATTGCAGAGCACTCTCGGGAATATTTTCGGAGGCATTTCCCTTATTGCTGACAGAAGCATCACAGTCGATGATTTTATCAGGCTTGATGACGGGACTGAAGGATTCGTTACAGATATCGGCCTGAGGAGCACGAAGGTCAAGAGCATAGACGGCGATTTGATTATACTGCCGAACGGAAAGCTGGCTGACTCTAAAATATACAACTACCACCAGCCTTTGCCCACAACGAGAATTTCAATAGATTTTGGAGCTGAGTACGGCTCTGATGCAGACAAAGTCAAGAAAGTTGTAATTGACGAATTAAAGCTGATTCCTAATGTGCTTAAGGAGCCTGCTCCTCACGTTATTTTCGACTCAATGGGCGATTTTGCGATGAAGTTCAAGGCATTCTTCTGGGTATCTTCAATTGAAAAGAAAGGAGAAACAAAAGATGCTGCAGTGACTTCAATTTATAATGCATTGAACAAAAATAATATCGGGATTCCTTTCCCTACAAGGACTGTTTACATGAAAGAGAAATAAATTTATCTCCTGTATATTTTTGGCAGAAATAAAAATGGATATCTCATTGCCATTGCATTGATTCTTGCATCATTCATTCCTTTTTCCATCAAGCTTTGCATTACGTTTGCCAAAGGGGACAGCCTGAAAGTATCATAATATTTGGAGGCTGGATCAAGTTTTCCTATATTGTCTATCCAATATCGCTGCAGAGTTTCAAGATCTTTAAGGAAATTCCCTGCTTGCTCCTGGCTTATTCCGTTAAACTGCATCAAGTTGGCGAGCAAAGCAGGTTCTTCATACATCCCATCATGCATTTGCCTTAAAAAATTCCTATCATCAGGCAGATTATTCCAGTTTAAAGGAAATGCTCCCCTTATCCAATAATGGAATCCCTTTAAAGGAAATGCTTCCATTCTCCAATAATGGAATCCCAAGTACTCGTTTCTGAAAATATATTGGGCAAAATTATCCATCTTGCCGTCAGAATTAAATTCATCATACCATCCCATCTTTTTCAGCCAATCGGCATCAGAGACAAAATTACTGGCAAGATTTTGAATATATGGATCAATATACCCAATTAGATGCCCGTCCTGGAAATAGAAATAATCTTTACGGGCATAATCATATTTGTAATTTAGAGAACTTTTCACAATATCTTCCAATTCACCAATATATTTTCTTATTTCCGGATCGGCTCTTTTTAACAATTCAGGATGCTGGCGCATTATTTCGAGCAGTTTTTGGGCCATAGACGGTGAATCCGGCACACTATCACTTACAACTCCATCTTCCCATCTTAATTTCTCATGCAAAAATGTCTTCAAATATTCGCCCAATTTAGGATTATAAATCTCTTCAGAAATGTAATAAGCGGCTAGGTCTGCAGCTGCGCTTATCTTTGAACGGCCTCTTGAAGAATTATACCTTTCAATCAATTCCCCTAAATTATTTCCAATATTTTTTGGCCATTGGCCATCTGAGTTTTCCCAAGAAGATTTAATCTCATCGTAAAGAACCTGAATAGGCGGCTTTCCAACTGAAGAATCATCTTTTTTAACATTCAGGCTGCTTAATCGTATCCTGACATCAGCCCAGCTCCCTATTGTGTTGATATCGCCTGAGTAATGTGGTGAATAATTGTGATTTTTAGATTCAAAATTGTAGCCTTCTTTCAGCCTTTTTTGAACTGCTGCATTAATGTCGATGCTATCACAATTTCTAAGAAAAGGCAATGAGCCAACAACTAAGACCCCCAATCCCGCAAGAACGTGTTTCCCGTTCATAATGAAAGAAATAATATCAAGAGCTTAAATAATTATGCAAATTACTGGCTTTGTAGAAAATCTCGCCAAAGGCTCGGTTTTGCCATCGTTCACATGTATATTAAATTGGTTTATAGCCAAAATTCCCATTGCATAGAAGAAAATCCTATGGATTTTCTGAAATTCAAAGATGCGCACATCTTTGAATATTTCCTTTTGTCTGGATAGTTTAACAATAAGATGCTCACTTTTTGATGGCAAAACTGGAATTTTCTACAAAGCCCAAATTACTCCTTTAAAATCTCAGCAACTGCTTTATAAGTTTCAGGATAAGTATCAGTATCGAGCAATTCCGTGTGCAGCTTGCTTCCAAACACCCCTCCGCAGGTTCCGTTTACAAAATAAATTTTTGCGTTGGATAATTCTGCGTTTTCAATTGCAACTATACCGTCGCCGTCTTTTTCATCCATCTGGCAGCCCCTTCCGATTAACGTATACAATTTAACTTTTGACGGCTGCTTTGACGGATCATTGACCTTGTTGATGAACAGGCTGTTTTCCTGCATGTCGATGCATTCCCGGTTTTCTCCAATGATGCCGCAGTAGCTCCCTGCCTGGCCCGCGATTCCCTTGTTTGGCGTTGCAATCATTATCAGCTTGTCTACATCATCCTCTCCGAAAATCTGGATGTACCTTCTTGCAATCAAGCCCCCCATTGAATGAGCTACTATCTTTACTTTGGGCTTGTCTGTTCTTTCCTTGACCAAGTCAATAAGGGCTTTTAGCCTGATGGCATAAGTGTCCAGGTTCTCGCTTTTTGTTGGGATTACTATATATTTGTCATTTTGCCTGAATGCGTCATAATAATAGCTTGCTTTTACTGTGACAGGCTTTCCTGAGAGGCCCCATATTCCTGAAGGGAACTGCTCATTCTTTGAATAAAGCGAAACAGTGCCGACGTTGAGGTAGCCGTCATCCTGAAGCTTAGACTGGATCTTGTTGAACGAGTCAAGGGAAAATTCAGGAGAGTTTGCGCTTGCAAAAGAGTGGCCGTGAAGGAGGATTACAGGAAAAGTCTTCTCATCATATTTGCATGCTTCACTTCTGCAGCACGGCTTGCAGTCATTGAAGACGCAGCATATCGGAGGATTGTCAGAAAGGTTTGCGTCTACCTTGGAAGTTATGTTATAAGTTATATTTGACCTAATCGGCGCAAAGCTGAAATTGAAAGTTTTTTCAACAGGCGCCGCAATATTATCACATTTACTCAGATATGATGATGCTTCGCCAGATAAATTCATTTTGGATAAGATGTAAAGCGAAATATTAAGCGACTGATTGTAAGATGCGGGCAAGATGTCATTTTTATTTTTTGGGAGAGTTGAATTTGCCGCATCAATCACGTCTTTGTGAAAGCTTCCCTGAGAAACAATGCTTCCAAATGAATCAAGGTAAGAATTATTTATTTTCCTCAGTTCGTTTTCGCTGAAATGCTGAGCCGATTTGATAAAATCACCGTCTACTACTGTGCCTGTTTTGTTCAGTTCAAATAATTTTGCTGAAGATTCTCTTGCATCCACGATTTCCTGACTAATTCTTGCCAAGGAATTGCAGCTTTCTTTCAGCAATTTTGTATCAGGATATTCAGAATAGAAAATTTCTAAGCCTTTTATTGGAAAACTCAGATTAAAATTTCCATTGCAGTTTTGCATTATGCTGCAAAGAATGCCGCCTGAAACCCTTGAAGCATGCCCAATGGCAAAAAATGCCGATGCCGCATGAACCCTTGAGCTTTCTATCAATGAGCCGCTGCCGTTCAAAAGCTGAGTTACATTTCTTTGCGCCCAGCCATAATTTTCAAACTTGTTTGAAGTTAAAGCAGAAGCTGTCAGATTAAAATTTTTCATTAGATCATGGAGGCCACTGAAATAATTTTTTCCAATAACGCCTGAGTAAACATTGAGATTATCAATTGCCTGAGATGTTAAATTCAGCTCTGCAAGAAGCATGTTATGGATTTGAACAATGTTCTTAATTGAGCTGTCAAGAATGCCGATTGCATCATCAATTCTTTTCAGATTCTCAAAATAAGATTCATTGAATAACCTGCTGAGCTTTGCATAATCTTCAACAGACCACAGGCTTCTTAAATTCTCTATGGAGATCCTTGTCTTGTCGTAGATATCATCAACTTCGATCTTTTGCTTTGAAATGTTGAGGAAGTTTGCCTTGAATCCGAGCTCGAAGTATTTTTGATCAACATGCTGGCGGGCTACATCAATTTGCTTCAAAACCTCCAAAACATCTGTCATGTTTTGCTTCAGTATTTTTTTCAGCTCTTTTTCTGCCTCGGTCAAGTCGTAGTTTATTGTTACAAGAGATGACCTGTATTTTTCAGGGCTGCCGGTCAGGCAAATGAATGAGCGCACGCTTTTGCAGGACACATCAAAGCTGTAGACATCCTGGCCGCTTCCGAGCCTCTTCACGCTTAGGTTATAACTTTTCAGAAAATTCTGGCCTTTCTGTATTCCAAAAACGCCTTTTTCAATGATTTCATTCCTGCTCCTGTCGGTGAAACTGTAAGAGCATGATGCCCTGCAGTATGCGACATTGTCAATTGTTACATCAAATTCTGCCTTGCCCGATTCACCATAATGCATGCTCAGGGATTTCTGCGTCGGCTCAAGGTTCACAATAAGGTCATTTCCGAGCAAAAAATTAATTTTTTGGTTGAAAAAAACCAGAATGTAGATGAAAAGAACCGTAAGAAGCGCAACTATTGCCGCGTCATACTTCTTCCAGAAAGATTTTTGCTCAGGCACATTGAAATAATAAACAGGGTAGGTTATAAAGTTTTTGTGAGCAATGCGTTATTGAAAAGTCCTCACACTCGTTCGGGCTGCCATCGCTCAGCTGGATATAAACTTAGAAGATTACAAAAGATAAGCTTCGCATTTTGATGGCAGCCTACAACTTTTCAATAACGCCGTGAGCAATGGCAGTTACTATCTTATAATATCTACATTTTTAAATTCATTAAAAGCCCGATTACCTGTTAAGAATACTCTGCTACTTTCAAGAGCATAGGCATATATTAATATATAAACATTTGGATTTATTAATTTCAATATAGTAAATAAATTAAATGCAGATATAGTTACCTATACAGAAACACAACCTTTAAATATAAGTTCATACATTTATTAGGAACTAATATACCTTTTCGTATACTAGAATAGTTAATAAAGTAAAAAATGTTAAAGTGTTTTCAAAGTGGCAACAGAACTTATCAGCTTAGGGATACTCTTCTTGTGCGCAATAATAGGCGGCATAATAGCAACTAAGTTCAAGCAGCCTGCAGTTTTCGGATTGCTTTTGGTCGGCGCTATAATCGGCCCTCATTCTCTTAATCTTGTCCAGGATGCAGGCATGATAAACTGGATGGCTGATTTTGGCGCAATACTGATATTGTTCATCATAGGCCTTGAATTTGACATTTCCAAAATGATGAAGCTGGGTGCAAGGTCATTCCTTATTGGGCTGCTTAAATTTGCGATTGTACTGTTTTTCGGATACCAGACAACTTTGCTTTTGGGCTTCAGCACAAAAGTTGCATTGTTTGTAGGTGTAATATTGTCTTTCAGCAGCACAGTTGTCGTCATAAAAGTGCTTGAGCAAAAGGAGATGATAAGCAGGAAAGAAGTTCCGCTGCTTGTTGCAATACTTGTAATTGAAGATGTCATTGCAGTTCTGGTACTGACTTTTTTTTCAGGAGTGAAGGATGCTACAAGCGGAATGCTGCCAACATTTGAGCACATTCTCTTTTCAGTTGCAATTCTTGTATTTGCATACCTTATAATGCTAAAAATAATAAAATACGGCATTAACCTGATACTTAAGAATAACAGTGATGAATCAGTCCTTGCGTTTCTCTCATTAAGCATGGGGGCTTTATTCAGCTACTTTGCATTGTCGCTTGGGCTTACTCCGTCTGCAGGCGCATTTTTGGCAGGCAGCTTGGTTGCCTCGCTTCCAAATGCAAAAGAATTTGGCAGGGCAATCCACCCTTATGCTATGGTTTTCACTGCAGTATTTTTCATTTCAATGGGAACCTTGGTTGATTTCCAGTCAGTAAATGCGAACATTGCGCTTATTGCCGCTTTGCTTGTAACTGTTCTTATTTCAAGATTCATTGCAGTTGGGCTTTTGACAATGATTCTTGCAAACTTCAAGAATGAGCAGCCTTTTTTTTCCAGCATAGCCATGCTATCTGTCGGAGAATTTTCACTTCTTGTCGCAAAGGAAGGGGAAAAATTTGGATTGGGAATAGACCTTGTTACTATAACTGCATCACTTATCTTCATAAGCGCAATACTCATGTCAGTCGGAATAAATTACAGCGACAGCATATATTCAAAGATGAATTCAAGAGTTCCTGTAAGGACAAAGCTAAGAATGGAAAGGCTTTCCAGCTACATGAGAAAATTTTTTGACCAGACTGAAATTGAAAATTTCTTTACCAAAAAATTAAGGGCAGATTCAAAAATAGCTTTGATATTGATTATACTTGCCGTGTTTGCATTTTTTGTATTGCGAAGGCTGTCGCTGATAATAGAATCAAGCCTGAACACAATATTTTTGTACGGCTTTTATGCCTTAAGCTCTGTTGCCATGCTTTATTTGCTTAACATCATCTACCAAAGATTAAGCCTGGTGCATAATACCATGGCAGTAATCCTTACAAACGTAGATTCGTCAAGGAATTTGAGAAAATGCACAAGAATACTAAACAGCTTATTGCTTGCCCTGGGATTCTTTTTTGCAGCCATGCTGTTCCCGTTTGCAATCTTTGCATTTGATTTGAATGTTTGGGCTAATCTTGTTCCTTTTGCGCTTATTTTTATTTCATTTTATTTCATAAGAAATTTAGTTTTGCTTGTTGACGGAAACTCAAGCTATGTTCCGTCTTACAGCTCGAGTGTCAGCTTTGCGAATTTTAAGTGAGGAAAGCAGCATATTCATTTTTATATACCTAGTTATAACTTGATTAATCCCAAAACTTTTTAAATAAGCCTTCTTTCTCATATATGATTCTAACAGGAGGTTAAATAATATGGCTAGCTTTAAATTATGCATTTCAGACCCGTCAAGCGGGAAGACATACCAGAAGGAAGTAAAAGACGCAATGGCGGGCCCTTTCATGGGCATGAATATAGGAGAAAACATCAAGGGAGACTCATTTGAAATGAGCGGATACGAGTTCCAAATCACAGGAGGCTCTGACTACTGCGGATTTCCTATGAGAAGAGGAATTCTTGGGCAGAGGAAGAAAATTTCATTATACGGCGGAATAGGATTTAAGGGCGGCGAGAAAGGGATAAAGAGAAGAAAAACAGTATGCGGCCACAAGGTGCATGACAGAATTTCGCAAATAAACCTTAAAGTCACAAAGCAAGGGTCAAAAAAACTTAACGAACTCTTCGGTGTTCCGGAAGCTGAAAAGAAAGAAGAGGCTGCAAAGGAAGATAAGAAGGAACATAAGGCTCCTGAAAAGAAAGAAGAAGCCCCTGTTAAGGAACATAAAGCTGAAGAAAAACCAGTAAAAGAGCACAAAGCCGAAGAGAAAAAGGAAGAAATGAAAGAAGCAAAGAAAGAGCACAAGGAAGAAAAGCCTCACAAGGAGCATAAGGAAGAGAAGAAGGAATAGGCTTATAATAAAAAATAAAAAGATTATAATTGAACTCATTAACGTTAACAATTAAAAATTAAGGGGGAATACTGGATTCTTGCTCTTAATGTTTTAGATTTGTTCCCCGCCCCCTTGCGGAATTGTTTGAAATCGAGCAAGATTGCAATTAAAATATTAAATCCAAAATAAAACATGGCTAAGAAGAAGAAAGATGACGGGCAAACTGAACAGGAGCTTCCTGCACAGCCAGTCATCAATATCGGCATGGTGGGCCATGTTGACCATGGCAAGACCACTCTGCTTGAAAGGATAAGCGGCAAGTGGACAGACACTCATTCTGAAGAGCTGAAGAGAGGAATCACGATAAGGCTTGGCTATGCTGACGTTACATTCAGAAAGTGCGAGAGCTGCGAGGGCGCAAAGGCATACACGGCAAAAGAAACATGCCCCGGATGCAATTCAAAAACAGTACCTCTAAGAAAAGTAAGTTTTGTTGACGCCCCCGGACACGAGTCGCTGATGGCAACAATGCTTGCAGGAGCAACTATTATGGACGGAGCGCTTCTTCTTGTGGCAGCAAACGAGGAATGCCCGCAGCCGCAGACAAGAGAGCACCTTATGGCGCTTGAAATTATCGGAATCAAAAATATTGTAATCGTGCAAAACAAGATTGACCTGGTTAACGAGGAGCAGGCCCTGAAAAATTATGAGCAGATAAAGAATTTCATCAAGGGAAGCGCTTTTGAAAATGCCCCTGTAATTCCCATTTCTGCGCAGCACAGGGTCGGGCTTGACTATCTGATTCAGGCTATCGATGAAATAATTCCCACTCCCGAAAGGAGCTCAGCCCAGGAGCCTTTGATGCTTGTTGCAAGAAGCTTTGACATAAACAAGCCCGGAATACTGCCTGACAAACTTGTTGGAGGGGTTCTTGGAGGAAGCTTAAGGCAGGGAATTTTAAAAGTTAATGATATTATTGAAATCAGGCCTGGAAGAGCGGCAGTTGAAAAAAACCAGCAGATTTGGAAGCCCATAACGACAAAAATTATCGGAATAAATGCAGGATCTTTAAGCCTTGAGTCAGTAGGCCCGGGGGGCTCAATCGGAGTTCTGACATCACTGGACCCTTCGGTTGTAAAATCAGACCAGCTGACCGGCTCGCTTGTCGGAATGCCGGGGAAACTTCCAAAAGTCTGGACTGAGCTTGTGCTTGATGTCCATCTGCTCAAGAGAGTTGTAGGGACAAAAGAAGAATTAAATGTTGACCCAATCAAAATGACAGAGCCTTTGATGCTGAATGTAAATTCCGCAGCAACTGTCGGCATTGTAATTGAACTTAGGAAGAACAAGATAAGGTGCAGGCTGAAACTGCCTGTGTGCGCTGACATCGGCTCAAGGGTTACGATATCAAGAAGGATAGGGAACAGGTTCAGGCTGATTGGGTACGGCGCGCTGGTGGAGAAATAGAATTAATCACTTTCTAGTAGTATAAATCACAACCTTTAAATACCCCTGATACTTCTGATTTACTATGAAGGGGATGGTTTTATTTTTTGGCATAGCCATATTTGCATCATTAATCCTGGCCGCAAATACAGATAGTTTCAAGGCTGTACAAATAAATAATAAGGAACAAAATAAAAATACTGAGTTCAGCACTTTCACTTTAGCAGTATGCGAGAATAAGGAAGATTCTGTTTACTGCAGAGATGAAGTTTTTGTTAACTGCAATGAGCACATTTCAAAGCTGGGAGATTTTAATGAATGCGACGGCATAAAAATAGAGATTCCGAAAGCAACCGGATTTGCAGTGTTTGATAAAAGCTGGAAAGACCCGAGAGTTTAATCTCCTTCATAATCAATTAGCGTGATTATCTTGTGCTTCTTTCTCAATTTTTCCATTCCGCCTAAATCAGGCAGGCCTATTACGAAAGCGCACTCAACTACAATTCCGCCCAATCTTTCAATTAAGTTTATTGCAGCAGTGCAAGTCCCCCCTGTTGCAATCAAGTCGTCTACAAGCAGAATTTTTGCGCCTTTTGGAACCGCGTCAACATGCACTTCCACAATCGCGCTTGCGTATTCCAGCTCATAGCTTTCCCTTTCTGTTTTTCCAGGGAGCTTTCCGGCTTTCCTTATAGGAACAAATCCTTTTTTTAATTTATGGGCGATTGCGCCGCCAAGAATGAATCCCCTGCTTTCAATGCCTGCAACCAAATCAAAATCAAGATTTTTGTACCTGTCGCAGAAAGTGTCAATCACATAACCAAATGCTTTTGCGTCCTTCAAAAGCGTAGTTATATCCCTGTACATTATTCCTTTCTTTGGGAAATCCGGGATTGTGCGGATAACTGATTTTAGGTCCATTGAACAGTGAAAGTTATTTTAATATAAATAGTTTAGGATTTTACGTGGCAGCGTTCAAAATCTCGCCATGGGCTCGGTTTTAGCATCAGTTCGCATGTACAAGTAAATGAAAATAGCAAAAATTCCCATTGCAATTTCCTTTTTGCTGGATACATTTTGGTTAAGATGCTCACAAATCAGATGCTAAAACTGACATTTTGAACGCTGCCGATTTTACGTAGCCACTTTTCCATAGTAATCATAAATAAATTTATAAAGAAAAAATGAACCCCGGAGATGATGAATACAAGTTTAAAATTAGAGTTGGCTTTGGCTGCATTTCTCGCAGCTTCCTCTGCCGGGTGCGATGAGCGAATTCCCGGGAAGCGCTATGACACTTTATGCGATGTAGTGGCCGGCTCGCAATCCGAACCTGCAAATTCCGCGACTAAGACTTCGAGATTAACTTCTAATGGAATAAATATCTATTTTGACACTGATGTTTCTCAATTGAGCCAAAAGGCCAAAAGCGGCCTATCAGATTTTCTTAAAAAAATTCCCGCAGGAGCAAGCTTCATAGATGAAGGATATGCAGATAGCCGCGGCTCAGCTGAATACAACATTGCGTTAAGCCAGAGAAGAGCTGATAGCGTGGCAGAGGCAATAAAGAATGTTTTTCCTAAAGCAAGAGTCATGATGGCTGCGTACGGGGAAGGAAAGTCAAATCAGAGTACATCCGATGCAAAATTGCTTGCAGAAGACAGGAAGGTAAGGGTCATAACCAACCAGGGGATTATCGCGAGAGGGCTTGACATGCTGCCCTCTGATGTTTATCTGATTGATGAATCCGGCTCGATGCTGGATTCTGCAGGCCCTTCGAGCAAGAAAACAAAATGGCAGGAAGTCCAGAGCTACAACTTTCCGGATGATGCAAAAGTTTTCACATTTACGAGCTACGAGAGGCCCTGCGGCGGCCCATTATCCAAAGAGAAGCCGGACAGGAGGGGCATAACACCGTTATTTTATGAAATGATAAGGCTGCTGGAAAGAACTGAAAGCAACAAATCAATCACAGTCTTGACTGACGGGGCAGACTCCAATATTTTGGGAAGATTTGAAAGAGTAAAAAGAATCAAGGAGTTGGCACATCAAAAACATATCACAGTAAGCTTTTTGGGAATCGGCCTGGATAAAAATTATGAAGGCAGGCTACGGGACATTTCCAGAACCACCGGCGGCAATGTTTATATGATAACTCCCTAGGCGTTATTGAAAAGTTGAAGGTTGCCATCAATTTGTGAGCATCTTAAAGTTGACTATCAAGTGAAAAGGAAATTGCAATGGGAATTTTCACAATAAACTTACACTTTTACATGCGAACGATGGCAACCCGAGCCAGCAGGCGAGAACTTTCCAATAACGCCACTCCCTAAGAACATTTTTATACACTGTTACGTTATTCTTTTTTAATGTTAGTCAACAACACCAACTATCGCACAGTATGGATGCAGGATACTTCAGTATATTTGATTAACCAGCTTCTTCTGCCGCACAAGTTTGAGATTTATCGGTCGAGAGATTTTTTGGAAACCGTGAATGCAATCAAAACAATGATAGTCAGGGGAGCGCCTGCAATCGGGGCAACAGGAGCTTACGCGCTGGCGCAGGCTGCGATGGCTTTTGAAGGCGAAGATTTTAATGATTTCAAAATGAATATTAGCGGCGCTTATTCTCAAATAAATTCAGCAAGGCCCACTGCAAACGACTTGAAATACGCGCTTGATTTTGTAAAATCAAAAATGAGGGCTGAAAACAGCATTACAGAGTCAAAAATGAAAGCTTTTGAAGCTGCAAGAGAATATGCCGACTGGAGCGCTGAGCTGTGCAGGAGAATAGGGGAGCACGGAAATAAAATAATAAAAAGCAATGAAGCTATCCTGACGCACTGCAACGCCGGAGCGCTGGCATGTGTTGACTATGGCACTGCATTGTCCCCGATAAGATTTGCGCATTATGACAAGAAAAATATTTTCGTCTTTGTTGATGAAACAAGGCCCAGAAACCAGGGAAGCTCTCTGACCGCATGGGAGCTGGCTCAGGAAAAGATTAATCATTCCATAATAGCTGACAATGCGGCAGGCCATTTCATGAAAACTAAAAAAATCGGCATGGTGATTGTAGGCGCTGACAGGATTGCCATGAACGGCGACATTGCAAACAAGATAGGCACTTATGAAAAAGCAGTTTTGGCCAAGGAAAATAATATTCCCTTTTATGCTGCAGCGCCTTTATCAACATTTGATGCCAGTGCAAACAGCGGAGAGGATATCCCTATTGAAGAGAGGCATGAGGATGAGATGTTATACATGCACGGGATTGATGAAGACAAGAAATTAAGAAAAATAAGGATTGCGCCTTTTGAAAGCAGCGCAAGAAATCCTGCATTTGATGTAACGCCTGCCAAATACATAACCGGAATTATAACTGAGAAAGGGATTATAAAAAGCCATGAAATTGAAAAATTTATAGGAAAATGATGATTAAAAAAGAAATCATGATAGATTCTGATATAAAAAATGTTTGGGACGCATTCTGCAAAATTGAAAGCTGGAATTCTTACTGCAATGAAATAATTGAGGCAAAATGGATTAGCAAAGAAAAATGGAAGCTTAACTCGAGGTTCACGCAAACAATAAAACTTTTTCCTTTAATTGGAATTTTTAAATCAAATCCGAAATTTTTGAAGATTGCTCCTTTCAAAGAGGCCGCATGGAAAGGAAATAGAAAGCTTATCTGCGGAGTTCATACTTTTAAATTTAAGAAAATCGGCAAAAAGACCAAAGTTTCCAATATAGAATATTTTAAAGGGCATTTGGCATTTTTTATTTTGCCTTTGATAAAAAGAAGATTTGAAAAATACTTTGAGAATTTTAATCAAGGATTGAAGACGGAAGCGGAGAAAAATGGAAAAATATGACGGAGCTAAGTTTAGGACAGTTTTCTTAAAGAATGAAGTTCTAATTACGGATGACTCTAAACAGATGATATGCTGGTTCAGAAAACTCTATGATGCCGGACTTGCTCCTGAATACGGCCAGGGCTCTTCAGGAAACCTGAGCTTCAGGCATAAAGATGGATTCATAATCAAAAGCACTAAGACATATTTTAATTCCATAAATGCAGATGAGCTTGTTTTTGTTGAAAGCTTTGATTTTGACAGGAAAATCGCTTACGTGCATGGAAAGCTGGAGCCGTCAACAGAGCTGCAGATGCATTACTTCATTTACAAGAACAGAAAAGATGTGAATGCAGTATTCCATGTTCATGATTACAGAGCTATGAATGTTGCCGAGAAATATAATATTCCAATTACAAATGTTACAGAGGCAGGAACTGAAAAAATAGGATTAGACGTCTTGAAATTTCTCGATGAAAAGAATTATGTGATAATGAAAGAACACGGGGTTGTGGCAGTGGGAAAGACAATTGATGAAGCAGGAAACATTATTTTAAAATTTAATGAAACGGCTGAAAATTAATCAGCCTCCAATGACTGAAGTCTTTATGTCTTCCCTGCACTTGCATTCAAAATATTTTATTTTAGGAATAACCTCAATCAGTAATTTTTTTACATTATCTGCATTCTGTTTCATGGTCTTAAGTATCATTTCAATATTGACTCCTTCTTCATTTTCTCTCCAGCAATCATAATCAGTAGACATAGCAACAACAGCATAGCAGATTCCGGCTTCCCTTGCCAGGACAGCTTCCGGAACTGTGCTCATGTTGATTACATCTGCATTCCACTGCCGGAACATATGGCTTTCAGCTTTTGTCGAGAATCTTGGGCCTTCAATTGTAATGACAGTCCCTTTCGGATGGCTTTTTAACTTTAATTCATTTGCCGTTTCTGACAGAATACCCCTTAACTTTTTGCAAAACGGCTCTGCCATAGGGATGTGGCATACTTTGCCTTCGTCATAAAATGTCTGGTGCCTTTTTGTCGTCCTGTCAATGAACTGGCCGCAGAATACAAGATGCCCTGGCTTTATTTCCTCCTTTAAAGAGCCGCAGGCTGATGTTGCGATGATATGCGTGCATCCCTGCTCTTTTAGTGCCATAATATTTGCACGGCAGTTTATATTTGTCGGACTGATTGAATGCTTTTTTCCGTGCCTGGAAAGAAATACTACATCAACATTTCTTATTTTACCGATTGTTAAGGAGCTTGAAGGATTTCCAAATTTTGTGGAGACTGTCAATTCTTTTGAATCCTTCAATATTTTTGGGTTTTCAAGGCCAGAACCACCTATGATGCCGATTTTTATCATTTTTAATCCACCCGGAAGCTTAAAATTGCCTTATTTTTGAAATAAATTGGCGAGGGCTGAGCGACTGGCAACCGAGCGAAGCCCTAGCACAAGATAATGTGAGCGCAGCGAATGGAATTAAATTTTATTATTTATAGAGGACTTTGAATAAATAAAAACTTCTAATGCTTTACTTTTAAAGATGATTTAACAGCTTTATCGCTTATTATTGCGGAATTGCCGCTTGGGTCCTCTATGATGAGCTTCTGCTTTTCCTGGCCCCATGTTATTTTTAAAATTTTCTTGAGCATGTTTTTTGCCTTTTTCTTCTTATCTTCATCTTCCTCGGCCTCTTTTGCGGATTCGACCTGATACCTGACTCTGCTTAGGATTCCTTCAATGTTTGTGACATAACCCTGGGCCGCAGGGCCGGGCGTTATTGTAGCAATGTGAGGCAGTTTTACAGTGGCTTCTGCTGACTTGACAACCCTGACTTTCATGTCTTCTTCGCTTGAGATTTCAAATTCATACTTGACGGGCTCTTTCTGCCCGGTAGATTCAACGTCTGCCTTGTGGTACTTGCAGCTTGCGCATGACATTGAGAAAAGATAGACTTTTCCGAAATAAGGCACTTCCGTTTCCCTTTCACTAAGAATCAAGCTATTTTGCCCGCATAAAGGGCATGGCTGGTGCTCGAAATCACCTTCTTCCTTTATTTCTTCCTTTGCCATAAAAAACTGAATAAGATAAATTCTTTTTATAGTTTTCGGATTTTTTTAAGGTTATATGAACAATATCAATTTTCGATATAAAACATGTTTTTCCGAAATGAATATAAAATCTGAAGCATACCTCCCCTTATGATCCAGGAACTTCAGAAAACTTTCCATTCAATAATAAAATCACTTGAAATTCTTTATGTAATCAAAGGAATAAAGCCGTGCGCAAGGGTAATGGTGCACGAGGATGAAATCAGCAATGTGAAGCGGTTTTTGAATGACCGATATTTGTATTTCACGTTCTCTGATTTCAAGGCCTTAAAGCAAGCACAGGCTGAGCTGTATTCCGACAAATCAATAAAAATTGGAGTTCATGATATAAAAAAAGGATATTTTTTTGCATATATGTCAAAATCAAAACAAATCGCCGATGATGCCAAAACAGCTGAGAGCAAAAATGATCACAAAGCGCTTGGAAAGATTCTCGGCTATCCGGATTGCTGCTGCGAATTTTTTGAAAAAAACTTCAGCGGGAAAAATTATGATTTGACTTTGAAAGCCCTTGAGAATTCAGAAGGATTTGAGTTTCCTTTTTACAGCAACATTGCGGCAAGGCACTTTGACGTCTCGCTTTTGAGCCATTTTCCGCATGATTTTGGGTGCAAGCTGTCCGTTGAAATTGCGAAAAGGAATTTTGAAGCATTAAAAAAGCATTCCCTGCAAACTTCAGAGATATTTTCATCTATACTGCAATCTTGTGTTGTTTATACTAAAGATGAAGGAATCCACCTTCTCAGGCAGTGCCAAAAGGCAGATGGCGAATTAACCTATAGCGACGCACTTACGACAACAAAAAGCAAGATGTACTACCTTCTTTCTTCAAACAAAAAACTCAGGATTATCGGCAAAAACAGCTTTGAAGTGAATGAAATCGCAGTAAGCGGGAAAGATTATGGCATCATGCTGTTTACTTAGAATACAGCGTTACCAATGTTCCGTTTAAAAGAAAGCTGTTTTCTCTCCTGAGCCTTTTTGGATGAAACTGATTTCCATAGTGAATCAGCCTGCCCCTCATCTCATTCAGGAGCTTGTTTTCAAGGCCTCTTTCAAGCGGCGTATCGGGGCTTATGAAGAGCGCATCATATGGCGATAAATCATGGCCAAAGAAATCCTTGTTGTGCAGCATGACATTATTGAATCCAAATCCCATCTTCATCTGGGTTGCCTTGTCGTGCAGGAACCTGTTTATCTCAACTCCTTCGGCATTTTTGCAGAACAATGACGCAATCATCACAACCTTTCCGTCTCCGCTTCCCAGGTCGAGAAAATTCCTGAACTGGCTCAGGCTTAATTTTTTAAATGCAGAATAAACCTCATCAGCAGGAGCCGCATTCCAGAATCCTTTTTCAGTGCTCCACATGGGAAGCTTGCCTTTTTTAAGAAGAGCCCTGTAGAATAAGTCATACTGTCTCCTGATATGCTGGAATTTTTGTTCATCCATCTGGATTTTTTAATTTTGATTATTTAAATACTTTATCATAAAGTTAGCTTCATTTTTTTCCTTTTCCCATTGCTTTGGAGTATAACACCCGGATGGCTTAACCCCCAAGCCCCTGAAAAATTTTCCAACGAAAGTTTTTGGCCTGATGGGAATGCACTTTCCCCCGGAACTCTCATAAAACAAATCTTTTGGAAGGCGGCTTTCCTTTTTTTTCTGTATCTTTCACTCTTTTGAGTCAAAAAAATAATACAGCTCCGGCGAGTAGCTTACTAATCTGTTATTATCCATGGGGAAATTAACTGTTGCGTATACATAAATATTTTGCTAATTTTTTAAGAAAATGTTTAGTACCATAATAGGTTTACATTTTCACTAGTTTTTAAATAAGGCTTTAATTTTACTGGATATTCTCACTTCTGAGGTGGTTTTAATGCCAAAATTAAACGAAAAAAAAGAAAATGGACTATAAGACAGATAAGAAAAGGTACGCCAAAGAAAGATATTGCTTTGGCAATGAAAATAAGCCGAATGGCTTTGTGGAAGATAGAGCAAAACTACAAAGAGTTTGGTGAAGATGGTCTAAAAGACCATAAACCGGGCAGATTGTTTGAGCCATTGAGCCAAAAATTTTATGATTTAGTCGTCGAATATTGGAAGAAATACAAGTGCGGAGCAAGAAAGCTCCATGCCATATTAAAAAGTAAAGGGTTTAGGGTTTCTTTGAGAAAAATTAGCCAAGTTCTAGTAAAGGAGGGATTCCAGAAGCCTTGCTTGCCAAGGAGAAAGCCAAGAAAATACAAGAGATATGAATGGCCTTTGCCTAACTATATGTGGCACACTGATTGGCACGTAATGAAATCTGAAAAGCACAAAGGAGAAAACATTATTGTTTATCTCGACGACTGCTCAAGGAGGGCAATGGGTTATAGCAGGGGGGCAGCCACCACAAAGAACTCCTCATTTGCGCTTTACGGCGCAATCGCTGAGAATTTAGCAGTACCTTTTATACTGAATAGTGATAGAGGTACACAATTCTTTCCAAACAAGAAAGACAAGAACGGAAAAGCTATTCATGAGTTTCAGGAAGTGCTTGAAGAGATTGGGATAATATTTGTGCCTTCAAAGAGAAGGCACCCACAGACAAATGGGAAGATGGAGAAATTCTTCCACATTCTGGATACAGAATTTGACGAGAGATTTGAAACTCCGGATGAATTTTTTGATTATTATAACAACGAAAGACCGAGCGAAGCAGTTGATTATATGACGCCAAATCAAGCATACAAAAAACGCCTTTAAAAAAGCGCAGAAACGTAAACCAATTTCGGTACTATACACACACTCGGACAATTCAGCTTTGCCTCAAAACTGCCACTTGCCCCAAAAGTCCTAATTCTGCCTCAAAAGTGGTTATCCACATATCCTTTCTTTAAATTGCCTAAACTTTTCATCAGCATACTCTTTTGCTACATTTTCAGCAAAAATGCAAAATACCATCATTAAATCCACGTAAAGAACATGAAAATTCCAAAGTTTACTTTCTGGTTTTCCAACTATCCTTTTATATGTCAAGTGCGTTGTTTCTCTATCCACTCTTCTTTGTAAAATTTTGAGGGATTCTGTTAAAGGATGTCTTAATTTTTTCCAGTCCTTCCCTTTTTCTAAAAATTCATTGGCAGTTGCTTTATCTTGTTGTTGGTCATCATAATAAAAAAATTCAAGCAAATTTCTCCCATGAAGGAGATAAATCTCCACTATGATATTTTCAACAAACTGTTTATCTACGGGAGCATGGAAAAGGTTTTTATGGAATTTAGTCATAGATTCCAACATATCAATTTCATATAAGAAAAAATGATTTAAGAGTTCTTTTTTCTCTTCAATAGACCTTTTTTTCATCATACATAGACTATCTTTTATCAGGGAATTATATAGTTTGTGGAAACTGGGACTTTGTGTAGATAGTGCCTTCTGTGTATAAAGTAAGGATTCTGTGTAAAAAGTCAAATAATTTTCTCATAATAAAAAGAACGTTGAAAAAGGTATCTTCAAAATGTTACCTTCAAAATGTGTTTTGTCCGTATCGGTTATTACAATGCCATACTCGCAATTAAGTCTCTGTATAGCATCTGTTATTTGCACATTATCTTTATTTACGCCAACCTCTATAGGAATTATTTTACTGGATAAATTATTTCTAATCAAGAAATCAACATTTTTCTTTGGCTCTAAGTCATACAAAATACTAATAGGGGTTGTAGAAGTTTCGCCAAATCTAAATAGACTCGAAGCAACCGCCGTTTCATATACTATTCCCTTATTATCATCTCCCATTATATCATATCCAAGATTACTTCTCAAAGCGCATAACAGAGTTGAAGAAATAAAATAATATTTCCATGCTGCACCCGCCCAAGCTCCTGCACTTCTACTATGGGGTTTAATTGAAAAAATCAAATGACTCATTTCCAATGCTTCTAAAATACTTTTTACTAAAGTAGGAGACAATTCTAAAGATTTTGCTATCTTTGCAATAGAAGTTTCTCCTGGCTTTTTTAAAGCAAAATAACCTACAATTCTTAAAATATCAATCTGTGTGTCGGTTGCAAATGACCTTATTAAAGGAATGTCAGTATTAATAATTTTCCTAATAGTTTCTATGACTTGTTTATAATAGATTACTCGCTGGGTTATATTACTTGTAGCAAACCCTCCGAATTGTAAGAAAGATTCAATTTCGGTTTTGCTTTTTATTCCTTTTGATTCGTATTTTGTCCTTAAATTTTGTTCTTTTTCTTGTACAGAAGATAATGAACTCAAATCTTTATTTAAAATAAGTTTTTTTAAATCAGAAGTCATGTCTTTAGAAGGAAAAATAGAATTGGTTATCATCTCATATTCAGCAAAATTCAATGGGAAAAGTGCTTCTTTTATTGACCTTCTGGTTGTATCTGTGGTTAAATTTAAAGCAATTGCAGAAGAGCCTGTTACAATTATAAAGATGTTTTTGGATTGGTCATACATTGATTTTATGGTGGTTTCCCATTTTTTATCATAATGTGCCTCATCTACTAATATTACAACTTTCTCTTTCAAAGCAGCAATGGACGTTTTTTTTATTTTTTCAAAGTAAGTGATTATTGCTTCAGCGAGATTTCCACTTGTGTAAGAAATTAAGTTATCAGCAGGTAAGTAAAGAAGATTATTTCTATCCAAATGCAATTCTTCAATAAAGTATTTGTAAATCTGCATCAAAAGGGTAGTTTTTCCTATGCCCCTTAAGCCATAAACAATTATCCATCTTTCTTGTCGTTCTGGATACCTTATAAAATCTTCAGCATACATTTTTAATCTATAGTAAAGGTAACGGCGTTTATATTTTCCATCAGAAGTATAGCTATTTGCCAAGTCTTTTGTATCTCGTAACCGAGATAATATGAATTGTTCCGTTTGTTCCAACATAATAGAATAAAAGCATATTACCTATATAAACTTTATTGTACACAAATGTGTATAATCAATTATACATATTTCTGTACAAACATATTTATATACTTGTACATATTTCTGTACAAGTAAGGTGATTTCCGATGCAACAAGAACAAATTGAAGTAAGGAAGCAAAGAGGAATGGAGATAGCAAAGACAAGCAGGATAGTTAAGAACGACAAAGGACAATGGAAAGTGCCTTCACAAAGCGGTGGCGGTCATTATATTGTGGTTTGTAACGGATTCGGGGCTGAATGCAACTGCCCAGACCACGAGTTAAGAAAATGTAAGTGCAAGCATATCTGGGCTGTTGAATTGATAGTTACAAAGGAAATAGATAATGAAGGCAACATAAAGATAACAAAAACAATAAGGAAAACCTACAGCCAAGATTGGAAAAATTACAATCTTGCACAGCAAAAAGAGAAAGAAATTTTTATGAAGCTGTTGGCTGATATAACGAGCAGAATAAATAATCCAAGCTACGAATTTGGCAGACCTTCCAACAATATAGGTGATACGATTTATTCAATGGTTTTCAAAGTTTATTCAACCTTTTCTGGCAGAAGGTTCTCAACAGATTTGGAAATCGCAAAGGAAAATGGATTTGCAGAGCAGAAAATACCTTATAATTCCATGTTCAGGTATTTTCAGAAAAAAGAATTAACACCATTGTTGGCTAACATTGTAGCCATAACGAGCTTGCCATTAAGAAGCGTTGAAACAAAGTTTGCCATAGACAGCACAGGATTTGGAACGAGCAATTTTCAAAGGTGGTATTCTTTCAAATACGGCAAAGAAATTAATTCAAGACGATGGGTTAAGTGCCACTTTATGACAGGAGTTAAAACCAATATTATTACAAGTGTTTCAATAACTTCTGAATTTGACAATGACAGCCCAGAACTAAAAGCATTAGTTAATGAAACTGCTGAGAATTTCAAGATGGAAGAAATATCGGCGGACAAGGCTTATTTAGGTCAAGATAATTTGGAATTAATTGAAAGCAAGGGGGCAACGCCTTACATTCCTTTCAAGAGCAACAATCAAGCTAATAGGAACGGGATGGTGTGGAAGAAAATGTTTTATTACTTCCAGCTTAATAATGAAGAGTTTTTACAACATTATCATTCCAGAAGCAACGCCGAAACAACAGTTCACATGATTAAGTCAAAGTTTGGCGATAGTGTAAGAAGCAAGACATGGACGGCATAGATAAATGAGGTTTTGTGCAAAATAATCTGCCATAATATCTGTGTTGTAATTCAAGAAATGCATGAATTGGGAATTAATCCAGAGTTTGCCAAAAGCTAATTGAACAGAAAAGGAAATCTACAGATAGGGTTCTATTAGTTTGTAAATGTCAAGTCCTTTTTTGCCCTTATACCAAATCTTACCCCTACCTTTAACTCCTTGCTTATCAATTAAAATATCCTTTATGATATAGTCTGAAGATATGTCTATTTTTATATTATTTATAATCTTGTTACATATAGAGTTATTAGAACCTAAACTATGTATAGCAACATAATCTTCATTATTAGCTAAAAGACCATTTATTTTTGTTATAACATCCTCCTTGTCAGTCCAATGATGTATAAAGAAAATAGAGTGTGCCTCATTAACAAAACTGTCTACTAATCTGTTAAGCTCATTAGGAGTTATAGTTTCAGGAACTGAAATAAAATCAAATATAGTTTTTATATATCCACTTGACCATAAATTCACAAATTTAGAACCATCAGCCCACTCCTTATTTGCTTCTACTTTTATGTTTTCAGCTTGACTATCTAATGAATCTTCATAGAATTTTTCTGCTTTGACAGCTAAGGAAATAAGTGCTTTATATTTTTCATTAAGCTTAGGTAATAGAATAAATACGCTGTTAGATACTGGTTTAGGTTCATTTTTAAATTCAGTATATTTTTCTCCAATACTTTCAAGCAAGAAATTAACTTTTTTGTCCTCTGGTAGTGTTTTAATATTTTCTTTTTGTATAAGCCCGATTTCTCCCTTTTTAATAAATACCCTAGTAAATTCTCCTCGAAATTTGGTTATTTCAACATCAGCTGATGGAGTGGTAGAATAAATTTCTTTTATTATATCTTTAGCGTCATCACCCTTTGGCACTATAATGTTATCTTTTTTCTTAGAGAAAAAGTCACGAATATTATTAATGAACTTGATAATGTTACTTACTGGAATCACCATTTCTAACCTACATATTACCCTTCTGGATGAACTTTATTTTGTCATTCTTTGCTAAAAATAATGATAGTTCAGCAATATTTCTAACAAAATGGTAAGAACCCTTGTAAAGAGCTAATTGATTCTCAACACTAACTTTTATTTCCTTTCCATCTTCGGATTTAACAGGCTGATTGGTTTTTTTGTCAGTAAGAAATCCCTGAGTATTTACGCAAAAACCCTCTGTATCAAGAGCCTCAAGAAATTCTTGCTTATTTAAGAGGAGGTTTAGTTCTGCTGTATTCCCAATCTCTATATCTTCAAATTCCATAATAAAACTCTTATACCTTTAGTTTATAAATGCTTTGTGTTTTTGGGTTGGTCAGTCTGGGTTCCTGCCCCAAAAGTAGTCATTCTGCCTCAAAAGTCAGCCCAAAAGCCTACTTTTGAGGCAAAGCTGGACAATTCGAAAACTATATATATAAGAAAAAAAATAAGCTTTTTATGTTAAAAAGAGGTAAACATATTGCTAAATCTTTAGGATGTATTACGCCAACTTCACTATCTACAGTTATTTGCAGAGAAATTAGAAATACAGATGGCACTCTTGCGAAACAAGCAGATGGCACAGATGCAATTTGGCTTATAGGGGCAAGCGGAGCTTCAGGAACTATTGAGCCAACTTGGATCCAATGCGGAACTAACTACCTATTCGTTGTTCATGTTGAGAATTGCAATGGTCCTGAAGTAAGTGATGCGAATGTTTATGTAACAAGAATTGATGATCAATGCCCGGTAGCATCAACTCAAGCCGTTACAGGAGTCACATTTGCTCCAAAAGCAGTTGCGGCACTTCCACGGCTACATCTCAGTACAAGTTCACAGTAAGAGTCCAAGATTCATCCAATCCCCTAAAATATGCAACCAATCAGTTCACATTGAACTTGTTGGGCGCAGGAAATAGTGAATGCCCAACAGGAGCAAGTGGCACATGCGGAAATGGAATTTGTGATATTCCTACTGAAACAATTTGCAGTTGTCCAAGAGATTACATAGTTGGGTCAAGGCCAGCTTCATGCGGTGCCTGCACAAATAATAATGGGTGTGCCTGCGGAAAAACTTGCAATACTGCTACAGGTCAATGTGCTTAGTACTTACAGGCTTAATTAAATTTCATCAAGTTTAATTTCAAATAATAAAAAAATTAAAAATGGCAAAACCCGAACATTATCTAACAATGGTTGTGTTGATTCTGATATTAGTTACTGGCGTAACTTTATTTTGGAATTATTCATCTGTAACTGGATTAGTAATTAACAATGAAGGTCAAATTCCTCCAAGTTTTGGAGCACCATTTAATGTTTTTAGCGGACAGCAAATACTTAGCGCATCCTATGTGAATGGTAAATTAACTATAACTGCAGTTGCTGACCAGGTTTCTAAATCAGGATTTTTTGGCGGATTGAATCAATGGACTCCTTTTACATTTACCGGACAAGATGACCCGTCCGACAATAGATTCATAAGGGGAACTGCAAGAGCGGAAATTTCTGCTAACTTGCCAAGCGGCACAAATTACATTATTGCATACGCCTGCAGCCTTGTTAATGGAGTAATGAAATGCGGCTGCAGAAACCAAAATGATTGCGATAAATGGCAAATCCAGAGTTTTGATGTTGGTGCAGGATCAGTTTGCACTGACTCGGACCAGGATGCAACTTATTTTGACGGAATTAATCCAAATAAATTTGGTGCAGTTACCGATAAGTTTGGCAATCAGCAGTCCGATACTTGTATTACAGGATCCCCAAATAAAGTAAATGAATGGAAATGCAACTCAGACGGAACTTCAAGTTCGTTGCAAGTTACCTGCCCGCAGGGCCAATGCTCGAGTGGTGCTTGTTCACTGCAGCAGCCAAGCGGACCTTGCGGTAACGGAATTTTAGATTCTAATGAAGAGTGCGACCCAGGCGGCAATGGAAAAGCTGCAATAATTCCAAGAACTTGTGTACAAGATGGATACCTTGGAGGATCATATTCATGCACAGGATGCTCATTAGATGGAAAAACATGCCAGCAAGATCCAAAGATGGATACTTGTTATACTTTATTAATTGATCAGAGCAGATTAGGATATATTAAATGCCAAACCCAATGCGAATCAATGAGTGCGGCATGTATGATTCAATTAAACAAACCATCGGAATTACCATTTGTCACAATAAATAATATCGCCCTGAACTGCAAAGTTAATCGGGCTGCTGAAATTAGCAGATGCTATAATACAGCATGCGGTTCTGAACCACCTCACAATAAGGATCATCTTGGAAATGATATAGGTTGGAAGGGTAAAGAGTTAGTTTCTACCTGTAGAAACAGCTTAATTGCAGGATCCAAAACGAATTTTCCATTTGTAATATCTGAAACTTCTTATGTGATGAAAGAAGACAGGCCATTTAGGCCAGCTAAAGATATGAGTATGGGTCCTGTTTATATTGCCCATGGGATTGAATCCGGAGATACAATCTCATTTTATGGAAAAATTACTGATGAATCTGGAACTCCGTTGGCCGGAGTTAAAGTTTATGCTTCTGAATTGTCACCAGTAGATCCAACTAAAGATTCAAAAGCTCATATAACTACTGCAATACGTGATCAGCCTGGAATAGATAAATCAAGCTGCGTTCCCTTAGGAGATAGGACAATCTTATATGATTGTTTGATGAATCTTCCTGCGATATCTTGCTCTGCAGCAAAACCATGTAAAACAGGATGCTCATGCACCGGTGGGTTGTGCGCAGGAGATGTCATTGATATCACAAATGTCAACTGCCAATCAACATTAAGTTACCTGTACTTTCAAGGAGAGCCTCGTGGAAAACTCCTAATTGGACAAACTGATGAAAATGGAAATATTGTATTTGATCAAGTATTCGTTGCATATTTAGCCAGCAGGTACTTAAAGGACACTGCGAGCATGAAGGTATTAAATGGCGGAAAACAAGTTCAGGTTCATACCGAATTGTCAAATACATTGATATTTTCTGGAAATATCCGAATATCTAAAGGCCAAAAGAGTGCATTAGTGTCTGCAGTATACGGCGAATCGCCAGGCGGAATACATGATCTAAATATGGATTTAAAGTGCAACTTAGACGCTAGCAGATGCACTCAAAATATAAAAAAGAAAGAAGTAACAGAGGGCGGGCTTAATGGTTGTGATCGCTGTCCAGCTAATGGGGATTTCGCCTTGCCAACGATAAGCGTGCCGCGCTCGGGTGGCCGGGCTAGTTTATTAAATGGCGAACCTAATCGCTTATGTGACTGTATGGAGGTAGTATTTGCTGACTTTTATATGGGTTCTGCTGGAAGGTACCCAATTATAATTGATGCAGATGGCCCTTATATCATGACTCCGCCGATTCCTTCGGATTTTGAAGATTACGGTAACAAGCTTTACTACATTTTTTGGGGCGGCGGCGGTATTCAAACTGATTTCTCAGGGTGGATAATCGATGGTTAGTAGCTGAGCTTTCCACTGGTGTTAACGCACCAGTGGCATAAAGATTATTAACTGAATTCTAAATTAAATCTTGAAGCTGACCAAAAACAATTCAGTACGTTTTGGACACTATGTGTCGAACAGTTATGATCAGCTTCAATTAAAGTTTCTTAATAGATACAACTATAAAAAATTATCGAGGTGAATTTCTATGAAAACAAATCCGACTAGATACAGCTCTGCCGTAGGCGAGGTATGGGTTATGGCGACTTTCAAAATAAAATACTGCCATAAGATATTTGATATACTTGCAGTAAGATTGCCGTGCGAAGCACTGCTTTACGAAGCATTCCAGATTTATAAAATCAGATGCCAAAAGCTTGCTTTTGACTCCGACCATGTGCACATGATAATAGACATGGGATTGTACAGCAAGCCGCAGATAGCGAAGAAACTTAGAGGTTATGTGGCAGACAGCATGTTTCGCTTGATGCCAATGGCTAAAAGCAAATAAGTGGCAAGGCGGCTATTTCTGGAACTCCGGCTTGTGGAATCCAGCATACGACATAAGAAATGTCAGTGATATGGATTTTTACAGAAGGTACCTCGACAGGCAGAAATATTCGAGCACAAACCAAACAACATTAACGTCTTATTGAATAAATTTCGAGTCCGTAATGCCACCACGTCTATTGACTGGTGGATAGGACTCGACTAGAACTATTTTACGGAAATTTGTACTGTATGAGAGAATGATGGCATATGCCGAAGCCTAAATTTTGTTTATATGGAGATAATTGAAATAATTATGCAACAGAGTACAATTTTAAAAACATTTATATATAAGTAAGTGAAGTTTAAGCCGTTAAAAAGGTGCACTTTCATGAGTAAAATGACAAAGTTCTCAATCATTTTAATGATGTTTCTTGTTCTTGCTTTAAGTTCATATGCTGCGGCTGACTTTTCTGTCCAGGTAACTCCTGTAAAAGACAAGATAGTCATTGATGAAGTTGCAGAATACACAATAACCATCCAAAACAGCCTGCAGACAGATGAAGAGTTTACCATCAAAAAGGCAGGCTATCCTTTCTGGGACATGTTCACAAAGCCGCTTCAGAACCCAATCACCCTAAAAGTCCCGGCGTCCAGTTCTGCATCAATACAGCTTTTTGTTCATCCTTTGTATATAACTTCAGTAGACACTTACACATTAGACACTGGCGTTGTCCTGAGCAGCACAGGCGAAGAGCAAAAAGTCCCTATCACAATAGGAATAAAGTCTACCGAACCTTTGATAGGGGGGTATATTCCTACGGTCCTTGCAACAGTGTCAATAGAGCCGGAAAAGATTGACCCAAGAAAAGAGTTCACCATAAAGATTGTCCTTAACAACCAAAATAACCTGAATTTCTCCGGCCTTGCTGTAAAGGCAGAAAGCAGCCTGTTCAAGGAAGAGCTCAATGTTCCATTGGGCCCTAAAGAAGAGAAGACAGTTGAAATCGTCAAGAAGCTGGATGATATGGCTGTTCCGCAGAATGATAATCTGGTTATAGGCGTTTTCCTTGACAAAAGAGTCATTGTAAGCCCAATAATAAAGGAATTTTCAGTCAGCGAATACTCTGTCCAGGAAAGCATACCGCAAGAGCAGTCCTTTTTGAAGGTAAGGAAGGGAATTAGAGTGGCTTCCAATAATCCTGAGTATAAAGGGACAGTAAGAATAGAAACCAGCCCCCTCAAGAATCTGTTCATAACAACAACTCCGAGGGCGCATACTGTCGGTGAAAACGGAAAATATTATCTTGAATGGAATGTGGAGCTTGACTCAGGCAGGAAGATGGAGATGCACACAACTGAGAATTACAGGCCGATTGTTGTTGTGCTATTTGTCATTATACTATCAGCGGTTCTCTATTTTGTATTCAGGAGCCCGATAGTGGCCAGAAAGAGCGTGGCAAATATTGGGATTACAGACGGCGGAGTTTCAGGAGCCAAAGTCGTTGTCAGGATAAAAAACAGGAGCCCGAAGCAGATTGCAAATATTGAAGTCATTGACCATATTCCGCATATAACCCATGTTGAGAAAGACCTTTCAATCGGCTCAATGCAGCCTAGCGCAGTAATGCAGCATCCTAAGAAAGGAATGATAATCAAGTGGAACATAGAATCCATTGAGGCAGGAGATGAGAGAGTCCTGTCTTACAGGATGAGGTCAAGACTGCCTATTCTTGGAGAGTTCAACCTTCCAGCAGCAACAGCCAGATGCAAGGTCGGCAACAGGGTAATCATAAGCAGTTCTAACAGGGTTACGATTGGGAATTGAATTTTTGATTTCTTTTTTATCCAGCTAGAAATTAAATTTAATTAATCCAGTACCAATCCGCATTTCTTGCAGTAGAACTCTTCATGGACGTAGTCAATGTCCTTATTTCCGCAGTCAGGGCACTGCCTATTCAGGTCTTCTCTCTTAATGGTTTCAAGACTCCTCTGATTACCCCCGTATGTCATATACCTCCATTGTATATACAGCGCTTTTTAAAGCTTTCGCTTCATTTAATACAAGAAAATATTGGAAGATTTCCAAAAGTTTTAAGCTATTATCCCACCACACTAACATGGTCCTGCTTCTGCACCCTTATTACATTCTGGACAAAGCTTTCGATTTTTGACTCATGAGAAACGATAATTGCCTGCTTCATGTTCAGCTGCTCCAGGACATCCCTGACCTTGTCAAGCTGCTCTGAGCTGAAGCCGTCTGTTGGCTCATCCAGCATTATGATATCTTTTGTTTTTATTCCTGACACTATGTCGTTTATGACCTTGTTCAGCGCCAGCCTGTAGGACAGTGCCACAGAAGTTTTTTCTCCTCCGCTCAGGTTCTCTATATAAGTCTCATATCCGTTTTGCTCAATAATTGGTGTAAACTCTTCATCAACTTTGACATTGATAGTCTCGTCCCCCATCAGCATATCAAACCATTCTTCAAACAGGCTGTTGAACTGAGAGTGTATGTTTCCCATTACGTGCTTTTCAATAGACTGCATCAGCTCCACAAAAAATTCGCTTATCCAGCCGCTCAACTGGGAAATATAAGCAAGAGTTTCCCTTGCCTCCATCTTTTCGCTGATTTCCTTTTCCAGCACCGCAATAATTCTTTTGGAGGATTCTTTTTCGGTCTCATATTTCCTTTTTTCCAGCTCAAGGAACCTTTCCTGCGGAAGCAGCTCATCCAGCTCTCTTCTTGCTGCCTTGTATTTTTCTTCTGAAAGTGAGTATAGCTCGATTTTCGGAGTGAGCTCAAGCTTTTTTGAATTCAAAATCCCGATTTCCTTCTTTATTTTCTCCTTTAATAGGGATTTCTCCTCTCTTCTTCCTTTTTTCTCGCTAAGGTTGTCAATCTGCATTTTCAGAATGTTTAGGTGGTTCTGCTCTTTCATTATAGTTTCCAGTTCTTTTTTCAGCTCGTTTCTTATTTTTTCGAGCTTAGCTTCCTCATCCCTGTATTTTCTGATTTGAAGCAAAAACTCTTCGTGCTTCCTGCCTTCCCTTAAGTGTATATCCTGCTTATGGGCATCGTCAACTTTTTGCTCGCACGTCGGACAAATATCAAGCTCGCGGATTTTATTTGTAGTGTCGCTTGACTGCTCAGTCTTAACCTCAAACTCCCGTATTTTCCTTATTGCGTTCCTGTGCGAGTTTTCAGCGTCCTGGATTTCCTTTTCCTTTTCAGTTATTTTATTGGCAAGAATGCCTGCATCTTCGGTTTTTTTATCGCCAATGTGCCTGCTTATGTCTTCAATCTGCGAGTCAATCTTTTTTATTTCCTCATTAAGCCTGTTGTTCTGCTCAATCCTTTGGATTAGGTTTGCCTCGGCAACGCTCAGTTCTTTCTTTAATGAGTTCATATCTTTCATCTCGCTTTCGATATCCTGAATTGATTTCTTTTTTGAAGCTATTATTTTTTTAATATCTTCAATTTTCGGATTGAGTTCCTCAATGCTTTTTTCATATTCCAAAATTTCTTTTTTTCTTTCTTCCAAGTCCCTTTTCTTGTATTCCAAATCCAAAGTAAACCCTTCAAGGTGCTTTTTCTTTTCCCTCAGGAGTGAGATTATGATTTTTGCGTTTTCCCGTATTCTCTTGTATTTGTCGATGTTGAAAACTTTTCTCAAAGTATCCAGCCTTGTGTCTTTGTTTTCATAAAGAATCTGCTTCATCTGCTCCTGCGGCGTGTAAACGGTGTACCTGTAAATCAGGTCCTTTCCTTTCCTCACAAGATCTTTTGGATAGCCCAGCATTTCCAGAACTACTGCCCTAAGCTCCTCTGATGTCGCATCCTTTTTCATGCCGTTGACAATAACATAGCCGGCATCCTGCCTTATATCGTCATTGCTTTTTTTAAGGATTCTCTTGATGATTATCTCTTTCCCGTCAACATCCATCTGTAATTCTACGCTTCCTTCTTTTTTCCCGTGCCTTAGCAGAGTGTATGCCGGCAGCTCTCCTTTCTTTGCGCCAAAGATTGCAAACTCAACAGCAAGAAGTATTGTTGACTTTCCGCTTCCAATGTCGCCTGCAAGAAGGACAGAGCCGGAAGGAAAGTTTACCTCAGCGCTTTCATAGCTTCTTATATTGTGCAGCTTGATGGATTTGAGGAGCATAAGATTGGTAATCTCAGAAGTTATATAAAAGTTTGTTGTGGAACGATTAAGATTTTTACTACTTAAAAGAAGATACAAATGGAAAGGTTTATAAAGTAGAAAAAATACTTTTCATAAATGGTTTTTGGCAATCTGGCAGGGAAAATATATGATTTGTATCTTAAGCTTAAGCCCCATCCTTCTGAGGTAACTAGTGAACAAGACCATAAAAACCATGGACTGGAAGCTCATCTTCCAATGACTTCCCGTATTACAAATAAGCCTTTTGCTGTTCGTTACAAGGGATTGAGTTTTCCCTATTTAGTTGAACTCTATAGAAATGAAAAGTTGGATTTGAGAAAAGATATTGGAGAGGTATTAAGGCATCCTGAATCAACCGTTGCCTTGGCAAAGCTGGATGGCAGGCCGTTGACCGATTTAGAAAAAGAACTCCCCACATACGACATTAAATCTTTAAGAAGTTACTTAGACATTGCAAATCATGAGCTTTATAGGTCATATTTATTCAAAAAGTATTCTCAAGAACATAAGAATATTTGGAAAACACCACTTGAACTTCTTTCAATAGCTAGCCATGTAAGATATGGGGGAATAGGAGCATCATCGTTCAAAACATTGAAAAATATGGATATAAATACTGCAATGCAGCTTTCTTCAATGTATGACTCTGGCACTATGCTTGAGTTTATGAACCGTAATGAAGACAAGCTGAAGAGGATAAAAAAGGGACTAAAATATTTCGGATTAGAATTAAGACAGTAATTCACTTCGATTTTTCTTCAAATACTGATTTAAAAACCACTTATTTTATATACAAGTTATACTAAATAAGTTATATTTAAAAAGTATAATAAATAAAGTTTAACAAAAATGGAAGCAATTGTAAAAGCAAAGAAACTTGGCGGCTCAATAGCAGTAGTAATACCCAAGAAAGTGGTGGATAAAGAAAGAATTCACGCAGAAGACACCTTAAAAATCAGTATACGGAAAACTGGCGACTTTAACTGGCTCTGGGGGAGGGGGAAGGATATAACAAAACCAACAGACGAGATTATGAAAGAGATAGATGAAGGCGAGCTTGATGACTAGGGCATTCTTTTTTGATACTTATGCTTTGATAGAGATCTACAAAGAGAATCCAAATTATAATTATTATAAAGAAGATGTAATAATTTTGCTAAACAGGCTGAACCTGATGGAGTTTTCCTATTTTTTAATAAAATCAAAAAGGCAGGCGGAAATTCAGGAAATTTTTAAGAAATATTTGAGATTCAATATTGATTATGATGCAGAAGTTCTAACAGAAGCCGCAGAGATGAAATTCAAATTCTTAAAAGAAAGGCTTTCATTCATTGACTGCATAGGATATGTTCTGGCAAAAAAGCACAAAGCGAAATTCCTTACAGGAGATGAAAAATTCAGGCATAAGGAAAATGTCGAGTTTGTGAAATAGTTTCACATCATCCTCTTCTTCAGGTTCTCAATCACCATCACAGGAGAAGGGTCAATCTTGTTCTGGATGGCAAGATAGTAAGACGCAAAATCACCGTAATAAATGCCGGATAATAATCTTGAAAGCAGATAATTTCCTTTTGTGAATACTTCTTCTACATCAACCCTGCTCGATATTATTTCCTTGGTTATGTCCATTCTTTTCTTGATTCTTTCATTGTCAAAATTATCCCTTATGAAAATTGAAAAAAATCTTTCCTTGCCCATTGACTGGTATCCCACAATCTCGTTATGATTCATCTCAGAAAATAAATGGAAAAATGCAGGGGACTTGCTGTTCTCGTTGAACTGCGTCTTCCACCTGTAAGCAACTGTCCCTATCGCTTCTGAGGCATAAACTACTGGTGTTCTTGTTCCGATATTTTTTGCAATTTTTTCTCCCAATATTTTAAAGTCATTCGTCTTTGACAGAATGTCCAGAGTTTCTTTTATTTCATTTCCTTCAACATTGGCGATGCCGGAATTGTTAAGTGTTCCGAGCATGGGAAAAAACAGATATCCCAAAGCAGCTCTTGGCTGCATTCCTGAAGGAATCTTGATGATTTTCTTTGCCTTTGTTTCCAAAGCGCCGCCGCTTGTGACTGCAACAATGTTTGCCTTCTTTTTCTGTGCGTCTTCAAAAGCAGCTATTGTCTCTTCAGTATTGCCTGAATAGGAAACCGCAAAAAGAAGCGTCTTTTCATCGACAAAATTAGGAACTTTGTAGTCTCTTACGACAAAAACAGGAATCTTTGAACTGTGCATGTAAATCCTGAGTAAATCCCCTCCGACAGCAGATCCGCCCATGCCTGCAACAACTATCTTGTCAATTTTTCCTGAAACAGAAATCCCTTTAGTCAGCTCTAATCCTTTCCTGCACTGCTGCGGAAATTCCTCAATCACCTTGAGCATGTTTGAATTGTCGATTGGCATTTTAGGTAATTATTCTTAATATCTTCTTCTAAAACTCTATAATTTTTGTTCTGGACTTGGACAATGCGCCCATCAGGTATTCAACGCTTAAATCCAGTTTAAGTGCAGATTCCGGCACTTCTTTATCAGTTTTCTTGATTTTAGAGTATAAGCTTTTTACAACGTCTGCCAAATCATGCAATCTTTCCCTGCTGCCGGAAAATGGGGCATTTCTGGAATCATTAATAATCCTTTTGTAATAAGCCCTATGTGCCTCATAAGCCTCGCGATATGTAGCCATTTGTTGTCAATCCTCAGCTATTTTGTTATAATCAAGAACTCTATAAAAAGATTTCTACAGCGGCTTCCTGCTCAGCCTAAATGCCAGAAATCCGACAACAAGAATTGTAAAGATAATAACCCCCCATATCAACCCTTTGTTTTCAGTAATCCTGCTGTCTTTTTTATCGCACTCGTCCCCTTTGCCGTCGCCGTCCTTATCAGATTGCTTGTATTCATTCCCAATGTATTGTTTCGGATTGGAATTATACTGGCAGTTATCCTCAGAATTTATCACGCCGTCATTGTCAAAATCCTCGCAGGCATCTCCAATGCCGTTGTTATTTTGGTCTTCCTGCTTTGGATTTGCAGCACTTGGGCAGTTGTCGCGTGGATTAATTATTCCGTCATCATCCGAATCATCGCAAACATCACCAATGCCGTTGTTGTTTCCGTCTGATTGTTCACTGTTCCTAATACTGGGGCAGTTGTCGCAGGCATCTCCAATGCTGTCGCCGTCAGAATCTTTCTGCTCCGTATTAGGCTTATTTACACAGTTATCATTATAATTTGGAGCGCCGTCTTTGTCATCATCTTCGCATATATCGCCTATTCCGTTTTCGTTCTTGTCAAACTGGTTTGAATTTGAGCCCAATAGGCAGTTGTCGCAGGCATCTCCGATTCCGTCCTTATCCGTATCCTTTTGGTCAGGATTTGGCTTATTAATGCAGTTATCCTTTGAAAAAGCAATGCCGTCATTGTCCACGTCTTCACAGGAATCTCCAATTCCATTTCTGTCCTTGTCGCTTTGGCCGGAATTAGAAGTGCTAACGCAATTGTCAACAGAATTAATGACGCCATCATTATCGTTGTCATCGCAAACATAACCAATTCCATTCAGATTGTCATCATACTGGTCGGGATTATGATTTGCAGGGCAGTTGTCGCACAAGTCTCCAGCACCGTCATTGTCACTGTCTTTCTGATCGGAATTTGCCGCATTCTGGCAGTTGTCGCAAGCCTCTCCAACTCCATCGGAGTCTGAATCTTTCTGGTTTTTATTTTGTAATTTTGGGCAGTTATCTGACGTGATTCCGTCACCATCATCATCATAATTATAATTGCTGTTGGAAATCTGAAATCCTAGTGATAACACTGGTGTATTTTTCTTAGTAAAAAGGCTTGAAACATCGTAAGACGGGTCGGGAGTCCGATCGCTGCCGTAATAAATCCGGTATTCCTTTCCGGATTTTGCGTAGAATATCACCTTCCCGTTGTGTGCTCCATAAATTTTTATTTCATTTATTACCAGGCTCTGCGTGTGCCAAAAAGAAAATTTTAGATATTTGTATTCGACAGGGGGGTAAGCCACATCCCTAAAATCAGAAATATCATATTTTGTCTTGCTCTTTATAATGTCCCATTTTACATTGTCATTGCTGCCTTCTATTTGCACATCTGCCCATGTAAAATCTTTGTTCAAAGCCCAAATTTTTGCTCTTTCAGTAAGCGCAGAATCAGCAAGCTCTACGATAAACCATGCGTAATTTGGATCTTTTACAGAATCTATCTGGAAGTAGGCATTGTCTTTGCTGCTGTAATCTCCGTCAATTAAATTGTCGCCTCTAAAATTCACGCCTCTAAAATCCGGCCTTGATGAAGACACCTGTAAAATTTTGCTCTTGTGAGCCAGCTCTTCTGCAGGATATATTGTCGCTTTCAGCGGAACCTCCTGCCCATTTTCTGTAATCCTCAGGTCAGAGCCGTCAGGAGCCATATAGTTCAATATTTGATAATCTAAATTAACTATTGCAGGCTCGTCAATTGACGGCGGAAGATTTATCTTTTTGTAATACGGGTACTGTGCAGCATCAAAAGCCGAAACTAAAAAAATATTCAAAATCAGCGGCAAAGCGATAAGAAAAAATTGTCTTGAAAGTTTCATTTTCTAAATGTGTTCCTTGAATTTATTGTACAAAAATGCGCCAAGAAGCGCAATGACTCCTAAAACTATGAATGAAATAATCCTGTATCCGGTCTCAAGATATCTGAAGTCATAAGCGAACACTTTCACTATTGAAAGCCCGAACAAAATAAGCCCCATCATCCTGAACAGCTTTATTTTTCTGGCAAACCCGAATCCAAGGATGAATATTGCCTGCATGATTACTCCAATTGATATCCACAAATCTTTTGCATTTGTCGAGAGGCCTGAGCTGTAGATTTCGAGCCAAATCAATACAGTTATTAGAATGGTGGCTGCAATCGCATAGGCGCCGTTAACATAAGAGACATATTCATCATAATTTTCAAACATATCCTTGTTGACATAATAAATATAGGCAATGATATAAAATACAGCTATTGCCGCAAGGAAAGCAAATAATCTTGTGCTGCTTAAAAAATTGGAAAAGTTTATAGGAGCCAATGCCCAAGAATCATAAAACAGCACCCTTGCAAAAGTTATTGCGCCTACAATTGTGCTGCTTACCCTTACCACATTCTCTTTCAGCTTGAAACTCAAAAGCACAAGGATGAACGCCAGAACTGCCCAGGAAATTGTTATCCATTCCCTGTTAAACTGCAGAGGAATTGTCAAAGTCAGGTATCCAAAGCAAAGCACAAGATAAGTTATGAAGTAATGCCTTATTTTCTTGTAGTAAGCAAGATAAGCCATGCCAAGATAGAATATAGAAACCAAGGCAGTAAAAAGCCCAGTGTATCCTTTGTCAAGAGAGAGCCGCGGCCACATATAAAGGGAATAATAAAGGCCGGAATTAATTAAAATACCTATTACATTCGAAGCCTTGTTCTTGCTGTCATTGAGCAGATATAAAAGAATGTTAAACATCACAAAATAAACTGAAAGCATTATAAAATTTGTCAGGAGAGAAGATTCGTTCAGATTCTGCTCAAGCCATTTCCAATGGACAAGATATGTCATCAGGATTCCGCCTACTGCAAAATAATCCCATTTGAAGCGCATTACAAAGAAGAAAAGAAGGGCAAGGAGCAAAACTAAAGGCAATGCAATTACCAAAACATTGCTAAAGTCCAAAGAGAATAGGAAAAAATAAGTTATCAGGAATATTGCGGCAAATATGTTTCTTGAGCCAATCAAAGATTCTGTTATTTCTTTTTTATCTTCCTTTACTTTCAAGGCAAGGGCTGCAAACATCGCAAAATATATCAACAGGAAAAGGATGTGGAGGTAATTCTTGTCAGTTCCGGAATATCCGTCAAGCCAGATGAAATGTGTTATGTACATTGCGGCAATGCCTGCAGCTCCAAGAGTTTTCCAGTTCTTGAACAAAGTCAATGCAGCCAAGCCTGCTGTAAGCGCCATAGCATAGAGCAAAAAGAAAGTATTAACATCGCTAGTCAGGAACGGGATGATGTATCCTAAAAAGAAAGCCTCTCCGGCAATGATTCTTGAATTGTATCTTATTGAGAAATAAACTGCGCCTATTATAATAAGGCTTATTGCAGCAACGTCAGCAGCAAGAGGCAGAAGGCTGTAGAATTTGTATGCCGCAAACATTGAGAAATAAATGATTGCAAAACCACCGCCGACCAAGGTCATTGCATAATTATAATATCCCCTTCTCTCAAAAATCTCGCCGGCAATCACTAAAGATATTCCTGCCAGGACACCAATTGCAACCTGTCCTGCAGGCCCTATCCATCTGTTTTGTATTGCGTACACCACAAAAAATGCAACACCAAGGACAATTGAAACAATCCCGATTTTTGGCAGCCATTTCTTGCCGATATCGCTTTCCAGATTGCTCTTTGGCTGGCTGGCTTTTTTTGCTGCCTGAACCTTTGCTGATTTCTTTGCAGAAATTAGTTTTTCTTCCGTGAAAAGTGAGTCTTGTCCAGGGCCTACCTCTTTCTTTGCTTTCACAGAAAATTGTGTGCCTTGCTTGGGGTTTGAGATAATCAAGGCTATCCCGCCGAAAAATAGCCCTAGTATGACGAATGTCTTTATCGGATAAGGAAAGAAGCTGAAGATTCCTGAAAATAAGTCCAATCCAAAAAATCTAAGGAACGGGCCGATAAAAATAAGTATTCCAAGCCAGACAAGACCCCATCCTAATTTCCTCTTAGGGGGGTTTTGATATTCAACTTGTGTTTGAGTGCCTGGCTGGACTGCCAATGGCCTTTTAGAAAGAGAAGCAACCTGAACTTCAAGCTTTTCCAGCCTTTTCTCATAGTTTATTATCGTGCTGTTCAGCCTATTGAAATATTCCTGCCAATTCTTTTGTTTATCGGGCATTAAAATCCTCGTAAGAGTTCATTTTAATCTAGAATATTTAAAGCTGTCGGATTTATTATTTTAGAATTTTTTCTCCAATACATTTATAAATCGCAAATTTTTCCATTCTTCCTGAGAAATGTAGGCGTTGCTTGCCTGAATCTCACAAATTAATTAACTAACGGAAGCTAACATGGGAATGTACAAATATATCAGAGAGGCTTGGAAAAAGCCCAGAGAAGGTCTTGGTTCCTTGTGGCAGGAGCGCCTTATAAAATGGCGAACAGAGCCTGCAACAATTCGGATTGAAAGGCCTACCAGGATTGACAAAGCTCGTTCTTTAGGTTATAGGGCAAAGCCCGGATTTATCATTGTAAGGCAAAGGGTTAACAGGGGTGGAAGGCAAAGAGCTCAAATCAGGCACCCAAGAAGGCCTAAGGCAATGAGCAGAAGAAAAGATTTGACAATCAACTATCAGTCTGTTGCTGAAGGAAGGTCATGCCAAAAATATCAAAACTGCGAAGTTCTAAACAGCTATTATGTTGGACAGGATGGAACACATTTCTGGTATGAAGTCATACTTGTTGACAGGACAAATCCTTCAATCTTGGCTGACGACAGAATCGGATGGATTTCAATCCATAAAGGAAGGTCTGCAAGAGGATTAACAAGCGCAGGAAGAAAAGGGAGGGGATTAAGGCATAAAGGAAAAGGCGTGGAGAAAGTAAGGCCGAGCCTCAGGGCGCATAACAGGCAGGGGAATTAGATTTTTTCTTGTTGCATTTGATTTTTTTAATTTTTATTAAATTTTTTATTAATAAGTTTTTGTTAATGTTCAATCGTCAATGGACTTTTCATTGAAAGTTTAGTTAATATTTCTGCACTTACACCTGCAATATGCCTGTTACTATTTTGTTTATTTCCTAACGCATTAATTAATTTTTATTTAATTTAATAATCTTTAAATTTTAAATAAATCTGTTAATCCCTAAATTTTCACAAAATTTATATACTTCTTACTGTTCAGTAGTTTTATGGATTTAGAATGCAGAAGCTGCGGTTACAAGTTCAAGAGCATAAAGAATGTTACAAGATGCCCTTACTGCTCAAAGGAAGGCGCTGTCGGAATGCTAAAGACAGCCCAGGATTTGCTTGAAGAGACTTTAGGAGAAACAAAAGTCATGGATGAAGAGAAAAAAAAAAGAAACGCTTAATGCTCTTTTTCTTTTCCTTCGCTGTCTTTCTTTCCTTTAATCATCTTCATAATGGGCTTTCTTCCGTATCTTATGACTACGAGCGCCAATATGGCCATTAAGATTATGGGAGCCACAAGCGGATTTTTAGTAAGCAGCCCGTCTGCGCCTACAAGAAGGCCTCCCATTGAGGTCAGGCTCGTTGCAATCTTCTTGTAAATAGGCCTGTTGTCGTGTATTGTTACATTGTTTGCAAGGAAATTTTGGTACTGCCCTTCCAGGCTTTCTTTTGCTGAGTTTATATTTTCTTTAAGAGGCGATATAACATTATAAATCCCAAGGGGAACTTCCTTGGATAAATCAATAGATAAAAATTTCCCGGGGTCGATGCTTATTTTTTTTACGATTGGGTATTTATTCAGCTCATTCTGCAGCATAAAAGTCAGTTCATCCTGGAAAGGCACATTGCCTGTATTTTCAACAAGCACGCTTTCATTCCGGTAATTTATCTTAACCTGCCTGACTGTTGAAATGTTTATACTGGCCTGTGAAACAAGCTGCTTGAAAGTGCTGGTAATACTGTAAGTGCCGGGCTGGGAATATTGGCTGAATTCATAAGCCAGCCCCTCGCTGCTCTGCACGCTCTTGTCAAAGACCTTGTCATTTTTTGGAGAAGTCAGCTGCAGGCCTAATGAAGTATTTATCAGCTCATTCGCCTGGTCAAGTAATGAAGCGGAAATCTGAACTTTGGAGCCGGGCTCAGTTTGTGAAGCGCTCAGCTCAAGCCTTATGTAGCTCGGAATAGCTGTAATCTCAAGCTCTATTGTTCCGTACCCATGATTATTTTTTGAGTCAGTTGCAGTAATCTCTATTGTGTGCTTTCCGGATTTTATATTATTAGCCAGAGGAACATTAAGGGTGAATTTTCCGTCAACTGCCTCAGCGCTGTAAGACTCTGAATCCAGCTTGATTTTCACAGATGCCTTGAGGACATTGTTTCCGTAAGCCTCGTTTACGACTCCTGCAGCAAGAACAGTGTCTGCCGGCAAAGATGTAATCTTTCCCTGTATGGGGAGAATATTAAGTTGATCTGTTACTTCAGGGCCCATTGATTCTTTCTCTTCAACAACAGAGTTGTCATTTGTAGTCAGGCCGCCTATAAGAGTGCAGTTTCCCATCATTGCGCTTGTCGCCGCAAGTTCCGGTACAGTAATTGCAGTCCTAAAGTTTGCCTCCAGGTTTACAGGCGTAATGAAATAAGGAAGATTGTAATTGCCGCAGGATATTGTTAATTTAAACAGCCCTTCAAAATTTGAAGATGACAGCACAGAGGCAGATGCAGAAACCTTATCGCCAAGATTGTAGATTGGCTGGTCTGTTTTCATGCTGATATCGGCAAAAGTTATTGGAATCGCCATAAGAACTATCAAGAAATACAATATCTTTTTCATAAGCTAAAACTCTTATAACTGCTATATATAATTTACTATTTAAAAGGATAGAAAAACAGCCAAACAAATCATAAAAATTTATATATAAGTAATGATTTTTCTAGAAAATGAATGCCAAATTAGGGCCCACTGAAGCCATAGCCGGGGAAGCATTAATTGAAGACAGCACAATAAAGGCATTAAAATTTCTCTTGGTTTCCAGTGCCTTGGCCACGACAATTGGTGTCGGGGTTACAAGACCGCCCGCAGTAGATGTAAAGGACGTGAATCACGATAGCCTTAATGATAAAATTGTTATGGACTCAGCCGGAGGGATTGAAAGGTTCATGCTGCAAACTAAGGATGGCAAGTATGAAACCGCAGTTCGCAGAAAATTTGAAGGCAAGGATTATTTTTATTCCCCTCATGGAATTTACACTTATGACGGCCAATTTCTGCAGCCGGTTGCGAACCTGCATAAGCAATAATAGAATCACAGCCTCAATCTTTGATCAATCTCTTTCGCAACTTCTTTCAAATCTTCACAGGCTCTTTTAATATCTTTTTCCACTTCGTCAATTAGTGACTGCAGGTTTTCAACCCTCAATGTGTAAGTATTCCCCTCATGCACAACCAATCCTGATTCAATCAGCCTGTTAATATGGTGTATTATTGTTCCTCTGGAAAGCTCAAGCCTGTTTGCCAATTCATCGCTTGTAAGCACATTCCTTGATTTTGCAGACCTTAGCAGCTCAATAAAAACCCGGTAGCAGCTTTTGTCTTTGTCCCTTATGCTGAATAATCCAAGAGAAGAACCCAGCCATTGCAGTTCCTGGTTGACATTATGCTCAGCCGGCCTTCTTATATTTACAATTGTTATCCTCTGCCTTATGAATACCATATTAAGCTAAAAGACCCCCAGATATATAAGCTTTTGCTCTTTTGCCGAAACATTTATATATAAGTTGGTCTTACCACATTTTCGTTGACTTAAGGTCAACAAGTAGTTTATAATAACAATGTTGGTTAATTTCAAAATTAGTTAATGCGTTAGGAAAGAAACAATTAGCTAACCTTAAAGAATCAATGTGCCAGAGCAAAGAAGAGAACTAAAAGTCATTTGAGATATAAATTAAATTAAATCCGTTCGCTGCGCTCACAAAATCTTGGCTCGCCGCATTGCTCGCCAATTTATTAAAACAAAGAAACTAAAATGGAAACAAAAAAAGAAGATAAAAAACACGAAGAGCACAAAAAAGCAGATGCAAATAAGTCCGCTGAGGAAAAAAAAGAATTAAGCGAAACTGATAGCCTGAAAATCCAGCTTGCAGAAAAAAGCCAAAAGATAGAAGAATTAACTGACACATTGAAAAGGCTGCAGGCAGAGTTTGAGAATTACAAAAAAAGAGTTGACAAGGAAAAATCAGAATTCATGAAATTCGCAAATGCTGAAATCATTTCAAAAATGCTTCCTGTCTTTGACAGCCTTGAATTGGCTTTGAAGAATACGGCAGACAAGGAAAAGTTCACAGAAGGAATAAAGATGATTTACGCCCAATTGCATTCCATGCTTAATGCAGAAGGCGTAAAGCCCATTAAAACAGAAAATCAGAAGTTTGACGCTTACAGGCACGAAGTCCTGATGAAAGAAGCATCAGACAAGCCCGAAGGGACAATTTTGGAAGAATTCCAGAAAGGGTACATGATGAAGGACAAAGTTTTAAGGTTCAGCAAGGTAAAGATTAGCGGGAAATAGGATTTATTTTCGTTATTTAAAATTTTAAAAAAATAATCAAACGAATAAAATGGTAGACCAAAGTCAAGGAACAACTGCATTAAGTTTGGATCATTATTTTCAGAATATAGCAGATTGTTTTCAGAATGTAGTAGATAACGCTAGATATAGGCATTTGAATGGCAGCACCACCGGAGAATATCTTCAAGAGAGCAAGGTAAGGCTAACAGCAGCTCTCGAAACAGCAATCAAAAAAAATCTTCCTGAAGACAGAGGAGTAACTCAACAAAATTTACAAGAAATAATAGAATTGGCAAGTGGCGACTGGTCAAATATAGATACTATAAGGCAATTGTATAGAAGATATTTTCAAATCAAAAATAGAGAATATGACGAGCAAGAATTATTCGCTTTAAACTAAAAACTTTAATCGGAGGAATTCAAAATGACAAAAGAAAAAATTATAGGAATTGATTTAGGAACAAGCAACAGCGCAGCTTCTTCTTTGCAGGCAGGAAAAGCTGCAATAATCCCAAGCGCAGAGGGAACTACAGCTTACGGAAAAGCATTCCCAAGCGTTGTGGCATTTACAAAAGACGGGCAGATTCTCGTAGGGGAGCCGGCAAGAAGGCAGGCAGTTTCCAACCCGGACAGCACTATAATGGCTGCAAAGAGAAAGATGGGAACAGGCCACAAGTACCATATCAACGGAAAAGATTACACACCGCAGCAGATTTCAGCTTTCATTCTGCAGAAGATAAAGAAAGACGCTGAAGAATTTTTAGGCGAGCCAGTTAACAAGGCAGTAATCACTGTTCCTGCATATTTTGACGACAACCAAAGGCAGGCGACCAAGGATGCAGGGGAGATTGCAGGCCTGGAAGTAGTAAGAATAGTTAACGAGCCTACTGCAGCGTCAATGGCATATGGAATTGACAAGCAGGACAAAGACCTAAAAATATTGGTTTTTGATTTAGGCGGCGGAACTTTAGACGTCACAATAATGGAATTTGGAGGCGGGGTCTTCCAGGTTTTATCAACATCAGGGGACACTCAGTTAGGCGGAACCGACATGGATCAGGCATTGATAGAATATTTGCTTTCTGAGTTCAAAAAGAAGGAAGGCATTGACCTTTCAAAAGACAGCACTGCAATGCAAAGATTAAGGGAAGCTGCAGAAAAAGCCAAGATTGAATTGTCAACAGTGTTTGAAACTGATATAAATCTGCCGTTCATAACAGCAACAAATGAAGGCCCTAAGCATTTGACAATGAAATTCACAAGGGCAAAGCTTGAGCAGCTTATTGAGCCTTTGATAAAAAGATGCAGGCACCCTATGGAGCAGGCAGTCAAGGATGCAAAGCTTCCAGTAAGCGGAATCAATAAGATTATTCTTGTCGGAGGCCCGACCAGAATGCCGATTGTAAGAAAGTTCGTTGAAGATTTCATCGGCAAGCAGGCAGAAAGAGGCGTCGATCCAATGGAATGTGTCGCAATGGGTGCTGCAGTCCAGGCAGGAGTCCTTGCAGGAGAAGTTAAAGACATTCTGCTGCTTGACGTAACTCCGTTAAGCCTTGGAATTGAAACTTTAGGCGGTGTGTTTACAAAACTGATTGAGAGAAACACAACAGTTCCGACAAAGAAACAGCAGGTTTTCAGCACAGCGGCTGACAATCAGACTGCAGTTACAATAAGAATCGGGCAGGGAGAAAGGCCGATGTTTAACGACAGCAAAATACTTGGCCAGTTTGACCTTGTAGGCATACCTCCGGCTCCAAGAGGAGTGCCGCAAATTGAAGTTACGTTTGACATTGACGCAAACGGAATACTTCACGTCGGTGCAAAGGACATTGGAACTGGAAAAGAGCAAAGCATCAGGATAACAGCTTCGCAGAAACTAAGCGAGGATGAGATTGAAAGGATGAAAAAGGCAGCAGAGGAATTTGCAGAAGTTGACAAGAAAAAGAAGGAAGAGATAGAAGCTGTCAACAATGCCGACAATCTTGTCTATTCAAGCGAGAAGATGTTCAAGGATTTGGAAGGGAAAGTTCCTGAAAAAGAGCTTGGCGATATCAAAGGCAAGATTCTTGAGCTAAAGGAATTGCTAAAGCCTGCCGAGAAAGATGTTCCTGCGCTGCAGAAAAAGATGGATGAAATCAATGAAATGGTTCAGAAGATGTCAACAGAGTTATATCAAAAAGCAGGAGCGCAGTACAAGCAGGAGCATCCTCAGGAAAGCGGCGAGCAATCCAATGAAGGGCATTCAGGAAACAATCATCCAAAAGATGAGAATGTTGTTGACGCTGATTATGAAGTGAAGGATGAAGGTAAGAAGGGGAAGAAGAAATAATAATTCTTTTTTTTATTTTTTATATATGCTCAAATGTTTATCCCGCCTTACCAATATATAAAACTCCAAACCGCAACCTTTATAAACTAAAGTTAACATCCATTAACTATGGTTAACATATATAAACTAAAGTTAACAATATTGCAGCAGGAAATCCTGAGGCTTCTTTTCGTGAAGGCAGGAATATCCCTAAATGCCCACGCCATTTCAAGAAATCTTGAAGTTTCGCAGCCTGCCGTCTCAAAGGCGCTTCCAAAGCTGGAAAAAGAAGGGCTTATCAAAGTCAGCAAGGATAAAGAATCAAAGAGGCTGTCAATAGAGCTTAACAGGGACAATCATCAGGTTATATGGCTAAAAAGAGCAGACAACCTCAAGCAAATTTATGAATCAGGGCTGGCCCAGTTTATTTATGACAGCTTCCCGGGAGCTGCAGTCATACTTTTTGGCTCTTACGCTTCCGGAGAAGATACTTTAAGCTCAGATATTGATTTAGCTGTAATAGGCGCAAAGGAAAAGAATATTGGCTTAACAAAGTTTGACAAAATACTGGAAAGAAAAATAATAGTAAACTACTACATTTCATTTAAAGATATACACAAGCACTTGTTAAATAATCTCATGAATGGGATTATGCTTAAAGGGGCAGTTGAGCTATGAACATAAAAAAATTTGAAGAATTTATAAAAACAGGGGTTGTAAAGAAGCAAAGCCCCAACAGGCAAAGGGCGCTTCACCTGCTTGAGGAAGTTAAAGATAAAAAACAATTCCTGAATAAAGCGCTGAAAACTATGCCACCTAAGGATGTATATACAAATTTCATTATTGATTCTTGCTATGACATTATCATGGAATCAATAAGGGCAAAAATGTTCACAGATGGGTACAATCCCGGGAATTCCCATCAGGCAGAAGTTTCGTACTTGAGGAATCTTGGGTTTTTAGAGCCGCATATAATATTCATGGATGAATTAAGGTATAACCGAAACGGAATAAAATATTACGGAACAATATTTGACAGGGAATATGCAGATAATGTCTTGGATTTTATGGAAAGGATTTATCCAAAACTAATTGTAAACATCCCAACACGCGAGGAATGCATCAAGATTTTGAAGGAAAACAATGTTACAGATAATATCATCGCCCACCTGAAGGCGGTCTGTGAATTCTCAATGAAAGTTGTTGATGTGCTTGAAAAGAAAGGCATAAATGTAAACAGGGAATTGGTTGCTGCAGGGGCTTTGCTGCATGACATAAAGAAACTTGCTCCCGGCAATCACGTTATTGTGGGATATGAATTTGTCAAGTCCCTTGGTTATCCTGAAGTTGCTCTGATAGTCAAGAAGCATGGCCTTGCGGACCTTAAAAACGATGACTGCGTTCCAAAAACCTGGGAAGAGAAAATTGTTTTCTATTCAGACAAAAGGGTAAAAAATGACAGGGTAGTCTCAGCCGATGAAAGGTTTGAATACATAAAGCAAAAATATAATAAGGCCGATGTTGAAATTGAGCTGAAATTTACCAAGGAGATTGAAAAAGAATTATTGGGGAATGAAAAAATATTGAATTAAAAAATAATTATTAATTTTAAAATTTGATTAATGCGCTGTGGAAGCACCTAAATAATAGCTAAAGTAAATCATGCTTAAAGAAAATAAATAATATCAAGAATCAGTATTGAAAAATGGCAAATTTGATAAACAAAAACACACCTTTAAAAGAGGTTTTGGAATTGGCAGCCCCCTGCAGGTGCGATTCATGCAATCATGGATGCAAATATGGAAGCGGCAAGCTTGCAGGGGATGACTCAAAACGCATTGCAAAATTCCTGAATATTCCGGAAGAAGAGTTAAAAAATAAATATCTGGAAGAGATTGAGCTGTTCAATAAAAAGATTTTAAAGCCGAAATTATTAAGGAAAAACGGCAAGAATTACGGCCAATGCATATTTTACGACGACAAAAAAGGCTGCACAATTCACGAAGTCAAGCCATTGGAATGCAAAACCTCAATTCAGTGCAAGGATTATGGTGAAGAGCTAAGTGTCTGGTTCATGGTCAACCATGTTGTTGATTCAAACAACCCTGAAAGTGTAAGGCAGTACTCTCAGTATCTAAAAACAGGAGGAAAATCAATCCCGGGCGCTGAACTGAAAAATTTTGTTCCTGACAAAGAAAGATTAAGCAAGATTTTGAGTTATGAAATTTTAAAATAATGGCATTTAATGATTTTTTTATTTAATTCGTTTATTTAAAATTTAAAGGGTTAATGCGTTAAGACAGAAACTAAAAATTTAACAAATACATAAAAAGTGAAAGAACAAAAAGAATATAAAATAAAATTTAAAAAATAACCACATATCAAATAAAAAATGCCCAAAGAAAAAGACTATTACAAAACCCTTGGAGTCGGTAAAAAAGCTTCAAAGGAGGAAATAAAATCAGCCTACAAGAAGCTGGCAAAGCAGTATCACCCTGACCTGAACAAATCCACTGATGCAACAGAAAAATTCAAGGAGATAAACGAGGCTGCTGCAGTCCTGGGAGATGACGGTAAAAGGGCGCAGTACGACCAGTTCGGCTCTGAAAGATCCCAGTTCCAGGGGGGCGGGAGCGGATTTTCAGGCTTTGATTTCTCGGACTTTATGTCAGAATCAACCGGATTCGGGTTTGACTTTGACAGCATATTTGAAAATGTCTTCGGAGGCGGCGGAAGTAGCAGGCAAAGAAGAAGGCAGAGAGGATCTGACTTAAGGTATGATTTGGAGATTGAACTGGAGGACGCCGCTTTCAGCGCATCAACCGCAATAAGCATTCCCAGATTGGAAGATTGCGAAAAATGCAGCGGCACTGGCGCTGAAAGCAGGTCAGACATTGCAACATGCGACGAATGCAACGGAAGGGGAGTCTCAACAAGGTCGCAAAGAACCCCGTTTGGAATTTTCCAGACTACATCAACTTGCAGGAAATGCAGGGGGCAGGGAAAGTATATCAAAAAAGAATGCCCTGAATGCAAAGGAAAGGGCGCTGTCCAGAGGACAAGAAAGATTGAAGTCAAGATTCCAGCAGGCGCTGTTGACGGCACCAATTTAAGAATCCAGGGAGGCGGAGAAGCAGGCGAAAGAGGCACTTCGTCAGGTGATTTGTATATTGTGATTCACGTAAAGCCGCACAAAACATTTGAAAGGCATGACAGCGACATCTACATAAAGATTCATATTCCTTTCACAACAGCGGCATTGGGAGGCGAGATTGAAGTGCCAACATTAAAAGGCAAGGCATCATTAAAGATTCCCGAAGGGACCCAAAGCAATACAGTTTTCAGAATGAGGCATCTTGGAGTTCCTGACCTGCGCAGCCATCATGTCGGAGACGAAAACGTTGAAGTAATAATTTCCGTTCCTGAAAAATTAACCAAAAAACAAAAGAAACTGCTTGAGGATTTTGATAAGGAAAGCAAGGAGAAGAAGGGAATGTTTTGGTGAAAAATGTCAAAGATAAAACGATCAAATATTTTCGTGGAATATTTTGGAGATACCCCCATGGTCAGGATACTCAACTTCCTGATACTTGGCAAAGACTTCGATTACAGCATGACAGACATTGCAAATGGCAGCAACGTTGGATGGACATCTTTTACAAGAGCCTGGAAAGAATTAGAAAAACGGAAAGTTGCAGTGCCAACCGGGGAGATAGGGAGGGCAAAATTGTATAAGCTTAATACGGAAGACCCCACTGTACGGCGTTATTGAAAAGTTGAAGGTTGCCATCAGCTTAGTGAGCATCTTAATGATAAACTATTCAGCAAAAAGGATAATCGAAAATAGGATTTTCGGAAGTTCCTCGTATAACTCGGAACAATTGCAATGGGAATTTTTGCCATAAAGGGTTATTTAAACATGCGAACCGATGGCAACCAGAGCCAGCAGGCGAGAACTTTTCAATAACGCCCACTGTACAGAAGATTATTAAGCTTCATTGGGAGATAATAAAAGCTGAAACTGATAAGATGCTGGGCAAAAAGAGATTATTGGCTATTTCTTAGAAAATTTTATAAAAAACCATAAGACTTAAATAGCTTATTTAATTCTTATTTATTATGAGCCTGACAGCCAGCATACAGAAAGTTTCTGCAGGAGTTTAGGGGTTTCTATGCCAGAATGAATTATTTGGCTTTGATTGAAGGGTACCTGAGGCATGAGTCAGATTCTGATAATTATCACAAACTGCCTACCATAAAAGAAGATGGCTCTTTGATTGACAAAAATCCGTCCTTGGAAGCAATGGCTGAAATTTTCAGCATGGGCGCTGTGACTGAAACGCAATTTAAGAATATGGAAACACTTCACAATGCCGGCTTATCCGGGCTGTATTGGAAATCAGTAAGATGCGCCGAAGAGTTATCCCATCTGTTGCAGGGTGCAGATGATTTATTAAGATTAAGGGTTACTAGTGAGGTCATTCAGCAATGCCAAACAGAATATGGCGATGGACCGGAAATACCTTTGCCGGATTATCAATTCCATCAGGTTTCTTCTGATATGATGAAGATTGTAGAAAAGCAGCGCCACTCGCGTGAATCCCTCCATTTTTTATTGCGTGAGTTTCCATACATTGCAGTGAGCGGAGTAAAACCTCATCCAAATAGAGATGACGCAGTAAGGGCTGCTAACTTACTCTCCTGATTCGTTCCGCCCCCTTCATTTTTTTAATTGATTCCGCAACTTCTTCCGGCACAATTTTTTCCCAATTTTCATCCTTAGCCATCATTCCCCTAATCTTCGTGCTGTTGATTCCCCTTATCAGCTTTATTTTCTTAACTTTGATATTATGTTTCCTGAAGCACCTCAATGTCCATTCATTTCCGGAATACAGGATATCAAATTTTGGAAGCTTTGTTTTTATATAATTAATCCACTTAACATCATCAAATAAGTCAGGCACAGGATAGATTCTAAAATTCTTTATTTTATTATTTTTTAACGCAGTAGAAATCATTTTTTTCCTTTCATTGCAGCTAAAAGGGTTTTCAGAAGTATTTTTTTCCTGCGAGCTTCCGATGCCGATGATTATTTCATCAAATTTTTTCAGAATGTCTTTAACATCCTTTAAGTGCGCATTGTGGAAAGGCTGGAATCTTCCTATGAAAATGGCGCGTGGCATAAACAGGAAAGAATAAACGATGTTTATAAAGTTTTGGTGAAATTTTTATTAGATGTGATATTCTTATTGGAATAATTTTGGCAAATATATATTTAAATGAATACTAATAAAAATTTTAAATGGCAGGCGCAGATCCTAACGGAAGAGGGGAATTGTTTCACACTTTCTTCAGCTCTGAAAAAACAGTTCCGCCGATGGAATGGATTCTGTCTTCCAGCGATGTTGAAGTTTATTTCGTGCCGGACATTGGCGAAAGAACAGATCCGGAATTCTGGATGCTGACCAAAGACGGAGTATTGGTGAACTTCGCGTACACTGGCGACCTTACAGCAGTCAGGAAGATAAGCGGCAGCCATAATTCATCATCGCTTGAAACTGTCGTTGAAATGGACCCAAAGCACAGGTTTCACCTCAACAGGTCAAGCCTGCCTGTGAACGGGATTGTAGACAAGCCGGAAATGGCTCCCGAGCAGCTGCTTGAAGAATTGATTGATTATTCATACCGGAAAGCAAAATCTGTGGAAAATTCTGCATTGAGAGGAATGGCCAGGAATTTTCAGGTATTGACTTATGATGCAATTGTATCTAGATTCAAGCTGCTAGATACTCTTCAAAGCTCTACCGACATAATCCCGGACCAATCACCCCGAACTATTTTTGTTAAAGCGGGAGATGGATGTGTGATGAAATGCAATTATTGCCCGGAGGGCACTGTTAAGTTTGTGCCGTATACGGAATCTCAGTTTAGGAACCATATTGAAATCACAAAGAATGCCCTTAAAGATATTCTTGGAAAAGAGCTGATTACCAGAATGAATGAAGGATTCATTAATATTTCCGACATAGGCTGGCTGGACATGTTTAATAAAGCGGGAAAGACTGATTTGACCTCTTTAAGGGCAGCTGAGTTAATGAGGGAATATTTTCCGTGGCTGGAAAAAATAGGCTCCTTCGTTGGAAGTTCAACCGCTTTGAGGCTGTCCGGAGATGATTATGGAAACGTGGAACTGGGGAAGAAAAAATATTCCTCAAGATTTTTTAGGGCTTTAAGAGGGGACAATCTAATTAACAGGCTCTATCTTGGATTGGAAACTGCCCATACTGAGGGCTCTCATTTGTTGAACAAGCCTATTTCTTATGATGAAAAGCTTACAGCAGCCAGATTGGTTCAGGACGCAGGTATCAGGCTTAAAGTGATAGCACAGCTTGGTGTCCTTGGCAAAGGGTTCTATCCTTTGGGAAAGGATATGGCTCCTGAGAATTTTGTTTCATGGGAAAAAGCAACAGACCAAACTGCCGAGTGGATTAATGAAATTCGGCCATATAGAGTATTGGAAGCAGTCTACCAGCCGTCTCCAAACCTCCCTATTAACAGGCTAATCCGGGAAGGTAGAATTGTGTCTTATGATAATCCAAAACAAATAGAAGCCGAAAGGGAAAGATTAAGGAAAGGGATTAAAGTGAACTCTAACGAATTCAGAATTGACGGAAAGTATGAAGATTTTTTGCCAGCACACTTAACAGGGAGTACGAAGCAGGTTATTGTCCATTAAATAATTCGCTAAACTAACCCTTAAACCCGTTCGTCACAGGCATTCTCCATTCCATGCCGTGAAATGACCTTTCGGAAACCCGGATAATCATCGCTGTCCTTCTCTTGTGCTCGTTTAATCTGATTCTATTAAGAATGCCATTAACTAGTTTTTCATCAAAACCGCTCTTGACAATTTGCCCAGATGATTTGTTTTCTTCAATGTGCAGCTTTAATATTTTATCTAAAATTTCATAACCATCCCCCAACTCTTTCTCAGCAGTCTGCCCGGGTATCAATTCTGCGCTGGGCTTTTTGATTAATATTTTATTCGGAACATTCAGGAATTTTCCCAATTCTATAACTTCCGTCTTCCACAAGTCGCCAATTACAAGGATGTCTGCTGCATTATCACCGTATTTTGTCGTGTATCCAAGCGCAATCTCGGACTTGTCAGATGTACCAATGACCAAAGCGTTACCCATGTTCGCAAAATAATAAAGAATCATCATTCTGGTTCTTGCTTTTGCATTTGCAATTGCGAAAATATCTTTTTTTATTTTAAAATTCCTGTTTATTATTTCGATTGAGTTGAGAAAATCATTTATTTCTGTTAAATGATATTTTATCTTCAGTTTTTTAGCCAAATCCTCAGCATCTTTCATGTTTTCCTTTGAAGTCATTCCTGTTTCCGGCATTAGAACAGCAGTTACATTCTTGTTTCCAAGCGCTTTAACCGCTAAAGATGCTGCAACAGAGCTGTCAATCCCCCCACTTAGGCCTATGACTGCTTTATTAAAATTATTTTTTCTGAAATAATCCTGTATTCCTGAAACCAATGCATTGCAGATTTCTTTTGAGTTCATTTTGCAGTTTTTAATTAAATTGATTTTAAAATAATTTTTTATTGTATTTTTTATTGGATTATTTGGTTAATGAGTTTTTTAGTTAATGAACTTTTCAATCAAGTTTTGCGCTTCTTTTTGTTCAAAAACATTGATCCATTTAGATTAATAATTTCCTTCTTCCCTAGCGTATTAAATAATTAATCCTTAAAATTAATTATTAAAAATTTAAATCTGATTTTAAAATCAAACCTCGACAATCAAAATCTCCTCTTCAAAATCCTTTGCTTTCTTTATAATCCTTCCATTATCAAAAAACATGCTGTGTCCGTAATAAACAATCCCGTCCTGTGAGCCAACCTGATTAACAAATAGTATAGGAATGCCCGTTTCATCCCATCTTCCCTTCAGTATTTTTTCTATCTTTTCAATCTTCCCTTCGCTGTAAGGCGATGCAGAAATGTTTATTATCAGCCCAGCTCCAAGCTCTTTCTGCTTCCGAGCTGTTTCCGGAAACCAGATGTCCTCGCAGATGTTCAGCCCGATTTTCTTGCCGTTGAATTCAAAAACTGTTGCATCATTGCCTTTCTTAAACCATCTTTCCTCATCAAAGATAGAATAGTTGGGTAAGCGGATTTTGTGGTGTATCTTGAGTATCTGCCCGTTGCTTATGGCTGCAGCGCTGTTGAAGATGTCTTTATTTCTTTTGTCAATAAATCCTATAATCGCAGTTTTGTTTTTAGTATTCTGGACTATTTTATCGAAAGCTTTTAGATTTTCTTCGACGAAATTTGGGTTCAGCAGCAAATCCTGCGGGCTGTAGCCGGTTATTGAAAGCTCTGGAAAGACGATAATATCTGCTTTTGTATTTTTGATTAAAGAAATAATTTTTACTGTGTTTCCTTCCATGTCCCCAACCAGTGGATTTAATTGCGCTAAGGCTATTTTCATGATAAAACTAGGAAAGGTTTATAAATTAAATAATTATCCTTTTTTCATGGATGTCGCAGTTCTATATTCAGGCGGAAAAGACAGCACGTTTGCAATACAGCATGCGCAGGACAAAGGCTGGAATATAAAGTACCTCATTTCAGTAAAGCCTACAAGAAAAGACTGCTTTTTGTTCCACTTTGCAACAGTCGAGCAGACTAAGGAATTAGCTAAAATGCTTGGAATTCCGCATTTCTATGTAAAGTGCAAAGTTGCAGACCCAGTCAAGGAAGCAGATATAATCAGGGAAGTTGTTGAGAAAAACCAGAATAAGATGCCGGTTGATGCAGTTGTCCTTGGAGGAACAGGCCTGCAGGAAACGCAGTTAAAAAGCATCCAGAATGCATTAAGGCCGTTGAAGGTTGAGGCATTCGCAAGCCACGCAGGCGAAGAGCATGATTTGGTTATGGAAGAGATGCTAAACAAAGGCTATGAAATTCTAATCACTCAGATTGCATCAGACGGATTAAAGGACTGGCTTGGAAAGAAAATAACAAAAGAAAATTTCAGGCAGTTAAGGAAAGATTCATTAAAATACGGCTTCCACATTGGCTTTGAAGGAGGCTATGCTGACACTTTGGTTACAGACTGCCCCTTATTTTCCAAAAAAATGGATGTCCATGACATGTCAATAATTTTCGAGGACAATTACTGCGGCCATGTTGTGATTAACAGATACAGGATGGAAGAAAAATCCATGCCGGAGCTTAACCACAGAAGAAGTGTTTTTACGAGTTTTCTTAAATAGGAAATTTTAATAAATTAATTTAATTATTCTTTTTTATTGCCCGGCTTTAAGGTTTGAGCCGCTGTAGCTGTTCTTGTTTGATTTTGCCAGGTAATCTGGAGTTGCGATAAAGCTGTACCCTTTTGCTGACGGCACTTGCCCGGAATTGATTAAATTTTCAACATCTTCCTTATTAAAAGTTATTTTCTTTCCGTCCGGAGTGGCTGCAGAATATAAAACATTATGCGGACCGTAGTCAGAATGCAGTAATTCAAACTTGAACTGGCTAAGCTGCACATTCTCCATCTCTATCGGCGGATGGGCTGCTCGCCATTCATCAAATCTTTTAAATTGCTGAATTCCAATTCCTACGCCAACTAAAGCAGCAAGCCCGCCAATAATAATTTTGCCGGAATTGTTCTTAATTATGCCCTTAAGATTCGCCATTGAAATCATCACTTAATTTTTTAATGGAAATGCCTGCTCTTGAACAGCTTCCCAATAGCAATCCTTCCCGGCCCGCCGGACATTATGACAACCAGGCTTGCCAAAATCAAAAGTACAAATTCATATCCGTAAGACTGGCCTGATATGGCAAAGCCGTTTTTAAGGTGGACTCTGAAAAATGCGACAAGCATTTCAACAAACAGCAAAACAGATGCCCATTTTGTAAGCAGCCCAATCAAAAGCAATAATCCTCCGAAGAATTCCAATACCGAGATGAATAATGCAAAAAATCCTGTCAATGAAGCCGGAATTCCGATATAAGCCATAGCCCCCATTGCCATCTTAAAGCCGCCTGAGGCAAACAGCTTCCCGTATCCGTGATAAACAAATATGATGCCCAACACCAGCCTCAAAAGAGCCAATGCCCATTGATTTGTTCCGTTTTTCTTTGCCATTTTAAATCAAGACAATCAAAATCGATAAAGATGCTAACGATGAAATCAAACAATATTCACACCACTTTTTCAGGACAAATGCCTGAACCAGTGTAAGGTAAGCTGCAAACAATACGGACGCAATTGATGCACTTACTATTAAATAGTAAACAATGTTTTCTTTAAAAACATTTTGGTTCAGAATCAATCCTGCGGCGTAGATGATTATAATAAGATAATAAGCCATTCCGGGAATTGTGTTTTCAACCCCAAAGGTCTTTCCGTAATCGCTTGTTACAACCGCATTGCAGTCCTTTCCAATCATGCAGTGCATCGGCTTTTCATGTTTCTTGGAGTAGAAAATATAGAAAGATACAAAAAATCCGATTAAGGGCGATATAATCAAAAATATTTCTTTCATTTTATTAGTTCATCTTCGAGCTTTTATAAACATTCGGCATGTAGCCGGCTATCCTTACCACATCTGCTTTTAAATTTCTTTTCTTCAGCTCGTCTTCAAGCTCCTGCTTCTGGACTTTTTGGTCATAGCCAAGGCATATAACAGACGGCCTTATCTCTTCAATTATTTCAAAGATGCTTCCTTTTTTTCCCAAGACAGCTTCGTCAACAACCTCTAGCATTCTGACAGCTTCCAGCCTTGTTCTTTCATTGTGCATGGGTTTTCTTCCTTTAAACTTCTCCGAAGTTTCATCTCTTGCGATAACGACAATTAATTTATCTCCATATTTCCTGGATTCAGAAAGAAAATACAAATGCCCGGGATGTATCATATCAAAGGTGCCGGCACACATTACAGATTTCATAGAGTAAAAAGATAAAAAAAGAAGTTTAAAAGATTATTGGTGAATCTTTTAAATTCTAATAAAGAGGCTTAATGTCGCCATGGCGCACCATGTTGCTTCCGATTGATGCAGGCATCTTCATTGCATCGTAAGCAACTCTGTAAGTATCTCCACCAAAGGCAACAAACATTACGAGCCCGTCTGTGTTATACTTCAATGTTACTGTTCTGGAATCGCCTGTAACTTCAATTGGAAGTCCATCAGCCCTTTTCTTCACTTCAATGCCCTTGTCATGCGGATTGATTCCGATAGACCTTAAAATTATCGCTGTAGCCTCGCTAAACCCATTTCCATTCGCTATCGGAACCTGGGTTTTAACTTGGTTTTGTTTACCATTCAATGCTATGTTTCCGCTCATTTATTAACACCTCGCAAAAATTTTAATCATTTTATAACACCACTTTTTATCTAAATTACAAATTAGATTCTGAAAGAATTATTTCCAGAGTCTGCGCCAAATGTTGAGTTACATTGAAATCCATCACAGGCGCATCTGCTTTTGAATGTGGATCCTGTAATTTTGCCGTCACATCTCCGAATCCTTGTACTGTGGCTAATACATCCACAAGCAATTCGTATGCTGGCGGGCTGTTAGTATCTACTCTTGATTGATTAAGCCTTAAATCGCCATACTGGCTTAGTTCTACCATATGACCCCCAACTGTCATTATACGTGATGTTCCGATTGGCCGTTCAGGGTCGCTCCAGTTTTGCGCATACACAATTGCAGGCTTTTCTAATTGCAGCGTGCCTGTTGCCAGAAATTGTTTAAAATTTGCTGGTTCGCTGCCAATATAGCCAACACTCCCAAGTTCCCCGGTAACAGGGGGTATATGATAAACCTCTGTTAGCATTGGTGTTGCGCTCATTTTTCTTACCTCCGTTTTAAACATCAAAATAAAGATGATATTCCCACGGATGCGGCCTTAATCTCACAGGGTCAATCTCCTTTGTCCTTTTGTAATCAATCCACATCTCAATCATGTCCTTGGTAAAAACATCTCCTGCAAGCAAAAATTTGTGGTCATTCTCAAGAGCATCTATTGACTCTGACAAAGTTCCGGGCACGCTTTTTATTTTTGCAAGCTCGTCTTTTCCCAGATGATAGATATCCTTATCAAGAGGCTCTCCCGGATCAATCTTTCTTTTGATTCCGTCAAGCCCTGCCATCAGCATGGCAGAAAATGCAAGATAAACATTGCACGAAGGGTCAGGCGTCCTGAATTCAATTCTTTTTGATTTCTCGCTTGTAGAATACATCGGAATCCTTACAGCAGCGCTCCTGTTCCTTTTTGAATAAACCAGGTTAACAGGCGCTTCAAATCCAGGAACTAATCTTTTGTAAGAATTTGTTGTCGGCGCGATTAGTGCGCAAAGTGCAGGCGCGTGCTCAAGCAGCCCCCCTATGTAATGCATCGCTGTTTCGCTCAATAAAGCATATCCTTTCTCGTCATACATCAAATTTTTCCCCTGCTTCCACAAACTCATGTGAGTGTGCATCCCGCTTCCGTTGTCGTTAAACAGCGGCTTTGGCATGAAAGTTGCAGTCTTGTTGTGTTTTCTTGCAACATTCTTGATAATATATTTGTACATCATGGCCTGGTCCGCCATTCTCAAAAGAGGAGCATAGCCCATGTCAATCTCGCATTGTCCTGCCGTGGCAACTTCGTGATGATGGCACTCTACATGTATTCCGGATCTTATCAGAGTAGAAACAATTTCATTCCTGATATTCTGCAGAGAATCAGTCGGCGCAACCGGAAAATATCCTTCTTTGTACCTGGGCTTGTACCCGAGATTCGGGCTCCCGTTCGACTCTGCTCCAGTGTTCCAGCTTCCTTCAGAAGAGTCAATGTAGTAATATCCAAAGTTTTCTTTCTGATCATATCTTACACTGTCAAAAATAAAAAATTCCAGCTCTGGCCCGCAGTGGGCAACATCAGCAATGCCTGTTTCTTTAAGGTATGTTTCTGCTTTTTGCGCGATGAATCTTGGGTCCCTTGTGAACAGCTCATTCGTTTCAGGGTCCTTGATGCTTCCGATTATGCTCACAGTTGAATCAGAAAATGGGTCAGAAAAGCCCGTCTTCAAATCCGGAACCAGAAGCATGTCGCTTTCAAATATTTCCTTGAAGCCCCTTATCGAGCTGCCGTCAAACCCAAATCCGTTATTGATTGAGCTTTCTGTTAATTCAGATATTGGAACTGTGAAGTGCTGCCACAAGCCCGGCATGTCAGTGAATTTCATATCAACAAACTTTACTCTCTCAAGGTCTTTTCTCAGATTTTCAACAAAATCAGCTTTCATTTCCCTTTCCGGCTCCTTCTTGATAAGCTCCAAAATCTCAGCTGTGCTCATGATTTCACCCCTTGATTATAAAAAATTTCAATAAAAGTTAAAATTTTTTCCACATTTATATATTTATTCTAATATTTTCTAAACAAAAGTTAGATAAAAAAGAATATAATTAAACAAGTGTTTAAATTTTATATTGAAAATCAAAAGAAAATAAACAAATTATTACGCCTTGTCTCTTGACAATACGGTTGCGCCTTGGCTTGCATTAAGATAAACATTCCTCGGCTTTGTTTTCCAGTGTCTAAACTGCGGATTGTGATGCTCAATAAATTCTCTCCTGCCTATCAAAAGCTGATCTCCACGATCGTACCATTTGTCCCGCGGTTGGAAATGATCCCAGCATTGACCACCAGAATATTCCCAAAATGCATCTGCAATATCACCTGTAAGTTGATTTGCATTGGCTCCAAAATGCTGAACTGCGACATCAACAATTTTCTTAAATACATAATCCCCAAGCTTAGAATCGTAATAATAACTATGCACGCGATAATAATTTTCATCATTGGGGTAATTACATCTGTATGGATGAGAAGCAAATTGAGTAGAAAGCCCTAATTCATTCCTAATTGGAACATCTCTGTAAATTCCCATAAGATCGCGGTGAACTATATATTTAGGATGAAAAGAACCTTCTTCTAATCCCAGCAGCAGGTTCTGTGAATGGCTTTCTTGCACCAGCCCCCTCTTGAATGTTAAGTAAGTGTAACAGCGCAAAATCGGCATGACTATCCTTTCCATCAAGGCAACAGTGGGGTTTTCATAGTTGGACAACAATTGAACAAGAAGAAGCGGATCTTCGGTATGACCGATATCTTGCGAAAACAAGGAAAAAAAAGGGATTAACGGGCCTGAAACTTTCTCAGGCAATGGCTTGATGTTTCGCAGAATTACTCCAGCCCCTTCCTGTGGCCCAGATGGGGGCAACACTACCAAAGCAAGTGGCTCAGGAAAAAATGCAAATTCTTCTGGTAATTGTTTATCTGAAAGCAGACCTTCAAGTTCCAGTGAAGTTTCAGGGCCCGCTATTGATTTTTCCATCGATAAAGATTTGTTTATGCGTCCTAGAATTTTATCATAGTGAAGTTTTATGAAATAAGGTACACATTCGTCTACAGATATTACGGTTCGATCATTAGCCAGAGGGGAAACTTTGATAGTCCCAGCAACACTGCTGGGGCTTATGCATTTCGAATGGTACTCATCAGCAAATATGTTTACCATATCTGGATGGACAAAAAATCTGAATTGACCGGAGCCACTGCAAAAAATTGATTCAGGCACTGAACCATTCCCAAAAACAAAAGCTGTATTCCTGTCTACCTCAAAATACGGAAGCTCAAAAGTGGCGTTACCAGTTCTGGAAGAAGTAATCAGAGAAGAAGTGTGTTTAAAGGAATAGCCACTTGGAGAACCCTCGTTAACATAGCGCTCCATATAGACTAAAGATTCCAAAGGATCTGTCAATATTTTTTCTAAAAGCATCAAAAGCACAACCGATAAAGCCATTGGCAACCGAAGTCAGCAGTTCCAAATAAAAAATTTACACGCTTTAACCATGATAATTTTGAATCTTATTTTTAATTTTCGAAGCCTTATAAGCATTGGACAAATAATTGGTTTATTTCCTACATAAATCGCAAACCCCCCACATTAATTTGTTTATAAAATTAATGGAATGTTAGCATATATTTAATTTTATTGGTAGATTTATAAAACAAAATCGGTTTAAAATCCGAAAAATTTAAATAAATGTTTAAATTTAATGCAAATTAACTATGGTAATTGTATAAAAATGCAATTCGAAGAAACAGACAAAAAAATATTGAACATCCTTGTTGACAATTCGCGCCTTTCCCTGAGGCAGATAGCTAAAAAGGCAGGCGTATCAGTAGCTACTGTCATGCACCATGTAAACAGGCTTGTTCATGAAAAGGTTATAAAAGGTTACACGGCAAAGCTCGACTATGAAAAGCTCGGCTTCGACATTGATGTGCTGATCGAAATCAGAATATCAAAAGGCAAGCTTTTCGAGGTTGAGAGAAAAATTGCAACTCATCCGAATGTCTTTGCCATCTATGACGTAACAGGAAATTTTGATGCGGTGATTCTTGCAAGGTTCCCCACAAGAAGGCTGATGGACGCTTTTCTGAAAAAAATCCAAACTTATGATTTTGTGGAAAGGACCGAGACGAAATTAATTCTTAGCACAATCAAGGAAGAGAATATAAAGATAAGCTGATTATTCAATCAAAACAGCGCATGCAATTACCGTCGTCCAAAGCCCGTCCTTGTGCCCCTCTGCAGACTGTGTTATCTCCCTTGTTTTGAAAATATGCCCTGAGGCTTTGTACAATTCCTCCCTTTCCTCCCACGCCTGCTGGGAATCAAATTCAACTCCCAATGTAGTTGCAAGCATTGTTGCAGCAAGGTCTTCTGCATATTCTCCCGCTTTCTTTGCAGTTTCACCGTGAGAATGATGCTCTGAAAGATAACCATAAGTATTTTGGTCGCTTGGTATGGCAACTCCGACTGAAGATGCAATAAGCCTGTTCGGCTCATTAGTCTCGCTTCTGGCCATGACTACAAATACTATCTGTCCCGGCTTGAAGTAAGGCAGCCCTTCTTCCCTTGGGATTACCTTGCAATGAGGCGGAAGAATGCTTGAGACATAAACCAGGTTAAACATCTCAATGCCTGCGCTTCTCAACGCAGATTCAAAGGAAGCAAGCTTGTCCTTATGAACGCCAACGCCTTTCGTGAAAAACATCTTTGTGGGAACCATTTGCACATTAAGGTAAGGATTCTTTAAAAAGGTTTCTTTGTTATGAAAATCTGAAAAAATATCTGCTACACCTTATCAAGAAAAAATGGGGCTGCGGGGATTCGAACCCCGGCCGGACCCAGTTTGAATAAAAAATTTTATTTTGAATTAAAATTTTTTATCCCCCAAGGGCCAATTCTGCCTAGCTATACTACAGCCCCGAATTGCAGTCAAGATTGGCTATATGTTTTAAATATCTTTTCGTTAAATTTATATAATTATAATGATTCCATCAGAAAGTGAGCAGAAATGAATGATAACCCTAATAAGTTTGTTGGATACAGGTTAGGAGTCCCTGACAGAGAAGCGGCAAGAATAGGGGAGTTAATCGCAAATGGTAATCTGGGGTCCAGAATGCGAAGTTCAAGTGAGCTTGCAGTCCAAAGACAAGATTATCATTGGGGGAGCTTATATTATTCCTTTACTCCTTTTGATATAATATACAGGGCAGTTGGGCATGATGGAAAAGAGATAACGAGAGGCTCTTTAGAATTTCCAACACTTGGCGAAAAAACGAGTAACGGAACAGTGCTGATTGTTGCAAATCGTGTTGCGAGTTTAGTCGAAAGGCTTAACCAACCAAATTCACCTTCTCAAAACGGCTCATCTGAAGTTTTTTAATTTCTTGTTACTTGTTTAAAGATTTTTTGAAAATATCCTTCTGGCTGCAAAAATTATGATGCCAAGAACAAGAATAACAGCAGCAGAATCAATAAGCCAATTGCCAGTTCCTAAATTAAATCTGTCAAAAACAGATAGTCCGGTTACACCATTGGTTTTTTCATTGATTTTATTATTTGCTTTTTCAATTGGATTGGATTTATTTGTGGATTTGCTGACCATTCCGGAATCTTTTAAATTTTCTTTTTCTCCTAAACAATTTTTAGCCTCTTCCGGCTTTTTAGTGGGAACACTGCACTGGTTTGCATCAGAGCATTTTCTTGCCATTACTCCATTCTCGCACTTTGACCATTCAGAGCATTTCCAGCTTGAGCTGCATGTTATTCCGCTTCCGCCGCCCCCTCCTCCTGAACTGCCCGAGTCACTTCCACTCAAAGATGTGCTGCCTGAAGAAGCAGATGAAGGCTTTGAATAATCCAGCTGCACAATTCCGGAATGCCTTAATCCAGTCACTTTGTATTTATTAAGCGTGGAGTTGTAAGCGCACGAATAGCCTTTCTGCAATGTTCCGTCGCATTCTATCCTGTATTCATTAACAAAATCACAATTCGCGCTGATTTGGGCTAAAGATAAAATATCTTCATCCATGATGCAGATTCCGTTAGTTTGGTTTATCCTGTCCAGATACAATGATTTAGTTGCGCCGCTTGGAAGGCGTAATCCGAAAAAAACCAGCGAGCCTGTTTTATTGGCAGCCTGCTTGTTTATGCTGACATTTGTCAAATTCAGCAAATGCTTTGAAAAATTGAATTCAAATTCCGCTATTGTTAGGTTGTTGTCATTAATTTTTACCACGGCATTCTCGTTAATTATTCTATTCAAATCGCTGGAATTGTTCACAAACACAGTTAAATTCAAAGTCGTTGAATTGATTGAATCTTTGCTGCCAATCAATTTGTCAACAGAATCATTTACCCCGTCATTGTCGAAATCAAGTTCTGGGTTGTCAATGATTGCGATATTAAAAATTTTAAAATCTGCCAAATATCCGTCAGATGCTTCCGCCTTTAAGTTGTAATTCCCGCTGTCAGCAGTGGTCGTATTCCACTCAAAAATATTAATCCTGCCTGTAAATTTTGAGGAGTTTACAGAATAAGAAAGCGCATCTCCATTGGCATCATTTCCTGAAAGGTTTATTTTAATTCTTTCGGATTCATTCACGGTTATATTTGCAGGAGAATCCAGCACGGGATTTTTATTTAATTTAATAAAAACCTTGCCGGCATTGTTGCTCTCGTTTGATTCCTCTATTGAATCGCCAGTGTCTGCAAATGCGCTGAATTCAAAATCCGTGAAGTTGACAAATCTGAACTGCCGCGCCATTTCCATATTTGATTTTATGATGTTTGTCCTGTTTATGCTTGAAAAAGTCCTGTTGTCAAAAACTTCCGTGAGTATATTAAGCGCGTTGCTGCTCCCTTTATTCCGGAAAGTGACATTTATTGTTGCATTGTTTATTCCGTAATGGTAATCATCAGAAACAGAAATGTTAATGGCAATGTCAGGCAAATTCCGGCTTTCAAAATCATTGAAGCTGTAAGCTCCGGTCTTATAGGCATCATTCAGCCTGTCAATCAGCTTTCCGTTTTCATAAAGCTCCAAGTTTTTGAGAATGTAGGGGCCGTTCAGCTTGTTGCCATAGATTATAGAGCCGTTAATTGGGAGAGGAACATAGTTTGCTCCAAAATTTAAAGCCGCAGACACATTTTTTCTTTGAATTATATTTCCGTATAAATCATACAGGGCAAAAGAGATTTCATAATTATTGCCGTCAAAAGAATTGATAGTTGAATTTATCACTAAATCATTAAATTTATCGCTGTTTGATTTGAGTCCGTAATCGCTAAAGCCGCCAAAATAAGAAGTTGCTGCAAAATCCCTGTAATCATAAGATGAAGTTAAAAAATCTGTTTTGATGGTTTTTTCGCCAATCTTAATTGATGTAATGCTGAATTTTCCGGAATAATGCGTTTTTTTAACAGTTTCATTGCCTATCTCAAAAATTAACTTCTGAACAGAATCAGTTATCGATTTATTTTCTTTTATAGCCAAAATTGATTTATTGTAAGATAAAAAAATTGCTGTTGAAAATGTTCCGTTTATTGTAGAGTTCAGAGTGATATTTATTCTTAAAGAATTTCCTATTTTTGAGTCTTTAATATCAAGAATTGAAAATCCTTTTTCGTAATTTTGATATTCTTTGGTTAATATGCTGTCTTTCCTGTATTTTAAGCTATGGCTGGAATTGTAAGCTTTAATTGAATAATTAAACTGGTTTTGGCTAAACAGCACAGTGCTAAAAGTCAGGTTCACTTTGTTTGTTCCTGCGCTTAGTGTCCTGTTTGTTTCATTCGTCAAAATTCCGTATCTGTCATTCAGATTGGCGGCAAAAATAAAGTTTCCGTTGGAATTTGATGTTGCAATCTCCAGAATTAAAGTATCATTTATTCCGTTATTGTCTGAATCAGCCATAAAATCATTGAATCCGGTAACATTCATCTGCAAAGTTGAAGTTGAGAAAGAGTATCTTGAAAGAAGCTCCCTGATTGAGATAGAATAAGCTAAAGGAATCAGAAGTACAAGCATCAGTACCAACACACCCCCTTTGCGCATTTAATAAGTTTCATAATGGCATTATAAAAGGTTTTGGGTTTTTGTTATATCTAGAGCCTTATTTTCAAGAAGTATCTTGTTTCAGCTGTTTTCATTGTTAATCAGCTGCCTTGAAAATTTCAAATTCGCTTCTAGGCATGATTTGCAGTGAGTATGGGATTCATTCTTGTTTTCAGATTTCCTTAAATCCAGAGTATGAACAAACTTTCCGCATTTGCTGCATTTTATTTTCATTTTACCGCCAACAGGCTTAACTGCACATTCTTTACATTATCAACTTTATATGCAAAAGCTGTCCTGGAATTTGGCGGAAGCTGCTTTAATGTGTTCTCCCAAATGCAGCAGAGATCATCAAGAGTTGTGTCTTTACGGCCTGTAATGAATAAAATTGCATTTTTCATGCCTTTAAGATTGGATTTCATAAATTTATCAAAAGAGCCATCACTAAATGAGTCTATTTCAAAAGTATTGCATTTTGCTTTCCCGGCATTTTCAGTTATGAATTTAAAATCTTCCAGCCCGAGATTAACCATGTTGCTGCCGTAAATAGAATAGAAAATTAGTGTTAAATATTTTTGGCTTAGATTATGTTTATTCAGAAATATTTTTATGTCTCTTAAGCTGTAAGAATCTCTGTCTTTATCATGCAGGCTCTCAATCTTATTTTTAATCTTCTTCTTGGCTGCTATTTTGAACATCAATAGCAGATTCTCAACCTCTTTTTTGACTTTGATGTTCAATTTATCAACATCAATAGCTAAAGTTCTTAATTTGTAGTAATCGGAAGATTTGTCTATCAGCTCCCAATAAGGCTTTATGAGATTTTCAATATCTTTGGCTATCCCGGGATTGACCCTTTTCTTATATTCATTTATCCCGTTTCTCATCCGATTTCTGCCCTTCCTTTTCTTATTCCCTGAATCTGCCTTATCAATCAGTTTTGTTTTGCCAATTCCCATCTTAATCACCCAAAAATCTCCGTTTCTGCATCGGCTGGCCTGAAGCATTTCACAGCTTGGCTTATCATTGGCATATTCACATCATTGCGCCCCTGCAATACGCTGTAGAACACATTATTGCAGACTTTTTCAAGCTCTCTGTATGACATTCCTTCAGTCATCCTTGCGAATTCATCATAATTAACATCGGCTTTTAATTTGCCCAGTAAGTTTCTGCAAAACTCCTTTCTCTCAAATTGGTTTGGCATTTCAAATTTAATTGCAGCGAACCTGTCCCAGAATCCAACTCCAAAGCGCATGCTGTTGTTTACTGCAATTATGACCAAAGCATTTGTTATAGATTCAATCCCGTCAAAGATTTCATTTAGCTGGCCGTCAAATACAGAATCCTCATCATAGCTGCCCTTCCCAATCAACTTGTCAGCCTCATCAACAAATACTATGCAGTTCTCAAATCTTTTTGCGAAGTTTCCAAGAGACTGTATAGTATTGCAGCTGCCACGGAATAAGAAATCATGCGCCCTGATATTGATGATTGGGAACTTCAGCTCTCCGGCAAGCGCTTTAACCATGAAAGTTTTTCCTGTTCCGACTGGCCCGTCAAATACAATCAGGTTGTGCCTTTTAAGCCCAAGCTTTTTAGCTAAATTTTTCCTCTTCATGGAAATTATGACATTCTGCAGCTCGCTCTTGATTTTTTCCTTGCCTATTACGTGGTTAAAATTAATCTTTATGCTGTTTAGCACTCTATATTTCTGCATTGCTGTAGGCACATATTCCTTGATTGCCTTGTTAAGCCCCCTTAATGTGATTTTTCCGTCTCCCTGCCTGTAAGCAATCTTGATTACTTCAGGCAAGTCCCTGAAATTATAACCTAAAGAATGCCTTGCAAGATAGTTTATTTGTTTTTTGTTGGCAATTCCAGAGTATCTGGCTTGCAGAAAAGCTAATTTTGTGTATTCCACCGGGATATCCATTTCTATTTTAACATCAATCCTGTCAAGAATGGATTCATCAAGGAAAGAAGTTTCATTTGCTGTTGTAAAAAATAATACCCTTTTATCGCTGCTTTTCAGCAAATCTGCTATTTTCATGAAATCTTTTCTGTCTGCTGCGCTGATTTCATCAAATTCGCTGTACTTGAATACATAGCTTAAATCATCAATGAAAACCATGAAGCGCTCATGCCTGCTGATTTCCTCTATTGCCTTTTCAAGGCTGCTGCATGAGATTATCCTACTGTGAGTTATGGCGCTGCATCCGTGATAAATTATTGGAAGGTCAAATATATTAAGAAAAGATTCAACCAAATGCGTTTTGCCAACTCCAGGCTCGCCTGTAAGCAAAAAGCTCTTGCTTGACAGGTTAATATCATGCTTTCCTTCCATGAATTCTATTGCAAAACTTAATGCCTTCCGGTCATTTGGCTTGAGAGAGGATTTTTCCAGCAAATTTCTAAATTCCCACATCTTTTCTTTGTTAATCATTGACGTCACTTTAATTTTAAAATGTATGATTGGCTGCGCCGATAATCTTTAATGCCAAGGCATGGCGCTTTAAGCCCCTTAAAAGCATAAGTTCACAGGGTGAAAATATTTAATACCGGCGGTTCATAACTAAACCCTTTTAATTGGTTGTTTGCAATGCAGGGACATTTTTCATTGAGCCATTGTTAGAGGGCTGAGACAGCCCAGTTTGCGCAGCCAATCACGCACCCTATGATGCACATAGGATTACAATTCAATTGACCAGTTTGTTTTCTGGATTTCACTGTCGAGCTTTTGCTTCTGCTCTTCAAGCTCTTTTATTTTTACTGAGAGCCCAAGCTGCTCAAAAACATCAGCGTCAAATGAATCGGAGTAACTGCCGGCTTTTGCCAGCCTCATTAATTTTGAAAGCTCTATTCTGAGATACTTTATTTCTGCAAGCTTTCTGTCAATTCCGATTTCAACATTTTTCTTATTAAGCTGGTTTTTTCCTTCAACGATATCTTTCGTGAGCTGCCTTATTCTTTTATCAATCTCTGCCACTTTGGATTTCTTGCTTTCCAGAAATTCTTTCTGCCGCTTTTCAATTTCCTTTGCAGTATCTTTTTCTGTCCTTATCGTTGATTCTTTGAAGCTTTGCTTTGCAATGCTTTCCCTCAGGTCATATAATCTTGTTAATTCGCCTTCCTGCCTTCTCGTTATGGCTAACTTTTCTGAAATTTTCATTTTTACCTCCACTATTTCTTACGCCATGGTTTCACATTCTACTGTTTCCTTTGATTTTGGAATGATCCTAATTTTATTCATAAGCGCTACTGCGCATTTTTTGCCGCAAACTTCCTTTGTCAAGATAGTATTGCCCATCAGCCCGCGCATTTGAGTTAAAGACAGGCATAGCCATCCAAAAGGGAGGATTCCTGCGCCTTCAACAGCCTTTTCCCTGCCGCATTTATCGCATCTGGCTTTTCTGTATTGGATTATCATTTTTTATCATCCCTAGTGGATTGGAATATTCACTTATATTTAAATATTTATATGTTATGGTATAATATTCTACTTAATGATAGAAAAGCATATAAAGACTAATTAATTTCCCAATACTATGGAAAATTATATAAACGAGCCAACTCTTGACCTCAAAGAGGGTGGTAACATGGGTAAAAAAGTACTGATAGCTACATTATACAGTCCGGAGCCTGTGATTCTGGCTACGACAAGGCTTGGGCCTGAGAGATTGATATTACTGGTGGACAAGGAGCCAAGCAAAGAGCAGGAGGCCAGCCTTAAGATCATACAGGACTCGCTTGGGAAGGTTATTGAAGTCAAAGTCTCCAAAACAGATGTATATGATATTGTGGCAGTTGCCACCAAATGCGTTGAAATAATTGACATGCAGCCAAAAGATGATTCTATCTATGTGAATATAACTTCTGGGCGGAAGACTAAAGCAATTGGATTGTTGTTTGCTGCCTATGCGAGGCATGACAAGGTTAAGAAAATAGCCTATAACCCTGAAGAGGATAAAAGCTCGGTTGTTTATCTTCCAAGGCTGAGCTTTAAGCTAAGCGAAAGCGAGAAGAAAATACTCGAAGCATTAGATAAGGGAAAATATGAAACTCCTTCTGATATTGCTGAAAAAGTAGAAATGTCAACAGCTATGCTATACAGGGCGCTTGATGAGCTGAAGGACCAGGATCTGATTACAACAGAAGACGGCTATAAGCTGACTGATGCGGGGAAGATAGCGAGGCTGTGAAGAAAATGAAAAAGTCTACTATAACAAAAGAGAAATGAAAAAATTATGTAAAATGGTGGTTAAAAGAGAAATATTTCGATGCTGTATGTGTCATACCGAGAATGTATTCGGTTTAGAATCTAGGAATGGTAAAGTGTATTGGTATTGCAAAAGATGTGATGCTGTTTGTATCCTCACACATTCAAAGTGGTACATAAAGACTTATGGAATTGACTCTACTTTGGATATGTTAGGCGTAAAATGCTGATGGTTAAACATCCGGATATTAAGAGAATAAAATTAACAGATGCAGGAAGATAACAAGGTTTTGAAAATATGAAATCCAAACTCCAAATAACAAACATTGAATCAGCATACAGCAAGGGTAGTAAAAAATGACTAAAGAACTAGCGCCAAAAGATAAAGCTGCTGAATTTTTGCTATATCGCTCTCCAAGCGGTGAAATTAAGGTAGAAGTGTTCCTACATAATGAAAATATCTGGCTTACTCAAAAAAGAATGGCTGATTTGTTTGGTGTGGGAATTCCTGCGATTTCCAAGCATTTGGATAATATTTATGAAGAAGGCGAATTAGATAAAAATTCAACTATTTCCATTTTGGAAACAGTTCAAAAAGAAGGGAATAGGGATGTAAAAAGGGAAGTAGAATATTATAACCTTGATGCAATAATATCGGTTGGGTATCGCGTAAATTCTTCCAGAGCAACGCAATTTAGGATTTGGGCAACAAAAATCCTAAAAGAATTTATCATAAAAGGATTTGCAATGGATGATGAAAGGCTAAAAAATCCAAAAAATATACTTGGAAAAGATTATTTCGAAGAGCAATTAGCAAGAATAAGGGATATTCGCAGCAGTGAAAGAAGATTCTACCAAAAAATAACTGATATTTACGCGCAGTGCAGTTCGGATTATGATTCAAATTCAAAAATAACTAAAGAGTTCTTTGCAACAGTGCAAAATAAACTGCATTGGGCTATTACCGGACAGACTGCTGCAGAAATAGTATACACTCGAGCTAACAGTAAGAAACTTAATATGGGGCTAACAGCTTGGAAAAATTCTCCAAAGGGAAAAATACGAAAAATAGATATCACTATCGCAAAAAATTATCTTAATAAAACTGAATTAGACCTTTTAAATAGGATTGTTACTATGTATTTAGATTATGCTGAACTGCAAGCTAAAAATAAAAAGATTATGTATATGGAAAACTGGATTTTAAAATTAAATGCCTTCTTGAAATTTAATGAGAAGGAAGTATTAGAAGGCAAAGGAAAAATTTCACAAGAAATCGCAAATAAATTAGCAATAGAAGAATATGAAAAATATACACCAGAACAAGATAGGCTGTATGAATCTGACTTTGACAAGCTAGTTGAAAAATCTGGCAATTTAAAAGACTCTAAGAGAAAAATAAAATAAAAAATCAAGAAGATACTTTGAGATTAACTGATGCCGGGGAGATAGCAAGGTTGTGATAAACTGCTTAGCAAAGATAAATAGGTGAAACTAAATGAGATTATTATTAGAAGAGCAAAAGAATCAAATTAAGCATGAATTTGACGAATATAAACTCAGCAAAGATGAATACCCGATACCTTACGAAGGCAGAAAGAAACAGATGGCGTTTTGTAAATTTGCTAGGAAATTAATAAAGATTGTATGCAGTTCATCAAAAACCTCCAAAAAAGATTTTGATTCTATTCTAGTAATTACCAACGCAAAAACAACGAAAACAACTTTGATAGATAAGTTAAAACAGTTGAACATTAACGAAACTGAAAAAGAAGAATTACTTAAAGAAGCATATGAATTAATAAATGAAGGAATTAATGGTTACGTCGGTTATCCTATGAGTACCGTAAGAAAGGATTTAGATATTAATTATATAAAGTCAAAATTATTAGAAATTATTGAAGAGAAAGATGAATCAAAACAAAAAGAACTTATTTTTAATATAGACTCAGAAAACATAAAAGGTCTCTGGCCAACATATTTGTCTTCTTGGGTCCATTATATTAACCCCAAAATCTTCCCTATAGTGGCTTTAGTTAACAGAAAAGTTTTACAGAGTTTTGGCTTAGACAATGATTTAAAATCTTACCCAAAAGTTATTGATATGTTTAAAGAGATACTAGACCTAGTAGGAGAATCTGACTTGGGTATTTTGGACTCATTCTTTTACCCGCAGAAATTCATAGGATTTACTGAAGAAGATTTTGATAACCTCAAAAAAATTGATGAGATTAATAAAAATCCAAAATATTGGATTGACAACGAATATATTAGTAAAGAAAAAGAAGGAGAAGCAAAGGAATTTGCAAACCAAGTGCGTAAGGATTTTAAGAATTTCAGTGACTCTTTAAATGTAAAATTTAAGAACAGTTTTAGTCATGATATATCTAGGACAAGAGCGCAAGGTATGGCATATCAACCATTATTTTGGCTCTACTATTTTAAGAATACAAGAGGGGATAAAAATTCTCAAGCTCAATTGCAAGTTTCTATACATACCTCAAAGTTTTATACAGCGGAACTCTGGTTTGAACCAGCAGCAAAAGATGATAGAATCAAACTTGTTGATTTTCTGCAAAAAAATCCCATTAATTTTGATAACCTTAGATTTAGGGTATATGATGGAAAAAAGAAAGAAGAATTATATAATATTCCAGCAATATCAACTAACATTCCAAGATTTATTAACTCTTTACAAGACAATATTCTTAAATTGGGGATTGTGTCAGAACTTGGTAAAGAAAGTGTTATTGAAATAGAAGATAAAATAGTGGAAAAATGCCAAGAAGATTTAGAATTTATTTATGATAATTTATATGAACCTGTTTTTGTATCTGGAGTTCTTGCCAAAAAACAGTCTGAAATAGAAAATTTAAATGATGTTCAAGACCTACTAATTACAAAGAAACAACTAATTTTTTATGGTCCCCCAGGTACTGGAAAAACCTATTGTACTAAGAAAACGGCTTCGGATATACTATTAAAATGATTTTACTTAAAGGTTTAGGAATGGATAGTCATGTCAAAAATGAAACTATTTGAAGGTTATATTGGTAGTTATATAGAAGAATATGATGATGACGATATTCGGTTACGATTCACTTGTAAAAAACGAGCCGGAGAACTACCAAATGGTAGACTGGCTGATATACTTAATAAATTGGGTTTAAATGAACACAATACATTTTGGGAACTCAAACAAAAAATTTGGAATCTCCTTAATATATCTGAACCACCAATAAAACTCCGACAGGAAAAAGAAAAAATTCTTGATAAAAATATAAACAATGCGGGGTGGGTAAATATTCTGCGAAATAAAGAGGGTATACTACTACTAAATGCCCTAAATCTTAACCCCACCTCAACAACAAAAGAACTGGAAGATGGTCTTTTTAATAAAATAATGTCAGTAAATGGCATATCTATGAAATCTATTTTTTCCAACAATTTATCTGAAACCAGTATTTTGTTAAAATCTAAAAAACAAATAATTCTTTTTGGTCCTCCCGGTACAGGCAAAACTTACAAAACAAAGGAATATGCCGTGAATTTTTTAGATTCTGGAGTTAGATGATATGGTAAAAACAAAGAGAATTTGGTGGGTTAATACCAATCCTAAAGGTTGGGATGATTGGAAAAAATTTGGTAATGAGAAAAAAGTCCAAGAATTCTTTCCTGGACAGCCCTTAACCAATTACAAAAATATATTAGTTGAAGATATTGTATTAATATGTTTAAATGGGGATATTGGTGAAATAAGACATATTGGAAAAATCAAAGAGGGTTATCATAAGAATAATGATGGAGAAAATTGTATTACTGTAGAGGCGGTGCATACACTCGATACACCAATACAAAAAAAGAATTTAGTAGAAATTAGGAAACTTAAAGCTGCTGAGCCATTCAGGATGGGTATTAGACAAAAATCCTTACTTAAGTTATCAGAAAATGAATGGAGTATCATAAGGGAAATTATCTTATCTAAAAATCCAGGCATAGGGAAAATTTTAGCAACATTGGAGGGAGGAAAAATGGAGCAAACAGAAGAAAATATTTATGTACTAAATGACCAAGTAAAGAAAGACACAGAAAGAATAAACGAATCTTTTGAAAGACTGAAAAATGAAGGAAGAATAGAATTTATTACCTTTCATCCATCTTACAGTTATGAAGAGTTTATTGAAGGAATAACAATAAAAGAGCAAAAAGACCTGGAGACAGATGCTGCAATTGGTAAAGAACAACCTTATTTCAGAAAAGATGGCGTTTTCAAACGATTTTGCGCAAGAGCTCTAGCAGATTTAATCGGAAGTAATAAGAAAAAATGGTATGAGATATGGGAAGATTTTATTAAATTCAAAAATAATAATAAAGATTGGAAAAACAAACTAAAAGAAAACTCAAATTCTAAAAAATATTTAATGATTATAGACGAAATAAATAGGGGAGATATATCTAAGATTTTTGGAGAATTGATAACTTTGCTGGAAAATGATAAAAGGATATCAGCTAAGAATGAGTTAACGGTTAAGCTGCCATATACTAATAATGATTTTGGTGTACCTCCAAATGTGTATATTCTGGGAACAATGAACAGTGCTGATAGAAGTATTGCCCTAATAGATGTTGCCCTAAGGAGAAGATTTGGTTTTTGGGAGATGAAACCGAATTTAGATAAACTCAGAGAAGACTTTGAAATCAAAGAAAATTCTCTCTTTTGGAAATCTATTTTCAAGCTTCAAAAAATAAACCAAGAAATCCTGAAAAAAGAAGAGCTTGGAAAGGATAAGGAAGTAGGTCATGCTTTCTTCTATGCTATGGATGGACAAAAAGACAAGGCTATTTTATTAATATGGACGAGTGAAATTTTTCCTTTACTCGAAGAATATTATTTTGGTGAATTCATAGAGCTAGAAAAAATGTTCCAAGGAACAGCGATTTATGATAAAGATAGAAAATCTCTTACAAGAAATGAAATTGATGTAGAAAAATGGCTGAATCAACCTTAGAACTAGAATCACGTAGTGAAGACCCTAAAAAACTTACTGAATGGGCAAAGACTAATGTGAATTATCATTTTGAGGATGAGGAGTATATAGAAAACAAACCACTTAACAATAATCGCCGATTTAAAAATACAATTAGATATGAGAGACAAGGAGAAACTAAATATGCTCAAATAGAAACAAAGCAATTTGTTGGAGTGTTTCAGCTTCCAAAATCTGGTAATATCTTAATTATAGACCCGAAAATTAAGTCTAAGTACCTAAAGCTTCTAGAATATGCATTAAAAGTAAAGTGCAATGACCACAAGCCATTCTTCTACTATGACTACAAACAAAAAGTTGGAGCGCCACGGGGAGATACTTTTTTGGAAGTAATATCCACAATGTTTTTGGCGGAATTAAAAAAATTGGTCAAAAAAGGATTGTACAAAGAATATGTTAAAAAAGAGGAAAATTCAGGTTTTCTCAAAGGTAAGTTAATCATAAGCAATAACGTGAAGAAGAACTACATAAATCCTAAGTTCTATTGCAGATTTTTTGACCTGACTGTAGATAATTTTGAAAATCAAGTAATTTTGTATGCTACACTAAAGACAGCACAATTAATCAAACACAATTCTGATGCGCAACGAGAATTATACAAATATTTCAACATATTAAAAGAAGAAATAACTCTTAAGGATTATATTTTGCCATATGAATTATCACAATTAACAACTAATAAAAAAAATATTCATTATAAAGAAATTATTGAATTAGCGAAAATACTCATAAACGAAACCTTTTATGGGTCTAGCGAGGAAAGAAAAAACCATTGCTGCAATTTCTTGATAGATATGAATGTCATTTTTGAAAGAGTCATTTTTGGGATTGTTAAAGAAATATTAGAACCATACTATTCTCTCAACGTTGAAGACCAAACCAGATATAAGTTTAGTAGTCTTATTGAATTTGATGGACTAGGACATATCAAGCCAGATATAACATTACTGGAAGACAAAAAAGAAATTGCCGTTCTAGATGTAAAATATAAACCTAGAATTGGAAATGAAGAGATTTATCAAATAGGAGTGTATGCCTTAACCTTGTATATAAAATCAAAAGAGCTAAAATGGGCTATTCTAATAAACTACACGGAAGGCGAAAATGAAGATCCAAGGAAGGGAACAATAAAAACAAGTGTGTTGTCAAGTGTTTTGGGGAACATTAATCTTGCCAACATAAGTTTGTGTCTTGATTTAGATGAAACGGATTATATAGAAAATATAAAGAATCAACTTCAAAAAAATCTATTTAATCTATTGGGGGAGGTTATTAAATAAAATGAACCTCTCCCCCGAAAAGCAGAAAATAATTGAACAGGATGGAAGCGTCTTAGTTACCGCCAACCCAGGCACTGGAAAGACTCTGCTTCTGGCTGGAAAATATATCAATTTGCTCAAGAGGGGAGTTTCACCTGATAAAATCTTATGCCTTACTTTCACCGAAAAAGCAAAAACAGAGATGAGCGAGAGAATCATCAAGGCAATAAGAGAAGAAAAGCTCAAATTTGATTTCTCAAAGCTGAATGTCTTCACGTTTCATTCATACGCATTGCAGAATTTAGAGAGGGAAGACATAATCTCTTCAAATCTTCTGAGATATTCAATTTACAGGTACATGACTGACAATGACATTTTGGATTATGGTGAAGAATACCTGATTGAAACAATCGTTCCAAAGATGGAAAATCTCATAAGATACCTGAAGAACTTTGGCATTTTGCCAGGCAGCATAGACTTAAATGAGGTTAAATCCCATATTGTTGAGACTGAAAAATACTCGAAAGAAGAATTGGATGCTTTTGCGGAACATTTCATAAACATTTTCAGGCATTATGAGGAAGTAAAATCAAGAAAAGGTTATGATTATGGTGACTTACTTATAGAATTTCTCAGATTAAAAAAATGCCCGAAATTTGATTATGTTCTGGTTGATGAGCTTCAAGATGCTAACAGCTTGGAAGCGGATATAGTATTAAAATCATGCAATAAATTCTTTGTTGTAGGGGATAAGAAACAGGCAATCTTTGGATTTCAGGGAGGCTCAATACTTAATTTTGCCAAATTTGAAAATGGCAAGTCATTTGTCTTGTCAGATAATTTCAGAAGCACAAATGAAATCCTTTCCTATGCAAGAGAATATTTCAGCAGAAGCCAGGATGAAAAATCAAAAGACGAGCTATCCAAATTAAGAAATCCGGAAAATCCTAAAGGCACTAAACCAATGGTTTATAGCTGCTCAAGAGAAGATAAGAATTCTGCAGTATGCGAACTAGTCCAATCCTTTAAGGATATTAAGAAAATAGCAGTCATAGCAAGAACAAACAACCAGTTAATGCAGATAGGCAATGAATTAAAGGCAAGGGGAATTAGTTTCTCTGCAACTTCTTATGCCACATCATCAGAAACTAAGCAAGATATAATCTATTTTCTAAGGGGGATGCTGAGCAACGGTATAGTAGATATCAAAAACGCAATGTTTACTCCTTTTTTCCCCATTAAGATACAAAAAGCATTTGAGATTTCTGCCAACAGGGATATAACCATAGATGAAATAAGCAGCCAATGCCCTGAATTTGCAAGGCTTAGGGAAAAAGTAAAGACAACAGAAGATATTTACCTTCTTTTCAAGGAAATAATAGTGCCTGTTGCCATTTCATACGGAAAAGAGCATCTTTCTGTTGCAATGGAATTGAATAATTCATTGCAGGAAGCATTTAATGTCATGGACGATTTAAGCATTGAAAATCTTGCAATATACCTTAAGTCATCAGACATCCTATCAGAAGAGCCGGAAGTAAATGAAAAGGTAACGCTTACCACAGTTCACAAGGCAAAAGGAAGGCAATTTGATACAGTTATATATGTTCCTTCAAAATCAAGGGAAAATTCCAATTTCCAGGACACAATAGTTGAAGCAATTCTTGAATCCAAAAGCATAAATGCAAAAGAGGAGCTTGAAGAAGAAGGCTTAAGGGTTAATTTTGTTGCATTTACTAGGGCGATGAAGGAACTAATCATAGTTTCTGACAAGCCGGAAGAATACATAAATGACTATTCTGATATTAAAGAAATAGAAGCAGAAACCATTTCAGGGTATGACCTGACTGAAAGCAGAAAGAAAGCTTACAGCCTTTTTCTTAACGGAGATTTTGACAAGGCAAAGGAAATTCTTTCAAATAAGGAAAAATGGATTACCGAATATGTAAAAAAGCATTTTGCCTCATTGAAGCATATTTCTCCGACAAGCTTATGCGATAACGCTTATGATTATCTTATAAGAAGAATTATAAAAATCGACCAGGTAAGTAAAGCTCTCCAAACTGGCTCAAGCGCCCATGATATTGCAGAATGCCTTGCAAGAGGCCAGGAGATTGAAGTTTCTGAGGAAATGAAGCCATTTAAGGATAATACTCTGAAAATAATTGGTGAGATAAAGCAGAAATTCCCTGAGTTTGTGGAAGCTGAGGAGAAAGTTGAAATTCCATTAAAGGATATACTGGCTACTGATGATGATATCAAGTTTTTCGGAATAATTGATGCCATTTTCAAAAATAAAGAGTCATATTTGATTGTTGACTGGAAAACTGACAGGGATGACAGCAATGACTCAAAGTACAGGCAGCAGCTTGACGCTTACAGGAGGGCTTATTCTGTTAAGCATGAAATTCCTTTGGACAAAATAAAAACAGCCATTGGATTTATTGGATTAAGGAGCAGGATAAAGAATGGAAAAGTTGACTTTAAGTACGATGAAAAGCTCCCTGGAAAGACTGCTTTTGAAACTTTTACAAAGAAAGTGAATCTTCTGCTCTCTTGGAAAAATGACACAAACAAGTTCTTTCAGGATTTAATGGAGACAGAGCAGGATGATGTTATTTGGAGAAGCGTGGTTGAAGAATATAAAAAGGAAACCAAATGAATAATGAATACTAAACAAAAACCTTCTTTATTTAGAATTGCAGCTTTCTGGCTTGGGTTGTTACTGATAATATTTTCTATTGTTGACCTATCAAATGGAAAAGAGGTTTTATTTTCCTTTTTTAGAATTGCTGTAGGTCTTTTGCTAATGCGACCACTTTATATCAGCGGCAGGCAAGAGAATGAAAAATTTGATTGGGTTAGCATAAGGAAAAGAATGAAAGACGAGTCAAAAATATTATTTGCCGAAAAACAAATCAGCCACAAAAAAATAACTCAAAAAGGTGGTAAAGATTCAGGGGAAGAACTCAGAGAAGCTGACATTAACCAATTCTTTGATACCCTTCAAAGAAAAAATAAGTTGGTATCAAGCGAGCCATCAAATGGTGTTACAATTAATGATGCAAACTATGACCTCGTTTTTCCTTTCATTAACAGTACTACAAATTCTTTAAGAATAATCACCTGGAGAGTTGATGAAAAGCTAATGTCTGAAATTCTTTGGCCCTTAAGAGATAAGAATATCGATATAAAAATAATTACCAATAGCAGGGTCAAAAGAGGTTACTTAGACGTATTCAGAAAAAAATGGTGTTCTGACTTGAAGATTGATGTAATCCACAGGAAAAAATCACATGCTAAATATATAATTAGAGATGGTAAGTCTATGCTTCTTGGCTCCTCAAATTTTACAGACGCTTCTATGTCTAAAAATGGGTTCATGTTAGATTGCAACATCATAGTTGATGATGGGGCAACGATTCAACATGCAATTGACGTTTTTGATAGCATATATTTTAATAAAGACCTCACTAAAGATATTAAGAACTCTAAATTTACCTACTCTAGAAATGAACATGATTTTCTACCTTTTGTATTAGAAAACTACGTAAGAAATGAAAGCAAGGAGATTGTATTGTTATTCTCTTGCAATATGGTGGACAAGAAGATTATTGATAGAATAATTAAATGGAATAGGGTAACACCTATCTCTTTATATGTTGGAAATAGGTGGCCATCATCCCAAATATCTTTGGATAATCTGCAATCTATGAAGTGGCTTTATGGAAGTTCCATCAATGGGTACGAGAACGTTAAAGTTATTGCGATAGATATGGATGTTCATTCTAAACTTTATATTTTCAAAGGGCAGAATTTGGCTCTGGTAAGCTCTCAAAATTTAACAGTTGAATCATGGCAATCAATGATGGAAACTGGTATTTTTACGGACAATTCAGAAGACTTAAGATATATACACGATACTATCAGGTCATTCAGGAGGTCTGCGTTGACTAAAATAGAATCAGAGGATTACGATGAAGCCGAGAAACCTGAGAGTGCATTTTCTGGAAGTTTTGACGAGAAAAGCATAGGAATGCCGTGGGATTTGCCAGAGGCTGATGATAAATGGAAAATACTAAAACCTAAAAACTATGTTTATTACAAGCTTGCTAAAAATAAGGCAGAGGTAAAGAAAGGCAACTTCGAAAACTTTGCCCAGAGAACCGAAGCTACAAAAACGGAAAAAAATCAAATGTTGGTGGAGTTAGAGCAAGAATACTTAACCAAAGAAACCAAATCTGGATTATCGCCGAAGCTTACAAGATATCGTCCCACTGGCAAAACATCCAAAAAAAGCGAAAGCTTGTATTACGAAAGAAGGCTTGAATACCATCGCAAAAGATTTAATATTACAAATTCAGCCGATGACAAAAAAGCTATAGATTACCTTGAGAACAAGTTAAGGGAATACGGAGATGATGCTTAAAGGGTCATCAAGCCAAATCAAGAACTTCCTCCTAATATCTCATTCATAATTATTATTTTCATTCAAAATTTACCCATTCGGCTAATAAACTCAGATTCACTTATTAAATAGCCTAAATCTTTTATTTCTATTTCACATTTACTTTTTTTCTTAACATGCACTCCCCAATACAATTTTCTTTCCTGAGGCACGCTTCTAACCTTCATTGTGTTTTCCATCTTGCCGATGTCGCTATTGCAAAAACAGCATGTGAAAAATCCGGCCATGGTATTAGAGACCATTTTGTTGATGTCAACCACCATCACTTTTATATATTAATAAGCCTTCTCGTGCAGTATGCCTGAAACAATCAGATTTTTCCCTTTGGACGCAACTTACAAGGTGGTTGACGGAAAGGCCGTAATAAATCTTTACGTGAAAACTTTAGACGGCAGGCAAGTCTGCATTCTTGACAGAAATTTCGAGCCGTATTTCTACGTGATTCCGAAGGACAGCATAAACATAAGCGGGAAGCTGGAGAAAATAAAGATAGAGAATGAAAAAGATATTTCTTTTGTCACAAGAACTGAAGCTGTCATAAAAAAATTCCTTGGAAAAGAGGCATTTGCCATAAAAGTCTTCACCAACTTGCCGTCAAGCGTTCCTTTGATTAGGGAAGCTATAAAGGACTGGGAGATAATCAGCTCGATGCATGAGTATGACATCCAATTTGTCAGGAGATATTTTATTGACAAAAATATCACTCCTTTGCTTCTCCACGAGGCAGCAGGCGAATTCATAAGCCAAATCTCAAAGGTTCCTGTTTTCAGCGCAGAAAGTATCTGGCAGGCGGGAACTGAAACTTTAGATAATCCAAAAATTCTTGCATTTGACATAGAGACATACAGCTCGCCTGATTTTGAGATTGATGCTTCAAAAAACCACATCATGATGCTTTCTTTTTACGGGGAGAACTTCAAAAAAGTTTTTGTCTGGAAAAAATTTGATACAAATCTCGATTGGATAGAGTTCGTGAATGATGAAGCGCAGTTAATAGAAAAATTCAAAGAAACTATAGAAAACTACAAGCCCGATATCCTGACAGGCTATTTCTCTGACGGATTTGATTTTCCCTACATAAAAACCAGGGCTGAAAAAAATAAAATAAAACTGGACTTGGGATTTGATTTCTCAGAAGTGAGGGTAAGGACGGGCAAGGAAACCAGCGTATCAATTAACGGAATCACGCACCTTGATATTTTCAAGTTCATAAAAAGAGTGATGGGAACAACCCTTGAAACATATACTTATGACCTTGATGCAGTTGCATCTGAGCTTCTGGACGAGAAAAAACATGATGTCCAGCTGTCCGAGCTTTCAGTGGCATGGGATAATAATAACAGCGATCTTTTAAAATTCTGCGAATACTGCCTTCATGACTCATATCTTACTTACAGCCTTGCAGCCAAGATGCTGCCAACTATAATTGAAATGGTAAAAATTGTCGGCATTCCGATTTATGATGTCACAAGAATGGGATTTTCGCAGCTGGTTGAGTGGTACATTCTAAAGGAAGCTTCAAAAAATAATGAAATCGCGCCGAACAAGCCAACCTATGACCAGGTTCAAAAAAGAAGATTAAGCACTTATGAAGGCGCTTTCGTCTTTGAGCCAAAGCCGGGCCTGTTCAAGGACATTGCAATTTTTGATTTCAGGAGCCTGTACCCGACAATCTTAAGTTCCCATAACATCGGGCCTGACACAATCAGCTGCATCTGCTGCAGGGACACTGCAAAGCAGGTGCCGGGAGATGAAAAAAGAGAGTATTGGTTCTGCGAGAAGAGAAAAGGGTTTATTCCGGGGCTGATTGAGGAATTGATTACAAGAAGGTCCAAGATAAAAGAGCTGATAAAAGAGCAGCATGACGAGAAATTCGCTTTCCTTGACGCAAGGCAGAACAGCCTTAAGCTTCTTGCAAACTCATTCTACGGCTACCTTGGGTTTTTCGGCGCAAGATGGTATTCGCTTGAAGGCGCCAAGAGCATAACTGCATGGGGCAGGTTTTACATTCACAAGGTTATAGATAGGGCGCAGCAGGAGAAATTCGTAGTTTTGTACTCAGACACTGATTCAATATTCATAACTCTCGACGGAAAAACAAAGCAGGATGCGCAAAATTTTGCAAACTCAATAAATTCAGGCCTTCCTCCGCCGATGGAGCTTGGCTACCAGGGATTTTATCCTGCCGGAATATTCGTTTCTGCAAAAGCAGGGCCGTTCGGCGCAAAGAAGAAATATGCACTTCTGTCAGAGAGCGGAGCATTAAGGGTCAGGGGATTTGAAACTGTCAGAAGAAACTGGTCGCTTATCGCAAAAGACGTCCAGGAGCATGTGCTTGGCATAATCCTTAAAGAGCATGACTCGAAAAAAGCGCTGCAATATGCCAAGGAAACAATAAATGACCTCAGGAACAGGAAAATAAAGCTGGAAAAAGTGATAATCCATACTCAGCTGCAGAAAGAAATTACAGATTATGCCTCCAAAGGCCCCCATGTTGCAGTTGCCCAGCGGCTGAAGAACCGCGGAAAAACAATAGGCCCGGGCTCAATGATAAAATACATTGTAACGCAGGGAAATGACATCATAAGAAACAGGGCAAGGCTGCCTGACGAGGTGAAAGAAGGAGATTATGACTCAGCCTATTATATAGAAAATCAGGTCGTCCCTGCTGTCGAGAGGATTTTCAATGTCCTTGGATATACAAAAGAAGATTTGCTTGAAACAAAGGAGCAGACAAAATTAGGGGGATTTTTCTAGGAAATATTTAAAAATGAATTATCATTTTAATGGTTCTATGCAGCCTCTTGAAGAAATAGCTGACCAATCATTGGAACAGTATCACAGATTCAGCACAGAATGCAGACACTTAGTCACAACTGAATTGCGTTCAGGAAGGTATGAACAGTTGTATGGGCCAAGCAAGAAAAGCGGGAATATGGAGGATATAAAACATTACAGGGCAAGAGTCAATATTATGGGAAGGCCGGGGCATAAAAGCCCAGTAAGAGGCAAAAGAGCCAGAACATTGGAAATTGGCCATAGGGAAATAATGATTTTTATTACCTATCCCTTGAATGACCTGTCCGATTATACTAAGGGGTTTAATACAGAAAGAGGCTGCCATATAACTTTTAAAGTTGGCATGGATTTCCTGCCTAGCTCAGAGGATAAGCTTACAGAGATCATAAGCAAAGAGTATTTCCCCAGGAGAGCAGGGATAAAAAATGCCCTTCAAGCTGGAGATTATAAAAAATTTGTTTCTGGAATTCTTGAAATTGCTGATAATTATGTGGCAGCTGTAAAATCAGGAATGCAAAGCCGGCTTCCAGAAAGCAGAAGGGCAGAAACTGGCGCTTACAATCAAGCTTAAATCTCAAAAACAATGAGTATCAATTCAATCTACTAAATATTTAAATAACGGCATAATTTCTAGCAGTAAAATGATTGAAAACTATGATGCTTTGAAGATTGAGCCGGAAATACTGGAATTTTGGAAAAGAAACCATATTTATCCAAAGGCGAAAGAGAAAAATAAAAACAAAGCAAAATTCTATTTCTTAGACGGCCCCCCGTATACATCAGGAAAAGTTCATTTGGGAACAGCGTGGAACAAGTCGTTAAAAGACAGCATCCTGAGGTACAAGAGAATGCAGGGATTTGACGCCTGGGACCGGGCAGGCTATGACATGCACGGAATGCCGACGGAGCAGGCAGTCGAGAAAAAGCTCGGCCTTAAGCACAAGAATGAAATTCCAAATTTTGGCGTTGCAAATTTTGTAAGGGAATGCAAGGAGTTTGCAGTAACCAATCTCATAGTAATGAATGAGGACTTCAAAAGAATCGGAGTCTGGATGGATTTTGACAACGCATACCAGTCAGTCAATAACACTTACATGGAAGGAGAATGGTGGCTGATAAAAAAAGCGTTTGAAAACAACAGGCTGTATGAAGGCCAGAAAACAATGCACTGGTGCCCGAGCTGCTCGACTTCATTAGCCAAACATGAATTAACCTATGAAAACGTGACCGATGATTCCATTTACGTAAAATTTCAGGTTAAAGGCAAAGAAAAAGAGTTCCTGATAATATGGACAACAACTCCATGGACAATACCATTCAACCTAGGAATTATGGCAAATCCAAATCTGGATTATGTAAAAGCAAAAGTATGGGATGAAGTCTGGATTTTGGCAAAGGAGTTATCAAAAAGCGTAATCAATGGCAACGCAGGAAAAGAATTCTCAGTCATCGAAGAATTAAAAGGCAGCGAGCTTTTAGGAATTGAATACATTCATCCGTTTGAAAAAGAGCTGCATCAGTTTCAGAGCCTGAAGTCAAAGCATCCGAAAGTCCATACGGTTGTTGCAAGCGAAGAATATGTTGACACAACAGCAGGCTCAGGGCTGGTCCATATGGCTCCCGGCTGCGGGCCTGAAGATTATGAAGTCGGGCACAGGAATAATATTCCGCCTTTCAACACACTGGATGAGAAAGGAATTTTTGACGGCACAACAGGAATATTTTCCGGATTGGAGGCAAAAAAAGAGGATTACAGGGTAACAGAAGAAATTGAAAAGAAAGGCGCCCTTGTCGCCCGGGCAAAAGTAAGCCATGATTATGCCCACTGCTGGAGATGCAAAACTCCGGTTTTGTTCAGGACAACAACCCAGTGGTTCTTCAGGATAGAAGATTTGAAAGAAAAAATGAGAGAGTTAAACAAGCAGATAAAATGGGTTCCGGAATCTGCAGGCGCTAAAAACTTTGACAACTGGCTTTCAAATTTAAGAGACAACGGGATAACAAGGCAGAGGTATTGGGGCACCCCGATGCCTGTATGGAAATGCAAGAATTGCAGTGATTTTGCTGTAATAGGCTCAATTGATGAATTAAAAAAACTTGCCGGAAGAATTCCAGATGACCTTCACAAGCCGTGGATTGACGAGATAAAGATAAAATGCAAATGCGGAAGCGAAAAAGAAAGAATTCCTGACATTCTTGATGTCTGGATAGATGCAGGATCTGCTTCATGGAATTGCCTCGACTATCCGAGAAATAAGGAGCTGTTTGAAAGAATGTACCCCGCTGACTTTATTCTTGAAGGAATTGACCAGATAAGAGGCTGGTTTAATCTTTTGTTTGTCGCTTCAATGATTGCAATGAATAATGCGTCTTTCAAATCAGTTTACATGCACGGCTTCATCAATGATTCACAGGGAAGAAAAATGTCCAAATCGCTGGGAAATTATATTTTGCCCCAGGAAGTCATTAACGAGTACGGCTCAGACACTTTAAGGTATTACATGATAGGCGGAACTGCGCCGGGAGTTGACATCAATTACAACTTTGACGACATGAAGCTCAAGCACAAAAATCTTACAGTGCTTTGGAACCTGCACAAGTATGTGATTGAGATGGCCAAGAACCTTAAAGTTAACCCTTCTGAACTTGACATTGAAAAATATGAGGCAGATGTTGAAGAAAGATACATATTCTCAAAATCAAATTCTGCAATAAGAAAAATGACAGAGGTATTTGATGAGTACAGGTTAAATGAAGCCCCGCTTATTGCAGAAGAATTATTCCTTGACCTCAGCAGGACTTACATCCAATTGACAAGGGAAAAATCCTCAATGGGCAGCGAAGACGATAAAAAAGTCGTGCTTTATGCGGTTTATAATGTTCTTATGACTTCTTTAAAATTATTTGCGCCTGTTGCCCCGTTTATTACAGAAAGAATGTACCAAAATCTGAAGCATGAGTTAAAGCTGAAGCCGGAAAGCATTCATTTGATTGATTGGCCAAAGTATGATGAATCCAGGATTGACTCCGGGCTTGAATCTTCAATGCAGTCAGCAAGCGAGATTGTGCAGGGGGCGCTTGCAGTGAGGGAAAAGCTGCAGCTTGGAGTGAGATGGCCGCTGAAAGAATTAATTATTGCAACAAAAGACAAGAATGTATCAGATTCTGTAATAAAATTAAAAGATGTGATTAAGAAACAGGTGAACGTGAAAGAAATTGGAATTGTAGAATCCCTGCCCAATGTGAGAACAAAAATAAAGGCTGATTATTCAAAAATCGGGCCAGATTTTGGCGAGAACGCCCCAAAAGTAATTGCGCAGCTTGCAATAGACAGCCCTGAAACGGTTTTAAAGCACATCCGGGAAAAAGGAAAGTATACATTCAAGATTGATGGCGGGCAGGTTGAAATAGTAAAAGAGCATCTGATTGTAACAAAAGAAGTCCCTGCTCCTTATGAAGAGGGGATTTTCAGGAACGGATTTGTTTATCTTAACAAGGAGATGACAGATGCGCTTGAAGGCGAAGGATTTGCAAGAGAGATAATGAGAAGAGTCCAGGCTTTGAGAAAAAAAGCAGGGCTTCAAAAATCCGACAATATCTCTTTGTTTCTCAAGACGGATGATGATTTAAAAGAAATGCTGAAGGAATGGAGCCTGCATATAAAGGAAAAAGTCGGCGCTTCCCAGTTCAGGATTTCTGAAATGGAGCCGAGCAGGAAGCATTCTCATTTCAGCAAGGAAAAGGTCAAGGGAAAAGAGTTCGAGATACATTTTGATAAGGAATAGTCAGTAAGATATTCATTCGTCAGGGAATAATACATCCACAAATTCTGGCTTGTCCAGCAAATCTGCTGTAGATAACACCAAAACTTTATTCTGATTTTTCAGCAGGGGCTCATTTGACCATAAAGGCAATTTTAGTTTTAGCGATAATGATAAAAAATCAACATCCTTTGCATCCGGTGAAAAGTCATGCGCTGATTTCAAAAATTTTTTGTAGTTATCCAATGGAATGAATTCTACGGCAATAGCTAAATCTTCCCTGATTTTTTTGAATTCCTCCTTAGATATTCCGGTTTTCTTTAAGATATCCTGCTCATTTGCATTAATCTCTTCAAGCGCAAATTCCGGCGAGTACAGTTCAAGGCTCATTCTCATAAGAAATCTTCTGGCAAATGAGTTCTTCCAAAAATAAGTATACAATACGTTGGTATCAACAACTAATTCCACTTATATCAGTCCTTTCTTTTTTAATTCTTCCAGCCTGCCGCTTCTTGAAATCCGCTGCAGCTTGACAGACCAGTCGGTTATGCCCTTTTCAGCTTCAAGCCCTTTCTTCAACTCCTCCAGTTTGGCTAATCTTTTTGCCTTATCTTCTATGGATTTCCTGACAAATCCTGACCAGTTCATTTCGGGAAATTCTTTCATTAATTCTTTTGTTTTTGGCGGCACTGATACTGTTATTGATACCATTTGGTTACCTCCTAAAAAACGTAAATACGTTGAAATATTTAAATTTTTCTTTCTAAACCAAAAAGCTTATATACTTTCTAACATATTAAGATGAAATATATAAAGTTTAAATATATTAAAATATGTTAGAAAAAAAAGGCGCATAATGGCTAAAAGCAGGTACATCAACCTTTATCTTCCCGAAGATTTGGTGAAAGAGATAGATTCTTTTGCAGATAAGGAAGAGCGCTCCAGGAATTTCGTCATACGCAAAATTCTCGAGAAAAATTTTGAGGAAGCCAGAAAATGAATAGAATTGCCAATACAATCGAAAACAGAAAATTGATTTTGATAATCGGATTAATTTTAACCCTTACAGTATTATTTTCATCATTTGCACTTGCCATTCCAAACTCTTTGACGCTGCAGGGAAAGCTTACAAGCGCAGCAGGAGTCTCGCAGCAAGGCACTTATAATTTCAGCTTTAGGATTTATGATGCTGCCACAAATGGCAACAATTTGTGGGAATTGGCAAACTATAATGTCACAACAGATGCTAATGGAGTTTATGATGTGATATTGAGTAATGTAAATCTAAGTTTCTCAGACCAATACTTCCTTGGCATTACTGTAAACACAGACAATGAAAGCGCTCCAAGAATAAATCTTACATCATCCCCTTATTCTTTCAGGGCAAACACAAGCGAGGCATTGAATCCAAACTTGGGATATTTTGTGAATAATTTAAGCGTTTCAGGCAATGCGACAATCGGCAATGGGGCAGCTACATTGGAGATCAGCACTCAATCATTCAACCTGACAAAAACAGGAAATACAAACTCAGCAGGAAATTACAGCATAGGCGACAAGCTTACTTTCAGGTTCGGGCAGCTTATTGACAACTTAGTTAACGGATGGCTGAAGATAACAGGGGGATTGAACGTTACAAGCGGCTTAATAGTTAATGGGGGCGCTAATATAAGCAGCGGCTTAAATGTCCTGACAGGAAATGTAGGCATAGGAACTTCAAACCCGCTTGATGTCTTGGATATAGCTGGAAGCGTAAGGGTGAGCGGCAGCCTTAATGCTTCTTCGATAAATGTAACAAACTTAACGGCTTTAAACTTCCCATTGGGATGGACAAACCTTACATTATTTCCTTCTGCATGCGCTTCCGGGCAGTTCATGACTGCTGTCGGAAAAAACATTGCATGCGCATCTCCCGGCGCGACGTCAAGCGCAGCAGCAGGCTGGACAAACGGCTCTGATTTTACTTTAACTGATTTCAGCGTGATTATTGGCAGCGCAAATAATGTTTTAACTGCAAATGTGACAACACAAAAAGTCGGAATTGGAACTCCTGTGCCGTATAACACCCTGACAGTCATTGGAAGTGTTTCAGCAACCGGCTCAATTAACGCAACAGGAATAAACTCAACAGGAAGCTCTTACTTTGCTGTAAACTCAGGTAATGTCGGGATTGGGACAATAAACCCTATTAATGCTTTGACTGTAATTGGCTCTGTTAGCACTTTCGGCTCTTTGAATGCGACTTTCATAAACGCTACTGAGATTAGGATTGGAAACAGTTTAGTTCCAACTTCTGGAGCGTTCAATAATGGGAATTATACTTCATTGGAAGATGCTGCGTTTAAGATTACCAATTTTACATCACAATTAAACAATTACATTCCATCATTTTTTAATAATGAGAATTTTACAAATTTAAAACCATTTACATTGGTAAATTATTCTGCTGAATATTCTTCATCAGGATATAAATTAATTAATTTCACGACTAATTATGATAACAGGGCAGACAGGTTTGGAAATGCAAATTATACTGCTCTTGAGAATGCCGCTTTTACAAACACAAACGCAAGCAACTTGAATACGACATTATGGAACTTATCCAGAAACTTATTTGTTTATCCAAAAGATGCAGCATTCCTCGTAAGAATAGGGGACGTGAACAGGAACATTTCAAATGACACATTTGCAGTAATCGGCTCTGCTGCTGTGTATGGCTCATTAAATGCGACTTCATTTAATTCGTCATTTATACTGCAAAACAATAACCAAGTGCAGACAATAAATGCTGTGTTTAATAATGTAAACTATACAGCACTTGAAAATGCTGCTTTTACTAACACCAACTACACAAGCCTTGAGGCTGCCGCATTCAATAAAATTAATTATTCTGCTGAATATTCAAGTTCAGGATTTAAAATTTCTAACTACACAGCTTTAGAGGATGCTGCTTTTAGGATTGCTAACTTCACAACTAATTACGAAAACCAGGCGTATTTCAAGATAGCTAATTACACAGCTTTGGAGAATGCTGCCTTTACAAACGCCAATTATTCCAATCTAAACAATTCATTGTGGAATCTGTCAAGAAATTTGTTTGTTTATCCGAAAGACGCCGCATTCCTTATCAGAATTGGAGACGTGAACAGAAACATTTCAAATGACACTTTTGCTGTGATTGGCTCTGCTGCTGTTTACGGCTCTTTGAATGCGACGTCTTTTAATTCATCATTTATTTTACAGAACAATAACCAAGTGCAGACAATTAACGCTGTTTTTAACAATGTGAATTATACAGCTCTGGAAAACGCTGCATTTACCAACACCAACTATACTAATCTGGAGGCTGCTGCATTCACTAAAATTAATTATTCTGCTGAATACGCTTCAACCGGATTTAAAAATGCAAATTACACTTCGCTTGAAGATTCGGCTTTCAGGATTGCTAACTTCACAACCAATTATGAAGCTCAGGCATACTTCAAGATTGCAAATTACACAGCACTGCAGAATGCAGCCTTTACTCTGGCTAATTACTCAGCAGAATATGCTTCAACAGGATACAAGCTGGCTAACTTCACTTCCAACTTAAATGCCCAGAATTCTTCATTGTGGAACAGAAGCGTAACTAATATTTATCTAAGATTTATAGATGACCTTATAGGAATTGGAACAATAACCCCTGACAGCAGGCTGACAATAAGGGGCACAGATGCCGATGCCAACCTTGCAGGGCAGCCTGGGCTGCTGCATTTGAACATTACTGATTCGTATAATAAATCTGCAACAAACCTGATTACTTTGGACCATAATCTCAATAATCCGGGCAATTCCACCGGAGGCATCGGAATAGGAATTTTGTTTAGGGCAGTAAATAATGATTCTGAATTAGTAAATGTTTCTTTCATTAACGCTTCTTTGGTCAATGCAATTAATGGAAGCGAAGCAAGCGCTTTATCATTCTATACAAGGGCTGCTAATGGACTTTTAGTTCCTAAATTAATATTGAATGGCAGCGATGTGTTTATTGGAGCTAATGCTGCAACAGGAGGAGCTATTACTGTATTGAATTCAGGCAGCGTTGGGATTGGGACGACTACACCTCAAAATAAATTAGAAGTAATTGGAGCAGTTACTTTAGCAGGCGGAGTAAATGCCTCTTCATTGAATGTCACAGGATTCAGCATCACTGATGACAGCCTGGTAACACTTTCAGATGGCTCTAAGAAAAAAATCAAGGATATAAGGGCAGGAGAAGAAGTATTGACATTAGATGAAGCCACTGGAAAATTAGTGCCAAGGAAAGTAAATGCCTTACTCGACCACGGAATTAAGCCAATTTATGAGATGGCTACAGAGGATGGAAGAGTCATTAACACAACTGCAGAGCATCCCTACTTAGTAAAACTTTATGACAAAGAATTGTGCGATAAATACGCTGGAAATGTGTGGAACAAAGAAGCGGGTGAGTTTAACGGCTACTGCATAAGATGGGTTGAAGTAAGAGATTTAAAAGAAGATATTGAGATTGCGGTGCCTTACAAGCCAAGCCTTTTTGCCACTTCATCAGCGTCAAGAACTTCAATTGCAGCTAAGCCTTTGAGCCGCTTCTCCTTTGACCAGAGCGGGCATTTAAATTTCATAGCTAATGCAACATATTCAGTATCTTTTGTATGCGGGGCTAATAATTTGTTTGCATCAAATAACTTATCCTTAAAATCTTCTAATGGGACTATTTTAATTTTTTCCTTAAGCAGCGCAAACAAAATATTGAATTCCTCTGCTGATAATTTTGATTTGATGTCCAGCTCGATTCTGTGCGCCTCAAACTCGGTAAAAAGCAGCTCAGGGGCTATCGGCTCAATCTTATCAGAAAATAATAAATCAATTGTTCTTCCTCTTGCTAACAGCCCGGAGCACAGTACATTTGCATCCACCACAACCAGCACTTACACCAACTCCGGAAATCTCTCCTTGTACTTGGCATGCAGGGATTTGGATATTTTACTGCCTATTTCATCAGCGTCTTTTTCCGATAGTTTGCTCTTTGCAACAATCGATTTAAAGAGAGCCAGCTCTGAAACTCTCTCACGTATAGCCTCTCTTGCTACCTCAGACCAGTTTATGAACTTAGATTTTTCCATCTCCTGCTTTAGGTCCTCAGGCACAGATAGTGTTATTGTTGGCATTTCATCAACCTCCGATTTATTTAATTTATTTAAAGATGTGTATGCGCAGGGTATATTTAAATCTTTGGACTCTGATGCAAATTCGGATATAACCTTTGAAAAAATCGCTTCAATCAAAACTTTAGAGCCACAGCATGTTTATGACTTATCAATTGAAGGCACCAGGAATTTTATTGCTAATGATATAGTGGCGCATAATACTTATTTGGCAACGAGTTCTGGGAATGTTGGAATTAATACAACAGTACCTGCGCAAACTTTAACTGTTCAGGGGACTTTGAATGTCACCCCTCCGAATGGAATAGCTAATTCAAGCCTTTATGTTGCTGCCAGCGGATATGTTGGAATAGGAACTACAACACCCCAGAACACGCTTGATGTGGTCGGTCAGGGCGGGAGGTTTAATGCAACATCAGGGTATTATCCAATAACTTCTGTCGGCGACACGGCAGGGCAGAGACTGATGGATTTGCGCAACAGCTCAAACAGCAGGCTGGCAATCATCCAAGGCGGCCTTGGGGGCATAGGCATTATGAGCGGAAACGTCGGGATTGGAACATTAAATCCTGGAAAGACTTTGGAAGTTTCCGGCTCTATTAACGGAACTGAATTAAACATTTCAGGCGCAACTAATTTGGCTTATGGCTCTGGGAATGTCGGCATCGGGACGACGGTGCCAGCAAACAAATTAAGTGTCTTTCAGGGCGTCCAGGGACAGATTGCTGCTTTTACTGAAACTTCAGCTGCCATAGATGTCGGTCATGAATTGTATATTACAGTAGGGGGTTATAGCGAAGTTTCAGGTAGTCCCCTTATTGTAGGGTCTCATTTTGAAAATGCTGTTGGTTCTCGGTACGGGTATCTTCAATTATTAGGTGGAACACGGGCAATATCTATTTTATCAAGCGGCAACGTCGGCATCGGTACAACGGTTCCAGGTACTAAATTAACAGTGGCTGGAGATGCGAATATCTCTGGCTCTTTGAATGTCTCAAGTGGTTTAAACGTAATATCAGGCAACGTCGGCATTGGGACGACGAGTCCAGGAAGCGTTTTATCAGTTACTGGCAATTTCTCAACAACAACAGGTGCTTTATTGGCAACTTCGTCAGGCAACGTAGGAGTTGGATCAACTGCACCTACAGATAAATTAACGATAGGCGGAAATTTTACAGTACAAAATGGCGGCAGCGGTTATTTAGGGACTATTTACAATGACGGAAACACTGCTGGATTTAACGGGCTTCGTGTTGAGACAAGAGAAGTCAGCAGTTCAACGGCTGTTTTAAACACGCTGTCAAACGGAAACAGCCGGTTCTATGTAAGGGGGGACGGCAACGTCGGCATCGGGACGACGGGACCGGAGCAAATATTAGATATTAAAAAAGATCAAGACGCTTCAACTGCTCTGCGAATAATAAACTTAAACGCAGGGTCTGCTGCACGCTCAGATATTATTTTTGATAATGATGCTCGTGCTAATTTGATGACCTTACGAGGATATAGCAGCGGCTGGGGAACAACAATACCAGATATTAATGATAGCGTGCTTCTCCGCGGTAATGGAGTTGGTGGTTTAACTCTTTCCGCTCAACACGCTTCAGGTGTAATGAGATTTTCAACAGGCGGAACGGCCGAACGAATGAGGATTGATACATCAGGCAACGTCGGCATTGGGACAACAGGTCCTGCCCAAAAGCTCCATATTAATGGAACAGGTGCTGGAACTGGCGTCAGATTAAGAATCGACAATTATGCTTCTGCCGCAGCAGATACAGGAATACAGCTTGAATTCAGAGGCGTTTCCAGCAATCAGTTGGGTACAATCACATCAGCATGGGAAGGCAGCGATACGACAGCATCTTATATGTCTTTTGGCACTTATGGATCAGGGGCTTTGTCAGATAAAATTAGAATAACGTCGGCTGGCAACGTCGGCATCGGGACGACGGTTCCAAACTACTTATTGCAAGTAGCTTCAGGCACAGATGGAAGAAGCGTTAACTTAAGCAATGTTTTCTTTGTTAATGGCACAAATTCAAGTGTCAGCGTAGGCAGTGTTGGAATTACTGGCGGAAAGGCTGGAAAACTTGCTTTTGGAGGGGTAAGTGGCTCGGTGGATGGATATAGTATTGCAAATAATGCGGGAGGCAACTACCTCAAGTTTCAAGCTGATTCAAATCCAACTACAAACTTTTTTGTGATGGATAATAGCGGCAACGTCGGCATCGGAACAACGGGGCCGGCTACTTTATTGCACCTCAATGTATCTAGTGGTAATCCGAATATCAGGCTCGAGAGAACTACCACCTCTGCTCGCAAGTGGGATATGGACATTGCGGCAACCGGGACAGGTTTCCGGCTGGTTGACCAAACTGCTGGTGTAGCACCATTCCAAATTGAAGGTGGAAGTAGTGGGACATTGTATATGACAAGCACCGGCAACGTCGGCATCGGAACTACGGTTCCAGGGAGTACACTCACAGTTCAAGGCACGTTTAATGCTTCTGGAAGTTCTACTGGTCCTGGTCTTTATGTAGACAGCTCCGGTAAGGTTGGTATCAACACTACTTCTCCCAGTAACCCATTGCATATATTTACTAACACTTCAAATACAGATCCTTTTGATGCTCAAATGCGTATTTCAAACGACAATTACTTCAATGATACAAAAGCTGGAATGATATTTGGACACAGAATTTCAACTGGCGCAGCATACAGCCCGACAGGAATATTCTCTTATAGAGATAATAATGCTACAACAAGAACAGCAAAACTTGGATTTTGGGTTACAGCAGCTGATAACATCCTGGATTCTGAAGAGAGAATGACGATAGACAGTTCAGGCAACGTCGGCATCGGAACTACGGTTCCCGGGCAGAAGCTGACAGTAGCTGGAGATGCGAATATCTCTGGCTCTTTAAATGTCTCAAGCGGCTTAAACGTAATAAGCGGCAACGTTGGCATCGGGACGACGGCGCCAGCAAACAAATTAAGTGTCTTTCAGGGCGTCCAGGGACAGATTGCTGCTTTTACTGAAACTTCAGCTGCCATAGATGTCGGTCATGAATTGTATATTACAGTAGGGGGTTATAGCGAAGTTTCAGGTAGTCCCCTTATTGTAGGGTCTCATTTTGAAAATGCTGTTGGTTCTCGGTACGGGTATCTTCAATTATTAGGTGGAACACGGGCAATATCTATTTTATCAAGCGGCAACGTCGGCATCGGTACAACGGTTCCAGGTACTAAATTAACAGTGGCTGGAGATGCGAATATCTCTGGCTCTTTGAATGTCTCAAGTGGTTTAAACGTAATATCAGGCAACGTCGGCATTGGGACGACGAGTCCAGGAAGCGTTTTATCAGTTACTGGCAATTTCTCAACAACAACAGGTGCTTTATTGGCAACTTCGTCAGGCAACGTAGGAGTTGGATCAACTGCACCTACAGATAAATTAACGATAGGCGGAAATTTTACAGTACAAAATGGCGGCAGCGGTTATTTAGGGACTATTTACAATGACGGAAACACTGCTGGATTTAACGGGCTTCGTGTTGAGACAAGAGAAGTCAGCAGTTCAACGGCTGTTTTAAACACGCTGTCAAACGGAAACAGCCGGTTCTATGTAAGGGGGGACGGCAACGTCGGCATCGGGACGACGGGACCGGAGCAAATATTAGATATTAAAAAAGATCAAGACGCTTCAACTGCTCTGCGAATAATAAACTTAAACGCAGGGTCTGCTGCACGCTCAGATATTATTTTTGATAATGATGCTCGTGCTAATTTGATGACCTTACGAGGATATAGCAGCGGCTGGGGAACAACAATACCAGATATTAATGATAGCGTGCTTCTCCGCGGTAATGGAGTTGGTGGTTTAACTCTTTCCGCTCAACACGCTTCAGGTGTAATGAGATTTTCAACAGGCGGAACGGCCGAACGAATGAGGATTGATACATCAGGCAACGTCGGCATTGGGACAACAGGTCCTGCCCAAAAGCTCCATATTAATGGAACAGGTGCTGGAACTGGCGTCAGATTAAGAATCGACAATTATGCTTCTGCCGCAGCAGATACAGGAATACAGCTTGAATTCAGAGGCGTTTCCAGCAATCAGTTGGGTACAATCACATCAGCATGGGAAGGCAGCGATACGACAGCATCTTATATGTCTTTTGGCACTTATGGATCAGGGGCTTTGTCAGATAAAATTAGAATAACGTCGGCTGGCAACGTCGGCATCGGGACGACGGTTCCAAACTACTTATTGCAAGTAGCTTCAGGCACAGATGGAAGAAGCGTTAACTTAAGCAATGTTTTCTTTGTTAATGGCACAAATTCAAGTGTCAGCGTAGGCAGTGTTGGAATTACTGGCGGAAAGGCTGGAAAACTTGCTTTTGGAGGGGTAAGTGGCTCGGTGGATGGATATAGTATTGCAAATAATGCGGGAGGCAACTACCTCAAGTTTCAAGCTGATTCAAATCCAACTACAAACTTTTTTGTGATGGATAATAGCGGCAACGTCGGCATCGGGACGACGGGGCCAAGTGGGCTTTTACATATCGCTAAACTGGCCAATGATAATCCAATCTATATAGACCGGTATAGTTCCAATAACGGACATGTTCCTACTCTGCAGTTTCGCACAAGTCAACAAAATACCATTGGAAACACAGCGACAACCATTGGCAATGCGTATGGCCGTCTCGAGTGGTACGGAAATGATGGCGCTGGGTTTGTCAGGGCGGCTTACATTGGTGTGGTGCAAGCTTCAAGTGGTGCAACTGACGGTACGATGACTTTAAACGCTGGTGGGACGAGTGCGGTCACAATTTTAAGCTCCGGCAACGTCGGCATCGGGACGACAACACCCGGAACTAAACTCGATGTTAGCGGTTCTGGAGATGTGCAGCTTAGGGTAAATTCGTCAGGAACCGATGCAGGGATAAATTTGATTAATAGTAATGGTGGCAGAAGTTATGTAATCTATTCAGGCGGGTCGGGTTCTGGCGTGGGTTCAGGCAACTTAGCATTTTATGACGCTACTGCTGGTTTGACAAGAATGGTAATCAACGGAAGTTCAGGCAACGTCGGCATCGGGACGACGGGGCCAAATGCGCTTCTTGATCTAAGAAGCTCTCTGCCAACGTTGAGATTAAGTGACTCATCAACATCCCAAAATCAGATAGACGGCGCAATTGAGTTTGTGGCCGGAGATAATGGTAATCACGTCAATTCTGCGATCAAGGCCATAACCGGTTCGACTTACACTAATGAAGGCGGTTTGGCTTTTTATTATTCTAATGCCGGCGGTGGACTCGCAGAAGCGATGAGATATGACAAGAACGGCAACGTCGGCATCGGGACGACGGGACCCGCATCCACCCTAACCGTTGTAGGCAACTTCTCAGCCACAGGAACAAAATCAGCAGTAGTCAACACTTCATACGGAATGAGAAAACTGTACGCAATGGAATCACCTGACATCCGCTTCTATGACCAGGGAATATCATCGCTTAACAACGGAATGGCAAACATCAGCTTAGACCCAATCTTCATTGAAACAGTAGAGCCGGATTATCAGGTTTTCCTCACACCTGAGGCAGACACAGCAGGCATTTACGTTGCTGAAAAAGCAAAAGAATACTTCATCGTGAAAGGAAGAAATAAAAACAGCAACATTCCATTTTCATGGCTGCTCAGCGCATTAAGAAAAGGCTACAAAGAAACAAGACTGGATTCAGAAAGAAAAGAAAATACTGAAATCATTGCAGTAATTGATGAAGAAAATAAAGTTACCGACGTCAATATTATTAATAATTTAAATAATGGACAATCGTTGAATGCGTCAGGAGAGAATCAAACAGAATCAGCAAATGCAATCACTGGAAACGCAATAAATGAAATAACTAAATCAAATAATGGAAAATCAAATGTTGAAAACAAGTTTGCAGTAGCTTCAAGCAAAGAAGATGAGATAATAAATAAAATAAGTGAAAAAACTAATTTAGATAAAGAAGCAGTAAAGAAAGCCATAACCTTCAAAAGAAAACAGCCTTTAAAGCAGGAAACAAATGGGGAAGAAAAAATAGATAATACTACGCCCCAATATGCAAATTATATGAGCAAAATAAACGGCAGCGTGATTATTAAATTAGGATAAAGGATTATCCTTTCACTAAACCCACCCCCAAAAATCCCAAGCTTCCCCCTTTTCCGCCAAACCAAGTCATATTCCGCCCTTTCCCAAAAAATCTTTAGTCATATCCGGTGTCCGAATGGCTAGCCAAATTTGGCTGCTCTCAAAAAGAATTCTTAGCCATATTCGGTGTCTAAAGCAAAAAGATTATATACACCATGTACTAAATTAATCTCATGCAAAAAGGGATTGGGAACATTCAATGCGCCTGCGCCTATTGCGGCTCTCAAAACACAAAAAGGATTGGAAAAAGAAAGAACAAGCAGCAAATCCTACAGAGATGCAAATGCGCAAGCTGCGGCAAGACATTTACACATACTCCAATAAAAAACAAGACCTATCCAGTAAAAATAATCCTAAGCGCCATTTCTTACTACAACCTGGGCCACACTCAAAAGGAAGTTTCAATCCTTTTGGCAAAGAAGCACAAAATAAAGCCGCCGCAAAAAACAATAAGCAACTGGCTAAATGAATACAAAAGCATCTGCACATTTACCAACCTAAGAAATAAAGCCATAAAACTCCATAAGCCATCTGAAATAATCCGCCGGCAAACCCTTAATCACATACAGCCGTACACATTCAAATACCACAAGGCAAAGCTGTATTTGTTATTTCATGATATAAAATACAACAATGAATACCGCAACATCAGCCATTTCTACGAGCCATTAAAAGCGTATCTGGAAAAAATAGAAAGCGATAAATTCCCACATCATATTTTCACTTATGACAAAATAAATACCCTTAGTCCCAATGCCAAAATTGACAAAAATAATTTAATCACAAATGAAAAATCCAATAAAAGAGCATCACAGCTCAAATTCAATCATTTAAAAATAGAAGTTAAAAATAAAAATAATTTTGCATGCAAGCTTGCAGGCTTAGCTTTAAATTTAGCTAACTCAAACAAAGGAAGGCACGAAGCAATCCAAAACTTCTTCTTAATAAACGATTCAACAACAATAGCAATTGAAGTTCCAATTTATCTGACAAACTGGGATGCCGGCTATTTCAGAAACCAAAATGGGTTTATTTTCCCGTTAAATCATTACACAACTCCAATAACAGGTCACATTGACATTTTGCAGCTCAGAAATGGATTAATTTACATATTGGACTACAAACCGGATGCAAAAAGCGTAAATCCGATAGAGCAATTAACGCTCTATGCTTTAGCATTAAGCAGAAAATTAAACCTTCCGTTGTATTATTTCAAATGCGCATGGTTTGACGAAAACAGCTATTTTGAGTTTTTTCCGCTGCATGCTGTATATCCAAAAAGACAAAAATAAAGATTTATATAGTTCAAAAATATTTAACAAACTAGAGGAAAATAAGAAAATGAAATTATACATAGAAACATCTGTCCCGAATTTTTTATTTAGCACTCAAGATTCAGCCGAAAGGCAAACAATTACTAAGAATTTTTTTAAAAATATTGTTCCACAACATGAGACTTATGTATCAGATATTTATATTTTAGAAGCTGAAGATGCACCACCAGAAAAACAAAAGCAATTAAAATCTATAATAATGCGATACAATCTTAAAAGAAAGATATTTTAATGATCTGTTACATATTGCAGTTGCAACAATTCATGAAATGGATGTTATCGTTAGTTGGAACCTTAAGCATATTGTAAAATTAAAAACAATTCTAACTGTAGAAAAAATAAACCAAAAATTTAAATACAAAAGGATACATATATGCTCACCGGAGGAAATATAATATGAAAGAACCTAAAGCATTAAAAGAAATTCATGATATTAGGGAGCATCTATCCAAGTTATCTGAAGAAGAAATTGATAAAAGACTGCAAGATATTAGAATTAGATATAAACAACTGCTTGTTTCTTAGTTGATGTATTGATATAGACGGCAATTTCGGCAATGCCATCAGGGAATCATGTTATCAAGGGGAACAATCGTCACTAATTATAAAATACTGCAATATCGGCATCGGAACGGCGGGCCCGCAAGCGCTTTGACCAGCAACAAACAGAAATATTTATATCAATCTCGATAGATTAAGCGCTTAATGAGAAAAATAATCCTTGACACGAACTTTTTACTTATACCCATTCAGTTTAAAGTAGACATATTCTCTGAAATCGACAGAATATGCAGTTTCAACTACAAATTATGCATCTTTGAGCAAACTATAGCAGAGCTGAATAATATCATCGAAAACCAGCAAGGAAAAGACAAAAAAGCAGCGCAGTTTGCGCTGAAAATAATAAAATCAAAAAAAATTGAGCTCATAAAGGCAGAAGCCAAAGATGTTGATTGCTTAATATTTAAATACCCGGATAAAGATGCAATAATCGCAACTCTGGACTTGCCGCTTAAGAGAAAGCTTTTGGACAAAAGAATTTCTGTGATATTCCTGAGGCAGAAGAAATATCTGCAGCTGATTGACAGGAGTTATTGAAACATCCCTTTTTTGACGGCAGCCTTCAACTTTTCAATAGCTCAAGTTTGAAAGAAAGCTTTATAAATAAGCCATTCATCCTATAATCCATTGGCTAGTCGAA
>Ga0082335_1000329_pt1 | contig 122407 bp, 113 predicted proteins | sample Subgrocontami58m_FD_72375 | JGI IMG/M metagenome (GOLD analysis project Ga0082335, IMG submission 72375) | Subsurface groundwater microbial communities from S. Glens Falls, New York, USA - GMW37 contaminated, 5.8 m (SPADES assembly) (version 2) ... | reverse complement strand
CGGCGCCCCGCCCCCGCCGACAGCGGCCGTGGCGGTGAAGAAGGAACGGCGGCTCAGCTCGGTTGTCTGGCTCATGTCGACCTCCTCATGCCTTGCCGGACGGGGGAACACTGAGCGCGGCGGCGGTGTGGATGGCCGCCTTGATCCGCTGATAGGTGCCGCACCGGCAGATATTGGTCATCGCCTCGGCGATGTCGTCGTCCGTGGGCTTCGGCTTTTCCTTCAGCAGCGAGACCGTCGTCAGGATCTGGCCGGATTGGCAGTAGCCGCATTGCGGCACTTCGTGTTGCAGCCAGGCCACCTGCACGGGATGGGACAGGCCATCGGGCGACAGACCCTCGATTGTGGTGATCTTGGCGCTGCCGACCGAGCCGGCGGGCAACGCGCAGGACCGGGCGGCGGCGCCATCGATCAGCACGGTGCAGGCGCCGCATTGGGCCACGCCGCAGCCGTATTTGGTGCCGGTCAGGCCGACCCATTCCCGCAGCACCCACAGCAAGGGGGTATCGGGATCGACGTCGACCTCTCGCATCGTGCCGTTGATGTCGAGCTTGACCATGGCGTAGCCCCCCTGTGGTTCGTGCGTTGGCTTCGAGCAAGGCGATGAGTGCTTGCTACTCTACTTCAAAGTGACGTCCCAGGGGAGACGATAAGCGGGAGGCAATATTCCGTGGTGCGGGGCTAGGGCATTCACACATCTCGGGATCAGGCGCTGACCGGAGAAAATTCTCTCCCTCCCCTTGCGGGAGGGGGCCGGGGGGAGGGACATTAAGCAATGTCCGTGCGGTGTCACCCCTCCCCCCCAGCCCCTCCCGCAAGGGGGGGAGAGAATTTTCTCTGTTGCCGGGATGGGTGAATGCCGCAGGGTGCGGGGGCGGGGCTTGCGCCGATGCCCCGCGCTACCGGAAACCGGTCCGGAACGCGCCCCATTCCGCCGCGCCCACCCGATTGAATGCATCCGCCACGGTCATGCCGCCCTCCGGCGTTGGGTGCTGGTGCGTCGCCTTCACCGCCGCCAGAGCCTCATCGCAGGCGCCGATCGCGGCCTTGAACAGCAGGCCGGGCAGGATCGCCAGTTTATAGCCCAAGGCCTCGGCCTCCCGCAGGTCCAACGCCGGCGTCTTGCCGCCCCAGACGACGTTCAGCAGGCACGGACCATGCACCAGTTTCGGGATGGAGGCGATTTCCTCGACGCTGCGAGGCGCTTCGACAAAGGCCATGTCGGCGCCGGCTTCCAAAGCGGCGTTGGCGCGTCCGATCGCCTCCTCGAAATCCACCACGGCGCGGGAATCGGTGCGCGCGATCACCAGGAAGTCGGGATCGCGACGAGCCGAGACGGCGGCGCGGATCTTCGCCAGCCAGTCCTCCCGCGGGACGATCTCCTTGTCGTCCAGATGGCCGCAGCGCTTCGGTGAGACCTGGTCCTCGATATGGATCCCGGCCACGCCCGCCTGTTCGTAATCGCGCACGGTGCGCACGACATTCAGTTCATTGCCGTAGCCGGTATCGGCGTCCGCGATCAGCGGAATATCCACCGCGCGGGCCATCCTTGCGGCGTTGGCGACCATTTCTGTCGCGGTCAGCAGTCCGAAATCCGGATAGCCATGTGCGACCGAGGTGCCCGCGCCGGTCATGTACACCGCCGAGAACCCGGCCTGGGCGACCAGCATGGCGGTCAGCCCGTCATAGGCGCCGGGGGCGACGATCATCCCCGGTTGTCGCAGCAAATCCCGGAACCTGGATGCCTGTGTCATGGCGTGCTCCTTGTTGTCTTGCCAACCCGTGACCCGAGGCGCCCGTCGCTCAGACGGACCCTCAAGGCTGGTAATTGGGGGCGCCCCATCTGGATATATCCCCGCCCGGATACCCCCTCTGGATGCCTTCCCTGACGAACTATCCCGCGACGATCTGGGCGATCGCGGAACCAACATCAGCGGTGTTGGCCTGCCCGCCCATGTCCCGTGTCTTCGGCCCGTCGTCGCGCAACAGGGTCTCGATCGCGTTCACGATCGCGGTGCCGGCCTCGGTCTCCCCCAGATGATTCAGCATCAGCGCCGCCGACCAGACCTGCCCGATCGGGTTGCAGATGAAACGACCGGCGATGTCGGGGGCCGATCCGTGCACCGGTTCGAACATGGACGGAAAAACCCGCTCCGGATTGATGTTGGCGCTCGCCGCGATGCCGATCGAGCCGGCCAGGGCGGGTCCCAGATCCGACAGGATGTCGCCGAACAGGTTGGAGCCGACAACCACGTCGAACCAGTCAGGATGCTGCACGAAATGCGCGCACAGGATGTCGATGTGGTACTGGTCGGTCCTGATCTCTGGATACGCCTTGGCCATCTCGGCGAAGCGCTCATCCCAGTACGGCATCGTATGGATGATGCCGTTCGATTTGGTGGCGCTGGTGACATGCTTCTTTGGCCGCGTCATCGCGAGATCGAACGCGTATTTCATGATCCGGTCGGTGCCCTTGCGGGTCAGGATGCTCTGCTGGGAGACGAACTCGCGATCCGTGCCCTCGAACATGCGGCCGCCGACCGAGGAATATTCGCCCTCGGTGTTTTCCCGCACCACGAAGAAGTCGATATCCTTTTCGGTCCGGTTGGCGAGCGGCGTGTAGACGCCCGGCATCAGCTTGCAGGGGCGCACATTGGCATACTGGTCGAAGCCACGACGGATCGGGATCAGCAACCCCCATAGTGAGACATGGTCCGGCACGCCGGGCCAGCCGACCGCACCCAGCAGGATCGAATCGGAGTTGGACAACTGATCGAGGCCGTCGTCCGGCATCATCTTGCCGGTTTCCTTGAAGGTCTCGCAGGACCAGTTATAGTGCTTCAACTCCAGCTCGAAACCGAAGCGGCGCGCCGCCGCGTCAAGCACCTTCAGGCTCTCAGGCACGGTCTCCTTGCCGATGCCGTCGCCGGGAATGACCGCAATGCGGTGTTTGCGCGCCATGGACTGTCTCCTGTGTGGTCGGTTGGCGCAGGGATAACGGACGGGGGCCGGTTGGCCAAGGGTGGGCGGGGTGGAGGAAGGCGCGGGGCTTCGCCCCGGACCCCACCAGGGGCTCTGCCCCTTGGATCCCCGCCAGGAGCGCAGCCCCTGGACCCATTTAATGGGTGCGTGAGAAGGGGGGCCTACCCGGGCGTTGACGGGTCCGGGTAGGCCCCCCTTCTCACGCACCCATGGATCGGTTCCAAGGGCCGTCGCCCTTGGTGGGGGATCAGGGGGCAAAGCCCCCTGATCAGGGTCCGGGGCGGAAGCCCCGCCTTTCCCACCACCCGCCCACCCTTGGCCAACCGGCCCCCGTCCGTTATCCCTGCGCCAACCGACCACACAGGAGCAAGCCGCCATGGCCAAGCCCGCCCACGCGTCATCCGCTACCACCGAGTGGGATCGCGACGCCGCTCTGACCACGGCGCGCATTCTGCTGGAGATCAAGGCGATCAATTTCCGCCCAGAGGAGCCCTACACCTTCACCTCCGGCTGGAAATCGCCGGTCTATATCGACTGTCGCCGCATCATTTATTTCCCACGGGCCCGGGCGAAGATTTGCGATCTGGCGGTGGAGAAGATCGACCGCCATGTCGGTTATGAGACGATCGAGGCCGTGGCTGGCGGCGAGACCGCGGGCATTCCGTTTGCCGCTTGGATCGCCGACCGGATGGCCTCGCCGATGGCCTATGTCCGCAAGCAGCCCAAGGGCTTCGGCCGGAACGCGCTGATCGAGGGCGATGTGCCGCTGGGCAAGCGTACCTTGCTGGTTGAGGACCTGACCACGGACGGGCAGTCCAAGATCCGCTTTGCCAATGCGTTGCGCGAGGCCGGGGCAATCTGCAACCACGCCTTCGTGGTGTTCTTCTATGGCGTGTTCCCGGGTGCCTTCGAGACCCTGTCGCGCATGGACATCCAGTTGCACCATCTCTGCACCTGGTGGGACGTGCTGGAAGCCTGCCGCGACCGCCCGTATTTCTCGGATGAAGCGCTCGCCGAGGTGCGGCGTTTCCTGGAGAACCCGGTCGCGTGGTCTGCCTCGCATGGTGGCGTGGCGTCGGCGGAGGAAGCCATGGCACGCAAGGCGGCGGCCGAGGGGTAGAGCAAGATCACGCCGGGCGCAGCGTGACATCGTGTGGGACAGGCGACAAGCCACAATCCGAGAGGGCTTTTCCGTCAACTCACGGTCACGCCGCTTCGGATCCGCATGGGATTTCTGAACGCCATGCAGCGCCATTAAAAATCGGTTAAGAAACAAATACCCCGGCGGGGGTATTTGTCCAGGCTCCATGGACAACGCCTGGATGCTCGGCATTTGTCCCCGTCAAGCGTTTCCAATTGTCCGCTCCCGCCCCCCAGGTTGCGCCCGGTGTGTCCCGGGACATCCGAGCACCCGCGTACATCACGACAGCCTGTACGCGTGCTGGATGGCGCCCAGCCCGGCGGGGACGGTGATCGCTCCGTCGTGATGAAAGGGAACCAACGGCCGGCTCCCGCGTTGCCTACACATCGAGCCGCCGTTCGATTTCGTGACGATGGTGGCGGAATGTCAGCTTAACCGACCGGTCAGGGCATCGTTTTCGGCGCAAATAATCGCTCCATGGGTGAATGTACCGCAACCGGATCGACGCATATCGACAAATCTTGCAATAACGTTGCCCTTATTTCGCCTTTCTCCACACCATATAGTCATCCCGTTGACAAATCGAAGCGTGCCTGACGCAGCATTTGTCGAACTACTCTGGCCGCGGCACTTCGTCGCCCGGAACTTGAGTGAAGGAGTTTATCGATGAACCGAAGCTCCCTGATGATTGCAGCAGCCGTTTTCGGAGGCATGGCGCTGGCGCCAACCATGGTGCTGGCGGATCCCCCCTGCGGGCGCGGCTGGCGGAAGCATGAGGCGTGCCGCTATTACGGCTATGGCGTGCCAACCTATGTGGCGCCGCCGCCCGTCGTCTATGCGCGCCCGCCGGTCTACTACGCGCCGCCTCCTGCCGTCGTCTATGCCCCGCCGCCAGTGGTCTACGCGCCGCCACCTGTTGTGTATGGACCAGCGCCAGGGCTTTCGATTGGGGTGAACATCCCGCTTCGCTAGACCAGGGGTTTCTCGGCTTCCCCTGTGCACCCCAAGGATTCGTCAACCAAGGACGGAGGTGCCCGGACACCTGGGACCTCATCGGTGCCGCTTGCTCCCATCGTGCGTGCGACAATTCCGGTGCCCGTTCCAACACTGTAGGCCGCGACGTGCCGCCGCTCTGGCATGGGCCGTTGCGCGTCCCGTCATCTCAGTTCGTGCAACTGCCCCGCCACACCGGCCGGGCTGATAGGAGAACCACATGCGAAATTATGTGACGGCGGCGCTTGCGCTGGGCGCGATGGTGTCGCTGAGCGCGTGCACCAATCCCTATGATCCCGGCCAGCGGGCCTTGGGTGGTGCGGCGCTGGGCGCCGGCGCTGGCGCCGCGATCGGTGGCATTGCCGGTGGTGGGAGTGGCGCGTTAACCGGCGCCTTGATCGGCGGCACGGTCGGTGCTGTGGGCGGCGCGGTGACGACGCCGAGCCCCCCGCCACAACCGGATCCCTATCCGTATCACCAGCCGACACCGTCGTATCGTTATTGATCACGCCCCGCGCATTCGACATCGGATGCGCGGGAAACCCGGGTCCAATGCAATGTTGCAACGACAGGAGGTTTGATACCACCATGCCTAACCAAACAATACCGTCACGCTGGGTGCTGCCAGCGATGGCGCTGGCCGGATCGCTGGCGCTTCCTGCGCTCGCGCGGGCTGAGATCAGGCCGCTCTATACCTCCGGACTGTGGAGCGCCTATGGCGGCACCGCTGAGAACCAACGCGCCGTTTGCGGGATATCCACTGCCGGCGCGGAGGGCCGCCGTATCGCCATTCAGCAATTCACCGGCGATAAAAATCTGGACGTCGTGCTGGAGAAACCCAGTTGGTCGATCCCGGATAACACGCCGGTTGAGGTCGTCGTCCAGGTGGATGGTTACTCGACCCGTCTGGAACGTGTGACCGGAACAGGCACACGCGTCTACGCCCATCTGCCATTCGACGCGTCCATCCCGTTCATGCGTGCGGTGCGCGCCGGCCAGCAGATCCGTGTGGGGTTCCCAAATGGCACCGAGGCAGTATGGACCGGAGGTCTGCGTGGCAGCAGCGCGGTGATCAACGCGTTTAACGAGTGTCGAGCGGCATTCACGCCGGCGACCCGAACGCAACCGTTCTCGTCGGATCCGGCGACGCGGCCCATAGCGCCGACCCAGCCATTTGCGCCGCAACCGCCTGCGTCCACCACGCCGAACGCCGCTCCGTCGCGGTCCTGAGGTCTGCATCGGAACCCGTCGGTGTTTTCATCCGACGGATCCCGGCGGGGGCTGGCGCGTTCGGCTGCGCTCTTCGTTGCGGCACCCTCGATCTGGTCAAGATGGGGCGGACCATTCTAAACTGAACACCGATTCAACGGGATGGAAACGCATGGCCGATCGAACCCTGCGCGGGAAGACCGCGATCGCCGGTATCGGCGAGACAACCTATTATAAACACGGGCAATCGCCGCACAGCGAGTTCAAGCTCGCTTTGCAGGCCGTGGTCAAAGCCGCCGAGGACGCCGGCATCAACCCGAAGGAGATCGACGGGTTCGCCTCCTACGGCAATGATCGCTCGGAGGCCGGACGCCTCGCCTCTGCGCTCGGCATCCACGAACTGCGCTTCTCCAACATGTTCTGGGGCGGTGGCGGTGGTGGCGTGTGCGGCGCGGTCGGCAACGCGGCGGCGGCGGTGGCCACCGGCATGGCCGATTGCGTGGTGGCGTTCCGGTCCCTGGCGCAGGGCCAGTACCAGCGCTATGGCCGCAGCGGCGGCGCGCCTCTGGCCTCGGGCGACGATGCCTTCCTGTTCCCCTACGGCATCATGTCGCCGGCTCAGCGCTTCGCCATGAAGGTGACGCGCTTCATGCACGAGCACGGCATCAAGCAGGAAGCGCTGCGGGCGATCTCGCTTGCCTGCTACCACCACGCGCAGAACAACCCCAACGCAGTGATGCGCGGCCGGCCGTTGGACGAGGAGAAATACGACTCCTCCCGCTGGATCGTCGAACCGTTCTTCCACCTGTACGATTGCTGCCAGGAGAATGACGGTGCCGCGGCGGTGATCGTGGTCTCCGCCGAACGGGCCAAGGACCTGAAGCAAAAGCCGGCCTACATCATGGCCTGCGCCCAGGGCTGCGACGAACGCAGCGCCGCGCCGGTGCACAATATGCCCAACTACCCGTCCAGCCATTTCGCCCAACTCGGGCCACGCCTCTACAAGATGGCAAAGATGACGCCGTCCGACATGGGCATCGTGCAGTGCTATGAGAATTTCACCGGCGGCGTGCTCATGAGCTTGGTGGAACACGGCCTGGTCAAGCCGGACCAGGCGAACGAGTTCCTGGTGAAGGACAACCTGATCGCTCCCAACGGCGGCATGCCGCTGAATACCAGCGGCGGCAACCTGGCGGAATGCTACATGCACGGCCTGGAACTGGTGCACGAGTCGGTGCGCCAGATCCGCGGCGTGGCGATCAACCAGTCGAAGAAGAACGACACGGCGATCATCATGGGCGGGCCGATGGTGACGCCCGTCAGCTCCCTTATTCTTGGATCGGAGGCGACGCTGTGAGCGGCACCTATCTTCCAGACGGTCTCCCCCGTCCCGGCACCGGACCCGATGGCCTGAGCGAGCCCTATTGGCAGGGCACCCGCGAGGGCAAGCTGCGCATCCAGAAATGCAAGGGATGCGGATCGTGGCAATGGGGCCCGGAATGGATCTGCCATCGCTGCCATTCCTTCGACCTCGATTGGGTCGAAATCAAGGGCAAAGGCCGCATCTACAGTTACGAACGTCCGCACCACCCGGTGCACGCGGCGCTGAACGGGCACGGTCCCTATATCGTCGTGCTGGTGGAACTGCCCGACTACGGCAACGTCCGCATGGTCGGCAATCTGCTCGGCGACCCGAAGCAGACGGTCACCATCGGGGCTTCGGTCGAGGCGGTGTTCGAGCCGCATGACGGCGCCGATCCGCCCTATACCTTGGTGCAGTGGCGCTTGGCGTAGCCCGGTAAATCCTGCCCCCGGGCTGGGTCATTGACCCACCCGGGGTGGCTGCCCGCTCAGGCCGGAGCGGCCAACGTCGCGAGCGCGGCACGCAGTTCGGGGATGCCGATGCCGGTCTGCGAGCTGCTGATCATCACGTCCGGATACGCAGCGGCATGCGCCCGGGCCAGCGCCCGAGTGGCCGCCAGTTTGCGTTCCAGGGCGGCGGGCTTGACCTCGTCGATCTTCGTCAGCACCAGTTGAAAGGTCACGGCGGCGCGATCGAGCAGGTCCATCACATCGATATCGGCCTGTTTCAGCTCGATCCTGGCATCCAGCAACAGCATCACCCGACGCAGGGTCGGGCGGCCGCGCAGATAGTCGAACATCATTCCCTGCCAGTCGGCCTTGATGTCGCGAGATGCCCGCGCGTAGCCGTAGCCCGGCATGTCCACCAGGGTCAGTCGTCCGCCGAGATCGAAGAAATTCAACTGCCGAGTCCGTCCTGGCTCCGACGACGTGCGCGCCAAGGTTCGCCGCCCGGTCAGCGCATTCAGCAGGGAGGACTTGCCCACGTTGGAGCGTCCCGCGAACGCGATTTCCGGACCCGCGGGCGGCGGCACCTGTTCCAGCTTCTGGGCGCCGAAGAAGAACTGGCACTCGGCTGCGAACAGCAGCCGCCCAGCTTCCAGAGCGGCAGCCTCCAGGGCAGCAGCCTCCAGCGCCGCGGTGTCGTCCTCGGTCAGCCCCGGTGGGGTCCGCCCCGGTGGGGTCAACCCTTGGGCTGATTCGGCTTGTCCAGCCTTGTCTGCCGCATGATCAGCCATTGTTGTCCGATCGAGAGCAGGTTGTTCCAGCTCCAGTAGATCACGAGCCCGGCGGGAAAGCCGGCCAGCATGAAGGTGAATACGATGGGCATGAACTGAAACAGCTTGGCCTGGATCGGGTCCGGCGGCGGCGGGTTCAGTTGCATCTGCAGCCACATGGTGAAGCCCATGATCAACGGCCAGGCCCCCAGATGCAGGAACGGCACATAGATCGACGGATCGAACGGGATCAGCCCGAACAGGTTGAACACATTGGTCGGGTCGACCTGCGACAGATCGTGGATCCAGCCATAGAACGGCGCCTGCCGCATCTCGATGGTGACGAACAGCACCTTATACAGGGCGAAGAAGACCGGGATCTGCACCACCATGGGCAGGCAGCCGGAGGCGGGATTGACCTTCTCCTCCCGGTACATCTTCATCATTTCCTGCTGCATGCGCTGCGGCTCGTCCTTGTACCGCTCCCGCATCTCCGTCATTTTCGGGGCCAGCAGCTTCATCTTGCTCATGGACCGGTAGGAGTAGTTGGCCAGCGGGAAGAACAGCGCCTTCACGAACACGGTGAACACCAGGATCGCGAGGCCGAAATTGCCCAGCAGGTTGTTCAGATAGTCGATCGCGAAAAAGATCGGTCTCGTCAGGAAATAGAACCAGCCGAAATCGACCGCCTTGTCGAAGCTGGGGATCTTGAACGCGTCTTGGTAGAGGTCCAGCAGCTTCACCAGCTTGGCGCCCGCGAACAGATGCGACGTCATCGACGCCTCCCCGCCCGGTGGCGCCGTCTGCGGCTCCTGCGTGACGGTGTCGGCCTGGTAGTGGTCGCCGGTCTCCCCGCTGTAGCGGAAGAACACCCGTGAAGGGACGGTCTGGTCCGGGATCAGCGCCGTCAGCCAGTATTTGTCGGTGATGCCGATCCACCCGCCAGTGGCCGCCGCCTCATAGGCGATGCCCCTGGTCTTTTCGGAATCGCTCTTGGCCGCGTCGTAGGTGGTCTCTTTCAGGGTGCCGTCGATGACACCGAGCAGGCCCTCGAACAGGATGTAGTATCCCAGCACCTCGGGCTTGTAGTCGCGCCGGACCCGGGACCACGGGAACAGGTGCACTGGCTGGCCGGAGGCGTTGCGCACCGCCTGGCGGACGCCGAACATATACTCCTTGTCGACCGACAGCTCGATCTGGAAGGTCAGGCCGGCGCCGTTGTCCCAGGACAGGGTCACCGGGCTGTCCGGGGTCAGGCTGCCGGCGGACGCGGTCCAGACGGTTTCGTTGTCGGGCACCTTGACGGTTTCGCCGGCCGGCGCCGTCCAGCCATACTGCGCGTAATAGGGCTTGGGATCGGACCGCGGCTCCAGAATCCGCACGAAAGGCGATGTCGGCGACAGGGTTTCCCGGTAATCGACCAGCACCAGGTCGTCGATCCGCGCGCCGAGCAGGCTGATCGAGCCGCGTACCCGCGGGGCGTCGATCTTCACCCGGGGAACGTCCTTGGGGACGGCCTGTGCGGTCGCGACCGCGGCACCCGGAGACCCGACCGCCGGCGTGGCGGTCTTACCCGCGCCCTGACCCGTTTGCGCCGTGACATGCTCGGGAGGCTTCGGGAGCTGCGGCGTGATCAGCGTCTGGAAGCCGATCATGATCAGCAGCGAAAGCGCAATCGCCAGGAAGAGCCGCTTCTGGTCCATCAATGCCCCATCTGGCTGCCGCGGGCCCGCTCATCGCGAGCGGGGGAGGGGCCGTTCCGCCCCCCCGCGGACACAAAATCATTATCCACACCGCGCTTGCGGGGGAGCTTGTCTTCGACGCGATCCGAACCGGGGCTGTGTTCACCGGGGCCCTGGCTGGACGTTGTCCCGCCTCGCCCTGGCGATAGGATTGTCCCATCGCGCTTCGGCACAAGATCGACACCCCCGGCGTGCCAAGGGTTGCAGCGGAGGATACGCCGAACGGTCAGCGCCCCGCCGGTCAAGGCGCCATGCTCTCGAAACGCCTCAATCGCATAGTCACTGCAGCTTGGCCAGAAGCGGCAGTTCGGGCCAATCACTGGACGCAGGGTCCATTGATAGGTGCGCACGGCGCCGATTGCGCATCGCGTGGCAAGTTCGGCAGCCAGGGGCATGCCACGTGTCAAACCACGCCAGCCTTCTTCATCGCGCGCTGGATATCTTTCCGCAAATCGGCAAATGGCCGGCCACGCGTGCCGTCCCGCCCGATCAGCACCAGATCGAAACCGGTGACCGGCTGGTCCCGCAACAGCAGGCGAGCGGCCTCCTTCAACCGGCGTCGGGTGCGATTGCGGATCACCGCGTTGCCGACCTTCTTGGTAACGGTGAAACCCAGGCGCACCGGCGCGTCGTCGCCGCGCGGCATCGCTTGCAATACCACCCCCGGCATCGGCGCTTTTCGTCCCTTCGACGCCACGCGCAAAAATTCCGCTCGCCGCTTAAGCCGGCCCGGCGCGTCGACGCTTGGGAGTCGTGACAAAGCCTCGGCTGGCATGAGGGTCATACCAGCGGCCACGGTCTGTCCTAGGCCGACAGCTTGGACCGGCCCTTGGCGCGACGGTTGGCCAACACCTTGCGGCCGCCGACGGTGGCCATGCGGGCGCGGAACCCGTGCCGGCGCTTACGGACCAGCTTCGACGGTTGATAGGTGCGCTTCACGACTTTTCTCCGAAACTCCTGGGAACCCACGCGGACGCGGGCGCGGGCCCACCCTTGCAGGGGTAGCCCGACGCAGGGGGCGGCTTATAGGCGGACGGATGCGGCCCGTCAACGGGATCAGTTGGGGCGGGATCAGTTGGGGCGGGGTCAGTCGGGGGGGATCAGTCGGGGGGACGAGTCACGTGTGTATTGGCGCAGGTCGCCACGCCGGCGGCAGGGCGCGGTTGGCAGCGGTTCGCCGATACGGCCACCTTGTCTCACGACAGAGGAGATCCCTCGACGCGGTGGCACCCTTCCGAGGTTCGCGACCATGCACCTGGAACGATGGCACTCAGCCGCCGATCTTCCACCGAATTACCGCGACAAACCGGCATCTCTGAGACAAGCTTTGACCATGCAGCGCCTTCGCCGATTTCTGCCTTTGCTCGTCTTGGCCGTCGCGATCGGGGCGATCTGGGCGAGCGGCATCGCGGATGAGTTGAACTGGGCCTCGTTGGCGCGCCATCAGGCCGGCCTGCTGGCCTGGGTGGACCGGTATGGTCCGATCGCCGCGGCGGCCTATGTGCTGCTTTATGCCGTGGCTGTCGCGCTGTCCCTGCCGCAAGCCGTCGTGCTGACGATTACCGGCGGGTTGCTGTTCGGGACGATCCTCGGGGGGGCGATGGCGGTTCTGGGCGCGACGATCGGCGCCGTTGCCCTGTTCCTGATCGCCCGATCGGCGCTGGGCGACTCGCTGGCGGCCAAAGGCGGACCGTTTCTGCAGAAACTGCGCGACGAACTGCACCGCGACGGCTTCACCTACCTTCTGGCGATCCGCCTGATCCCGGCCTTCCCGTTCTGGCTGGTGAACCTGGCCGCCGCGCTGGGCGGCATGCGGCTGCTGCCATACACCACGGCGACCCTGATCGGCATCGCGCCGGGGACCTTCGTGTTTGCCTCAATCGGCGCCGGGGTGGGGGGGATCCTCGCGACCGGTGGGACGCCCGATCTGTCGGTCATCTTCTCTTTGCCGATCCTGGGGCCGCTGGTCGCCCTGGCGGTTCTGTCCCTGCTGCCGGTCCTGTGGCGTCGCTGGAGGCAAGAGCGTGGCTGATTTCGACCTCGCCGTGATCGGCGCCGGTGCGGCGGGCCTGTCGGTCACCGCCGGGGCCGCTCAGCTAGGTGTCAAGGTGGTGCTGATCGAGCGGGAGCGGATGGGCGGCGACTGCCTGAACATCGGCTGCGTGCCCAGCAAGGCGATGCTGGCAGCGTCCCACGCGGCACGCCATGCGCGGGAGGCCGGGCGCTTCGGTATCCGGCTGCCGGAGCCGCGCATCGACTGGGACGCGGTCCAGGCGCATGTCCACGGTGTCATCGCCTCGATCGCACCCACCGACTCCGAGGCGCGGTTCCGGGCTTTGGGCGCCACGGTCCTTCGGGGAGAGGCGCGCTTCACCGCCCCGGACACACTCTCGGTCGACGGCAAATCCTTGACCGCGCGCCGTATCGTCATCGCGGCGGGCAGCCGAGCGGCGGTGCCGGCGGTGAAGGGGCTGGGGGAGGCGGGATTTCTGACGAATGCCACGCTGTTCGATCTGAAGATCCGGCCGGATCATCTGCTGATCCTGGGCGGCGGGCCGATCGGGTTGGAGATGGCCGACGCGTTCCGGGGCCTCGGCAGTCAGGTGACGGTGGTGCAGCGCAGCGGTATCGCCGGCCGGGAGGACCCTGAGCTGGTGGCGGGGTTGCGAGAGGCGCTGCTCCACCGTGGGGTGGCGCTGATCGAGGGCGTGGACCTGACCGCGGTCGAAGCTGGCCCGACCCTGGTGCTGGCGGACGGGCGACGGATCGAGGGCAGCCATCTGCTGGTGGCAACCGGCCGGGTGCCGAACCTGGAAGCGCTCGATCTGGCGGCGGGCGGGGTGAAGGCCACGCGAGCCGGCATCGCCACCGATCGTGGTCTGCGCAGCCTGACCAACAAGCGGGTCTTCGCGGTGGGCGACATTGCCGATCCCGAGGGGATCGGGCCGCGCCAGTTCACCCATGTCGGCAGCTACCATGCCGGCATCGTCATCCGCCGGGTGCTGTTCCGGCTGCCCGCCAAGGTGGATTACACGGCCTTGCCTCGGGTGACCTACACGGATCCCGAACTGGCCCAGGTGGGCATGACGGAAGTCGAGGCTCGGGAGGCCGGCCTGGCCATCTCCATTCTGCGCTGGCCGCTGTCGGACAATGACCGCGCGACAGCGGAACGTGATACCGCCGGACTGGTGAAGCTGATCATCTCGCGTGGGAGGGTGGTGGGCGCCGGCATCCTGGCGCCGCATGCCGGCGAGATGATCGGGCAGTGGACCTTGGCGATCGCGCAACGCACGAAATTGTCGGCGCTGGCGGGCCTGATCGCGCCCTATCCGACCCGGGCCGAGGCCGGCAAGCGCGCGGTGGGGTCGTATTTTGCACCGACGTTGTTCTCGGCGCGGACGAAGTGGCTGGTGAGGCTTTTGGGGTGGTTTCCATAGGGGACGGGACGTACGTCGATCACACGAAGGTGTCCGGCGTGGAACTCGCAGGCGGTGGGACAGAGCGGTTCTCACGACACGCCAGGGATCGGGCTCAGCCCCAGCGCTCCAGCAGACTGGACATCCGACCGGCCCAACGGTGTGTCCGCGGCCGGCGCCATCACGTCGGCCGATCTGGAAATACCATGGACTGGAAATCGCGGGGTCTCTGTGCCACGTTGAGACTGGGATAACAGGAGATGCGCCATGAGCCAGCTCGATGTCGCCGATCAGAACACAACGGCGGACAGGAAAATGACGTCATCGGCCTATGTGCCGTCGCTCCAGCGCACGGAAGGGCAGCCGCCGCCCATCGCGGCGAACGGGGGCCTTTCCTACATGTCGTTCGACCGGGACGGCGATGCGGGAACCGCCGCGGCGATCGAGGACGCGCTTACCCTGATGGCGGACGGCGAGGGACAGCGCGTGGCCGACATGGTCAACAACGCGCCCCCCGGCGCCCCGATCCAGACGAAATGGGGCGTTGGCTTCCGGAAGTTTGAAGATTGTGCGGACTACATACGTCGGAACAACGCCATCAAGGCCCCCGAGGGCGGCCTGGCGCTGCCGATGCCCTACACGATCTATGAGCGTCAGACCTACTCCATCGTCCCGTCCAACGGTGTCTGGCGCGACCCGGCGCGTGCCGATACGGCGAAAATCCTGCGCAAGAACGAAGAGCACAACCGGCAGCGTGACCTTTGGTTTCCTCACGTGATGCGCGACGCTCGCCGGATCGGCGACTACTATCCCGGCCTTGCCCCCGACACCCCCGAATGCATGGACCGGCTCGGCCTTTCACTGGCCCACCTCGAGTCCAAGTGCACGAACTTCTATGATTCGGCGGAAGTTGAGCGGGTTTTCTACCCCGAGATCGAGAAGCTTCTGCTGGAGTTCTTCCCGGACGCGACCGATGCCCTGGTCTACAACCACGATGTCTTCGACAAGGACTACAAGGGCGACCGCACGGAAGACCAGGACAACAAGAACCCGGGTGTAAACGCGCGCTACGCGACCCTCGTGCACAACGACCTTAACGATAACAGTGGCCGCGTGCGCTGCCGGGAACTGCTGACCAAGAATCTGCGGAACTTCGGTCGTGAGCAGCACTATACGGAAGAAGAGGCCGACGCGAAGATGTCGCGGCGGTTCATGTCGATCAACCTAGCCAAGCCGATGGAGACGGTCGAGCAGTTTCCCTTCGTGCTGTGCGCGTGGCCGTCCTTCGCCGACCAACCATACATCACCAACTACCGCATCTATGACGATCGCGTGGGCGAGACCACGCGATTCACGTATCGGGCGGATCATGAGTGGTACTGGTTCCCGCGGCAGCAGCCGAACGAGGTTTCGATGCTGAAGTGCTATGACTCGGTGACGGACGGGTCTGTCTCGCGCTGGTCGTTCCATACGGCTTGTATCGACCCGAATGTGCCGCTGGATGCTCCGTGCCGGAAGAATGTGGTGGTTCGGGCGTTTGTCTTCTTTTAGGGCGTGATCGCGGGGGCGGCTCTACCAGCGCATGGTAACCGCCACCCCGGATCGTTACCGACGACGATTGCCAGCGCGTCCTGGTTCGCCCAGGCGGACCATCAACGGCTTTCAATGTTGGCATCGTGAAAGTCGTGGGTGGCGGGCCTTCGCCCGTTGTGACGCGTTTGGGTCCTTCCTTCAGACCACCCGTCATGGTCCGCGCAGGCTGCTTCCGTCCCGTTCCTGCTTATCTCCCGATCCGCAACGGTGCGCCAACGAGGAACCGCGGAGCGCCTATCCTCCCCGATCCGCCCGATGATACTCCCGGTTCGGCATCATATCGGTCGCCGACGCCATCCGGTTCGACAGATTAAAGAACGCCACCGTCTCCGACAGATCGAACATATCCTCCGCGGACAGGCCCACCGCCTGCAACCCGGCACGGTCCGCGTCATCCACCAGATGCGGCGTTGTCGTCAACTTCCACGCGTAATCCAGCATCGCACGCTGCCGAGGGTCCAAATGCGCCACCCGGTAGTTCAGCGCCATCATCTCGCCCAACTCCGGGTCGCCCGACAACTGCCTCACCGCCGCCCCGTGGGCGACCAGACAGTAATAGCAACGATTGGCGGATGAAACGACGACCGCCACCATCTCCCGCTCCAGCTTCGTCAAACCGCTGGGGGCGAGCATGATGTCGTTGTACATCGCCATGAAGTTGCGCAGCCGCTTCGGCTTCAGGCTGTAGGTGCTGAAGACATTCGGCACGAACCCCAGCTTTTCCACGCATTTCTGCCAGATGACCTGGAGATCGTCCTCCAGGCCAGCGGGGTCGGGAACGCCGAGCTTGGAGATGTGGTCGGGCTGGGGCATGGTGGGGTCAGTCCAGGACTTCGGGGTTGATCGCGTTGGCGCGGTTGGGCTTGCCGTCCAGCACGCCCAGGATGTTCTGCGCGGTCACCAGGCCCATCGCGTCCATCGCCTCGACGGTCACACCCGCCATATGCGGCGACGAAATCACGTTCGGCAGGGTCAGCAGCGGATGGGTCGGCGGGGCGGGCTCGACATCGAACACATCCAGGCCGGCGCCGGCGATATGTCCCGACTTCAGCGCGTCATACAGTGCGGGTTCGTTGATGATGCCGCCGCGGGCGGTGTTGACGATGAAGGCGCCGTTCTTCAGCGCGGCGAGGCGCTTGGCGTCGAACATGTCGATGGTCTGAGGGCTCTTCGGGCAGTGGATGCAGACGATATCGACGCCTCCCAGCACCGCATCCAGGTTCGGAACGGCGGTGTAACCGGCGGAGGTGATCAACCCCTGGTCGATGAACGGGTCGTAGATCAGCACGTTCATGTCGAAGGCGGCGCAGCGGCGAGCGGATCGGGTGCCGATGCGGCCGAAACCGACGATCAGCACGGTCTTGCCGGCCAGTTCCATCGGCGGCGCCTGATGGCGGTCGTTCCACTTGCCGTCGCGGACCAGCGCATCCATGTGACGGTTCATCTTTGCCAGTGCGATGATCAGGTGGAAGGCCTGTTCGGCGACCGACGTGGAGTTCGCCGTGCCGGCCACCATCAGCGGCACGCGGCGCGCGGTCAGGGCGGGAACCTCCACCGCGTCATAGCCGACGCCGATGCGGGCCACGACCTGCATGGCGGGGGACGCGTCCATCTCGGTTTGCTTGTAGGGCGTGCCGGACAGCGCGATTCCCGCGCAATCCGTCAGCAGCGGCAGGAACTCGGCCTGGGCGATGCCGGCCGGGTAGATCACCATCTCGATATCGTCGCGCGCGCGCACCAGGTCGATGCCGGATTTCGACATCGTGTGCGGCAGCAACACCTTGCGCTTGTTGGTGGCCATGGCGGGCGTCCCCTCTCAGAGCTTGCGTTCAAGGTTGGCGACGTAGCCGCGATTCCAGGTTGGCGCCAGATGCACCTCGTTCATCACCACATGCTTGGGCAGGCAGGCGATGTAGCGGATCAGGTCGCCGCAATCGGCCGGCTGCACCATGCGTGCTCGCACTTCCGGCCCGACCGGGTTGGGGCGCAGGTCCAGGATCGGCGTCGCGACCTCCCCGGGCAGGAAGACGGTGGAGCGGATGCCGTTCACACATTCTTGCATGTTCAGCCCGTGGCTCATGGCGACGATGCCATGCTTGGCGGAGACATAGATCGGGCCGGACACGCCGCCGATGAATCGTCCGGCCATGGAGGCGGTGTGGATCAGCACCCCGTCCTGCTGCGCGCGCATGAAGGGAAGGGCGACGGTCACGCAATACATGGGCGCGATCAGGTTGCCGCTGACCATGTAGTGGATGCTTTCGGGCGTCAGCTTGTCCCAGTTGCGGTCGACGATGTTCACGCCGGCGTTGTTCACCAGGATATCGAGCCGGCCGATCTCGGTCCGGATGAAGTCGCCGACGCGGCGCACCTGATCGGCATCGGTCAGATCCGCCTGCTGCACATGGGCTGTGCCGGTTTGGCGGATGCGGGCGGCGACATTCTCCAGCGGTGCCAGGCGGCGGCCGGTCAGGATGATGGTCGCACCTTCCTCGGCCAAAGCAAGCGCCGCCGCTTCCCCGATGCCGGTGCCGGCGCCCGTGACCCAGGCGATCTTTCCATCGAGCTTTCCCACCGGCGTATCCCCCTGCTGCAAACCGGGCGCATTCAACGGGAGGGGGGCGGTTCCGGCAAGCCCCGGACGATGGTTTGGACAACGAGGCACGGACGCGGGATGGATGGACCGGTGGGCCAAGTGGCGGGGTAATGGCCGGTGCCGGAGAACACCAGACAGGACCCGCCGACGGCAATGCGTGACGGCGGCGGTCCGATCCACTACAAGCCGCCCCATGCTCCGCCGATCGACCACTTTCAGGCTTGCGTTGCTGTGCCTGCTGCTGTTGCAGTGGACCGTTGGAGGGACTCCCGGCCCGCGGTCGGCGCATGCCGTCGGCGTAATCGACATGACTTCGGTCTGTTCGACGGGAAACGCGCCAGCCGAGACATCGCCCCTGTCGCCCATACCCGAGTCAATCATCGCGCCGGTCTGTTGCTGGCTTTCTCCCGGTCCCGAGCTTGGCTTGGTGACGCGTGTCCCGCCCGTGTCGGCACCGGTCGCCTACGCGGCCCCGACCGCCATTGGGGAGAATTCTGGTCGGCCTTTGCCACTGATGATGGGTTCCCCACGACAGGCACGGGCACCGCCGATCGCTACCTGACGCGACTCTCCGGCCCGTGCGCGCCCATCGCAGCCCCGTCATCCGGATGCGGCGACGATGGTCCCCAAGACCTCGTTTCAAGGACCCAATACATGATCACTCGTCGGCATGCCGCGCTTGTCGCGGCCGCCTTTCTGGCCGCCTCCCCCGTCTCCGGGGCCCTGGCGCAGACCGCCACCATGACTGTTGACAAGCCGTGGACCCGCGTCGCCCAGCAGGGCGGCGTTGGCGGCGTTTTCCTGACATTGCGCAACACCGGGACCCAGCCGGACAAGCTGGTTTCGGCCAACTCGCCCGTGTGTCGCTCCACCGAATTGCACACGACCATCAAGGAAGGGGAGGTCATGCGCATGCGTCAGGTCCAGTCCGTCGATGTGCCGGCCGGCGGCAGCACGGAGCTTCGTCCCGGCGGACTGCATGTGATGCTGATGGGCCTGTCGCAGCCGCTGGTCCAGGGCACCAAGATCCCGCTGACCCTGACCTTCGAGCGTGCTGGCACCGTCACGGTGGACGTCACGGTCGAAGCCGCGGGCGCGCCGCGTCCTGCCGGACAGCACAGCCACTGACCCTGCGCCGCCGTTTCCCAAGCGAGCCGGTCCCCGCGGGATCGGCTCCTGTCTTCGGACCATGAGGACCGCCCCATGACCGGTATCGATTACGCCGCCGCGGATTTTGCTGCCCGCCACTGGACCGCGCCTGAGCCCGGGCCGCTTCGCATCGGCGGGGACGCGCATCGGCGCGCCGCTTGCCGCATGTTCCATGAAACCTTCAATCCGTACAAGCCGTCGATCATCGCCTGGCCGCAACTGACGCCGCAGGCGCGGGAAAGGCTGGTGAACCTGCCGATCTGGGATATCGCGGTGCGGACAGAGGGGCGCGCCCGCCTGCGCATGATGGCCTACGCGCAAAGCGTCGCCGATCCGGAATGGCGTGAGGCGATCGGCCTGAACGGTTGGGAGGAAGGCCGGCACAAGGAAGTTCTGGCCAATCTGGTCGAGTCCTACGGGATCGCCCTGGAACCCGAGCCCGCCTATTTGGAGCCTCGCGACACCGAATGGGCCTATCTGGTCACCGGCTTCAGCGAATGCATCGACAGTTTCTTTGCCTTTGGCCTGTTCGCGCTGGCCGAACGGTCGGGCTTCTTCCCGCCCGAACTGGTGGAGACGTTCGAGCCGGTGATGCAGGAGGAATGCCGCCATATTCTGCTGTTCGCCAACTGGCTGGCCTGGCACCGGGCGCGGATGCCCTGGTGGCGTGTGTCGTTTTGGCGCCGGCCGTGGTTCGAACTGCGCGTGGCCGCGGTGTGGGTATTCCTGGGATGGGAGCGGATCGGTCTGGCGCGTGGCATGGATAAGGGGGGCGAGAACAACAATTTCACGGTCACGGGTGGCAAGGCCGTCGCGGACACTGATATCGGGACGCGCGGGTTGATGGATCTGTGCCTGGCGGAGAACGATCGCCGGTTCGCGGGCTACGATCCCCGCTTGCGCCGGCCGACGACGATGCCGAACCTGGTGCGGTTCGCGCGCCGGTTCATGCGGTAGAGCAGGATCGGGCTGGGCGGGAACGGTGCTGACCGTGATGCCTGTTTGATACCAGTCGACCCTATCGTCGACTGGTCTGCGCTCAGGGTTGCCCAGGGGAGACAGCCCAAGGGAGACAGCCCAAGGGAGACAGCCCAAGGGAGACAGCCCAGGGGAGACGGCAAGCGGCTGCGCGCGAAATCAATAAGATACCAGGCGCCCGACCGGCTATCGACCAGTCGATGGTTCGGGCCCCTGGTATGACATGCACAAACCAGATTACGCCCTCGGTCTTCAGTCAGCGAGAGCGCGCTCTGGCCTGACCGACTATCGCGCCAGAAACTGTCGCACGATGTCGATCTGGCTTGCCACGTTCAGCGCCGGCGCGTGGCCGCAACCCGGGATTTCCGCGACCGTGGCGCGCGGCCCGCGCTCGGTCATCGCCCGTGCCACGTCCGGCAGCAGCAAATCAGAGTTGGCGCCGCGCAGCACCAAGGTCGGCATGGCCAGTGCGTCGTAGGCGTCCCATTGCTCGAAATCCCGTGGATGGGCGAAGAACTGGCGTGCGATGGCGGGGTCGTAATGGGTGGTGACGCGCCCGTTCGGCAGCCGCCGCATCGAGGTTTCGGCCATCCGCCGCCATTGCGCGTTGGTGTGGGCGCCGAACGGGGCGTAGATCACGCGGAAATAGGCTTCCAGTTCGGTCATGGTCGCGAAGTCGGGCGGGGCGCCAATATAGGTGCGGATCCGCTCGAACGACGGTTGCGGAAAGGTCGGGCCGATATCGTTCAGCACCATGTGGCTGATCCGCCCGCGCAACGTGGTGGCGCCGGCGGCAATGCCCAGCGCACCGCCCATGGAGGTGCCGACGAAGCGGAACCGATCCAGGCCGATTGCGTTAGCGAGCGTTTCCGCCTGGCGCGCGTAGGCGGCGAAACAGTAATCGCGATCGGGATCGGTGCTCCATTCCGACAGGCCGCGGCCGATCGTGTCGGGACAGATGACCCGATAGGTGTCGGACAAAGCGGCGGCGATATCGTCGAAATCGCGCCCGGTGCGGGCCAGGCCGTGCCACAGCACCAAGGGAGGCGCATCCGGCTGCCCCCATTCCGTGTGGTGGATTTCCCGCCCCATGACGGATGTGTAGACAGATCGTGGGGCGGGTGTGGCGGTTTCCTGCGTCACGAGCCCGTTCACCCCAAGGTCGCCCGGGCCTGCATCGAGATGCCCCCGCTCGGTCCCATTGCGAACAACTCGGCCTCGTTGTCGGTTACCATGCGTCCGGCCAGGGTGAACGGCGCCACATCGAAGATCGGCGCTCGTGCGCGCATCACGAATTTCAGCAGGGGTCGGCTGGTGTTGTCGCGCAGCAGGTCCAACAGACATTGCTGGGAGAACGGGCCATGCACCACCAGGCCGGGATACCCTTCTATATTCATCGCGTAGGGACGATCGTAGTGGATGCGATGCGGGTTGAAGGTCAGCGCCGAGTAGCGGAACAGCGACACCGGATCGGGCGTGATGGTGCGGGTCCAGGTCTGGCCGGCGGGCGGCGGCTCATTCCTGGGGATGCCGGATTGGGTGCCAGGCGGTACGGCTTCGCGGAACACGCTGATGGCGTCTTCCGTCAGGGCCAGGCCACGCGGTGTGTAGATACGTCGCGTCTGGGTAGCGACGATCAGGGTGCCGGTCGAGCCCTTGCGCAGTTGCACGTCACTGAACTCGGTCTCTCGGCGGAGTTTGTCGCCGACCAGGATTGGGGTGTGGAAGGTCAGCGACGCACTGGCATACATGCGCCGTGGCAATGGCATCTTCGGCAGCCCGCCGCGTTCCAGCGGCAGCCCATCGGCACCCAGTGACGCCAGCCGGCTGGCTTCGGGGAAATAGGCCAAATGCCAGCCGGGCGGGATGGCTTCGCCCTCGACCGGGGCTGTCTCATCGCGATCGAAGGTGACCACCATGCCGCGCATCGGGGCAGCGATGGCCAGGTCGTGATCTTCGACCTTGCGGCCGAGTTGCGCGCGGATCGGTTCGATGTCGATCTCAGGTGCCGTGGACTCAGGCATGTAGGGTCCATCCTTGCAGTTGCGCCGCTTCCTCACGGCATCGTTCCGGTCCGCCGAGGACCTGGCGGTTGAACATGATGCGCTTGAACCAGTAGTGCAGACCGAGAAGGTCGGTGAAGCCCATGCCGCCATGGGCTTCGGTGGTGATGCGGGCAACGTCGCGGCCAACCTCCGCCAGATGCGCCTTGGTGTGGCAGGCGGTCAGGCGGGCTTCGTCGGGGATCGCGTCCTGGGCGTGGGCGGCGTACCAGACCATGCCGCGGCAGGGTTCCAGGACGGTCACGCAGTCGGACAGCATGTATTTCACGCCCTGGAAGCTGCCGATGACGCGGCCGAACTGCACGCGTTCCTTCGCGAAGGCGACCGCGGCATCAAGCATGTGCTGCGCAGCGCCCATCGTGTCGGCGGCCAGGATGACGCGGCCGACATCCAGCACGGTCTGCGCGGCAACGAGGGGTGCGTTGGCCGCGCCCAGCCGTTCGGCCGGGGCAGCATCGAATGTGACGTCCGTCATCGGGCGCGTGCGATCGATGCTGCGGTTCACCTTTGTCGATACGCCCGTCGCGTCAGCCGCCACCACGGCGGCATGGCCATCCGGCAGATACACCAGGAAATGCGTGGCCGAAGCGGCATCCATCACGCCGGTGATCCGCCCTGTCAGACGTCCATCCGCCATCGAGGCTCGTGAAGTTCCGGTCTGTCCGGCGAACCCGGCAAAAGCGACTGCGACGCGGATTTCGCCGCTGGCAATGCCGGGCAGATACTCGTCCTGCTGGGCCTCGGTGGCGCTGTGGATGAAGGCCAACGGCGCCATGACCACACTGCCGGCAAACGGCACCGGGGCCGCGGCATTGCCCAGCGCCTCGGCCGCCACCGCGGCGTCCAGGATGCCGAGGCCGGCACCGCCGAAACGTTCCGGCACGATCAGGCCGTGCAGCCCGAGTTCCGCCAGTCCGTCCCATAGCGATTGATCGAACCCGACACCGGGTTCGGCGAGCGCCCGCAGCCGATCCATCGGCAGTCGATCCTTCAGAAAGGAGCGTAACGAATCGTCGAACTGGCGTTGTTCCAGGGAAAGCCCGAATTCCATCAGCCCCTCCCGATCGCGACGGTGCCTTGCACCTTGGGCTCCCGCGGCAGGTCCAGGCCACGCTCGCCGATGATGTTCTTCTGGATGTTGTTGGAGCCGCCGCCGATCATCAGCCCGACATCGTACATGTAGTCGATGTTCCAGGTGGTGGCGTCATCGTCTTCCGCGTCCTCCCCGGCGGATTCATAGGGCAGGCCGGCCGCGCCCAGAGCGTCGACGGCGAGCGACGACAGTCGGAAGCCCAGCATGGTGCCGCCGTATTTCACGATCATGCGTTTGACGCCGGAATCCACACCCTGGGCCGCTTCCGTCAGCAGGCGCAGGTTGTGGGCCTTCCAGGCGATGACCTCCCCCTGCAGGCGCAGTAGCCGGTCGCGGTATTCGGAGATGCGGATCAGCGGCACCCCGTCGATTTCCGACTTTTGCAGCAGGGTGATCAACTGTTCGAGGCGAGCGGTCATCTTGCCGGCATCACCGATCATGAGGCGTTCGTGCTTCAGGGTGACGTTGGCGACATACCAGCCCTTGCCGCGGCCCAGCACGATCTGGGTTTCCGGCACCTTCACATCGGTGAAGAACACCTCGTTGAATTCGCTGCGCCCGGTCATGGTCTTCAGCGGGCGGCGGTCGAGGCCCGGGCTGTTCATCGACAACAGCAGATAGGACAGGCCCTCGTGTTTGGATTTCTCCGGCTCGGTCCGGCACAGCAAGAACATCATGTCGGCGTAATGAGCGGAACTGGTCCAGATCTTCTGACCGTTCACGACCCAGAATCCGTCTTTCAGTTCCGCCTTGGTCTGCGCGTTGGCCAGATCCGAGCCATTGCCGGGCTCGCTGTAGCCCTGGCACCAGATGATGTCGCCGCGGATGGTGGGGCCGACATAGGCTTTCTTCTGCTCATCGGTGCCGACTTCCAGTAGGGTCGGCACCAGCATGGAAATGCCCTGATTGGTCAGCCCGGCATAGACATTCGCTCGGCCGAATTCGCCGGCGATGACGGCAGAGGCCATGACGTCGGGCTTGGCGCCGAAGCCGCCATACTCCTGGGGAATGGTGCGGCCGGCATAGCCGTGCTCGACCAGCAGCTTCTGCCAGTCCAGGGTCTTCTGGTCGGGCCGCTTGCGCCCGCCGCCGACCTTGGGCGATTTGTGCCCGTGCGTGGCGATAAAGGCGCGGATTTCGGCCTGTAGCGCCTGGTACTCCTCGGACAGGCTGAGGTCCATGGTATCCTCCTGGTCTGGTTGGGGCGGAGTGTAGCGCGGTCTTGGGTGGACGCCAAAAGGGAAGCTGAGAGGACGGGTGCGGGATCGTGTCGTCACGGGGAGCAGCGATCGCCGCGCAACGCACTCCGACTTGTGCCGTGAAGGGCTGTCCCGATGGCCGCTGAGCCGCGATTCGCGATGGAGCGGCAGACCCCTGTCATGAGCGGGGTGGTGCGGCCCGCTCAAGTGGTTTTTGCCAGATGGCGACGACGCTTCGCCCAAAATAGGGTCCGAACAGCTGATCGAGGACCCGCGCGACCGGTACGATCGCACGGTCCCAGAAGGCTATTTGTGCCTTGCGGGGTGTGCTGTTGCGGAGCAGTAGCCGGTTGGCGAGGGAAAGCATCAAACTGGGTGCGTCCATGTAGAACTCGGCTGTGCTGATCAGGCCGGTTGGGCGGATGCTGGCAAGGCCTGCGCTGGTGTAGCGGCGGCAATGTCCGACGGCAGCGTCGAAGGGGGAATAGACGAACTGAAACGCGGGTCCAAGTATGATCAGATGGCCGCCTGGTGCGAGCAGGTCAGCGGCGCGGGCGGCTTCTCTCACGATTCCTCCTCAACTTAGACAATATCGCTGAACCACTAGCGGCTCTAGCCGGCAGTGGTTCAGTTTCGAACGGCGATCGCGAAGAGAGAGGTGCCGGTCACATTCCGTGATCCCAATGCCCTTCTGTGATCGAACGCAAACATTGCCCGCATCAAATAGGGGGCGGGCCAGGGTGGAAGCGCTAAATATTTCTTGTAGATCTCAGCGCTCGTGGCGCCAGGGCGTGCGCGCGAGACGGATTTCCGGCGCCCCAGTAGACGGGCCATCCACTGACCCCACCAGAAGATTCTAGAGACCGTTAGTAAACCGGCATCGTCGATCGCCTTCCTGAGCGTATCGGGTGTATAGCGGCGGCGATGGCCCTGCACCTCGTCAAATTCCGAATAAAGTTCCGGAAGTGCTGGTACACTGAAGATCGCAAGTCCCCCCGGCCTGACGAGTTGTGCCAGCCGACGAACTACGCCACTGTCGTCATCGATGTGTTCGATAACATCCAACGCGAGAACGACATCGTATTGTGGCGCGTTGGCTGGTAGGTCTTTCGTGAGATCTGCCTCAATCAAGGTCCGATCACCACGGTCAAGCCTCTCAAGTGTTCGTCTAGAGATATCCAGTCCGGTGACAGTATATCCAGCCCTCTCCAACAGGGTCAGGTTGGTACCCCAGCCGCATCCCGCCTCAAGGATTTTGGCCGAAGATCCGACCCTTAGATCAGCCAGTAGGTCAACGATGAGGCGCCCTCGTGCCCGCCACCAAGGATGCTTTGCGATGATATCCCCCAGGTCGACAAGAATATTTTCGTCCATATTGGCATCAGCATCACCTTCCGACCAACAGACAATCATGACAACGGATCCTATAACCTATGCCTCTTGCCTTGAACAAGGGACTGAACTCGGTGAGCCGGTGGCGGGTGATAGGTTCCGATCTCGTCGGTGCCACCAGCGGCCAAATCTCTACGAGAAATAAATGTCGGCCTTGCCTTCACTTCTTGATAAATCCGTCCGATATACTCCCCCAGGATGCCAATTCCTATCAACTGTACACCACCGATAAAAAGCAATGTGATGATAATTGAAGCAAAACCCTGGACATCGGACGCTCTAACCCCCCAAATGGGGATCTCCGTTATCCGCAGAAATAAAATCAAAAACAACAACAGAAACGACAAAATAGATATTAAGAAACCTGCATGAAAGACCAGTGTGAGGGGAGCGGTCGAGAAATTAAAAATTCCATCGCTCGCCAGCTTCACGAGTTTCAAGAACGAGTATTTGGTGACGCCAGCCAATCGAGCGTCTCGCTCGTACTGAATGCCTGTTTGCTTAAATCCTACCCAAGCTCGAAGGCCGCGAAAGAAGCGGTTTTTTTCTGGCAGGCTATTGATCTCGACCAAAACACCCCTGTCGATGAGAGAGAAGTCGCCTGCATCAAGGGGGCTGTCAATTGACGCAAGTTTCTTGAACAGCCGGTAAAATAAACTGTACCCGATCTTCTTCCAGTAGGCCTCCTTTCGCTTCGTCCGTACACCATAGACCACATCGTATCCATCAGCCCAGCGCTCGAGCATGTCCAGGATGACTTCAGGTGGGTCCTGCAAATCGGCGTCAATGATGACGGTCGCGTCTCCGTCGGAGTGGGCCAGCCCCGCACTCACCGCAGCTTGGTGCCCGAAATTGCGGGAAAAGGGCAACACATGGACCCTATCGTCTCCCGCCGCGATCCTCGCAAGAATTTCGGCGGTCCTATCGGTGCTTCCGTCGTCTATAAAGATAATCTGGAGACCAAAAATTTTGTCGCCGAGGACGTGTGAGATCCGTTCATATGTGGAGCGGATGACCTCTTCCTCATTGTAGCAAGGGACGACAACGGTCAGAAGGAAATCTGCCCGGCGGTTATGTGGTAGGCGGATGGCGACCTCGTCCTTATGCATTGCTATCTCTTCAGAACGATTAAACGAAATGCCCCGACATGGCTTGCGATGCCTTCCGACGCAGATGGGGACGCGTTATCCACGGTGACGACCGAGCGCTCGGTGAATCCCCAGGGTATTGGCCGCAATATGACACAGCCCATGTGATCATACTATAGGCTGAGCCTTCGAGGATCGAGAGAAGCACAAAACTAACATATCGCCGCGCAAGTCGCCGCCATGGGCGAGCCCTGGTGCGCTTCCATGGCGCTTGGTCCCCTCAACAGAGTGCATTTGCCAACTTGAACCGTGGCTGGGTTTCCGGTGCTGCGCATGCCGTCAGTCCTCACTTGAACAACGGACGATAGCCAGGATGGTGTTGGTGCTTTCATTCATCCCATCTCCCTGTTCTCCGGTATCACATCAATCTGCGCGACGGCGGATCTTGGCTCTGTGCCGCCCATTATCCGGGGCGGTTCCCCCTCGCACACCTGAGCCGCCTCGGACCCGTCTGCATACTCCTCATCGCCTCAAGGTTCACGTTCTCCTTGAGGGGGAGAGGGCGTTTCGTGGGGTTCGCATCGTCGTGGTCCTTCCCTTTGCACAGCGCCACTTCCGCCGTCAGGCAGGCTTGCTGCTGAATGGCGGCACAAATTTCCCAGGCCACCTCTATCCATGGCGAAGTCCGAAAACCCAATAAGTGGCAGGTGAGCCATTCGTCGGAGACTCAATGAACATTGGCATGGGGCGACTTTAGCCAGACTGTGAAAGTTTGGTTCTCATATGTTTGGCGATAGCCTAGCTTCGGACCAGGGATCTCGCCCAGACTCGAGCGGCGGTTGATGATGATCAAGTCGAGCCGGCCCTCGATGGGGACAGGGTGCTTATAAAGCTCGCGTAGCCGGTTGACTTCGTCGGTGGGCGCGATGGTGGACCAGTCACTCGATGCAATTCGGCGCCGTTCGTCCGGAGAATACTGCGAAGGGTCAGCAAACATGTAGTGGCGCGATGCATGCCATCTCATGCCATTTATGATGTGGTTGTAGAAATACTCATCCGGAAGGCGTGCGGCGAAGGTCGTTTGTGACATGCCGACATGTTGGGCAAAGGCCACAAGCCGCCGCTCGATGGCGGCATTCGGCACCGTGGAGAGGAACGTATCGGGAAGCCAGAGGCGATGCCTCTCCCTGCTCGCCCAAAGCATCCCCAGTTGATGGTCGAAGGTACCGAGGACTGAGGCCTCGGCATACGCGGGCCGCGCAAGCTCTTGCCAAAGCGCTATCAGATCAGTGCGATAGCCGGAGATCGGTGCCCAGCCGCTATCCCACGAACGTTGCTGAAATTCTGTGGTCGCCTGGCCTATACTGCGGTAGCCAATGAAGGCAAGATGCTGCGATCCCAGCATGACAAGCCCCGCGAGAGCCACGGTCCGACGCGAGGGCCTCGGCGGCAGGCTCCGGAATGCCAGCAGCACGACAAGCGTGAATCCCAGTATCACGAAGCCATCGGCCCGAAAGGCGAAATGATAGATCTGGATGCCCTTGCCCACCATGACCACGGACAATGGTACCGCGACCAATGCGGCCAGCGCGTAGAGGCCGGCGATGGAAAGCACATGACGAGCGCGTCCGGCTTGGTTCCCGCCGATCCGCCAGCGCCACACGATGCCAAGGATGGCAGTCAGCACAATGATCTCGGCAACCGGTGCCATCCCAAGCAGAAGCGGCGGCGCGGTGCGAGCCATCGGAATCTGACCGAGTCGCTGAAGGACGTCAGGGTGAGCCTGGGATACCTGGTAGGCCATCGGCGCCGCAACCAGGGCGCAGGCTGCGGCGACAAGGGAGCCGCGGAGCAGCAGCGGCTGGAGCCGATGGGGCGTGCGCAGGAGATGGGCCAGACCTATTCCCGCAGTCACGATCGATGCAATGATGCCGGTATGCAGGTCGCCTTGCACAACCAGTCCGATCAAGGCCCCGTGCGTCAGACAGAGGCCGTATGGCGTATGGGCTGACGTCAATTCTTCGTCGAGTCGCCAGGTCGTGTAGACGATGGTCAGGGCAAACAGGCCGGAGATGAAGGGCCTGATGATCCTTAAATCCCAAAGCGGGTGTATGAACATCGTCCAGACCCGTGAGACCCCGGGTAGCGGGCCGGTCAACGCGAACAGGACGATCGCCGCGGCCAAGCGGTCTGCCGGAGTACGCGTGAACGGACGCGCCAGCAGCATGCAAACGGCCATGCGTGCCACAGAGACGGCTGCATCACCCACCACAAAGCCGGCATCGCCGAACAACATGATCGGAATGCCATAAACATAGGCGAGTCCATAGGGAAACGGTACGATTCGTGCCGGTTCGATTCCCTCCGTCATAAATTCGTGGAAGCGAAAGCGGGCCGCAGCATAAAAGAGGTTAAGATAATCGGTATCCCCAAAACGATAGAGGATAGCGATCTCCAGGGGTTGATTGGGCTGCAATAGAAGACTGGTCACCCAGTAGAGGAGACCGCTCGCGAGTGCGAAGATGATGCCAATCGACCAGCAAACCCGCGCCGAAAACCCCGTGCTGATGATCATGCGGCCGGGCGGGTTACGTTCTGTTGCCACAGGTCATCAGTCTCATCCATTGGATCATGAATCGGACGCATTATGCGTTCGATCCTACCCAGGATCCTCGAAGTGCTCACGGCTGCAAGTATGCCGCATGTGCCCAGCAACGGCAAACGGACCCCGTGAGACCAACTGGCCTTGAGGCAGTGACATTGGCGGGGGGACTCACAGTATGGCTAGCCTATTACGTGCAGGGCATCTATGACTGATGTCCGATTAGAGTGGCAACAACAAATATCGGGGGTCCCCATGGCGAAAGCATCCACCGCCGCCAAACCCAAGGCCAGTGCCAGCGCGAAGAAGCGTGACCAGGCCTGCCAAACCCTTATCCAGCAAGCCCGCGCCATCATCGACGCCGAGGGCTCCGGCGAGGCCACGCTCCACAAGCTCAAGACCATGCTGGTCGACCTGGCCGGGCAGGGGCACACGCTGTTCCCGATGGCCGATTTCGCGATGCCGGACGCGCAGGGCCGCAACCACGTCCTGGCGATCGAAGACGGCGACGGCATGGGCCTGTATCTGACCATCGGGCTGCCCGGCAAGGAAGCCGCCCCGCACGACCACGGCATCTGGTGCGTGAACGCCGCCATTTCCGGTCGCGAACTGCACAAATTCTACCGCCGCACTGACGATGCCAGCCGGCCCGGGCGAGCGATGGTAGAGGAAATCGGACAGTCGCTGGTGGCGCCGGGTTTGGGCATGGTCATGACCGATCATGCCATCCATGACACCGTCGTCCTCGGCGACGAACCGGCCATTGGCCTGGCGCTATACGGCTATGCCCTGGTCCGCTTCCCGTCGGTGGTGTGGTTCCACCCGGCGTTTTCCAGCACGCGGGCGTCACCCAGCCGCCGTTCGGCGGAGACCGCGTCATGATCTTCAAGGTCACCATCGCGAATACAGGCGAAACGATCTCCTGTCCCACGGACGTTCCCATCCTGCATGCGGCGATCCATGCGGGGATCGACTACCCGTATGCCTGCGCGTCCGGGAATTGCGCGCAGTGCATCTCCGAGCTCAAGTCGGGGGATGTGTCGATGCTCGCACATGGCGACGGCGCCCTGAGTGCCGCACAGCGTGCTGAGGGCAAGGTGCTCGCGTGCCGAGCGCGTCCGCGGTCTGATGTCCGGATTGAGTGGCTGGGGCGGGGGCGCCGATAGGTCTGCCGGGAATTTGAAGGAACGGGACGCTCGGTCCAGGCCGTTGCGTGATTGCCCGAACTTCCGGGTGCACCCGATCCACCGTCGGACCGTCCCAAGTCGTCAGTCCCCACGGGCTCAACCCGTCATGCGATGCACGAACCAGCGGGTCCGGCGCCTTCGTTCGACGGAAGGCGCCGGCCCGGACTGATCAGGCGGCTGGTTTCAGGATATGGATCACGCGGGACGCGACCATTTCCCGAGTCTTGGCCCCATAGGCGGCCATGTGCGGCGACGCTGCATGCGCCTTCAGGTGATCCGGGGTCTCCCACTTCTCGATCACGACGAAGGTGTCATCGCCGTATTTGGTGGGGGAGCCATCGGCGTCGACCGCCGGGCCATACTCGATGCAGCCGGCTTCGGCATGCACGGCGGGCATGTTGGCCTTGAAGGCGGCCAGGATTTCCTCTCGCTTGCCGGGTTTGGCGGTGATGAAAGCCAGGACATGGATCATGGTCTGTCTGCTCCTTGGTTGTTAACAGGCACGGTTCTTCACGGGCGCGGTTCGGCTGGTCGGGTGGACACGCGACGGACGCGCCGCTTGTGTATGATGCGTCAAACGATCGGGGAAACGAAGCCATGAGCTATGAGACGCCCTATGCGGGCCTGAAGGTGGTCGATCTCAGCCAGGGGGTCGCCGGCCCGTACTGCGCGATGATGCTGGCTCAATACGGCGCGAATGTCATCAAGGTGGAGCCGACAGACACCGGCGACTGGTCCCGTGGCCTGGGCACCGTCTATGGCGACCAGACCGCCTATTCGATCCCCGCCAATATCGGCAAGCGCTCCATCGCGCTGGACCTGAAAAGCGAACGCGGCAAGGACATCGTGTGGCGGCTGATCCAGGGCGCCGATGTCTTCCTGCAGGGTTTCCGGCCCGGCGTGATCGACCGGCTGGGCTTCGGCTACGACGCTGTCTCGGCCCGGGAGAAGCGGCTGCTATATGTGTCCGTCTCCGGCTTCGGCCTGCGAGGGCCGTTGTCGGAGCGTCCGGCCATGGACCCGGTGTTGCAGGCCTATACCGGACTGATGGCGGAAAATGTCGGCCAGGACGGCATTCCGCATCGGATCCCGATCATCTCGATCGACATGAGCACGGCGATTTTCACCTTCACCGCCGTCGCTGCCGCCCTGCATGCCCGACGCGATGAGAGCCACGGGCGCCACATCGAGTCCAGCCTGATGCAGGGAGCGGCCGGCCTGCAAGTTGTCCGCATTATGGGGTCCTACCTGGACGGCGGCGCCGCTCGCCCCTCCATTCCGCCCAGCGGGATCTACAAAACCGCCGACGGCTGGATCAACATCACCGTCGTGCGCCAGTGGGAATGGGAGGGCTACTGCAAGGCCATCGGCCAGGAGCAACTGGCAACGGATACCCGTTTCCTCACCTCGGCGGGGCGGGAACCGCATACCGCCGAACTCGATGCGATCCTGCGGCCGTTGCTGGCCTCCGCGCCGACGGCGTCCTGGTCGGCGAAGCTCGCCGCGAACCGGGTGATGCACGAGGGGTTGAACAGCTACACAGACTTCCTGAAACAGCCGCATGTCGCCGAGAGCGGCGCGGTCGCCTGGACCAGCCATCCGCATGTGCCGCAGTCCATCCCGCTCCCGAACCTGATCGGCATGCCGCCGTTCGAGGACGGTTCGGCCCGCACCATCGCGCCCGGCAAAGGGGAACACACGGCGGCGATCCTGGCCGAACACGGATACTCGCAGGGGGAGATCGCGGATATGGCGGCGTCGGGCGTGGTGGTGATGGGGTAACAGGCCCCGTCACCCGGATCGGTGGGAGGTCTGGGCCGGCGGCCCGGCGCGACAAGCGTCAGGTCCGGGTCGCTTCCGGTCTCAGCCGTCGATCCGCAGCGCGACCCGGCCCAGCCGTCCGAAATCCGCCACGACATCCTGACCGGCCTCGGTCGGCCAGGGCGGCACGACAGTGCCGGTGCTGATGAAGTCGCCCGCCTTCAACCATCGGCCCATCCCCGCCAACGTGTTGGCCAGCCAGGCCGTTGCGCCGAATGCCCCGCCATCGACATTGCGGCCCTGGCCCGTCGCCACCACCGCCCCGTTGACCGATAGCGTCACGGGAATCTCCAGGAGATCGATATGAGCGAAGTCGGTGATCGGGGTCCCCGTCACCCAATGGCCATGCGCCGCGTTGTCGGCGGCCAGGTTGGGCGCGCCAGCCTCCGCCCATGGTGTGAAGCAGGAGCCGACGACCTCGATGACCGGCAGCACCGCGCGCGTGGCGGCGGCGATCTGTGCGGCATCATAGGGGGCCTTCGTGGGCGGCAGGTCGCGATCGATCTGCAGCGCGATCTCCGGTTCGTGGGCGCGGAGGAATGTGGGCGCGGCCATCAACCGGGCCGGTGAGGCGCTGGTGATCGAGTGGAACAGGCGGCCGAAGAACGGTGCCTGGATCTTCAGATGCGTCCGTGCGACGGCATTGGTCGCGCCGATCTTGTATCCAATCGTTCGGTCGCCACGCTCTTTGACCAGGATCGTCTCGAACGCCATCTGGATCCGGTAGGCCGTCGCAAGGTCTGGCGGACTGAATCTGACGCTCGCCACCGGATTGGGCGTCCGTCGATCGCGGTGTTCGATCAGCACACGTGCCGCGGCATCGATGTCAGAATCGTTGAATGTCACGCGACCGCTCCTGCTTCTGTCGTCTCCCCTCGTATCCGTTCCGGAATGCGATGGGCCTTGTCTTTGATGCCGCCGCCCGCCCGGCAAGGGTGGCCGGCAGCGCTTAACGGACCCATGGCTCGGGGCTCGGATGCCTCGGCCGCGCGCTCAGCGCTGGGCCTCGTCCTGATGCCCCTGCCAGACGACCCACGGGGGACTATCACGCCGGACGCCAGTTGAACCGGGTCTCCAGCCAGCGCCGCAAGTCCATGCGAGCAGCCTGGCCGGCGGCGATCGCCGCACCGGTCGCACTGGCCGCCGCCCCGCTGATCGTGCGCATCCCCAGGAGCAGCGCCATTGCCTGCACATCGAGCGACGCCGTCGCCTCCGCCCCGGCCAGGCGCCACAAGGCGACCGCGGAGGCCGGGGTCAAATGCGGCAAGACCAGCACGAATTCCAGTTGCGAGGCCGCCGCCGCGGCAAGCCAGGCGTTATAGAGCGAGCCGGCGATAGGCCCCCGCGTGGCCGCATGCGTTTCGGCCAGGGTCGGGACATCCGGGAACGCCTGGCAACGGATCGGTTTGCCGGTCTCGTCCCGCGCGCCCAGGCTGAAGATGGGTATCGCTCCCACCTGCAGCAGCGATGCGGCGTGTTCAGCCACCCTGTGTCCGCGCAGGAAGACCGCGTCGATCTCCCCGCGCGCGAAGGCGGTGGTTTGGGTCTCCAGCGGCCTGGCTGGCAACAGCATCGCGCGCGCGCCCAATAGGTCGATGCCCAGGATCGCCGGCAGATCCATGCTGGCCGGTCCAGCGGTGGCCAGCCGAACGGGTCGGTTGGGGGCGAGCGTGTTGGCCCGGGCAAGCAGTACCGCCGGGGTGACTGCCGCCATCACCGGCACCCATTGGCCGACATCATATTGAGCGCGGGGATCGCCGACCAGCCAGGCGACCGCCGCGTCGCCGGGGGCGAGCAGGACGGTTCTGCCGTCCGGTTCTCCACGCGCCAGAAATTGATTGGCGCCCGTCACGCCGTCAGGGGCCCCCACGCTGGTCAGGCGGAGATGGGCGGTCGCCGGCAGCCCCTGCGCGAGCGCCGGTTGTACCACGTGTCCCCAACGGTCCAGATTGCCGCCATCGGGCCCGCCTATCAGCATGGTTGCCGTGTCGATCGGAGCCTCGACGGGCTTGGCCCAAGCGCCCCCAACTCGGCCTGCCAACGGCAGGCTTCCCAACAGCGCCAGTACCTTACGCCGATCCATTTCCGGCAGGGCGTCGGTCATTTTAAGGCCTTCTCCTGCATGGGATCCAACCCGAAGGATCGATCCTGTCTTCCTGCATAGACGGGTCCGGAGGGTATGGCCAGAGGGCGGCAGACCGACGGCAATAACCGCCCGCAGGGAACCGCGCCAGCGCGCCAGAGCCGGGGCCGTTAAGGCGCGGAGCAACGGGTTCTCCGGGATGGTTGCGGAGATTGGGGGCGGCGGAGAGGTGGACACATCAAGGTGCACTCCGTCAGGGCGCACTTCGCCAAGCTGCAGTCCGTCAATCTGCAGTCCGTCAAGCCGCACTCCGCCAGGGCGCACCCGAGCACGGCGCACTCCATCCAAGGTGCATTCCATCCCGGCGCGCCCCAGCCAGGCGCTCCGACGCGACGCCGCCGCGCCTTATTCCGGCACGACGTCCCAGGCCCGCACGCCCTCCTGCATCCGCATATGGAACGTCAACCCCTTTTTCAGGGCGAAGACGTTCACCTGATGATGCAGCGGGATCACCGGCAATTCCGGCAGAGCCTTCAGCAACGCCTCCCGGTACAGCGCCTCCCGCTTGTCCAGGTCAATCGTGGCCAGCGCGCGTTCGATGATCTCGTCCACCGCCGGGTTGGCGTAGCGAGACGGGTCGAATATCGCCCCGCGGCCCTTCTCGGGGTTCGATGATGCCACCATCTCGGTGAGGTTGCTGCTGGCTTCTCCCGTGTCGCTCGCCCATCCGGTCAGCCGGATGGTGAATTCGGCCCGCGCGGCGCGGCTGAAGAACGTCGCCACCGGCATCGTGTCGACCGAGGTCTTGACGCCGACCCGGGTCCACATCTGCGCGATCGCCTCGACGATCTTGCTGTCGTTGACATACCGGTTGTTGGGTCCGTGCAGGGTCAGGCCGAATCCGTCCGGATACCCTGCCTCCGTCAGCAGCTTCTTGGCCTGGTCAGGATCATAGGGATCGGGCTTGATCGAGGCGATAAAACCGCTGGCACCCTCCGGCATCAACTGTCCGGTCGGCGCGGAGAATCCATCCATGATCCGCTCGGCGATCCCGGTGCGGTTGATCGCCAGGGACAACGCCTTGCGAACCCGCACATCCTGCAGCGGATTGACGGTCATCCGCATGCCGTCCTTGTTGGTCACCCACAAGGTCTGGGACCGGCCGATATCCGGAGCCAGGTAGATCAGCCGCTGCCCGGCCATCGACACGACGTTGAGTTTCGGGTTCTTCTTCAGGTCCTGCACGTCCCGCGGCGGCACCTGGTCGATGATGTCAAGCTCCCCTGCCTGCAAGGCGGCGTTGCGGGAGGCATCGTTGGTAATCGCCCGGTAGTTCACCCGGGTCCATACGGGTTTCTTGTCCCACCAGGCGTCGTTGCGCTGGAACACCGCACGCTCGCCCACCACGAACTCGGTCACGCGATAGGGGCCGGTGCCGACGGCGGCGGCCAGCGTGTTGTAGGCGCCGGTCGACGCGCCCTCCCCGTGTTTTCGGGAAATAATGCGCACGCCGGCCAGATTATTGGCCAGCAGGGGCACCGGGGTGCCGGTATGCAGGCGGATGGTATGGGCGTCCACCACCTCGATCTGTTTGATGTGTTTGACGGCGTGGTTGAAGCTGGATGGACTGTTCAGGACCCGAGGTACGCGCTCATAGGTGAACACGACGTCGTCGGCGGTGAACGGCGTTCCGTCGTGAAACGTCACGCCTTCCCGCAGTTTGAACTCCCACGTCGTGTCGCCGACCGCGCGCCAGGACACCGCCAGGCTGGGCTCGGGTTGATATTTCGGGTCGAAGCGCACCAAGGGGTCGAACACGTAGGTGGTCAGCAGGTTGTTCGGACCCAGGTTGTGGTAATGCGGGTCCATGGAGGTAAACGCGCCGCCAACCCCGATCGTCAGGGTCTGTTGTGCCGCGACGGGGCCGGCCAGCAGGGCGAGGCAGGCATAGGCGGTGGCAGTTCTGAAGCGCATGTGACCCTCTACGGTGTGAATGCTTCCGGGAAGGTAGCCGCGTCGGCGTCAGGTGCAAGCACCCTCATGTTGTGCCGCCGCGATGGCGTTGAGGCGCCATACCCCGCCCGGCCCTGGCATCGCCCGCGCTTGCATCCCCAGCGCTTGCATTCCCAGCGCTTGCATCCCCAGCGCTTGCATTCCCAGCCTTTGCATTCCCAGCCTTTGCATTCTCCAACCCTTGCCTCGCCAGTCCGCGCACCCCCAGCCCTTGCATCTGATGCCGCGCTGGGTTCAATGACGCGACGATGATTGCCACCAATGCCCATGGGAGAACGCCATGCGACAACTGATCGCCGGAAACTGGAAGATGCATGGCCTGGCCGCCGACGCCGTGGCTCTGGCCAAGGGAGTCGCCGCCGGTGCCCAAGGGGTGGCCGAGGGGCTCGGATGCGATTTGCTTATCTGTCCACCGTCCGTCCACGTGGCCGCGGTCGCCCAGGCCGTCGCCGGGTCGGCGGTCGCGGTCGGCGGCCAGGATTGCCACCAGGAACCGCAGGGCGCCCATACCGGCGACGTTGCGGCCGCGATGTTGCGCGATATCGGCGCCACCTGGGTCATCCTGGGCCACTCCGAACGCCGCCAGAACCATGCCGAGACCGACGCCCTAGTCCGCGCCAAGACCCTGGCCGCGGTGGCTGCCGGCCTCACCCCGATCGTGTGCGTGGGGGAGACCGAGGCACAGCGCACCAGCGGGCAGGAGACCGAGGTCGTCGGCAGGCAACTCGCCGGCAGCCTGCCAGAAGGCTTCGGCGGCGTCGTCGCCTATGAGCCGGTCTGGGCGATCGGCACCGGCAAGACCGCGACCGAGGACGATGTCGCCGCCATGCATGGCTTCATCCGCCAGCAACTGGTCCGCCAGTTCGGTCCCGCCGGAAACGGCATTCTGATCCTGTATGGCGGCTCGGTCCGTCCGGCCAACGCGACCTCGCTGCTGGCGGTCCCCAATGTCGGTGGCGCGCTGGTCGGTGGCGCGAGTTTGAAGGCCGAGGACTTCCTGGCGATTGCCCGCGCCGCCAAGTCCGGCTAAGGGACCCCGCACCCAGCCGGACCCCACGACATCCATGTCGCGGGAACCGGCTGCGTCGCGAGCCACTGCCCACGCCGCCGGACCCGTTTAAGGACCCACCGTTGACCACTGTCCTGCTGATCATCCACCTGTTTGTCACCATCGCCCTGATCGGCGTCGTGCTGATCCAGCGCAGCGAAGGCGGCGGGCTGGGCATTGGGTCGTCGCAGGGGATGGGATCATTCATGTCCGGCCGGGGCACCGCCAACCTGCTGACCCGGGCGACCGCCATCCTGGCGGTGATTTTCATGGCTCTGTCGCTGACCCTGGCCCTGATGAGCCGTGGAACCACGAGCGGCGGTCCCTCTCTGCTGGATGGGCCGGCCAGCGGCACGCCGGCGCCACCTGCTCTGCCACCCCTGCCGCAGATCCCGTCCGCCCCGACGAACTGAGCCACGCGTCTTTCATCCGGGGCGCGCGGGACGATGCCGATCAAGACGCGATATCACCTGGCATTCGCCCTGGCATTCCCGGCGTCATTCGCCGTGGAATTCCCGATGGCATTCCCGGTGCGCGTCCTGCGATTATTCGCCCTGGGCTTCCCATGCCCCGATTCGGCCTCGTATACTGGGCGCCCATGACGCGATATGTGTTTATCACCGGCGGCGTGGTCTCCTCCCTGGGCAAGGGTATTGCCTCCGCGGCGCTCGGCGCCCTGCTGCAAGCCCGCGGCTACAACGTGAAGCTGCGCAAGCTCGACCCCTATCTCAACGTCGATCCCGGGACCATGAGCCCCTATCAGCACGGGGAAGTCTTCGTCACCGATGACGGCGCCGAGACCGATCTGGACCTGGGCCATTACGAGCGGTTTACCGGCGTCCACGCCACCAAGCTCGATAACGCCACTACCGGACGCATCTACCAGGACGTGATCGCCAAGGAACGACGTGGCGACTATCTGGGTGCCACCGTCCAGGTGATCCCGCACATCACCGATGCCATCAAGGAAATCGTCCTGCGGGAGACCGCGGCGTTCGATTTCGTGTTGGTGGAAATCGGCGGCACCGTCGGCGACATCGAAAGCCTGCCCTTCCTCGAAGCCATCCGTCAGCTTGGCAATGAATTGGGTCCGGAACAGTCGATGTTCGTGCACCTGACCTTGGTGCCCTACATCTCTTCGGCAGGCGAGTTGAAAACCAAGCCGACCCAGCACTCGGTCAAGGAATTGCTGAACGTCGGCATCCAGGCGCAAATGCTGCTGTGTCGCTGCGACCGCCCGATCCCGGACAATGAACGGCGCAAGATCGCCCTGTTCTGCAACGTCCGCGCCGAGGCCGTGATCCCGGCGCTCGATGCCAGCACCATCTACGAAGTGCCGATCAGCTACCACCGTGAAGGCATGGACCGCGAGGTGCTGCGCCATTTTCGCCTCCCGTTCGACGGCGAACCGGACCTGTCGCGCTGGGAACGCATCGTCGATGCCATCAATGGCGCCGAAGGGGAGGTCCGTATCGCCATCGTCGGCAAATACACCAACCTGTTGGACAGCTATAAATCCCTGGCCGAGGCGCTGATCCATGGCGGCATCGCCAATCGGGTGCGGGTGAAGCTGGACTGGGTCGACAGCACCATCTTCGAGCAACCGGACGCGGTCCAACGGCTGGAAGATGTGCATGGCATCCTGGTGCCCGGCGGCTTCGGCGAACGAGGCACGCAAGGCAAGATCGAGGCGGCGCGTTTTGCCCGCGAACGCAACGTGCCGTTCTTCGGCATCTGCTTCGGCATGCAGATGGCGGTGATCGAGGCAGCGCGAAACCTGGCGGGCCTGACCGGCGCTTCCTCCACCGAGTTCGGCCCCTGCGACATCGAGGTGGTCGGTCTGCTGACCGAATGGGCGCGCGGCAACCAGATTGAGCGTCGCCAGCAAGGCGGCGAACTCGGCGGCACCATGCGCCTGGGAGCCTACCCCGCCATCCTGAGCGAGGGCAGCCTGGTCCGCCAGCTTTATGATGACGCGCCCAACATCGAGGAGCGCCACCGCCACCGGTATGAGGTGAACGTCAACTACCGCACCTGCCTGGAGGAAGCCGGCATGCGGTTTTCCGGCATGTCCCCCGACGGCGTGCTGCCGGAGATCATCGAATTCCCGAACCATCCCTGGTTCGTCGGCGTGCAATACCATCCGGAACTGAAATCGAAACCCTTTGCCCCGCACCCGCTCTTCGCGGGCTTCGTGGCCGCGGCGGTGCGCCAGGCGCGGTTGGTTTAGCGTCGAGCGCCGCCCAGTCGGTCAGAGGTTATGGCGGCTGGTGCAAGGTTGCGTGGTCACCTGGCCTGATCGCGCATGATATCCGCGATCCGAGCATTCGTGCCGTTGATGTCCGGCAGTTTCTCGCCGGCGGCGACCCGCGCGAGCATCACCTTCTCGCCACCCTGCATCGCCACCGCGCGCGCCGCTGACGCTTCGATGTCATGCGGCTTCAGCACCAGCACGCCGTTTTCATCCGCCAGGATCGCATCGCCCGGTTCCACCGCAACCCCGCCGCAGGAGATCGCCACGCAGAATTCGCCTTGGGTGAATTGCGGCTTGCAGGTCACCGCCGACAGGCCGCGCGCCCAGATCGGCAGCCCGTATTCACGCAATTCCTGGATATCCGTCGCCGGCCCGTCGATGATGATGCCGACGCACCCCGCCTCCCGCGCGCAAAACGCAACGCCTCCGCCGCAGCAGGCATGGCGCGTGTCGCCGGCGCGGTCGATCACCAGGACATCGCCGGGACGCAATTGTCCCAGTGCGTAATGGACGATGGAGGTGTCCGCGCCATAGACCCGCACAGTGACCGCGGTCCCGGCAATGCGGCGATAGCCGGGCAGCAGCGCGCGTATCTCCGGCGCCATGAAGCCCACATGCCGGATATGGCCAATCGTCGCCGGCTCCGCCTCCCGCAGGCGGTCCAGCAGGGCCGGGTCGATCTGCGGCGGCAGCGGGTTCAGGACGAACATGATGCGGGTCCTTCGGGTCGGATTGAGTGCTTGAGCTTGCCCCACGCCGGCCCTTGTCGCCAGGGTCGGTTTGACCAATGTTCTCGACCGACGGGTAACCCCGGCCAGATCGCTGAGAGCCGTCTCTCCGTGAACCGATCGAGGTGAAGCGGTCGCTCGCCCGCACCAGCCCGTGTCACGACTCCACACAGAGGGAGCGCCTTCGCGGTCCCAGGCGACCGGTACATCCACGCTACTCGCGACGGCCCAACGGAGATGCGGGCCGAGCAGGACGGGAATTGGTGAAACTGTCTTGGGACGCGAGGTTCAGCCTGAGCGTGATCACCCTGAACGGAATGTAACAGCATGCGAATCACGCGACAAAACAAAGAATTAGAGCAATTTTCCGTTTCCCGTCAGGATCAAACCGCACTAGAATCCGGTCAGCCGTGCAGCGGCCCGACCGGACCCGAAGCAGCCTCCATCGATCCTCGACCCACATAAGGACCCTGCCATGCAACGACAGACGATCGGCATTATCTGGATCGGTGGCCTGGTGCTGGCGGTGCTGCTTTACCTCGTCGGCCCCGACAGTTTTGTTGCAGCCTGCATTGATCTCCTGAGCAGGCTCGACGACGCATTCCATGCGTTTTTGTCCTTCCTCGGGACACAGGCTTTCAACGTGGTGCGGGCCGGGGCGATCGCGATATTCATCGTCTTCCTGGTGCTGGCCTTCCTGGCGGCAAGCCGAGGCCTACGGTCCGGCTGGGCGCTGGTGATCGTGCCGATCACATTCCTGATCCTGGTCTGGGGACCATCCCATTCGTTGAGCAGCAGCATCAGCCGCTGGTTCGCCGCCCTGCTGCTGGTCATCATTGGCGGCGCCCTGATGACACAGCGCCTGCTGGCCCCCCCGCCGGTCCCCCGCGCGCCACCGCCGCCGCCCGGTTCCTGGCCGCCTCAGCCCGGCCGGCCGGGCTGAGGCAGGCAGGGGGTCTGCCGAGCTAGCCACCGGGTCTGCCCCAGAACAGTCGCCCGGACCATGCTCGCGGCTGACATCGCGGCCGTCATGAGTTGCGGACGGTGGTCTGTCCGGGCCTGTCCTGCGGCGTCGCGATCAGCAATGCGCCGCGAATATCAGCGCGATCATGATCGCCGTTTGTTCGTCCATGGCGGCGTTCCACTCCCTCGGAAAACGCACTACACCTCCCAGACCAAACGGGGACAAACCCATGATCGATCCCTCACCGCCTGACCTGCTCGCCGCGATCATCGGCGCTTCCGCCGGGTCGCCCATCGACCGCATCCGGCGGGAGCGCCCGGACATCGTGCGCCACACCCAGGGCAGCCACGACGTGCTGTTATCGCCGCAAGACCCCGGCGGGGTGTCGCCGGCCGAACGCGCGTTGATCGCGTGGCGTGTCGCCAGTTTGTCCGGTCATGCGGGGATCGCCGCCCATTACCGGGCCATGCTGGACCAACGCGACAAGGCGCTGGTCGACGCGGTGCCGGATGCGCGCCTGGCCACCATTCTGGATCATGTCGTTCGCCTGACCACGGCGCCCGGCAGCGCCACACGCGCGCATATTGACGCCCTGCGCGCCACCGGACTGACCGAGCGCGATATCGTCGCCGTCTCCCAATTGGTTGCGTTTGTCGCCTATCAGGTGCGGGCCGCCGCCGGCCTCGCGCTGCTGGTGCAGGATCCCGCCGCATGAGCCCGAAACGTTTTACCCTGGACCCGGTCGATTGGTCCGCCTGGATGCCGGCGGTGCAGGCCGAGACCGCGACCCCGATTCAACGGGAGGCGCTGGCGAACAGTCCGTCCGCCACGTCGGAGTATTTCCTGACCCTGGCGCACGATGTCGAGTCGCTGGCCGAACGCTCGCCGTTGTTCCACGCGACGATGTACGTGCCGCGCGGGCTGCGGCGCGCCGAACGGGAATTGGCGACCGTGGTGGTGTCGATCATCAACGGATGCGTTTATTGCTCCTCGGTCCACGCCCGCCGCTTCGTTGAATTGACCAAGCGGCCCGAGATCATTCGCGCACTGTATGACGAGGGTCTGGACACGAAGCTGGAACCCCGGCTGCGCGCGGTGGTGGATTTTGCGGCCAAGCTGACCCGCTCGCCCATGGCCATGACGACGGCGGATCTGCAACCGTTGCGTGACGTCGGGATGAGTGACCTGGAGATCCACGACCTGGTCAACGCGGTCGCGATGTTCGCCAACGCCAACCGCCTGATGCAGACCTTGGGAGAGCCGGTGGTGGGAGAGCCTGCCTGACATGACACAGACGCCCGGCCTCCAAACGCCCGCCCCCTACATGCCCGGCCCGCATATGCCCGGTTTACGCGATGCTACCCCGCGCCAGACCGGGATCATGCGGCTCGCCGGAGACCTGGCGCAGCGGCTCGACGAACGCGCGCGGATCAATGACGTGACCTCGACGTTTCCGTTCGAGAACTATCCGGTTCTGCACGAAGCCGGCTATCTGCGGCTGGCCCTGCCGAAAGCGCATGGCGGCGATGGGGCCGATGTGTTCGAGATGGTGCTGGCGCAGGAAATCCTGTCGCGCGGCGATGCCTCGACGGCGCTGGTCTGCGGCATGAATCTCAGCCTGCTGGGGCGCGTGCTGGACGCGAAGGCCTGGCCCGAACCGGTGCTGGCCGATATCTGCACGACGCTCGCCCGAGAGGGCGGTACGATCAACAACTGCGTCACCGAAGCAGAACTCGGCAGCATCTCACGCGGGGGGCTGCCGTCCATGGTGGCCGAACCGGCCGAGGGCGGTTGGCGCCTGACCGGACGCAAGATCTTCGTCACCGGCGCCCCGGTCCTGCGCATCCTGGCGACCGCCGTGGTGCTGCCGCCCAGTGATCACGCCCCGCAAGGGGAGTTGGTGCACGCCCTGGTCGAAGGCGGGTCGCCTGGCCTGAGCGTCGAGGATACCTGGAGGGGCAGCCTCGGCCTGCGTGGCTGCGGCAATTTCGACGTGGTCTACGACAAGGTGTTCGTCCCCGACGCGCGGATCGTCGAACGCCAGGTCGTCGGTGGCCCGCGACGCCCCCAGGGCGGCAGCGCATGGGCACTGCCCTTGGCCGCGGTGGCGCTGGGCATCGGGCAGGCGGCCTGCGATGCCGCCAGCCACTATGCCAACAACCGCGTGCCCGCCGCTTTGGGCCAGCCGATCGCCACCCAGCCGCATATCCAGCAATGGATCGGCCAGATGGATGTGCTGCTACGCGCCGCCCGGGCCGTCCTGCACGATACCGCTCGCGCCTGCGTCAAGGGCGAGATCACCGGTCCCGAGATCACGCCCGCGGTAGCCGCCGCGAAATATCTCTGCACCAACGCCGCCTGCGCCGTGACCGAGACCGCCCTGCGCGTCGCCGGTGGCTTCAGCATGACGCGATCATTGCAGTTGGAGCGCTATTTCCGTGACGCCCGCGGCGGCCTGTTCCAGCCCCCGCAAGACGACCTCGCCCTGATGCTGCTCGGCCGCACCGCGATGGAGGCGGAAAAGCGGCGTTCGGCCTGATGTGCCGATCGCGACGGATGGGGTCCGCCCATCGCGTGGATTGGGACACCCAAACCACGAGCGAGTGTTCCGGCCCGTCGAGCGGAACGGAAGACGGGTGTGGCCGAGTGGTGATGGAAAAGATAACCCACTCTGATACATTGTTTTTGTCGTGTTATTTCCGCGCTGTACCGTTCCGCTCGGCGTGATCACATTCTAAAAGGTCACCTACCGTGGCATCGCCGGACCATATGCGCGACCCCGCCCGAGCGACCGACGCCCCCGGCCGGATTCTGCCGGGCATCGTCGTCGGCCTGACCGCTGAGGCGCGCATCGCCCGCCGCACCGGCTGGCGGGTCGAGGTTGGGGGCGGAACCCCGTCCGGCGCCGCCATGGCCGCCGAACGCCTGATCGCGAAAGGGGTGTCCGGACTGGTCAGCTTCGGGCTGGCCGGCGGGTTGTCGCCCTTGCTGGCGGCGGGCCAGATCATTGTCCCGTCCTCGGTCGTGGTCGAGGGACAGGTGTTGTCCACCGATCCCGCTTTGGCGGATCGGTTGGGTGGCTTGTCTGGGCATGTCCTGCTGGCCGGACCCGGCGTTGTCGCCACCGTGGCTGCGAAGCAGGTCGCGCATGTCGTGAGCGCTGCCGACGCCATCGACTTGGAGAGTGGAGCGGTCGCCCTGGCCGCGTCGCGCCACGGCCTGCCATTCGCCGTGCTGCGCGCGATCTGCGATCCGGCGCATCGCGAGCTGCCGCCGGCGGCGTTAGTGGCACTGGACGGAGGCGGCGCGATCGGGCTCGTCCGTGTCTTGGTGTCGGTCCTGTCACACCCGAGCCAGATCCCCGCGCTGCTCCAACTGGCCCGCGACGCGGCGGGGGCTCGGCGCGCCTTGCTGGGCCGGGTGTCCCAAATCGGTCGGGCGGAACATGGACAATAGCGGAATCGGCCGGTCCCGATCCCGCCGTGCCTTTCGCGTTTCCCGCTTGTGTTGCTATCCTGCCGCCAACGGTCGTGCGACCGCAGGAGGAAACCACAATGTCCATTTTTGTCGTCGGCGGTACAGGCTTCATCGGTATCCGCGTCATCCCACTTCTGGTCGCGCGCGGCGAAACCGTCGTCTGCATGGACATCAACCCGAATGCGAAGCCGTTCGAGGCCCTGGGCGACAAGGTGAAGGTCGTGCGCGGCGACGTGACGCAGTTCGATAACGTGATCTCCGAAATGGCTGCCTCGGGCGCCGATCGGGTGATCAACCTGTCATACAACCTGGGCGCCGACCTGGTGCCGCATCTGGCGACCAAGTTGAACATTGTCGGCATGGACAATTGCTTCGAGGCGGCCCGCATTCTGAAGATCAAGCACACCGTCTATGCCAGCTCGCTGGCGGTGAACGGTCAGCAGCGGCATTTCGGCGACCGGCCGGTGACCGAGGACGACCTGCATCGCGGCGACTACCAATACGCGATGCACAAGAGCTTCAACGAATGGCAGGCGAAGGATTATGTCGCCAAGCACGGAATGGTGATCACCGGCGTCCGCCCGGCCAATGTCACCGGCCCGGACAAGGTGCGCGGCTCGGTCGACCACGTGAACGTGATCACCCGACCGGCACGCGGGGAAGCCATCAGCTTCCCCTTCGCCGACGCGATGCGCTGCCCGATCCATGTCGACGACATCGCCGAGGTGTTCGTCCGCGTGTTGATGACCGACAAGCCGAAGCACCAGATCTACAGCTCGGGCGGTCAGGTGATCAGCATGGGCGATCTCGCGGCGATGGTCCGCGGCTTCCTGCCGGATGCCAAGATCACCTTCGAAAAAGAAACGGGAGGCAAGGAGACCTCCGGCAACTACCTGATCGACAACACGAGGCTGGTCAGTGAATTCGGCGTGCAATACCGGCCATATCGTCAGCGTGTGTTGCAGATCATCAACGATGTCCGTGCCGATCAGGGCCTGCCGCCAATCGCCGGCTGACATTCGCATCTTCGGAGTTCTCCCAGTCCGGACTTGTCCAGCCCGGATTGATACCAATTCCGATCTTTATCGGTTCGGATCACGCCCTGTCCGGCATCCGATCAGGGCTTCGCCCCACCAATCAGCCCCACCGATCGGTGGGGCTGATCGCGCACGGGCACGGCGCGCGGGCACCCGTGTCGTGCCGCGTATGCATGAAACCGTCACCCGAGCCGTGACCGGTTGCCCCATGACGGCCGGGTCCATGATGGCGGACTCCGAGAGGCGACTCCGTCCGGCATCTGCTATCCAGACCGAGTGACCGATCCTGTCCTGGCCCTGCTGGTCGTCATCATCCTCGTCCTGTTCCTGCTGGGCGCGGTCAGTGCCGCTCTGCCTGGAACCATTCGGCAGGCAACCGGTTTTGTCGCCGCGGGTGCGTCGGGGTTCGGCGCTCTGCTGGCCTTGCTGTCGCTGACCGTCGCGGCAACGGATGCGACCTTGGAATTGCCGATCGGTCCGCCCGGCATCGGCTTCACCCTGTCCTGTGATCCGCTCTCCGGCTTTTTCCTTTTGATCCTGTTCCTGACAGGCACCGCCGTGATCGTCTTCGCGACCGAGACCGAAGCTGCCTCAGATCCCGCCACGCTCGCCGGCCCGGTGGTCTGCGTGGCCGGACTCGGCCTGGCTTTGCTGGCCACCGATGGCATCCTGCTGGGCTTTGGTATCGCGGTGGCGAGCCTGGCGCTCTGGGCGACCGGGGAGCCTGGGCCGGTTCGGCGCACACAATTGGGCGCGGGGCTCCTGGCCGCCGGCGCGATGGTGGTCGTGTCGGCGTTAGGCGCATCGGCCCTGGGAGTACCATCCCTCGGAATATCACCCCCAGGTATACCGACCCTGGGCATACCGTTGCTGGGCTCGACCCCAGGCATACCGACCCCAGGCACAGCCATACCGGCCCTGGGTATGCCGCCCTTGGGCACACCGTCTGCACCCGCTGTCTCTCCGATGGCCGGTTGGAGCAGGCTGCCCACCCATCTGGCGTTCGCCCTTGCCCTGGTGGGCGTGGGGGCGTTGGCCGGGCTCGCTCCACTGCACCGCTGGCTTGTCGCGGCCCCCGCTGCCATGCCCGCCCGAGCCGGGACGCTGCTCTGCGGGGCCATGGTTCCGGTCGCGCTCTACTGCCTGATGCGAATGATCGTCTCGGGATCGGGCATGGAATTCGCCCCTTGGTGGGGTACGCTGCTGATTATCCTGGGAGCGAGCTCGGGGGTCGTCGGAGCATGGGTCGCGGCGCGGGAACCGACCTTGGCCACCATCCCCGCTGCGTTGAGTTGCCGGCAGACCGGACTGTCCGTCATCGGGATCGGGCTGACACTGTTTGCCCTGGCGACGGACCTGCCCGGCATGGCGCGCCTGGCGTTGAGCGCCGTGTTCCTGCTGGTGGTAGGTCAGGCGTTGTGCACGACGGCACTAATGCTGGTGAGTGGCGCGGTGCTGGGCAGCGCCGGCAGCCTGCGTCTGGATCGTTTGGGCGGGCTAATTCACCGCATGCCGTTGACCACGTCCTGCGTCCTGGCTGCTCTGTTCGGGTTGGTTGCCCTGCCGCCGGGTCTCGGGTTTGCGGCCGCCTGGCTGCTCATCCAGGCGGCGCTTGCGGCTCTTCGCTCGACAACCGTGCTGCCGCCAATCCTGTTCGTGGGTCTGATCGCGAGCATCGCCCTGTCCACTTCCATCGCATTGGCCGCCGCTGTGCGTCTGATCGGCGTCGGCTTCCTCGGCCGCCCGCGCACGCCCCGCTCCTCTGTCGCCGAGGAGATCGCCCGGCCGGCGCGTCCAGTCCTCCTGGCCTTGGCCGGGTTGTCCTTGTGCGTGGGGTTGTTCCCAGGGATCGTGTTGGCTGTCCTGGCCGATCCCGCCATCCGGCTTCTGTCCGGTGGTCGAGGCGACCCGGTGCCGGCGACTCTGGCGCTGCTGCCGCTGGAGGGCGAGGTTGGTTATGTGCCCGTGGCCATCGCCGCGCTTTTGGCACTCGGGGCCGCGGTGACGATCGGTCTGCTCCGCCGTCTCGGCATGGACCAGCGCGACGGACCGGCATGGCAGGATGGTTTCGCTCGTGCCCCTGCCTGGCTGCCATTCGGCGATCCGCTGACCCAGACGGATGGGCGCGGCTTTGTGCCCGACCTGCCGGCCATCCGCATCATGCGTCGTCGACGGATCCGGTTGCCTCGGCTGACGGGCCAATTGACTGCCGGGCATGCGGTGCTGGCCTTGGTTGTCGGTCTGCTGATGATCGCGGTTTGGATTGAGACGCTGTGATCCTGGCCCTCTCCGTACTGGCGCAACTGGTGCACCTGACGCTGATGCTGGCGGCGGTTCCGGTGCTGGACGGCGGCATGCGCTGGCTGGCGGCATGGATCGCCGGGCGGCCCGGTCCGCCAATGCTGGCCGTCTGGTGGGACAGCATGAGGCTGTTCCGCAAGCAGGTGGTCGTCACCGAGGGCCAGTCGCCGATCACCGCCGCCGCGCCGATCGCCTGCCTCGTGCTCACCGGGGCATGCGCCATGCTGGTCCCGTCATTCACCCTGGGGATGGTGTTGGCGCCCTGTGCGGATCTGGTAGCGATCGCCGGGTTGCTGATGGCGGCCAGGATCGTGATGGTATTGGCCGTGTTGGACTCGGGGACGGCATGGGGCGGCCTCGCGGCATCCCGTTGCACGAGCCTCGCGGTGGCCGCCGAACCCGCGCTGCTGGTCGCGGTGGTGGCATTGGCCCTGGCGGCGGGCGGCACCAACCTCGACGAGATCGCGGGCATCCGGCATGAGGATTCATCATCCGCCGGCGTGGTCCTGGCTGTCATCCCGATCATCGCGGTGGCGTTGGGGCTGATCGCGCTGGTCGACACCGCCGTGATGCAAAGTCCAATGGACCAGACATTCAGCGGCGGGCCGCTTGCCCTGGCGAAGTTGGCCGGAGTTCTGCGGCTGCTGGTCTGGTTCGACCTGCTGGGCGCCACGTTGCTTCCGGTGGGAATGGCACGCATCGAAGCCGCGCCGCTCGATTGGCCGCTCGGCCTGTTGTCCTGGGCCGGGAGGACTGTGTGTCTCGCCGTTTGCGTGACCGTTTTGCGGTCGGTCGGCGGCCGGCTGGTGCAGGCGCGGGCAACCCCCGCTTTGGGTCTCGCTTTGGCGTGCGGGATCCTGGCCGTGGTCTTGGTGTTGGTCGGGATGACCGCGGCATGACCTTGCTCCCGGCCATGGCGGGTCTGGCCCTGGTGGCGGGTCTGGCGCAACTCTGCACCCGGCATGCGGGCGCCGTGCTGGGATTGTCCATGCTCCAGGGCGTGGCGGTTGCGCTGGCGCTGGCCGTGGCGGACTGGTTCTGGGCGGCCTCGATTGTGTTGGTGCTCTCCGTTGTCTCGTTGCCGTTCCTGTTCGCCTGGGTGCCGGAGACTCACGCGCGGTCCATGGGCGCAGCGGGAAGCGCTGCTTGGCCGAGCGGGTGGGGCGTGGCGGTGGGAGCAGCCGGAGCCGCATTGGCCGTGCAGATCCCGGTCGTCGGTCTGCCATTCGCGGTCCTGCTATGCGGGCTTGTGGCGGTCGTGACCCGGACGGAGCCGCGCTCGCGGGTGCTGGGCTTGCTGGGGATGCAGCACGGGATCACCCTGGCTGCATGTAGCCAGGGTGAATCCGACGGGCTGACGATCCTCGCGGCCACGCTGCCGCTCGTGCCGAGCGTCATGATGGCGTCGATGGCGTGGCAGCGGCGGGGCGGGGGGGCGGCGTCGTGATCCCGCCATCGGTCTTGGTCCTGCTGCCGGTGGCCGGTGCGGGTGCCATTTTTCTGCTGCCCCAGATTTGGCCGGTGCAGCGTGTGACGATGTTCGATGCCGGCATCCGCATCGTCGTTCTGCTGGCCTGCCTGGCGTTGTTCCTGGTCGAGGATGAGCCTGAATGGCCGGATGCTTTGTCGCTGCTGACGGCAAATCTGGTGGCAATCCTGTCAGCGCTGGTTGGGCTGTCCCACTTGCGGCGCCGTTCGCGATCCCGGTTGGCATGCTCCCGGGACCTGGCCGTGATTGGCGGCCTGCTGCTTATCGCGCTGGCGACGGACCCGCTGCTGGTCTGGTTGGCCTTGGTGCTGACAGTGGTGGCGGCACGTGTCGCGCAACGTCCAGGGGGGCAACGGGACGGGCAACGAGGGCACGCGAACCAGCGACCGGATGGAAGTGAACAACGTCCAGGGGAGCAACGGGAAGGGCAACGAGGAGGGCAACATCCGGGAGGGGGACGTTCCGGGACGCCGGACGCCGAGGTACTTGATACAAGGGTGCGTGATGCAGGGACGCGCGACCCAGGATCCGGCGGCCTGGGCTTCAGGATCGCGGCAGCGACAAAGGTCCTCACTCTCCCAGCGGGGGAAGGGGAAATGCTCGGTCGTCCAGGCCTTGTCCCGGCGTCCAATCGGCTAAGGGGGGACAGTCTGGTAGCGGGCTGCTGCTGCCTGATCCTGTTTGGACAGATTGCCCTGCCATCCGCGTCGACCCTTCTGGCGCTGGGATGTCTGTTGCTGGGCCAGGCCATGCTGGTGGTGATGGTGCCGGTTCTGCTGCCTTTGGTCATGATCCTGGTGCTGCGTTTTCGTGCGGTCGCGGCCCTGACACACGATGCGGCGCTGACCGACACGATGCTGATCGCGCTGGGCCTGGGGACAGCTTTGGCGTGTGCCGCCATGCTGCTGATGCGTCCCCGCGCGCGGGACCGGCTTACCCTGCTGCATATTGGCCAGACCGGCATCGGCGTGTTTGCCTTCGGTCTGGGCACTGCCGAGGCGATGTTCGCCGGTCTTATCCACCTGCTGCTTTTGGCTGTGACCTGGACCGCGGCCGAGGTCAGCGACATCGGCCGCCCGGAACGGCTGGCCGCGATCGCAGGGCTCGCTGGTCTGCCGCCATTCGGCGTATGGCCAGGGTTGGTGCTGATCATACTGGCCACCGCGCATCGGTCTGTCTGGCTGTTGCTGGCCCTCAGCCTCGCCTTGGGGCTGATCGCCTGGGCGACTGTCGTCCGCCTGCCATCCAGGCGATGGACTCGCCCGGCGGTTCCCACCCTGGCCTGGGTGCCACTCGCGGTGACGGTTCTGCTCGGACTGGCCATGCCCGATGTGGTGGCGGCCTGGCTGCGTGGCCTGGCGGTGGTGCCGGGATGACCGCCTCCGCCCTGATCCGGTCGGCCGAGGCGGTGGTGTGTCGTCCTTGGTTGCGCCATGTCCTGCCCGTCGCCGACTGGGCCGCCCTGGTCGCCGCCTTGGCGAACGAGCCTCTCGACCTGCTGGCGCTGTGGGCCGACCCGCTCCAGGTTCATGCGCTGCTGTTGGACCCGGTCGAAATCTCCGTCCATGCCGTTTCAACGACGGTCGAGAATGGGGTCTACCCGGCGCTATCCCCGGTTCGCCCGGGGGCCGCCTGGTACGAGCGGATGATCCGCGATCTGTGGGGGCATGAAGCAGCCGAAGGGCGGGACCCTCGCCCTTGGCTCGACCATGGGCACTGGCCCCGGACACACCCTCTGGGGCTGGGGCCGGGCCAGATGCCCGGCGCGCCGGAGCCCCCCGGATTCCTTGGCGAAGCGGACTCGACACGCATGCAGGTCCCGCTCGGTCCGGTCGGGGGTTTGATCCAGGACGCGGCGCATCTGCGCCTGACAATGGATGGCCCGCGCATCCTCCGTGCGGAAAGTCGGCTCGGCTACACCCACAAGGGCACGCTGTCCTTGATGCAGGGGAAATCACCCAGGGTCGCCGCGCGTTTTGCCGCTCGCATCTCGGCCGACGCGACGGTGGCGCACGCCTTGGCCTTCGCGCAAGCCGCCGAGGCGGCCTCGGACATCGAGGCGCCACCCCGCGCTGTTGGGTTGCGCGCGATCATGCTGGAGGTAGAGCGGATCGCCACTCACCTCGCCACGCTCGCGGCGGTGGCCGACATTGTCGGTGCGGTGGGCCTGCGGGTGACGGCCGAGCGGCTGCGGGAGGGCGTGCTGGGGGCGTCCGAGGTGGCGTTTGGACACCGGTTGATGATGGATTGCATCGTTCCCGGTGGCGTTGCACTGGATATCGCGCTGGAGGGATCCGGGCTGCTCGGGGATGCCTTGGGGGCGGTGGCGGCGGAGATCGCCACGTTGCGGCGCATGTGCGAGGGTTTCGCGATGGCAACGCGGCTGGCTGGCTGCGCGCGCACGGACCTGTCGATGGTGACCGCGCTGGCCGTCGGCGGTGTCGCGGGTCGAGCGGCTGGGCGGTGGGTCGATGGGCGGATGGTCTCGCCGCTCTATGCAGACCTCGACCATGCGCCGTGCATCGAGACCGAGGGTGACGCGGCGGCGCGCTGGCGGGTGATCCTGGCGGAGATCGAGGAAAGCCGTCGGTTGATCGTCTATCTGTTGCGCATCTTGCCGGATGGCATGACCTCGGTGCCGTTGCCGCAGGTCAGCGGCGAGGGCATCGGCTGCGCGGAGTCCGGGCGCGGCGATGTCTGGCACTGGGTACGTCTGGACCACGGTCGAATCGTGTCGGTGTTCGCGCGCGACCCGGGCTGGGCGCTGTGGCCGTTGGCCGAGGCGGTGCTGGTGGGTGCGTCGTATGAGGATGTGGCTCTGACCCGGGCATCCCTGGCGCTGTCGGTCTCGGGGATGGATCTGTGAGGGCAGTGGCCCGAATCGGGAGTTTGGGGAGCTTTGTGGTAGGCGGCAACGGCGGCAGGCGTGTCATTCGCGGCGGAGGTGACAGATTGACGATGTATCGGGTGCCAACAGGGAAGAGGGGTGTTCGTCAACCTCTGCCACCAATGACACGGGCGGTTGATGGCCGCCGATGCACGGATCAGCGATGCGGCTGGTCGGCCTGAGGCGCTGAATGTCGGAAAGGATACGACGATGAGTCTGGCCGGACTGATGCGTGTGTTGCGGGGTTCGGGCGATAGGCCTGTTGAGCCCACCGAACCTGTGGATGGCGATACGGTAGCCCTACTGGCCGAACGGTTGGGTGCAACGTCGCGCCGGCGCCTGGGGCGGGGACTGACAATCCGCCACATCGACACTGGAAGCTGCAACGGTTGCGAGGCTGAACTGCGGGCGCTGACTGGGGCTTTATATGACCTGGAACGCTACGGCCTGACCTTCGTCGAGAGCCCGCGCCATGCCGATATCCTACTCGTGACCGGACCGCTGACCAGAAATCTGAGGGAGGCGTTGGAACAGGCCTGGGACGCGACCCCCGACCCAAAATGGGTGGTGGCTCTGGGCGATTGCGCGATCGATGGCGGGGTGTTCAAGGGCTGCTATGCGGTTCTGGGCGGGGCTGGGATCAGCGTGCCGGTCGATCTGACGATCAGCGGTTGTCCGCCATCGCCGGCCCGTATCCTCGCTGGATTGCGGGCCTTGCTGGAGGTGAATCGGGACGAGATCGTGGAAACGGTGACGGATAGGCCGACGCGCGGGGTTTGAATACAGGGTTGATGCGGACTTGCGCGATCCCGCGGGAGATGAGTTGGGGGTACTCGTGCTGGACGAACGCGCACGTGGCTCGGAAACGCTCGCGTCGACAGGGTATTGTGCCCGCCGCCATCACCGTTGACTCCGGCGCGGCCTGCCCTCAGCCGTGACGTTCAAGTTTCACCCAAACATCTGTGACGGCAGTGATTGGAGACAGGAATAGTCGAGAGCACGAGGTTGCGAGAACGCCCGGACACCCCGGGCGTGACGCAAGCCAAGCGGTCAGGAATTGCGGAAGCGATGTCGTGGTAGGTCACCCGTTTCGAGCCATGGTGAGGCCGCACCGAGGTTCCGACTCCGCCGGATGCAGCCGTCGAGCCGGAACACCGGGTCATTCGTCTGCTGTTCTGATTGACGCGATGGATGGGACCCATCGGTCGCGATTGAAACACCAGTCCCCATGACGGGAACGCACAGACACGTCTCAGGCTGTCAAAGGCCGTCGTGGGGCCGTGGCTCGATCAGCTAATCGGCGCGGCAGCCGGCTTCTTCTTGGCCTTCGCATGAGTGGATTTCTTTGGCTTCTTGGTTTGCGCATGCGCCTGCGTATGAGTCTGCGTCTTGGGCGCCGCCATGACAGGTCCGACAACGAGCGCGGCGACTGGCAGGGCAAATATCAGGGCCGCAAGCAAGCGCTTGAACGGTGACAACATGGACAGGACTCCAGCAGGACAGTAGCGGACGACGTTAAGAGCCTGAGCGAAGATAGCGCTCTAAGCATATGGCTTAGCGTGCATCTTTCCGTTGGATTCGCGCAAGCGTTATCGCGAGGCACGGCCATGCCGGAATCGCATCCCGGCTATGGGCGGCCACGGGGTGGGCTATAGGGCTGTTCTCACCGAGCCGGCCATGACCATGACCATGACCATGACCATGACCATGACCTGGCGACCAGGTTTGTGGTGGCGCCCCCGGTTGGGTATTTCCGACGAACCGAGGTCGGTTCCCAGGCTTGCATCAACGTCGCCCGGGAACCATGGCCGAACCGTCGAGGGAACATCCCGCGACGGTTCGCCGACCATCCAGTGCGCAGCCGGCGGATTACCCCCGTTTGCGAGCCTTCAAGGCCGCCGCGCGCTTCAGCACCGACTGAGCCCGGTTCACCACCGGCACGTCGATCATGGCACCCTCAAACTGCACCGCGCCCAGGCCTTCCGCATAGGCCTTGTCATAGGCGGCAACCATCTTCTGGGCGCGCTCGACCTCGGCTTCGGTCGGCTGGAATTCGTCGTTAAGCACCGGAACCTGCAACGGGTGGATGGCGCTGGCGCACATGAAGCCCAACCGGCGGGAGCGGCGGACGATGGCCCGGAACGCCTCCTGGTCCCGGAAATCGGCGATCGAGCCGACGAAGCCCATCGGCAGGATGCCTGCCGCGCGAGCCGCGAAAATGGTTTGCTGCTTCGGGTAGAACAGCGCTTCCGGTTCCGATTGCGCGCCCACGTCGGCGGCGAAATCCTCCGATCCCAGACTAAGGCCGACGATACGGGGATGTGCCTTGGCGATCTGGTCGATGCGGAAGAAGCCGACCGCGGTCTCCACCAGCACCAGGAACTTCAGCAATCCCGCGGGCAAGCCGCGCTCGGCTTCCAGTTCGTCGACCATCTCGGCCACAGCCAGCACGTGCTCGGGGCTGTCCACCTTGGTCAACATCAGGGCGGTGACGCCAGGAATGACAGCGGCCTCGATATCGCGCACCAGCATCCGCCAGGGGCGATTGACGCGCACGACGACGTCGGCGCCGTTGCGGCTCACCTGCGGGATCGCGTCCGCGATCAGGGTGCGGGCGTGGTCCTTCTGGGACGGAGCGACCGCGTCTTCCAGATCCAGGATGATGGCATCGGCGCCCTTGTCGGCCCCGGTACGGACGAATTTCTCCGCCGTCACGGGGACAAACATCAACGAACGCCATACGGGCAGGTCATCGCGCATGTTCAGGCTTCCTTGATTATGCCGTCGGCGCCGAGCGCGGCGATGCGTGCTGCGTCGTAGCCGATGGACTTGAGAATGGATCGCGTGTGTTCGCCCAGATTGGGCGCAGGCAGGCGCAGCCGGCCGGGCGTGTCCGACAGGCGTGGTATGATGTTGTGCATCAGCACCGACCCGGCTTCCGCGTCCGGCGCTTCGACCAGCACGCCACGTTCCTGGACATGCGGATCGTCGATCAACTGGTCGATTTCGTAGACCGGATTGGCGGTGACCTCCGCGGCCTCGAAGATCGCCATGTTCTCGGCCAGAGTGCGGGTGGCGATGAAATCGGCCACTGCGGCATCGCATTCATCGATGTTGCGCACACGGTCGGTGTTGGTGCGGAATTTCGGATCGTCGATCATCTCCGGCTTGCCGATGGCGCGGAACACGCGTTCGGCCATCGCCTGGATCGAGGCCGACATGGCGATGAACCGCCCGTCACTGGTCTGGTAGACGTTGCGAGGCGACGTGGTCAGCGATCGGCTGCCGGTGCGGCGCGGCTTCTCGCCACTGACCCGGTACATCGCCGCTTCCGGCCCCAGGACCGAGACCATCGGCTCCAGCAGCGGCAGATCGATGATCTGGCCCTTGCCGCCACGTTCGACGACCCGTAGTGCCACCATCACCGCGTAGGCGCCATACAGCCCGGATACCATGTCAGCCATGGCGAGCGGCGGCAGGACCGGCGGACGGTCCTCAAAGCCGTTTTTGGCCGCGAAGCCGGACATGGCTTCGACCAGGGTGCCGAAGCCGGGCCGGTCGCGATACGGGCCGGTCTGGCCGAAGCCGGTGATGCGGACGATGATCAGCTTCGGGTTGCGCTTGTGCAGGACGTCAGGGCCGAGACCCATCTCCTCCAGGGTGCCCGGACGGTAGTTCTCGATCAGCACCTGGCTGGTATCCAGCATGTCCAGCAACAGGTCGCGGCCGGCTTGCGGACGAAGGTTCAGCGCCACGCTCTTCTTGTTGCGGGCATAGACCTTCCAATGCAGGGAAAGCCCCTTGGTGCGCCAGGCGCGCAGCGGGTCGCCGACTTTCGGGTCCTCGATCTTGATGACCTCGGCACCCTGATCGGCGAGTTGCAGGCTGACCATGTTGCCGGCGACCAGACGGGAGAGGTCGACGACGCGGATTCCCTCCAGCGGCACGGGTGCGGTCGGGTCGAATTCAACGCGCGGTATCATGGTGTGCCCTGTTTTGGTATGATCCAGTCTGCCGGCATCGGCTTGCCCCCTGTGTGTGGGCCCATGATAGAAATGCGAGCCGACTCTTCACAATAGGACGGCGGGAGATTGCGGTTCGCGCTGGGCTCGCTCTATGGCGCGGCGGCGTTCGCTTCTGGCTGATAGGGGGCGGCGGTCAATTGGGCGTCGTTCCGGGAGTCCGTGCATGCCGATTGTCACGTTCACCGCCAATATCCAGCGTCACGTCGCGTGTCCCGATATGGAGGTGGCCGGGATCACCGTCCGCCAGGCGTTGGAGGAGGTCTTCGCCGCCAATCCCCGTGCCCGCGGTTACGTGCTTGACGACCAGGGCGCTCTGCGGCGCCACATGATCGTGTTCCTGGGCGGAGAGGTCATCCGCGACCGCATCGGCCTGTCCGATCGGGTCGATCCGGCCGATACGATCCATGTGTTCCAGGCATTATCCGGAGGCTGACATATGAGCGATACAATGCTGGTTTCCACGCGCAAGGGACTGTTCCGAGTGACGCGCGACGGCGGCGGCTGGGCGGTGACCGGCGTGGATTTCCTGGGCGACAATGTCAGCCTGACCCTGACCGACCGGCGTGATGGCACCCACTATGCCGCGCTCGACCACGGCCATTTCGGTGTGAAACTGCACCGCTCCTCCGGCGCCGGGTGGCAGGAAATCGCGACCCCTACCTATCCCCCGAAGCCCGAGGGGCTGGAGGAGAACGATATGTGGGGAAGGCCGCTGGCGTGGTCCACGGTGCGGATCTGGGCGTTGGAGGCGGGCGGCGCCAGCGAACCGGGTGTGCTGTGGTGCGGTACCATCCCCGGCGGCCTGTTCCGCTCGAATGACCATGGCGCGAGCTGGGAACTGGTGCGCTCGCTGTGGGACCACCCAGGCCGGAAATCCTGGATGGGCGGTGGCGCGGACCTGCCCGGCCTGCATTCGGTATGCGTCGATCCGCGCGATCCGGCTCGCGTGTGGATTGCCGTATCCACTGGTGGGATCTGGTTCACCGAGGATGCTGGTGCCACCTGGTCCCAACGGGGCGAGGGCATGCGGGCGGACCACGTGCCGCCAGAACTGACCCACGCCCCGATCGCGCAGGATGTGCATTGCCTGGTGCAATCTCCGAGCGACCCCACGCGCATGTGGGTGCAGCACCACAACGGCATTTTCGTTTCTTCGGACGAAGGTAGAAATTTTCGCGAACTGACCGGGATCGAGCCATCGGTGTTTGGCTTCCCGGTGGTGGTGCATCCGCGCGATCCGGATACCGCCTGGTTCGTGCCAGGCATCAAGGACGAAAAGCGCATCCCGGTCGGCGGTCGGCTGGTTGTCACCCGCACCCGCGACGGCGGACGAAGCTTCCAGGCCTTGGGCTATGGTTTGCCCGATACGCATGCCTATGACGTGGTCTGGCGCCACGCGCTGGCCATCGATACATCGGGCGACCGATTGGCGTTTGGCTCCACCACGGGGAATCTATGGGTCAGCGAAGACCAGGGCGATTCGTGGACCTGCGTGTCCAACACGCTGCCGCCGATCCATGCGGTGCGATTCGCGGGGTAGGCTGTCGGACGGTTTCCCCCGGGGACGGATACTTCGGGCTTGTGAACGCCAGTCATGGCCCCCCGGTGCGGTCCCCCCGGTCCTTATGCCAACTGGCGAAAAGAATCATCCACCTGCGATATCCCCAACGCCATCGCGGGCGCAGGACTGCCGCGCGATTTGTCCACCCCTATCGGCACGGTGCTGGATGCCGACGTTCATCGGCATGGAGATAGGCCGCATGGCCGATGAGTCGGCCTTTAAGCGGGTTGGTATTACCCCCCCTTGGTCTCACCCCCTCTGGTGCGATCCCCGGTCAGTGGGCTAACGTCGCGTCAGACGACGGTGGCCCGCAAGGGCTGAAACGGGAACGCGAAAGCGGCTGCCCCCGCAACTGTAGTCGGTGAGCCCAGGTCCAAATGCCATTGCCGCAAGGTGAGAAGGCGGGCCAGGGCGATGACCCGATAGCCAGGAGACCGGCCGACGTCGAGACTGCGCGCGCGCGACGGGCGGGGTGCACCGGGGCAGCGGGGAGAAACCCGCATGCGAGCTGTCGGCACTGTGTCGATAGGAGGCCCCGCATGCGCAACAAACTCGCGCTGCTGGCAACAGGTTTCTGCGTTTCCCTGGTCCCAGGCAACCCGGTTCTGGCCGCCGATCCGGAGGTCAGCTTGCCCGATTTGGTCGTCACCGCGACCAGGGTTCCGACCGCGATCGAGAAAATCCCCGCCGGCGTGACCGTGATCGATCGCGCCAAGATCGAGGCATTTGGCTTCAACACCCTGACCGATGCGCTGGCCGAGGTCCCCGGCGTCCGGGTCAGCCCATCGGGCGGCCCCGGCGGTCAGTCCAGCGTGTTCATCCGCGGTACCAACTCCAACCATGTGCTGGTGCTGCGTGACGGCATGCCGATCAACGATCCGTCGGAGGCGACGGGCGCGTTCAATTTCGGCGTCGATACCTTGTCCGACATCGAGCGGATCGAGGTCATTCGCGGCCCGATGGCGGCGCTCTATGGGTCGGGGGCGATTGGCGGTGTGATCAACCTGATCTCTCGTCGAGGGGCGGCCGCCGGACCGCGCTGGCAATTCGACCTGGCGGCGGGGCTGCCGCAGCAGGTCAGGGGCACCGCCGTTGCCTCCGGGGTCGAGGGCAATTTCGACTATGCGCTGACCGCGGAAACCCAGTCGTTGCGCGGCTATGACGCCATTCCTCAGCGCCAGAGCAACTACACCGGCACGCCGCAGGGGTTTCGCGACCGGATCGGGACCTTGAACCTGGGTTATACCCCGGTGGACGGGACGCGACTGTCGCTGTTCTTGCGTGCGCGCCAGGCGCTGTTCGGGTTCAACGCGCTTGGCTCACCGACCTGGGATACGGCCAATTCGTCCGGCACCGCGGACTCGTTGCTGGGTCGGGTTGGCGTCACCTCGAAGCTGTTCGACGGCATCTATGAAACCGGTGTGTTCGTGGGGCGGATGCAGGACGACCGGCGGTACCGGCAATACCTGGATCCGCGCGACCCAAATCTGGCATCGAGCGATTCCCGCTACCATGCCTATCGCACCGATGTGCAATGGAACAACACGGTGCATCTGGACGCGCTGCTTGCCTCTCCGGTGATGTCTGACACCGCCTTGACGTTCGGCTACCAGTATACCGACGACTCGATCAAGGTGCGCACCAACAGCGACTTCGGCGGTTTCCCGTTCGCCCAATCGGCCAACGCCTCGATGGCGACCAATGCGGTCAATCTGGGTCTGCAATCGACCCTGTGGGAGCGGTTGACGGTGACCGGACAGGTGCGTCAGGACTGGGTGGCCGGCAACGCGCCGACGACGTGGCGGTTGGGCAGCGTGTTGGCGGTCCCGGAGGTGCTGACTCGATTCAAGCTGGCGTATGGCACATCGTTCCGTGCGCCATCGCTGTTCGACCGATATGGTATCGACTCGTTTGGCTATGTCGGCAACGTTGCCCTGAAACCGGAAAGCGCGCAGGGCTGGGAGTTCGGATTTTCCACCACGCTGCCGGCGTTCGAGCAGGCGGATTTTGTCTCGTTCGGCGCCACCTATTTCAACCAGAAGGTGCAGAACCTGATTACGACTGCTTTCGTTCCGGTCTATACATCGGTGAATATAGGATCGGCGCATGTCCAGGGCGTGGAGACGGAGTTGTCGGTGCGTCCGGCGCCGTGGCTGAGCGTGAGCGCGAATTACACCTATACCGATACGAATGGGATCGGCCAGGCGGCCTCCACCGGTTCGCGGTTGTTGCGGCGGCCGGCGCATGCCGGGTCGGCCAGCCTGACCTTGAAGCCGATCCCGGAACTGAAGATCGTACCGCAGCTTGTCTATACGGGCGTGTTCCGGGATTTCCTGACCGACAATGCCGGGTTCGGCACCGGCGTCGGGACGTCGCCTCAGGGACTGATCGCGTCGCTGGCGGTCAGCTACGATGTGACGCCGGAGGTGCAGCTTTACGTCAACGTGCGAAATGTCTTCCATTCGAAGTTCGAGGCGGTGAATGGGTATCAGACGCCAGGGCCGAGCGGATGGGTGGGGGTTCGGGTGAGGTTGTGAGGGGGGCGCCTTGGACCGTGGATCCCCCCAGGCATCAGGATAAGGGTTTCGGGAGGACAGAGCGCTCGGAGCCCACGGGGGTCTTCTGAACCATGGCGGAGATCTCCGCATCTCCCGCCTGGACATACGGTCGGAGCCAGCGGTTAGGCTGTCCGACGATCTTGATCTGGACGCGCCGGGGCGGACCGCCGGCGCGATCCAGCGCTGGCGCGGCGATAGGAACATTGGCGGCACGACCCGGTTTCGCGCCAGCCTGGCCGGTGGGTTCGGCGGCAAGAGCCTCCCGGAGGCGGCGCTCCGCGCCCGTCGGCATGGTCCGGCGGAGATCGGCGCCCAATCGTTGACTGAGCGGTTGCATCGCCCGGTGGCGTTCTTGTTGACGATCCTGCGCCGTCTGCCAGTCCGCCCTGCGCCCCCCGCTTTGCCGGATTGCCCATGACCCTGTAGCGTCCGGTCGACGCGACCAGAACCAGACAGAGAAACGTCCCATGTACCTGAACACCTACGCCCAGGGCACCGATCCCCTGGACATGACGCAGACCGACGAGTTCCGCAGCCTGCTCACCAGTGCCGGCGAGCTGGGCATTCCCCACAAGCCCGACATAAGCTATCGCTCGAGCAACATCGTGCTGCGCCAGTTGCGGTTCCATTTCCTGGAATGGGGCGCGCGCGATGCCCCGCCGATCGTGCTGCTGCACGGCGGGCACCAGTCGGCGCACTCATGGGATCTGGTCAGTCTGCACCTGGCACAAAACTATCGTGTCCTGGCCCTGGACCAGCGCGGACATGGCGACAGCGAGTGGGCGCGCGACGTCGAATACTCCAACCACAACATGGCGCAGGATGCTGAGGCCTTCATCGCCGCGATGGGATTGCGCAAGCCGATCCTGATGGGTCACTCCATGGGCGCGCGGAATTCGATGATCCTGGCACGCCATGATCATTCCTATCTGCGTGCCATGGTGGTCGTGGATGTCGGTCCGGAAGTGTCGGAGCGGGGACGCGCGGCGATCGGCGGCTTCGTGCAGGCGAACCAGGAATTCGACGACCTGGAACATTTTGTGCGCAACGTGCGTCAATACGATCCGTACCGCCCCCGCGAACACATCGAGCGCACCGTCAAGTACAACATGCTGCAACGCGCCGACGGCAAGTTCGTCAGCAAGTGCGATTCCAACCCACGCCGCCTGGGCATCCTGCGCGGCACCAGCCCGCAGGACACCGTAACCTTGGATGACGTGCGCAACTACAACCTGCCGGTGATGGTGGTGCGCGGCGAGAATTCCAACATCCTGGAGCCCGACGCGGCGGAGCGGTTTCGCGATGCGCTGCCGAACGGCACGCTGGTGACCGTGCCGAATTGCGGTCACAACGTGCATGGGCAGAACACCAAGGGGTTCCTGGACGCGATCGGCGGCTTCTTCGGCGGCCTGCCTGCCTGGTCCGGGTAGCGGGCCGCCTCACTCCATCTTGATACCCGCCATCTCCACCAGGCCGCGATTGATCGCGGTCTGGGCTGCCAGGGCCTTGCCTACCCCGTCCCCGTCCATGCGTCGCAGCATCACGCCGCGTTCCAGGGCGATTTGGATCATGTCGGGCTTTTCCATGATCTCACCCACCTTGGCGTGGATCTTGTCGACCACATCGCGTGCCGCGCCGGCGGGACTGTAGATGCCGTAGAACGTGATGGGAGTGATGTCGGGGAACCCCTGCTCCGCCAGAGTGGGGGTGTCCGGAAATCCCGGGTGGCGCGCGTCCCCCACCATCGCCAGCAGCCGGAGCTTGCCGGCGCGGACATGCGGCAACACCACGATATCGGACATGATCTGCACATGCCCCGCCAGCAGATCGTTCAAAACGTCGGCGCTGCCACGAAACGGGACGTGCAGGATCTCGACCCCGGCGCGCTGGTTGAAATTTGCCACCATCAGATGGGCCGAGGTTCCTGCGCCGGGCGTTCCCCAGGCCAGTTTTCCCGGTTCGGCTTTCGCCAGTGCGATCAACTCGGCGATCGTCGTCGCCTTGACCGAGGGGTGGACCGCCATGCCCTGGATCAGGTCGCCGACCCGGGTCATGGGGGTGAAATCCTTCAGCGGGTCGAATTTGGTTTTGGTGACCACGGGAACCAGACCCAGCGTGCTGCTGGATGCGAGAAGCAGCGTGTATCCATCGGGAGCAGCGCGCGCCGCGGCTTCCGATCCGATCATGCCGGAAGCGCCGCCTCGGTTGTCCACGACGAATTGCTGGCCGAACCCGATGCTCAGGCGGTCGACCCACAGGCGCGCGACGACGTCGTTGGGGCCGCCGGCGGCGAAGGGGACGATGACCTTGACCGGGCGTTCGGGCCATTTGCTGGTTTGGGCGGCGGCGGGGTGGATGAGCAAGGCTGCGGCGAGAAGGAGGAAATGTAGCATTGGAGCCCTCTTGGGGAGTTGGGGGAAAGGCGGGGCTGCCGCCCCGGAACCCCGCCAGGGGCGCTGCCCCTGGACCCCGCCAAGGGCGACGGCCCTTGGAACCGGAACATTGTCGTTTGAATTCCCAGGAGCCAACCCGGACCTATCATCGTCCGAGTAGGCCCCTGGGGATTCAAACGACAAAAGAAGCGCATTCCAAAGGCCGCGCCTTTGGTGGGAGGTCCAGGAGGGCAAAGCCCTCCTGGTGGGGTCCGGGACAAAACCCCGACTTGCTCTTACCTGAACGTATAGACATCCAGCGCATTATCCCGGAACAGCTTCCGCTTCTCCGTCTCCGTCATCTGGAACCGAAACGCCAAGTGCGGATCATCAAAGTCCCAATGCGGATAGTCGCTGGAATACATCATCCGATCCCAGCCGATCCAATCAAAGATCTTGCGCAGATCCTCGGGATGCTCCGGCTCCTCCACCGGTTGCGTGGCAAACCACAGATTGGTCTTCATGTAGTCGGACGGCTTGCGCTTCAGCGCACCGACCTCATCGCGCATCTTCGCCCAGTGGTTGTCCAACCGCCACCCCAAGGTCGGCGCCCAGGCAAAGCCGCCCTCGATCAGCACCACCTTCAGGGTGGGGAACGCATCGAACACCCCCTCCAGGATCAGGCTGGTCGCCTGGTTCTGCATGGAGTGCGACAGGACCTGATGATCCTCCAGGTAGAATTGCGGCCAACCGCTGGCTGACGGAGCACTCGACTGCGTCCCGCCAATATGCAGGCCGATCGACAATCCGTGCTCCACCGCCGCGGCGAAGATCGGCCAGTAGCGCCGCCGTCCCAGTGGCTCGGACGTCTTCGATCCGAGCTGGATCTGGCAGAACCGCCAATCGCCCGAACGCTTCTCGATTTCCTTGATGGCGGCGGGGGGATCGTCCTGCGGCACCAGGATGGATGCGCGCAGCCGCGGGTCGACATCGACGAAATCGATCGCCTGCCAATCATTCATCGCGGAGCAGAGTGCGGCGGCCTCATCGAGGTTGCGGGACGTGTTGCCGCCCAGCAGCGGTTCCAGCACGCCGTATGCGATGTTGTAGGGATCCAGCAGTTGGTCCCGAATGTAGCCGACATCGGAGCCCGGCAACCCGCCCCCCGGCGGCCAGGCATCGCGGCGGCAGGTGTTGGGCGAAAACCGAGGATAGGTGCCACGATCGGCATAGATGCCGCAGTTGAACTTGCCATATTCGAAAACGTGCTTGCGCCAACGCTCCGACAGATAGGGGTTCAGGGCGCCGGCCCTGGGATAGGGGTGGACGTCGCAGTCGATAATGCCGAGCGTCTGGGTGGTTTCGAGGCGCGGTGCGGCGAGGTCGACGGGTGCGTTCATGCCACGGTCTCCTTCAGGCGGGGATAGGTGTCCAGAGGATTGTCGATACGGATGCGCTGCAGCAAGGACGGCGACAATCCGGCGGGCGTGATGGCGTCGCCCTCGAACTGCCAGTGCGGGTAGTCGGATGCGAACAGCAACATCTGGTCGCTGTCGATCTGCTCGATGATGCGCTCCACCGCGTCGGCATCGCCGGGCGGCGTGTCGAAGGGCTGCACCGTCAGGCGGATATTCTCCCGGATCGTGTCGGCCGGGGAGCGTTTCATCCAGGGCACTTCGGCCCGCACGCCGCGCCAGGTCTTGATCGCGCGCCAGATGAAGCCGGGCAGCCAGGTGACGCCCGACTCGATCATGACGAACTTCAGGTCGGGATATTTGTTGAACACCCCGTTTGAGATCAGGCTGAGGATCTGGTCCTCAAATGTCTGCGCCTGCGATACGTAGTCATGGAGGTAATGCGACGGCCAGCCGGTCGAGGTCGGCGCGTAACGATACATGCTGCCGGCATGCAGCCCGATCGGCAGACCATGACGGGAGGCCGCTTCATAGATCGGCCAGTAATAGGACCGCCCCAGCATCATCTCGCACGCGACCGGCATCAGTACCTGCACAAAGCGCCGGTCGGCCGCGCACCGTTCGATCTCCTCCACCGCCAGCATCGGCGCTTGGGGCGGGACGACGATGGAGGCGCGCAACCGCCGATCCTTGTCCAGCCAGTGCTCCTTGATCCAGTCGTTGACGGCCGAACAGATGGCGGCGCCCATGGACTCGCTGACGCTGACCTGACCACCTGTCAGCGGGTTGCAGATCGCCAGGCCGATATTGAACGGATCCAGCGCCTGGGCCTGCATGGTGCCGAGATTGGCGGCCGGGCGTTGGCCCTGGATGCGCCAGTCTGGCCGGCAGGTGATCGGGGCGTTGGGCGGGTAGCTCATCATCTCGAACCCATCCAGGCCGCGATGGACGAAGGATTCCTGCCAGAACGCGTCCATGTAGGGGAGCAGGGCCTTGATGTCGGGCACGCCGGGGTGAATGTCGCAGTCTATGGCGCCGGTCAGGGTCATGGGTTGCCTCCGGGGGCGGAGTGTGCGGCCTGTTGCCGGAGGCGTAAAGGCTCGGGGGATCCCTGTTACCACAAAGCCGGCATGCCCCCTACCTGGCGCGTTCACGAAGAAGGGGCGCGTGGGCGTGGGACCGTTGGTGATGTGTGGTCAAGAGCAGGAACGTTCGCATGTGGTTCGCCAGGCTGGTGACCATCGTTTGAGCGACCCCGAGGGGCGGAGCGTCTTGGGATCGGCGTCCACCAGTTCGAACGCCTGGTCCGGAAGTGGAAACAGGACAGGGCCGCGGGTCGGTATCACGTCAGCGGGGCGTTGCACCCGGCGGGCACGAACTATTGCGTCCGGACGAATGGCTCGGCACCGCGCTCCGGCGCACCAAGGTCACCTTGTATCCAACTCGTCGGTGACCGCATCCGGGATGAACACCGGGAACCGATTACCGGTTCGAGCATAGACGAAGAAATCGGCAAACGACGTCTCGTCTGGGTTACTCCGGTCAAAGGGGTAGCGATTTGGCACATGCGATACCAGCTGCCACCCGGGCAGGGTTGCCGCGACATCGTCACTGAAGCGACGATGTCGGACATGCAAGGTCGGCCGTCCCGCCTCGGCATTGCTGGAATAGATCAGGACGAACCGTCGCGCATGGTCGAACAACGCCTGCATATAGCGGATATAGGTCGTGTCCTCGACCAGATGGAACACGACATCGATCGACATTGCCAGGTCGGCGGGTACCACCTGGTCCATCACGTCGAAATGCACGAACCGGTGCTCCGGAAATCGCTGGCGGCAATTGGCCAGGGATGTCGGGGATACATCGATCCCGACATAGGCAGGGACCTGGAGCATTGACAGCAATTCGCCGTCACCACACCCCATGTCGATCACGTCATCGACCCGGTTCCCGGTGACAAGACGATTGATGAAACCGGCCTTGAAGGCGGCGAGTCGCCCGCGAGACCCAGACCCGGAGGTCCTGCCTTGCTTGTAGCGGTCTTCCCAGTAAGCCGCTGATGAGAACGCGTTCATCGTCCCTCACACCATTCTTGCCAAACATGGCGCAACGCCGAACCAAGGTTCTTGCCGAACCGCGGCGCGTCGCACAGCGGACTGGCTTTGACCCGCGCCCGCAATCCAGCCCGCAGTTCGGCCAACCCGTTACGATCGGCGGCCTTCGCCACCGCCAGCGCGATATAGGCGGCGACATCCGACACGACCCAGTCCGCCAGACCCGCATTGCTCAGATGGCTGACGGAATGGCGGGAGGCAAACGTCTCGCCCGGCACCGTGATCGTCGGCACGCCCATCCAAAGTGCCTCGCAGGTTGTGAGGCCGCCGGAATAGGGAAACGGATCCAGCACGAGGTCGATCTGGTTGTATTCGCCCATGAACGACCGATGCCCAGAGGACCCGCGCAATTCAACCCGTTCAGGGTCGACCCCGCCGTGCTGAAACGCGGTCAGGACGCGTTCTCGGGTCGGCCCGTCCGTAAATTGGTGCGTTTTGAGGACCAGACGAGCATCGGGAACCCGTCGGAGAATTGCGCACCAGGTCCGGATGACGGTCGGCGTGATTTTGGCCAGGTTGTTGAAACAGCCGAAGGTCACGAACCCGTTCGACAGCGCCGGAAGCGGCACAACATCCGGGGCATAGGGCGGCGGGCTGTAGCAGACATAGCCGTCCGGCAGGCGCAGCAGCCGCTCGGAATAGAGTGCCTCAAAGCCAGGCGGTGTTTCCCAGCGGTCGGTGATGAACCAGTCCATTTCCGCCAGGCCGCTGCTGTGATTCTGCATGCCGACCCACTTCACCTGCACCGGAGCCAGTCGGTTCGCGCAGGCAACCATCCGGGCGGCATCGCCGTAGCCGCCCAGGTCGATCAGAATATCGATGCCAATCTCCCGTGCCGTGGCAAGCAACGCCGCGTCGTTCAGCCGCTCCACGTCTATCCAACTTTGGGAGGCGGCCTGGAACCGGCGTCCGATCATGTCGGTGTGGGCACTCTGCGCGAGGCAAACCAGTTCGAACTGGTTGGGATCGAGCGTCTCGAAGCCGGCAATCGTCAGCCAGCCCACCGGGTGGGTTTTCAGAGTTCCGGACAGGAGGCCGACGACCAGTTTGCGGTCCGGATCGCGCGTATTGATGAAGGGTGGGGCCGCGGAACGTGGCAGGCGCGAGCCGCACTCCCGTAACGCCGCCAGCAATTCGGTGCCCGTCACGCCGTCCTGATAGGGCAGCGTGTTGCACAGCGCTCTCCGCGGCAGCACCGCGTCCGGTTGCAGCGCGATGGCTTGGCGGGCGAGACTGACGGCCTCCTGTTGCAGGCCCAGACAGGCAGAGGCATTGGCTAGGTTGCACAAGGTCGGAACCTGCGGTCCGTGGCGTGCGATATGGTCGGTCAGCAAGGCGTGTGCCTCCGCATGCCGATGCAGGCGCATCAGGATCGCGGCCCGATCGTTCTGGATTTGGGGGTTATCCGGGTCGAGTTCGCTGGCGCGCCGCAAGGCGGACTCAGCTTCGCGCAGGCGATTGGATCGGGACAGGACGCCGCTCAGCAACACAGCCGGGGCACGTGCTTCGGGCGCTAACGCCGTGGCGGTCTCCAGGGCATCAATCGCCGCGTCGCGTTCCCCCATCCTTTCCAGCAAAACGCCAAGCGCGGTCGGGATGACCGGGTTCATCGGGTCCGACGCGGCGGCGACTTCCAGGCGGGCCCGTTCGGCGACCGCCTCGTCCGCGGCGATGGCGGCGTTGACCCCCTGCATCGCATAGTCCAAGGCGCCGGGCGACAGCCGCTGGGCCTCCACGAAAGCGGTCAGGGCCAGGGAAAAATCCTTTGTCAGCATCAGGGCGAGGCCCAACGCGCCCCACGCCTCGACCCGATTGGGGTCCATGCCGCAGCATCGCAGCAAAAGCTCGCGGCTTTCCAAGCCTTCCCCACGGGCGATCAGCAGGCCCGCGAGCGCGATCAGGGCTTCGGATCGTCTCGGCTTCAACTCCAGGGCTTGCCGGTAGGCATGCTCCGCCGCGGCATTGTCTCCCGCCGAACGAAAGCTCTCCGCAAGCCTCACCCAGGGTTCATCCCAGTCGGGCCGTTGTTCGGCCACCGCCCGCATCAGCCGGCGGGACCGGTCCGTGTCACCGCTCTGACCTTCAGCCAACGCCAGGTTCAGCAACGTGGTGTCGGACGTACCGCCCAGCGAAACCGCGGCTCTTAGTGCAGATCTTGCGGCAAGCGCGTCGCCGCGTGCCAGCAGGATGGTGCCTCGCGCCGCAAGCATACCCGGATCGGTGGCGATGGTGGAGCCGGTGCCCTGGATCAGGGCGAGGGCGCCATCATGGTCGCCGCGATGCAGGAGCGCGAGCGCGGCCTCAGCCGTCATGCCTGACACGCTCCAGCACCATCATGATCCCGTCGACCGGCATGCCGGCTTCGAAGCGGATGACTTCCGGGGTGAGCAGGCGAATGGCAAAGCCGGCGGCAACGGCGGCCCGATGCATGTAGTCCACGGCATGCGCGTAGCGTCCTTGACGCAGCAGGGCCCATCGTCCGTTGCCGGGAACCTCTCCGTCGTGGTCCGGCACGAGCCGTTCCAACGAAAAGACAAACCAGCCGCCCGGTTCCAGGCGCGCATGCACGGCTGGCAGCACATCGTCCAGCGACCCGAAATAGCAGAGGACGTCCGCCGCCACGATCACCGGCCAATGCGTGTTTCTGTCCGGCGGCCCTTCACTGGCCAACTCGGTCATCAACTCGGCTTCGCGCAGTTCGGCATAGATTGTCTTGACGCGTGCCTGTTCCAGCATGCGTCCCGAGATATCGACCCCGGTGAGCGGACCGATCGGCAAATCGGCGATCATAAGCCCGACCAGGCCCGTGCCGCAGCCCAGGTCCAGGATGGGACCGATTCGACCGCCCGCGGCGATTTGCGGATGTGCCAGCAGGATCTGTCTGATGACCGCCGGGATCCGGTAGCCCAGCGAAACAAGATGGTTCTCAAACCGGTCGGAGTAGCCATCGAACACGGTCTTCAGATACTCGGCCGGCGCCCGTGGCGCGCCGGGCATGGCGCCGGTTGCCGCGACAAGATGCCGCACATAGGGATCGTCGGGACCCAACCGAAGCGCATCGCGATAGGCATCGGCGGCTTCGTCATGTCGGCCCAGGCTGGACAGGGCATGCCCCTTCAGGCCGAAAACACACGCGTCGGCAATTCCGGCCACGCGCGCCTCCTCGGCCAAGCGGATGGCTCCCTTGAAATCCCGACGCCGGACGCATGTCAGGATCGCCGCATTGCGCAGGGCGACGACGGTCGGAGCCAGTGCGATCCCCTCCTCCAACGTGGCCAGACCGGCTTCCGGATCGCCGCTGGACTCTTGCGCCGCGGCCAAGGCCTCTCGGAAGGATGGGTTTGCGGGTATCGCATGGACGGCTTCACGCAGGCAGACGATGGCTTCGTTGGGGCGGCGCAATTCCAGCATCAACGTGCCGAGGAGTGCCTTGGCGTTGGGATCCTGGCGATCGAGGATGACCGCCTCCGCGGCGTCGCGTGTCGCGCCCTCCACATCGCCCATCCGCTGACGCAGATCGGCGCGGATCTTGCGCAAGCCCGGATGCTGCGGGGAAAGTTCGACCGCCGCATCCAGTTCCACACGTGCCTGCTCCAGCGCCCCATCGCGCATCGCCAGGCGGGCCGACAGTTGCGACAGGCCGGGGGAGGGCGGGATCGATCGCCGAGCGGCCGCCAGCAAGGGGCGTGCCGCGTTGGTCCGCCCGGCATCGATCATGTCCGAGACGCGTCTGATCAGGTCGTTGGGATCGGCGGTCGCTTGCAGCATGTCCATGGCGTGGCTCCTCCTGAGCCGGGAAGTGCGGCTGGTCAGATCACCAGTCCGCGTGCCTTGTTGGCGAGAGTCGTCAGGTCATCTGGCTTGGTCGTCGTGGGTGCATTGCTGGTGTTGAGCAGGTAGCGTTGGATGAATGTCTCGACGAATTTCGGGTCTTGCAGCTTGGTGAGATCCAGTCGTGAACTGATCGCTTTTTCCTGGGCATTCAGGTTCTGAAAGGCGATCTGCTTGGGGATGCTCAGGGCCGTGGTGACGACATCGCGCAGCACCGGATCGCCCAGGATCTGGTAGACGGACGTCACTTTCGACGCCTCGGCGCGAAAGGTCAGGGCGTTCGACAGGCCGGGGGTCTTCTTGTTCAGGTCCTGGCGCCATTTCACTTCGGCATAGGCATCCGCGAGCTTGGCGATGACATCGGATTTCTGGATCACGGCCAGGCCCTGCTGGGAAAAATCGTAAGTCTTCGCGACGTTCTTCCACCGCGTGTCGGTCAGGGTGTTGGCCAGGGACTTGGGGTCCGACAGGTCGGAGGTCAGCGCCTTGCGAGCCAGTGCCGTGGCGGAAATCCGATCGCCCAGACCGTTGGCGGTGAGCAGCACTTCCATCACAGCCGGGCTTTTCAGCAATTGGGTGACACTGGTCGCGCTGCTGACCGCCGCCGAGAACCGGTCGATGGCGCGCTTGATATCCGGCTGCGCGGCCGTCACCTTGACGTCCCGCGTCTGGTTGAGTTCAGCCGATCGCAACGCCTGTGATACCGACAGGCTCGATTTCGTGCTGCCCTGTCCGTACAGCGTTTGTGTCAGGGTCTGCCCGGTTCCGGACACGAAGCTGAACAAGTCGGGCAGGTAGCTGGCCAGGATGCTCACGGGGATGTTCTTTCCGGCCGTCAGGGTTGGCCTGACAGCCCCGCGGCGATATTCTCATTGATTTCTATCAAGAAATCGAAATCCGGGCACTCGCTATCCATGTCGCGCTGGACCGACAGGCCAACGGACAGGATCGACGCGCGCAGCGTAACCGGCAGCGTGTTGTCCGGATCCCGCATCAGATCCGTGACCGCCATCCACAGCCGGCGATTGTCCGCCAAGGCTCGGACGCGCTGCACCGGTCCCGCGTCACGCGCGGCTTTCAAGGCCCCGATCGCTCGCCGGAAGACGTCAGCTTCCTGCTCGCGTTGGGAACGTCGCTCGGATGAGGCCTGGTACGCCCTAGCGGCCTGGGTTATGCTCTGCATGGTTGTGGTTGGCCCCTGTTTGGTGTGGATGGTCCCCGGATTTTGGGGGGACTTGCGAAGCGTCATGCACACGGCCGAGCACAGCGTCTTCATGGAGCATGATTCGACGCGTGAGCTTCAGCGCCTGGTAACAATCGTCGGCTTCCGCCGCTGCCAGCGCGCGATCCAGGATTTCGCGCGCCAGGTCTGAGGTTGTTGCATTCTTGAAGGCCAGGATCAGTTCGCGCGCCGAGGTCATGCCACCCGCGCGTTCGTCTTCATTGCCGATATACGCCGACTGCAGCGCGAAGTAGATCCGTCGAGCCGGGCTGTCGGCCTGGTCGGGTGGCATGATCTGCTTGCCGAACAGGAAACGTGCCTTCGCGGTCAGCTCGATCCGGGATTTCGTGCGAAAGCGGATCGGCGCACCGTTGACGATCATGACTTCTCCCTGGCGCAGTTCCAAGACCAGATTTGACATGCGCCTGTTCCTGTTCACCAACGGTGACCGGCATGCCGCCGGTTCGACCTTGTCCGGGAAAGCACCCGGGGAAAGCGATCGGCTCGCGACCGACCACCTGGAGGAGGTCACGCTTGATTAGCCTTTTGGCTACCCAGCGCGATCTGGATCTGATCATCCGCTCTACCCCAGACCCGCGCCGCGGGTGCTGGGGGCGGGCGGATGGCCAGATTACTTGAACAGGCTCAGCAACGTCTGCGGTGCCTGGTTCGCCAGCGACAGGGCCTGGGTGCCAAGCTGCTGACGGATCTGCAACGCCTGTAGCTGCGCTGACTCCTTCGCCAGATCGGCATCCACCAGAGACCCAAGGCCGCTTTGCAAGGCGTCGACCTTGTCGCTGTTGAAGCTGATCTGGTTCGCCACATAGTTGATGGACGAACCGAGAGTGTTCAGCGCCTGTCCGACGGAGTTCATCTGATTGATGAACGTGCCGCTTGCGGTAATCAGCGCGGCGATTGTTTCCGCCGAGTCCATCTGCGTCGTGGTGAAAGCGATCGACCCATACATCGCCGAACCACCGAACGTGGCGATGCCGTAGCTGGAACCGGACTCGTTGCGTGCCACCGCAACCCGCCCGAATGAACCGTTGCTGCCGGACAGGTCGCCAATCAGTGTCTTGCCGTTGTAGCTCGAGTCCTGGATGAACGTCTGCACGTTGGCGAGCAGGGACGTGAACTGCGCCTGATAGTTCGCGCGGTCGTTTCCCTGCACGTTCGCATCGGACAGCTTGACCAGAACGTCGCGCATGCTCGACATGGAGTTGGAGATGTTGTTCAGACCCGATTGGGTGGTGGACAAGAGCCCCTGCACGTTACCCAACTGCTGGTTGGCGCTGGTGAGCGCGCCGACAGTGGACCTGACTGACTGTGCGACAGCGTAGGCTGCGCCGTCATCGGTCGAGTCCGCAACGCGGAACCCGGTCGAGATCTTCTTCTGCGCGACCGATAGATCCTTATTGGTGTGGTTCAACGACTGAAGCGCAATCATCGCTCCCGTGTTGGTGTTCACTGAATTCAGAGGCATGGTATCTTACCCTTGCTGCCCATGGTTGCTCATGCCCCCGCTTTTTTGCGGGCTCGACGATCACCCTGAACCAACAGGGTTAACGCGAGATTAAATGCGGCCAACTTATTCATCCCGAACCCAAATATTTTGTGAGCGTCAGAGAGTTCACACCGACGATCAATTGGTAGGATGCCTGCAACTGTGTTCTGACCAGTGACAGGTTCGACAAGGTGGCCGCCATATCGACATTCTCCGCCGTATCAAGCTGGGTGGAGAGCGCGATCTCGGTCTGTCCGAGTTGGGTTTGGGTGTCTTGCAGGGCGGCCAAACGGTCGCCCATGACACCCGTATCGTTTGCCATCGCGTTGATGGCTCCGGTCACGCTGGTGCGTGTGTCCTGCACCAATGCGGTGAATTCCGGATCGTTCATTTGCGAACTGCTGAGCGAGCCTATCGTCGCCAGGGCCCGCATCAGGTCGCGCATATAGGAGCCTGTCGTGGATGTCCCGAACGACGGGACGGCGACATTGGCGCTGGCCAGCATGCCCACCGAGACGGTCTGGTTCGGTCCGGTCTGAACGACAGGCGTCGCGATGTCCGATGCGTCCTGCGACAGATAGGCGGAGAACGGGGATACCCCGCCCGCGTTCGAGCTGGCGATGGTCAGCGTCGTGGCGGCGGTGGCGGTGGCGCCGTTCGTGGCCAGATCGGCGACGGCCGTCGCAATAGAGGTGAAAAAGCCCGACGTGGTGATGTTGTCGGCATCCGGCACCGGCGGATTGGCGGTGTCCTGGCCCGCGAACACATAATTGCCGGCGGCCTGGGTATTCAGCAGGTTTGCGACATCGGCCAGAGCCGAACGGGCATTGGCGGCAACGGCGTCGACCGATATGGCGCTCAGCCCATTCAGGTTGTTCAGGTTCGCAAGCAGCGTCTTGGCGATGTCCTGGATCGCGCCCATCGCGGAATCCGCGACGTTCATGCGTGTGGCCGTGGCGTCGATGTTGGCCTGCCAGGCATGCAGCGCATTGATCTGGGGGCGCAGATCCAACGACGATCCGGCCCCGGAACCCAACCCCGCATAGGTGTCGGCGATCCGGCCGGTGCTGGCCTGATTGGTCAGCTTGTCCACCTGACGCTGTGCCGTGGCGCTGTCGGTGACCAGTCGTCCCAAAGCGCCGAAACTGGAGGAGGCACGGCTGCCATCGATCATGCTCATGTGGCGTGCCTCACCGGACCGAATTCATCATTTCGCTGAACAGTGCCTGGATCACCGTCAGGACCCTGGCATTGGCGCTGTAGGCGGTCTGCAGGGAGAGCATCAACGCCATCTCGGTATCCAGATCGACGCCGCTGCCGGCGGTGAGGCGTTTGGCCAGGCTGTCATGCAGGGCCTGCTGGGTTTCCAGGCTGTTGGTCGTCGCGGCACTTTCCTGTGCCTGCGCCGCAACCAGGGCGGTGGCCAGGCCGGCCAGGGTCGCCGGGGGCGCATAAGGCGCCGAGAGATTGCCCGCCGGACCCAGGTCGCTGGTCGCCGGATCAGGCTGACCGACCCCGGTGCGGGACTCGGCGCCAAACGCGAAATTGAGCACCCGGCTGATCAGCGTGGTGAACCCGCTTGGACCGCCCGATGGGTTCGGCGTGAAGGCGCTCGCCGCCGCGGGGTCGTCGGCCACGATGTCCGTGCCGTCGCGGATCAGCGACGGGGTGGCTGCCACCGTGGGATTCACCTGGATGGTGGTGGCGAAACCCACATAGCCGACCTGTGCCGTGGGACCCGTACTGGCCGGGATGTCCCCGTTCGGGTCGGTGAACAGAGTCAGGCCCTGCGCGGCGAACCGGCTCGCCAGCGTGTGAGCGAACTCGTCCAGCTCGGCCTGGAACAACGGCAAGGTCCGGTCGCGCAGGGCAATGTCCGCACCGATCCGTCCGCCACCCATCTGCCGGGTCACATCCTGACCGCCGATCAGGATCGCTGGCACGCCGCCGCCCGGATAATAGGACGCGGCCTGAAGGTTGGCGCCGTCCAGGCTGATGCCATTCGCCTCGCGGCGGGTTGGCAAGGCGAGGCCAGCGGACGTCACCACCAGCATGTCGCCATTGGCCTGCACCAGCGCCTTGACGTCGACCAGATCGGTAACCCGGTGCAGGGCGGCGTCGCGCTGGTTCTCCAGGTCCGCCGTGCTGCGGCCGCCCGCTTTCAGGGCGACGATCTGGATGCTGAGTTCCCCGATCGAGTCCAGATCCTGGTTCAGCCGGTCAACCGCGGCAATGATGTCGTCATGCGCGCTCTGGCGCTGGCTGGCATAGGTCTGGCTTAGCGTGTTGATGCCTTGGGCCAGTTTTCCCGCCGTCGCGACCACCCTGGTCTGCTGGGTCTGGTTCTCCGGGCCGGTCAGCAGCGCCGAAAATTGGTCTCGCAGATCGCCCAGCAGGCTAGGCAGGTCGTCGCCCAGTCCAGGGGTGCCGAGGGCCGCATCGATCGCGGACAATGCGCTCTCGGTGGTGGTCAGGCCGGATACGGTCGCGCCGAGACGGAAGACTTCGGCCTGCAAGGCGGTGTCGACGGCGCGTCGGGTGGTGCCGGTGACAACGCCCAGACCCATGGCCCCGGCGGCCAGGCTGTGCTGCGTGCCGATTTCCGCCGCATAGTCCGGTGTGCTGGCATTGGCGACGTTCTGCGACACCAGGGCCATCTGGCGGTTGATGTTCGCCAGGCCGCCGGTCGAGACCCGCAATGCGGTGTCAAGGCTCATGGCTCAGCGTCCACCTGCCCATTCCACCTAGCGCTTCATGTCGATGGTCTGCTGGAGCAGGTCATCGGCGGTGGTCACGACCTTGGTGTTGGCCGAGTAGGCGCGCTGGGCGACGATCAGTTTCGAGAACTCCGCTGCGATATCGACGTTGGACCCCTCCACCGCGCTGGTGACCAGGCCGCCAGCCCCATTGGTGCCGGCCGGGTTGGCCAGCGGTGTCCCGGACTCGAGCGTCGCCGTGAAGGCCTGGCCGTTCTGGCGCTGCAAAGCATCGGCGTTGTTGAAGGTCACCAGCGGGACCTGCGCGATGACGCGGGTTTGGCCGTTGTCGTAGTTCACCACGATACTGCCGTTGGCCTGGGTGGTGACGCCCGAGAAACTGCCCGGGGGCACGCCGTTCTGGGTCAGGCCACGCAGATTATACGCAGTCCCGGCATATTGGGTCACACCGCCGGTCTGCCCATAGAGGCCAACGTTCAGCGAGATCGTCTGCGTCTCGGAGCCGAACTGGGCGTCAAAGGTAATCATGGCGGCTTCATCGGCCACATAGCCGCCGGTGGTGACGGTTCCGGTGGCGCCGGTGATATCGCCGATGGTCCCCTCGGGCACGGCGTTGCCGCTCAGCGATCCGAAGGTGACCGTCGCGGTGCCGAGGTCGGTCGTGACGGCATCCGCCGCGCTGACCGAGACGGTCCAGGTGCTGTCGGCGTCCTTGACCCAAGCCAGGGAGATTGAATGAACCGTGCCAAGCGAGTCATACACGTCGATGTTCGAGGTGATGGGGAAAAGCGCCGTCGCGGTGTCGGTCGCCGGGGTCGCCGGCAGGTTCGCCGACAGGATGACCTCGCTGGTCGGGACCGGATTGAACACGGTGTCCGCCACCTGGATCGGCTCCAGGGTGTTCTGGTTGGCTTCGTTGGTCGAGGCATCGACCGCCCAGCCATTCAGATAGAGACCGGCGCTGTTCACCAGATAGCCGGTCTTGTTGAGCTGGAAGTCACCCGCGCGCGTATAGAACTGCTGCGGGTTGAAGGTCGGGATGTTGTTGATCTGCCCGGTCTGCTGCGACACCGCGAAGAACCCCTGCCCGGCGACCGCAAGCCCGAGCGGATTGTCGGACTGGGTGATCGTCCCCTGCACGCTGTTGACGTAATCGGGCCGCGCGACGACGGCGCCCGGCTCATTCGCGCGGAGCGAGCTGGTGGTCAGCAGCGACATAAAGGTCGTATCCACGCGCTTGAATCCGGCGGTCTGGCTGTTGGCCACGTTGTCGCTGATATTGCCGAAAGCCTGCGACTGGGCCCCGAGGCCGCTAATCGCGCTGTTCATGGCTCCAAACAATGACATGGTCGGTAATCCCCTTCGGCGGCCCGGCGGGCTGTCCGCCGTCTCGGTCATGTGCCCGTGAATGGGATCGCAGGAAGCGTGCCAGAGGCGAGGGAGCGGATTTCGGCGCGTTTTGGGGGGACTTGGGCAGCCACGGGCAGGCCGAGCGGCAGAATGGGACCGGCAGGAATTGCCGGGTGGGAGCGTACGGGGTGGCATTCGGAGCTTGTTCCCAAGGAACACCTTGCCTGCCCCCATTGCCTGATCCATGGACGTGGGTCCGCCGGCCAGATCAGTTTCCGAAAGCACCACGCAGGGCAATCGGGCAGGCCGAACCCGATCGGTGCGCGGTCTATCTCGGTTCGAGTCCGGCAAAATGCGGCCATCCCTGACCGATCGGCGCGCGTTTGGCACCGCCGACGACACCCGCTCTGGCTTGGCCCGTGACTTGCAATGCCCCTCCGCCAGGAGATCGCAGATGCAAAACCTTCCCCCTGCCACCCAGAGCCAAGGCTACGCGACCGCACCGCCTTTTGCGCCGTCGCAGCCCTCCCAGGCCCTGGCTGCGACGAATTTCGCGGGGCAGCTCGCGCTGGTGCAGCGCGAGGCCGTCCCATCGGTGGTGACAGAGCCGTGCTCGCTGTCCGATGAACTCTCCTCTTCGGGGGCATTTCCATCTCAGTCGATTTTGGTTTCCCCGCCTTGGGGGACGTCCGGGACAGACGCGTGGTTTGGCCAGGGAGCCGTGTCGGAGCAGTTCGCCGCGGCCGAGGCTTCGCCGCTCGCGATGATGATTGCCGCTCCTGGGGTGCCTGGGCTCTCCGAGGGGGAGGCCGCAGAGGACAGCACGACGACCGCGAGGCTCCTGCCGCCACAGGTTCCGGGCGCCGTGACGCCGGATTCAAACTCCGCGCCGATTGCCCCGACGACGTCCTCAACCAGTCCAGTGCCGTCTCAATCCCCCGCACGGGCGTCGCCGAGAATGCCGTCCGCGGTGGAACGGGCCGCTGTTCCGGACGGCGCGCCCCAACCGTCAGTCGGCCCATTGGCGGGTGTGTCGACGACTCCCATGGCCCAGATCGGCGGGTGGGGCGACGCCGAGGAGCGCATTCCGGATGGCCAACGTGACCCGGACAATCCGTCGCCGAACGCGCTGCTCCAAGGCATAAGAACCGCCCCCGAAGGCGCGGGTCAGGCCGTCGCTCTTGCGGTTAGTCCGGAGATGGCCGCGTCGTCACCCGATGTCTCGGTCGCGTCAGGATCCACCGCACGGCGGCATTCTGCTGGGCGTCCCGATGCGGTCGAGGCAGAACGGGAGGATTCATCACCGGTTGCGGTGGTCCCCATGGTCGCCCCGCAACCCCAGCCCGTCCTTCCATTTGTGTCGGAGCAAGGGGAAGGGGATCTGCAACCGGAGCACCCGCTTGCCAAAGCCCCTGCCTCCGACGCGAGCCTGCCTGGCCTGGACTCAGGCGGCGTGTCGCCGGGACCCGGCGGCGGAATGTTGCCCGAACCGTCCGTCGCGCGGTCGGACGCGCGGGGCGACACGATCGAGCGCGGGAACATCGAGCCGGCATTGCACCCGGATCAGCCAGGTGCGTCCGCCGATCCGATCGCTCCGTCTCAATCACCGCCGCCACCGCTGGAGGGACCGTCGCTCCGACCGGAGGCTCCGGCCGCGGTGGCGAAGGATGCGCGTGGGCGGATTTCCGTCACCGAACAGATTGCCCCGGCGATGGTTGTCATGGGGCAGGCCCATGATGGCGCGCACCGGATGACGCTGCGATTGAACCCGATTGAGCTCGGGCTCGTCGAAATTCGCATCGACCGACCGGCGGACGCGCCGGCAAGGGTCCAGATTCTGGTCGAGCGGCCGGAAACACTGACCCTGCTGTTGCGGGATCAGACACAGTTGGAGCGCGCGCTGGACCAGGCTGGCCTGCCACCGGATGGACGCAGCCTGTCGATCCAAGTGGGGCCGGTCGCGCCCCCGGCGCCATCCGGCGATCCTCCGGATCTGGCGGGTCATGCCGGAGCCGGGGCAACCCTCGCCGACGGGTCCGCTGGATCGCAAGACGGCACGCGACGGCAGGATCGGCCGTCGTTTGGATCGCATGGGCCGGATGGTGCCCAGGGCGAGCCTGGCACAATCCCGATGAGGCCCCGTTGGCTGCGTGCCGGTCTCGACATCACGGCCTGAGAAAGACAACACCATGAGCATCGCTTCCGTATCGGCGCAGCAGACCAGCGCGGCCGTTTCCCAGACAGCCGCGGATGGTAAGACAGCGCTTGGTTCGCTGTCGGGCAATTTCAACAACTTCCTGAAAATGCTGATGACCCAGTTGCAGAACCAGGACCCGACCAGTCCGATGGACACCAATCAGTTCACCCAGGAACTGGTGCAGTTTTCCAGCGTGGAGCAACAGATCACCACCAATACCAGCCTGACCAAGCTGATCGAGCTGACCCAGGCCGGCGAGGTGATGCAAGCCTCGTCGATGATTGGCAAGCAGGTCACGGTGGCCGCGGACCATGTGCCGCTGCAAGGGGGGCGTGGCATGGTTCAGCTCACCGCGCCGGCCGCCGGACCGGTTCAGATCGCGGTCTTTGCCGAGTCCGGTCGGAAGCTGGCGGATGTCTCTGTGTCCGCGCAGAAAGGCGTGAACAACTGGGTCTGGGATGGCAAGGATTCCACCGGCCGGCAATTGCCCGACGGAGCCTACAAACTCGCGGTGACCGGCAGCGACACGGCCGGAAAGACGACGGCGGTACCATTCAACGTGGTCGGCACCGCGACCGGCGTCGAAAGCGAGAACAATGCGGTGCGTTTGAAGCTGGGCGGATTGTCGACGAACTTCAACACGGTCCGCTCGGTCGGGGGCTGATGGCGGCTGGTGGGAACCCGGGGACATGATCCCGAGGGGAATAATCCCCAGGGCATGACGGTTGGGTGATGACGCCCCGCGCATGACGCCCTGCGCATGACGCCTCGGGGACGCCCCTGCCGCACGCCCCCCGGGGATCGAGTCCAAGGGACATGTTCCCGGGGACAGAGTCCATGGGCCCGGTGGATTTCAACCGGCGGCCATGCGAAATTGTCCGCCATGGTGAACCATCGGATGATACGGCCCAATCGACGCACTTTGTTGCGGCTGGGCGTGGGGGGGCTGGCGGCGCCGCTCGTGGCGCGCTTCGCTCAGGCGGCTGAGATCAATTGGCGGATCGGGCACACCGCCCCCGTTAGCTTCCCGCTCCATATTCGTCTGGTGGAAGCCGCCGAGGCGATCGGCCGCCAGACCGACGGCCGCATCGAAATCCGGGTCTATCCCGACAGTGAGCTCGGCAGTCAGGTCGGCCTGTTGGCCCAGGTGCGTGCCGGCACATTGGATGCGAGCCCCATCACCGGCCAAGCCCTCGCCGCGGCGCAGGCAACCGCTGCCCTGCCAATGGCCGGGTTTGCCTGGAAGGACTACGACACGCTCTGGCGTGCCATGGATGGGGATCTCGGCAAACTGATCCGCGATCAGTTGACGCAATCCACCCGGATGGTCGCGATGGAGCGGGTCTGGGATTTTGGCTTCCGGGTCATGACCACCGCGACTGTGCCAATCAGGACAGCGCAGGATTTGGTGGGTCTCTCCGTGCGTACCCCCGTGGAGGCTGACCTGGTGGGCCTGTTCCAGGCCCTGAAGGCACGGCCGATGGCGATGACGCTCGCCGATCTGCTGCCGGCCTTGCAGCGTAAACAGGTGGATGCACAGGAAAGCATCCTGCCGCTCGTCCTGGCGGCGCGGCTATATGACCTGCAGACCTATGGCTCGTTGACCAACCATGTCTGGGATGGTCATTGGATCTGCTGCGCCGCCGCCCCATGGAACAAGCTGCCTGATAAACTGAAGGAGGTTGTCGCCAAGGAACTGGACGCCGCCGCCCTGACTCAGCGGGCGGACACGGTCCGGAATGTGGAGGAGACGCGTGAAGTGCTCACAAAAAATGGCATGGTGTTCAACACGATCGAAGACAAGACGTTCCGCGAGGCGTTGCGCCAAGCCGGCTATTACAAGGATTGGCGCACGCGGTTCGGTGATCGGGCCTGGGACATGCTGGAACGTCACACCGGGCGACTGATCTGAGTGTCCGTATGCGTCGGACCACGCGGATGAAGCGCCATGCCCCGTGATTGCCACCTTGCAGCATGACCCTGCGTTGCCGTCCAGTGTCCGCGAGACGCTCGTTCAGCCCAGGCAACAGGGACGGCTCGTGTTCCGCCCCCGATCGCTTCTGTCGTCGGGTCGAAATTGACTCTTTGATTGGGTTGTCTGTTTCACGCGATGGAGCGGACGCGTGTGTCGCGATCGGAACGCCGATTGGAACACTGGCACGTGGTTGTGTCGCTCGGTTCGTACGCGGCGACGTCGTACTAACCGTAACCAACCTAGCGCCGCCCGAACAGTTTCTCGATTTCCAACTTTGATAATTTCAGGAAGGTTGGGCGTCCGTGACTACAGGTTGCGGCACGGGGGGTCGCCTCCATCTGGCGCAGCAATGCATCCATCTCGGCCTGCGCCAGGCGCCGCCCCGCGCGGATGCTGCCATGGCAGGCCAGTCGCGCGATCACCGCGTCCAACCGCGATTCCAGGGACATGGTTTCTTCGAGTTCGGCCAACTCATCCGCAAGATCGCGCAACAGAGGACCTGGTTCCGGCGTGCCGAGCGCGGCGGGTAGGGCACGGACCAGGATAGCCCCGGATCCAAATGCTTCGATTTCCAGGCCAAGCTGTTGCAGGTCGGTGGCGCGGGCGAGCAGACGGTCGGCGTCACCGGGCGGCAGGTCGACGACCGCGGGCAGGAGAAGTGGCTGGCTGCGGGCGCCACCCTCCAACATCTGGGCGCGAATGGCCTCATGGGTCAGGCGCTCATGCGCGGCATGCTGGTCCACCAGCACCAGGGCGCCGTCGGAGGCGACCGCCAGTATATAGGTATCCAGCACTTGAGCGACGGCGGCTCCCAAAGGGTACTGCGCCTGCGGTGCGGGCGTCGGCAGGACGCGGGCCGCCGGTCCAGAGTCGAATTGCAGGCGGGCCTCGGCGAATCCAGGGCCGCCGCCACCGGATGGCATGCCGGGCAAAGGCAAGGAGCGGATCCCGCCGCTGGACGGCCGAGAATAAGCCAGCCGCAGGGAGGGTCGATAGCTGGGTGAGATTTGCGGGGCCGGCACATCGGACCCAACGCCGCCGGCCAAGGCGCGGGTCAGGCCGCCGATCACCAAGGCCCGGATGGCGTTGGTGTCGCGGAACCGCAGCTCGGTCTTGGCGGGGTGGACATTCACGTCCAGTTCTTCCGGCGGCAGGTCGATGAACAGCGCCACCACCGGGTAGCGGCCGTGTGCGATAACATCGCGATAGGCGACCCGGACGGCCGATTTCAGGACCGGGTCCGCGACAGGACGGCCGTTGACCACCAGTCCCTGGGCCGTGCTGGTGGCCCGGGATACCGCCGGGGAGCAGGCATAGCCGGTGAGGCGCATATCACCGCGGTCGTGATTGACCGGCATCATCACGGCAGCGGCTTCGGTCCCGAGCAGGGCGGCGACACGATGGGCGCGGTCCTGCATCGGCAGGTCGAACACGACGCGGCCGTCGATCTCCAGGCGGAACGCGACATGCGGGGCGGCCATGGCCAGGCGGCGGACCGCAGACTCGGCGTGATCGGCCTCCGTGCGGGCGTTCTTGAGGAATTTCCGTCTGGCCGGCGTGGCGAAAAACAGATCGCGCACCACGACCCGCGTTCCGGGTGCGCCGGCTGCAGGCGAGACGGCGCTGACGGCTCCGCCTTCGACGGTGATCGTGCTGGCGTGGTCAGTGTCGCCGCCCGACCTGGGGCGGGAGGTGATGGACAGCCGCGCGGCGGCGCCGATCGACGGCAGGGCCTCCCCGCGAAAGCCCAACGTGGCGATGCGGATCAAATTGTCGTCGGTGAGCTTGGAGGTAGCGTGGCGCAGCACACACAAGGCGAGTTCATCTTCGTTCATGCCGAAGCCGTCGTCGGTGACCTCGATGCGGTCGATGCCGCCACCGTCCAGGGCGACCGCGATGCGTGTGGCACCCGCGTCGAGGGCGTTTTCGACCAGTTCCTTCACCGCGGCGGCCGGTCGTTCGATGACTTCGCCGGCGGCAATGCGGTTGACGGTGGTTTCCGGCAGCAGGCGGATGCGACTGGACACCGGGCTCGATCCCATTGGCTCAGCCCTCGTTGCGCAGATGGCGGAAGCGGGCGATCAGGCTGGTGGTCGAGGAATCATGCGCGCTGGGCATGACGCCTGGGGTCAGTTCGGGCAGGATGCCACCGGCCAGTTGCTTGCCGAGCTCGACGCCCCATTGGTCGAAGCTGTCGATATGCCAGAGGCAGCCTTGCACCGCGACCTTGTGTTCATAGAGCGCGATCAGCCGGCCCAGGCTGAACGGGTCCAGACGGCTGAACATGATCGTGTTGGACGGGCGTTCTCCGACGGCCACGCGATGCGGGGCGATCAGGTCGATTTCGGCCTGGGGGGCGCCCTTGGCAGCCATCTCGGCACGGATTTCCGCCTCGGAGCGGCCGCGCAGCAGGGCTTCGGCCTGGGCGAAGGCGTTGGCGGCCAACGCGCGGTGGGCGTCCGGGCGGTCGTGATCGGGATTGGCGGCGAGGATGAAATCCACCGGCACCGGCCGGGTCCCCTGATGCACGAGTTGCATGTAGCTGTGCTGGGCGTTGGTGCCGGGTTCGCCGAAGACGATCGGGCAGGTGTCCCAGCCGGTGGGGGCACCGGTCAGGGTGACATGCTTGCCGTTGGATTCCATTTCCAACTGCTGGAGGAAGGCCGGGAAACGCTTCAGGCGCTCGTCATAGGCCAGCACGCAATGCGTGGCGGCACCCAAGGCATTGACGTTCCAGATCCCCGCGAGGGCGAGCAGCACTGGCAGGTTTTGCCGGAACGGGGTGTCGCGGAAATGGCAGTCCATCGCCCAGGCGCCATCGAGCAGGGCCTGGAATGCGTCCCAACCCACGGTCAGCGGGATGGTAAGGCCGATAGGCGACCACAGCGAGTAGCGCCCGCCTACCCAATCCCGGAAGCCGAACACATGGTCGTCCGGGATGCCGAAAGCGGCCACGGCTTTCAGATTGGTGGAGAGGGCCGCGAAATGGCGTGGGATCGCGGCTTCCCCGAGCGCGCCCGCAACCCAGGCCCGGGCGGCGGCGGCGTTCATCATGGTTTCCTGGGTGGTGAACGTCTTGGATGCCACCAGGATCAGGGTCCGGCCCGGGTCAAGGTCCTTGACGGTCTCCGCGAAGGCGTGGCCGTCGACATTCGATAGGAAGCGGGCGTGGAGATGCGCGGGCTTGCGTCCGAATGTCAGTGCCTGGACGGCCATCAGCGGCCCGAGATCGGAGCCGCCGATGCCGATATTGATCACCGTCGTGAAGCGCTCTTCGGTGGCGCCCAACTTGGTACCGGCATGGATCGCGGCCACGAAATCCCGCATCTTGGCGCGCTCGGCCCGGGCCAGATCCGCGGCCGCGTCATCCCCGGCCCGCAGGGAGACGCCGTCCGGGGCACGCAGCGCCATGTGCATGGCGGCACGGTCCTCGGTGATATTGACCGCGTCGCCGCCGAACAGGCGTTGGCGGAACCCGTTCAGGTCGGCGGTGTCCGCAAGGGCCAGTAGCGCATCGAGCGCCGCGTCGTCGATCGCGGTCTTGGAGAAATCCAAGGTCAGATCGTCCAGGCTCGCGCTGAAGCGGGCGGCGCGATGCGGATCGGCGGCGAATAACGGGGTGATCCGCCTGCCATCGGGTCGCGCGGCGAGCCGGGCAAGCTGGGCAAAGGCATCCTGGCGAGTCGGGGTCTGGCTCATGGGGAGAGTATAGCGCGGGTTGCGGTGGGGCTGAATATGGGGTGGGTCGATCCGGCAGCTCTCATGATGGCCCGGAGCCGTCACACCCAGGCCCATCCAACGCCGACCTGTCCGATCCGCCTCGAAAGCAGCCGCTTGCTCAATCCGCACGCAATCATGAACGAAAGGGTTAACCGCATGGAACCGGAACGATACCCCCCGAGTCCGGCATTGCTTCGTAACGAAAACCCGCCTTATCCGCGCCTGACCGGAACGGATTACCAAAAATCCACACTTAAAGTAGAATCTTAGAAGTTCCGATAGATTCCGTTATATCAGAGACTTGGAACCCAATCCGAAACTCGGATGTGAGCTTTGGTGAAAATCGCCAACAACCGGTTTCGCGTTCAATTAACCATTCGGGATTTTTGTTAACCATCGCCCAAAATCCAGGCAAAACACCACAAACCCGGGGGTTTTGACCCCAAAAACCCGCATCTTACCACCGAAATCCACTTTCAGCTTGCCACCGATACCGCGCCTGGCCTAGAACAAAAAGCAAACATTCAACCGGCTCCCTTGCCCCGGAATCCCTGCACCATCCCAATGACCCCCCGCTTCGAACATCAAAACCGCACACCGACGGTCGAAAACGGCGCGATGAAACCCGGGTCAAGGCCGCGCCTCACGAACAGAATGCCTCATTCGGCCAGCATGAGAATGGCTGGGGTCGATCGAGCGCCGTGCTGGCGAGAGCGGAGTCGCCACCGGGGCAGGTCATTGATGGGGCGTTACGCAGGCAGTCGCGCGCCCTCGCGACGGGGTGTCCGAATTTCTGTGTATGCGCCTTGGGCAGTCGTCGTTCGCCGAACATGCGCAAGGGACGCTGTGGCTGGGCTTGGCAAGTGCCGAACCCGTCCGCTATCGGTCCGGATTGACCCAGGTGTCTCCCACCCAACCCTGCGTGTCGTAATCGGCCATGCATTGCTCCACCAGGGCTTCCATCTTCGCCATGTCGCCGCCGCGCTGCGCCCCGGTCAGCGATTGCAGGCGGATATCTTCCCAGCCGCCGGCGTAGTTGCGCTCATACAACTCATGCCGCCCGCCGAATTCGGTGCCGATCGCATCCCAGAGCAGTTTCATGATCTTGATTCGCTCCTCGTAACCGATGTCGTAGGAGCCGCGCACATACTGGCGCAGATACGGCTCGATCGCGGGGTTGGCGAAGTCCTTCACCGATGACGGCAGGTAGATCAGGGCCGAGGTGACCGTGCGCTCAATGATGTCCTTGATGCGCGGATAGGCGTCGGGCGCGAAGACCCGATAGGACAGGCCGGCGTGTAGTTGCGGCAGCACCGCGTCGCCGTTCCATTTGTCGGGGTTGTGCGCCATGGCGTTGGACAGCGACCAGAACAGGTTGCGCCAGGCCACCACTTCCCCCAACAGGGTCTGGTTGCCGCGCGCATCGTCGCCACCGGTGCAGCGCAGCGCCTTGGCCAGCAAGCCGGTGATGAAATCAAGTTTTACCGCGAAGCGGGTGCAGCCCTGGAACAGGAACCCGTTGGTGAAGCCGGAACGGGGATAGAAACTCAGCACCCGGGCCGGATCGCGGTAGATGAACACGTCCTCCCAGGGGATGAACACCTTATCCAGCACGAAGATCGCGTCGTTCTCATCGAAACGCGACGACAACGGATAGTCGAACGGGGAGCCATAGCGCTCCGCCGCCCATTCATAGGAGGTGCGACAGAACAGTTTCAGGCCGGGCGTGTCGATCGGGACGATGAACATCAGCGACATGTCCAGGTCCTCGGTCGCGGTCTTCGAGCTTTGGCCCATGTAGTTGTAGTGCGTGATGGCGGCGGAGGTGGCGACGACCTTGGCGCCCGAAACGATGATGCCGCCGTCCACTTCCTTCTCGACCTTGACGAAGACGTCCTTGGACTGTTCGGCCGGCTTTTGGCGATCGACCGGCGGGTTGACGATCGCGTGGTTCATGAATGGCACGGTTTCCTGGGCCCGCTTGTACCAGGTGCGCGCATTGTCGGCGAAGGGACCGTAATACTCGGCGTTGCCGCCCAAGGTGTTGGTGTAGGCGGCCTTGTAATCCGGTGTTCGACCCATCCAGCCATAGGTCATGCGCGACCATTCCGCGATTGCACCCTGGGCGGCGATCAGATCCTGCCGCGAGCGCGGGACCCGGAAGTATTTATGCGTATAGCCGCCGGAACCGGTATCCGTCGGGCAGGTCAGCACGCCCTGCTTCGCCGGAGCATGCAGGGCATCGTAAAGACGCGCCATGGAGCGGACGGAATTGCGGAACGCCGGATGCGTCGTGACGTCGGCAACCCGTTCGCCGTCGATATAGACCTCCCGCCCATCGCGCAGGCTTTGCATGTATTCGGCGCCTGTATAGGGGCGGCGCTTGTCGGCGATATGGTCTTCCGGTCGCATGGGCGGTCTCCGGGTCTGGAGGTCTCCAAGTCTTGGGGGCGAGTCTTGGGGGCCTCCGAGTCTGGGGGTTCTCCGAGTCTGGGGGCTGATCTCGGTCCGCCGGGATCAGGTGGCGATCTGCGTCTCCGTCACCAGCCGGGCCGCCTCGGCCCCGCGGACCTTGGCGATGTCGTCCTGGTATTTCAGCAGCACGCCCAGGGTCTCATCGACGTCACCGGCGGTAAGTTCTGTCTTGTTCAGATAGGTCAGCGCCTGCGCCCAGTCGATCGTCTCGGCGACGCCGGGCAGCTTGAACAGCTCCTCCCCGCGCAGGCGCTGGACGAAGCCCACGACCTGGGCAGCGAGATGGTCCGGTACGTCCGGTGCCTTGGCCGCCAGGATCGCCCGTTCCCGCGCCGCATCGGGATAATCGACCCAATGATAAAGACAGCGCCGGCGGATCGCGTCATGCACTTCGCGCGTCCGGTTGGAGGTCAGCACCACGACCGGCTGCGTCTTCGCGCGAACCGTGCCGAGTTCCGGGACCGTGATCTGGAAATCGGCCAGCAGTTCCAGCAGGAATGCCTCGAACGGCTCGTCGGCGCGGTCGAGTTCGTCGATCAGCAGCACGGCCGGTGGCAGGTCGGGATCGATGGCCGACAGCAGGGGGCGGGCCTGGAGGAACGGACGCGTGTAGATGTCGCTGGACAATTCGCCTCGGTCGGTGTGGCCGGCGGCCTCGGCCAGACGGATCGCCATCAACTGGCGAGCATGGTCCCATTCATAGGCCGCGGCGGACAGGTCCATGCCGTCATAGCATTGCAGCCGGACCAGGCGGCGGTTCAGCCCGGCGGCAAGGACCTTGGCGATCTCTGTCTTGCCGGTGCCGGGTTCGCCTTCCAGGAACAACGGGCGGTGCATCACGAGCGACAGATGCACGGTGGTCGCCAACTCTCGGTCGGCAATATAGCCTTGGTCGGCCAGCAGGCGGGCGGTGTCGGAGACGGTCTTGGGGAGCGGGGTCACTAGAACATGCTTCCCAAGGCAGCCAGCATCATCAGAGCGAATACCCCGCCTCCCAGCCAGAAGGCCAGCGGCAGACCGAACGGCTCACGCGGGATCAGCGCCCAGACGCTGATCGCCGAGGGTGGCCTGTCGGCGGGGGGCGCGTGGTGCACAGGCGGCGGCGGCGCCGCGATAACGGCCTCGACCGGCGGTGGGGCGAGTTCCTGAACCTGTTTGGAGAACCGGTCGAAGAAGGCGTCGGCCATCTGCTTGGCGGTGGCATCGATCAGGCGCGCGCCCAACTGGGCGATCTTGCCGCCGACCTGGGCATTGACCGTGTAGGACAGCAGGGTGCCGGCGCCGTCATCGGTCAATGAGACCTTGGCGCCGCCCTTGGCGAAACCGGCGACCCCGCCCTGGCCCTCGCCGCCGATCGTGTAGCTGTTGGGTGGATCGATATCCGACAATTGCACATTGCCGGTGAACCGGGCGGAGATGGGGCCCAGCTTGATGGCGGCGGTGGCTTTCATCTGGGTGTCGGAAAGTTTTTCGAGGGTCTCGCAGCCTGGGATGCTGGCTTTCAGCACCGCGGGGTCGTTCAACGCGTCCCAAACGATCTGGCGCGGCGCCGGGATGCGCCGCTCACCCGTCATGTCCATATGCTGCCTGCCCCTGTTGCGCGCGGGCGGACGTTACCGGCCGGGTCGGGGTGGCGCAACCGCTGGGTCGGGGCCGGATGCCTCGATCAGCATGCGATCGCGTCCACGTGCCCCGCCGCGGCATAAGGAACCAGCTCTCCATCCCGGGTTATGATCGTATAGCCGAAGGCGCGACCGGTCGCGGCGATGATCCGATCGGCCGGGTCCTTGGGCGCCTCGCCCGGCAGCAAGCTCGATGCAATCAGCACATTGGGTGACATCGCGGCCAAGCGGACGCCGGGCAGGGACAGCAAGGTATCGAACCATACGTCGGGCGGTCGGTTGAGACGCATCCGCCCCTTGCGGATCAAGGTCACAAGCTCCCACGCCGTGATGGGTGAGACGTATACCCCGGCATGGGCTCGCTGAGCCGAGCGGATCGCATCGAGGCTGGATGGGGACATCGGCGCCTGGTCCATGAGCCAGATCGCCGCGCAGGTATCCAGCAACACGGGACGCGACATCAGGGGCCCTCTCGGTGAGAAAGCCTCCATATGCTCGGCCATTGGTTGAAGAACCGCTAAAGTTCGGCGTCCCAGACCTCGCCGGTGCCATGGGTCAGGTCGGTGCCTGGAGTCAGGGTGACACTGCCGCGCATGGCGCCCCACAGATCCGGTGGATCGTCGCTGATGGGCACAATGGCCGCGATCGGACGATTGCGCTTCAGCAGCACGACTGGGCCAGTCTTGCCCTGGGCGACGTCGTCGATCACCGCGAGGCAGCGGCTTTTGAATTCTGTCACGGCGATGGTGGATTGATCCTGTTCGGCCAGCATGGCTCACCTCCTGGAATGGACCATAACATATGGTCCACTTGGATGGAAGCCTGTTCGATTGTAGCTGCATCGGCTATCCCGATGGCAAAAGGAGCCCGCGCCATGACCTATCTCGTCGCCGATGATCTGCCATCCGCCCCGGCCGGGGAGCGCTTCCGTGCCTTGTTGGCAAGGCCGGGCATCCTGCAAATGCCGGGCGCGCATAATGGGCAAGCCGGGTTGCAGGCCAAGGCGGCCGGGTTCGATGCGCTGTACCTGTCCGGAGCGGCCATGACCGCATCCATGGGCATTCCCGATGTGGGAATGATCACCGTGGACGAGGTCTGCTTCTTCATCCGCCAGATCGCCCGCGCCACCGCCCTGCCTTTGCTGGCCGACGGCGACACCGGCTACGGCGAAGCACTGAACGTCATGCATATGGTCCGCAGCTTCGAGGACGCCGGTGCGGCCGCCGTACATATCGAGGACCAGTTGCTGCCGAAGAAATGCGGCCACCTCAATGACAAGAAACTCGCCGATCCGCATGACATGGCCGCCAAGATCGCGGCCGCCCGCAAGGCCCGCCGGCATCTCTACATCGTCGCCCGCACCGACGCCGCGGCCAGCGAGGGCATCGACGGCTCGGTCGGACGGGCCAAACTGTTCCTGGACGCGGGTGCCGACGCAATCTTCCCCGAGGCGCTGACCAATGCCGAGATGTTCAAGGAGGTCGCCCGCCGCCTGCCCGGGGTGCCACTACTGGCCAACATGACCGAATTCGGCCGCACGCCGTTCTTCACTGCCAATGAGTTCGAGGCGATGGGCTACAAAATGGTGATCTGGCCGGTCAGCAGCCTGCGCATCGCCAACAAGGCGCAGGCTGAATTGTATGCCGCGATCAAGCGCGACGGCGGCACACAGAACATGGTGGACCGGATGCAAACCCGGGCCGAACTCTATGCGACGATCGGCTACCATGATTATGAGGCGCTGGATCAGTCCATCGTAACCACGGTTATTCCACAGGCGATGCCGCAACCCGGCTGAAATCCGCCATGTGCCGTTCACAAGCCGGTCGATCTGCCCTACGAACTGGCGCCGAACTGCAATACGGGGAATGTCCAGATGGCCGCGCTTGACCGGTGCTACAACGTATTCGACTTACGAGAGGCCGCCAAACGCCGCCTGCCACGCGGTGTGTTCGAGTTCGTCGACCGCTCGACCGAGGACGAGGTCGCGCTCCGCAACAACCGCGCCGGGTTCGAAAAAATCAAGCTGCGGCATCGGTCCCTGGTCGATGTCTCCGGCCGCTCGACCAAGACGACCCTGTTTGGCAAGGAAATCGCCCTGCCGATGGCGATCGCGCCGACGGGTGCCGCGGGGCTGTGCTGGCACGAGGGAGAACTCGAACTCGCCAAGGCGGCGGCGAAGATGAAAATCCCGTTCACCCTGGCGACCGGCGCCATGACCTCGATGGAGAAAATCGCCAAGGAGGCGAATTTCCGGCTGTGGTTCCAGCTTTATGTCTGGAAGCAGCGCGAACTGTCCTATCAGTTGATCGAGCGGGCCAAGAACAACGGGTTCGAGGCGTTGATCGTGACCACCGACACGATCGTGCCGCCGAACCGCGAATACAACGCGAAGAACGGCTTCCTGCTGCCATTCCATCCGACCTGGCGCTTCACCTGGGACATCATGAAGCATCCGGCCTGGTTCTCCTCGGTGCTGCTGAAATATTTCACCACCATCGGCATGCCGCGGAATGAGAACTACCCGGAGCCGTATCGCCGCCCGATCGGCAATGATGCCCACACGCGCGAAGTGATGCGCCAGGACAGCCTGAACTGGGACGATATCGCTATTTTCCGCGACAAGTGGCCGGGCATCCTGATGCTGAAGGGCATCAACCGGGTCGATGACGCGATGAAGGCGGTCAGCTACGGCGTCGATGGCTTGGTGGTGTCGAACCACGGCGGGCGCAACATGGACAGCGCCGCGGCCACTATCGACATGCTGCCCGAAATCGCGGAAGCGGTCGGTGACAAGGCCACCGTCATCCTCGACTCCGGAGTCCGTCGCGGCTCCGACATCGTCAAAGCCCTCGCGCTCGGCGCCAAATGCGTGCTCACCGGACGGGCGACCTTGTACGGGACCGCGGTTGGTGGGGAAGACGGCGCGTCGAAAGCCGTGGGGTTCATCCAGACCGAGATGGACAAAACCATGGCCTATACCGGCTGCAACGGCGTCGATGAGATCTCGACCGACATCTTCTTCGGCGATCGCGAACGCAACCGGATGACAGCGGGGTAGGGCCGCCATCATCCGGCTATAATAGCCCCTGGGCCTTGAAGCTGACCCAGCGGTCGCCGCCGATCACGACGTGGTCGAACAGCTTGATGCCCAGGGCCTCGGCGGCCCGCCTGACCTCCAGGGTCATCCCGACATCTTCACGGGAAGGCGTCGGGTCGCCGCTGGGGTGATTGTGCACCAGGATAAAAGCGGTCGCATGCAGTTCCAGGGCGCGTTTTACCACCTGACGCGGATAGACCGGCGCTTGGTTTATCGTGCCGTGGCCCAGGACCTCATCCGCGATAAGCCGGTTGCGTGCGTCCAGGAACAGGACGCGCACCTGTTCGACGACCTCATGGGCGAGTGCCGCGGTGAGATAGCCGATCAGGAGATCCCAGTTCGAGAAAACTGGCTTTTCCTTGACCGACGCTCGGATCAGTCGGAGCGATGCGGCCTGCACGACCTTGACCGCCGCGGCGCCGGCCTCTCCAAGGCCGTCGATATGCAACAGGTCGGACGGCGGTGCCGCGATCACGTTCGAGAATGTGCCGAACCGTGCCAGCAGGGCGCGCGCAATCGGCTTCGTGTCCCGCCTCGGCAGGGCCAGGAACAGGATCATTTCCAGCATCTCGTGGTCTGCCAGAGAGTCTGGCCCCGCGGTCAGCAGGCGGTCGCGCATGCGGGAACGGTGACCCTCGGCGCCATGCACGGCGGGCTTGGGTGAAAGCAAAGAGCCGGCCGGCGCGACCATCAGGTCCAGCAATGGCAACGCCTCGGCAACGCCTTGCGCTTTCAGACCGGTTGGATTGCGATCGCGGGCCATTCCCTGCCGCCGAACCATGGAACGGGGGCAACCTAGGGCAGTTTCCTTTCCGATCGGCTAACGGCGAGCGGTGGAATGTGTTTGGACGGGTGCGGCGGGAGAGGACGACCCAGCGCGGAGGGCTATCCGATGGGTGGTTTGTCCATGCCGGCGGGGGACAGCGTGAAGATTTCGCAGCCACCTTCGGTAACGCCGATCATATGCTCGAACTGAGCCGACAGGCTGCGGTCGCGAGTGACGGCGGTCCACCCATCGTCCAGCACCTTCACCTCCGGCCGGCCGGCATTCACCATGGGTTCAATGGTGAAGAACATACCAGGGCGCAGAACAGGGCCTTCGCCGGGTCGCCCGAAATGCAGCACGTTGGGTGGCTCGTGAAAGCGCCGGCCGATGCCGTGACCGCAGAAATCCCGAACGACGCTGAAGCGGTGGCCTTCCACGAAGGTCTGGATCGCGTGGCCAACATCACCCAGGGTCGCGCCGGGGCGCACCTTCTCGATGCCGCGCATCAGCGACTCGTAGGTGACGTCGATCAGGTTTCGCGCGCGGGTGTTGGGTGTCCCGGCCGCGTACATGCGCGACGAATCGCCGTGCCAGCCATTCAGGATCACGGTCACGTCGATATTCAGGACGTCCCCGTTTTCCAGTTTTCGGTCTCCTGGGATGCCATGGCAGACGACATGATTGATCGAGGTGCAGATCGATTTGGGATAGCCGCGATAGTTCAGCGGTGCGGGCACCGCCCCGCGCGAGACGATGAAGTCATGGCAAAGCCGGTCCAGAGTCCCGGTCGAGACCCCCACGCGCACATGCTCATGGACCATATCCAAGGCTTCCGCTGCCAACCGCCCGGCAGCGCGCATCGCGGCGAAATCCTCCGGCACATGAATGGTTATCTTTTTCGCCTCGGCTCCACCGTCCATCCCTCGCGCTCCGCCCATCCGTCATCCGATTGCCACGCCGGTCAACATGCGCAACCGACCGACGCCGTGCAAGGGCGCGACCGCATGTTGCTGGTATGCGGCTGCCATGCGGCCACCATTCAGGCGATAGCCGATGGGCGGGTTTCGCGGTAAGGGAGGGCCATGATTATCGACATGCATACTCACGCAGGGAGGCCCCGCCGCACCGGCGATGTCGACCGCGCCGTCCTGGCGACAATGCGTCCGGCCGGGGTGGCAGCCGCCGTCGTGTCCGCCATCGGGGATATCCCGATGATCCGCCGCAACCCGCAAACTATGCGGCTGGAAAAGTTCCGCGATCCCGAACCAGGCGAATGCCTGGAGGCTGTGAACGGCTACCTGTCGAGTTTCGAGGCCGCCGGCATGCGGATCGCCCGTGAACCCGATGAGATCCGCGCCGACGATCCGTCGCTGGTGTTAGCGGTTGAAGGCTGCGATTTCCTCGAAGGCAACCTCGACCGGCTGGATCAGGTGGAAGCGCGTGGCGTACGCAGCATCCAACTCACGCATTATCTGGTCAACGAAACCGGCGACATCCAGACCGAGACCCCGGTGCATGGCGGTCTGACCCGCTTCGGCGCCGAGGCCGTCCGTCGGATGAACCGGATCGGTGTGATCGTCGATGTCGCCCATTGCTCCGAGGACACGGTGAAGGGCGTCACCGCCGCGGCCACGAAGCCATTCCTGTGCACGCATGCCAACCTGAAGGAGCCCGGACATCCGGACGGGGACCATCCCCGCTTCATCAGTCCGGACTACGCCAGGATGGTGGCGGAGTCGGGGGGGGTGATCGGCGCCTGGATCTCGGTCCTGACGCGGGAGAAGCTACCTGGTTTGATCCGCCATCTGTTCCGGACGATCGATGCCGTCGGGATCGACCATGCCGGCATCGGCACCGATCTGCCGGCCGGAGTGGCGCGGACCGAACTGCCGAATTTTTCCCGCCATCCGGAAATCGTCGCCGCCTTACGCGATCGTGGCCTGTCAGATGTCGAGGTGGAGAAAGTCTGCTCGGGTAACTGGTTGCGTGTGTTTCGGGCGGTGCGTGCATGAGCGGTGCGGTCGATCAGAAGCGGATTGCAGCGCTGGCGGCGGCCAACCTGGTTCAGCCAGGGCAGCTTGTCGGCCTGGGCACTGGGTCGACCTCCGACATCGCCATTGATGCCTTGATCGAACGGGCGCGGGCGGGGTTGCGGATTTCCTGCGTGCCGACCTCAGAGCGTAGTGCGAGTCGCGCGCGGGGCGGCGGACTGACGGTGCTGAATGAGCCGCCGCCGGACCGGATGATCGACATCACGATCGACGGCGCCGACCAGATCGAGCACGACACACTCAACCTGATCAAAGGGCTCGGCGGCGCTCTGTTGTGGGAGAAGATTGTCGCCGCGTCATCGCGCAGCCTGGTGATTATCGCCGATGACTCGAAGCTTGTGGGGCGGTTGGGCGGCCGCGTGCCGGTCCCGGTGGAGGTTGTGCGGTTTGGCTGGGAGAGCACGGCGACTCGGCTCGCCGCGTTGGGCTGCCGGCCGATCGTACGCCGGAAGGAGGGCGTGCTGTTCGTGACCGATGGTAGCAACCTGATCGTCGATTGCTACTTCGATGTCATTCCGGAAGCGGCCGAACTGGAGCACCGGATCTCGTCCGTCGTGGGGGTGGTCGCGACCGGGCTGTTCATCGGAATGACCACCAAGGCCATGGTTGGCTCGCAGGCTGGGGTAAACATCTACCATCGGTAGCGTCGCCGCAGCCTGAAGCGGCGTTCCCGTTCAGCCGACCGACGTCAGACGACCTTGCCTACCAGCGTTCCAATCCCAGCGGTCAGCGCCATCGCCAGCGCCCCCCAGAATGTCACCCGCGTCATTCCTGTCATGACACTGGCCCCGCCAGCCTGAGCGCCGACCGCTCCGAGCAGGGCCAGGAATGCCAGTGACGCGACGGATACGACCGGGACCAGCAGCGCGGACGGCGCGATGACCACCATGGCGAGCGGCATGGCGGCACCGATGGCGAACGTCGCGGCCGATGTCAGCGCGGCCTGGATTGGGCGCGCCGTGGTGATCTCCGAGATGCCCAATTCGTCCAGCGCATGGGCGCCGAGCGCGTCCTTTGCCATCAGTTGTTGGGCAACCTGTCGGGCCAGGGCAGGTTCTATGCCGCGCTTCACATAGATTTGTGTGAGTTCGTCGTGCTCGATCTCCGGATGATCCGCCAGCTCGGAGCGCTCGCGGTTGAGATCGGCTTCTTCGGTATCGGATTGCGAACTGACCGACACGTATTCCCCGGCGGCCATCGACATCGCGCCGGCCACCAGCCCCGCGGCGCCCGCAACCATTACTTCCGACGTTGTGGCCGAGGCAGCGGCGACGCCTACGATCAGGCTGGCGGTCGAGACGATGCCGTCATTCGCTCCCATGACCGCGGCGCGCAGCCAGCCGATGCGCAGGATGAAATGGCCTTCCAGATGCAGGCGGGGCATGCTGCTCCTTTCGTTGCGTCCGATACCGTGCCGTCGGCGTTGAGGCGAGGGAGGGGGTCACGCGGACGCTGTTTACCCGTGCCGAGATTGTCGCAAGCGGCCGATTTTCGCCATCGGCCCGCTGCAAGCACGATGCTGGGTCCAACGAGGCGTGGCCTGGTCGGGACCTGTCCGTCGCGTCGGCAGGACGACTGGGCGGGTGAGTGACGACGTGTCGGCTTCGGGCGCTTACCGGCTAGCGACCTGGCGAATATCAGGCTTTTGGATCAGGCATGGCACCTTGCGCTTCGCCAGGGTTGCGCATGCAGATTGCGCGTCTGTCGCGCTCAGGCTGGCGACCTTGGCGCGCCAAACCGTCCGCCGGTTCACGGTCGCGGCTTCGACCCCTGCTTCTCCCCCATCGGCGGCCTTCCGGCCTATGGCCGCGGCGTCGCGCGCCGCCCGTTCCGTGGCAAAGCTGCCAACCTGGATTGCCCAGCTTGCGGCAGGAGCGCGCGGGCGAGGGGATGCCTTCGCCGGTTCTGGCGGCGGGCGCGGCGTCTCGACGCGCGGCGCGGCCTGCGCGGTGGAGACCAATGCGAAGCGGCTTTGCGTGGGGGCCGCCACCTGGATGGTGCGTCGATCCGTCGGCGCATCCAAGCGATCGAACCCGGTGTTGAGCAGTGATGCCATGTGCATCGCCCGCTCCCCGGACGAGGCGGCCCCAAGAACCACGCCAATCAGCCGGACGCCGCCGCGGGTGGCGCTGGTCACCAGATTGTAGCCCGAGGCGTGGGTGTAGCCGGTCTTCAGGCCGTCGGCGCCTGGGTAAGTATGGAGCATGCGGTCGTGATTATAGATGACGCGACGCTGCCAAACGAAGCTCGGTGTCGAGAAATAGCCATAGAAAGATGGAAAATCCCCGATCAGGCGGCGGGCAAGGATCGCCATGTCGCGCGCGGTGGTCACTTGCTCGGGGTCCGGCAATCCCGACGCGTTCTGGAACACGGTGCGGCTCATGCCCAGGGCCCTGGCGCGCAGGGTCATCATGCGGGCGAACCGCTCTTCGGTCCCGCCCAGCAGTTCGCCCAGCGCGGCGGCGGCGTCGTTCGCGGATTTGGTGACAAGGCCCAGGATCGCCTGGTCGACGGTGATGCGGGTGCCCGGCACCAGTCCAAGCTTCGTCGGTTCCATCGATGCGGCATAGGCTGAGACAGGTACATATTGATCGAGGTTGATGCGGCGGTCTCGAAGGGCCTCGAACGCCATATAGAGGGTCATCATCTTAGCAAGGCTGGCAGGGTGGCGTTCCGCATCGGGGTTCGCGGCGCCAATGACCTCCCCGGTGGCTGCATTGACCACGATCGAACTGTATCGTGCTGACCCAACCTGAGCCCATGTTGGATGCACGCACAAAAGCACCGCGAGCACGGCCAGAGCCGAACCGAGCCAACCCGGATGGGCCATGCGGTGACGCTGCACTGGCAGTGTCATTCGTCTCTCCTTGATCGCAGTCGGGCAAATCTACGGGGTGGGGCTTTGGTCTGTCCAGTCGAAAATTTCCCGAAAATTGAAAAATGTTAACGGGTTATCTGGTGTTGTTCACAAGATACCTGGTTTGAGGCGGCCTGTGGGTAGCCCTCGATTGGGCGGGAATGCACCGGGTTCTCCGATCCTGTTTGGCATCCAGCCGGTCAATGCCGCGGTGCTGCAGCCCCGGGCTTTGCGGCGACGAAGGCCGCCTTGCCAGCCGCATATGACCGCTCGCCAATATTTTTGTGCACTGCACAATTTTCGCTTGATTGGGCGAGAGTGCCTCTCTATATGCCGGTTGTGTTGCGGTGCAGCAAACTAAGCGGCCGCGGAAATTCAGCAGGACGCGTATGGCGCGCTGTCGTCGAATAGCCCGCCAGCGGTCGTTTTGGGAGAATCATCATGAGCATGAAGCCAAAGGTCGCGGCGGCCGCGGTCACGATCGAAGGTACGGCGACCACCACTGAGGCGCCTGCTGCCACGGTGGCTGACGCGGGCGTATCGAACCTAATGATTGGCATGGGTGCGGCCGGTGCCGGACTCGAAGCAGACAACGCAAAGGTGAAGCAAGGTATGGAAAAAGTAATGAAGACCGCCGAGGATTTTGTCGCATTCGGTCAGGGCAATGTCGAAGCCTTTATGAAGTCGAGCCAGATCTGGGCCGCCGGCGTGCAGGACCTGTCGAAGCAGGTTGCCGCGACCGCCCAGGCGAATTTCGACGAGACGATGAACACCTTCAAGGCGATGTCCTCGATCAAGTCGCTGAAGGATGTGTTCGAACTGCAGGCCGGTCTGGCTCGCGCGACCATGGAAAAGACGCTGGCTGAATCCGGCCGCCTGACCGACGCGTCACTCAAGCTGACCGAGCAGACAATGGCTCCGATCACGGCTCGTGTGACCCTCGCCGTCGAGAAGTTCGCCAAGACCGCCTGAGTTATCGGCCTGGGTGCGGGCATCGTCCCGCTCCGAAGCCTGTGATCATTCGACCAGAAAAGGCCCGGGCTGTTTGGCAGCCCGGGCCTTTTTCACGTGCGGGCCGGTTCTGTCGTCTCGGCCAGGGGCGACAGGCGGCTTCACCATGACCGAACCGGCAAGCCGCTCCAACTTCTTGTCTTGCCGCATGATTAAGTTGACGATTGTTGCGTCAACGCCCGAAGTCCGACAGGCTGCTAGGGTTGGTCGTCCAGCGACGCCTCGACGGTTGGTTCCACCGAAGACGGCTTCGGGAGTTCGTTGCCACGCGCCGTCGCACCGATCATCGTGGCGTTGGCCTGGGGCGGCTCGGGGAAGATGCGCTGGAATGCGGCCCGTGGGCGCAACGGATCATCGGCCGGTTTCTTGGCTTCTGCGCGAGCCTCCCGGCGCGCTTTGTGCCAAGCCCGGATATCGTCTTGGGTGACATACCCTTTCCCGTCGAGATCGATGTCCTGGAAATTGCGTGCCACGGTCGGATAGCCGCCACGCGCCTGTTCCAGGGTCAGTCGACCATCCCCGGGCGCATTCGCCTTGACGAAACGCTGCTGCCAGGTGACGCGCTGACGTGCCTCGGGCAGAGGTTCGTGCACCCCCGGAGGCTCCGCCAATGCTGGAAAGCAGGCGAGGGACAGGGTCAGCAAAGCGGGCAAGAGGCGCATGGGGGATTCCCGGCTGAAGGTCTCGACCGGGAGATTATGGAGGCACTGTCCTAATATCTGGTGAAGATTGGGGTCAGTGGGCGATCGACGCGCGGATGGCGTCGATCGCTATTTCTACTCCCGTGCGGTCCACATCCAGGTGCGTGCAGGCACGGGCTCGGTAGCGGCCGGCGGTCGAAACCATGACACCCTGGCGGCGAATGCGGTCGGCCAGTTCCTGCGCGGTCAGGCCGGTGTCCCGGGTGTCGAAGAACACGAGGTTGGTTTCCGGCGCCTCCACCGTGATGCCCGGGATCTGAGCCAGACCACGGGCGAGGGTTTTCGCGTTAGCGTGATCCTGTGCCAGGCGCTCGATGTTGTGGTCCAACGCATACAAGCATGCGGCGGCACAGATGCCGGCCTGGCGCAGCGACCCGCCGAGACGCTGTTTCCAACGCCAGGCCTGATCGATGAAGGCATCTGATCCGCATAGAACCGCACCCAGCGGCGCCCCGAGGCCCTTGGTGAAATCCAGCCATACGGAATCGCAGCCTGCCGCTATCTCTCGTGCCGGAATGCCCGACGCGACCACGGCGTTCATCAGGCGAGCGCCGTCCATGTGGGTCTTCATGCCAAATTCGTGCGCCGCCTCGAACACCGAGTTGAGTTGGTCCAATGGCCAGACCGAGCCGCCACCGGCCTGGGTGGTCTGCTCCACTGCCAGAAGAGTCTGCGGCGGGCTGTTGCGGCGCTTTTCACGAAACGCGGCCTGCATGGTCGGCACGTCGAACTGGCCGCGCGGACCACGCAGGCCGAGCACGACAGCACCGGTCAGGGCGCCTGGGCCGCCGCCTTCGTTGGCGACGATATGGGCGTTTTCATGGGCGAGGATCTCGTCGCCCGGTCGGCAATGAGTTGCGATGGCGATCTGGTTGCACATCGTTCCGGACGGCAGAAAGACCGCCGCTTCCTTGCCCAGCAGGTGCGCCATGCGGTCGCACAGGGCAAGCACCGTCGGGTCGTCGCCATGCTGCTCATCACCCAGTTCCGCACGCATCATCGCCTCCTTCATCGCGGCCGAAGGGCGGGTCTGCGTGTCGGAATAGAGGTTCACGCGAACAGGTGGCAGTGATGGGTCGGTGCGAACGGGGGCGTAAACCATGGTGCGGTCCTCGGTGCGCTGGTCGCGACAGAAAAGCAGGGCGGCCGGTTTCTGGGTAGGGGTCAGATGCCAGTGATCGGCGGCCCGGCCGCGGGCGGGCCATAGACGTCGCGCGCGCGCTTCAGGAACGCGCCGACCATGCGACGCACGGCCTCATTGAACACCAAACCGATCGCGGCCTGCAGGATGCGGCTGCGGAACTCAAAATCCACGAAAAAGTCAACTTCCGCGCCGCGTTCATGCGGCTCGAAGATCCATTGGTTGTTGAGGTAGCGGAAAGGTCCGTTCTCGTAGCGGACCTTAACGCCGGTCGGGCGATCCAGGCTGACGCGACTGGTGAAGGTTTCGCGGAACGGGCCGAAGCCGATGGTCAGGTCGGCCACCAGCTCCGTCTCGGTCCGCGTGCGGACGCGGGCGCCCACACACCAGGGCAGGAATTTCGGATACGAGGCGACGTCGGCGACCAGATCGAACAACTGGTCGGGACGATATGGGACGATCTGACGTTCGGCGTGGGTGGGCATCAGGCGGACGGCGATGCCAGTCTGGCTTCCCGTGCGGCGCGCAAGGCGGCGAAGTCCGCGTCGGCGTGATAGGAACTGCGGGTCAGAGGCGTTGCCGACACCAGTAGGAAACCCTTTCCGCGGGCGATCGTGGCGTAGTCGGCGAATTCGTCGGGCGTGACAAAGCTGTCCACGGCGGCATGTTTCACGGTCGGCTGCAGGTATTGGCCGATGGTCAGGAAATCGACATCGGCGACACGCAGATCGTCCATCACCTGCATGATTTCGGCGCGGGTCTCGCCGAGACCGACCATCAGACCAGACTTGGTGAAGATCGCGGGATCGGCCTGCTTCACCTGGTCCAGCAGCCGGAGCGACTGGTAGTAGCGCGCGCCCGGGCGGATCGAGGGATAGAGCCTCGGCACCGTTTCCAGATTGTGATTGAACACATCGGGCTTGGCTTCGGCCACGACCTCGGTGGCGCCGGGCTTGCGGAGGAAGTCGGGGGTCAACACCTCGATTGTGGTGTCCGGCGCGGCATGACGGATGGCGCGGATGACGGCGGCAAAGTGGCCAGCACCGCCATCCGGCAGGTCGTCGCGATCGACCGACGTGATCACTACGTGTTTCAGGCCGAGCTTTGCCACGGCATCGGCAACCCGGGTCGGTTCGTCCCAGTCCAGCGCCGCGGGCATCCCCGTGCGCACGTTGCAAAAGCTGCACGCGCGGGTGCAGGTGTCACCCATGATCATCATGGTCGCGTGACGCTGCGACCAGCATTCGCCGATATTCGGGCAGGCGGCTTCCTCGCACACCGTCACCAGCTTGTTCTCGCGCATCAGGTCGCGGGTTTCGCGATAGACCGGATGCGTGGGCGCCTTCACCCGGATCCAGGCTGGTTTGCGCTGGATGGGATTGTCCGGGCGATTGGCTTTCTCCGGATGGCGGAGGCTGCCACCGGTGCGGTGGTCGATGATCAGTCGGGTGGAGGACATGTCCGACTAGAAGTGGATGGCCCGCTTGTAGGCGTCAAGCACGGCCTCATGCATCGTCTCGCTGATTGTCGGATGCGGGAAGACGGTGTGCATCAATTCTGCTTCCGTCGTCTCCAGGGTGCGGGCGATGGTGTAGCCCTGGATCATTTCCGTGACCTCGGCGCCGACCATGTGCGCGCCGAGCAGCGCCCCAGTCTTGGCGTCGAAGATGGTCTTCACCAACCCGTCCGGTTCGCCCATGGCGATGGCCTTGCCGTTGCCGATAAACGGAAAGCGGCCGACCTTGACGTCATGGCCAGCCTCCTTGGCATGAGCTTCGGTCATGCCGACGGATGCGACCTGCGGGCGACAATAGGTGCAGCCGGGGATGTTGCCGGGGTCCATGGGATGGACGTCGAGGCCGGCGATTTTCTCGACGCATAGTACCCCCTCATGGCTGGCCTTATGGGCGAGCCAGGGTGGGCCGGACAGGTCCCCGATGGCGTAGACGCCTGGCTCGCCGGTCCGGCCATAGGGGTCGACGACCACATGCGTGCGATCGATTTTCACGCCCGTGCCTTCCAGGCCGATGCCCTCCACATTGCCGACGATGCCAACGGCGGAGATGACGCGATCGACGGTGATCTCCTGAGATTTCCCGTCGGCCTCGATCGTGACGGTGACCGAATCGGAACCCTTCCTGGCCCCTTTCACCGTGGCACCGGTCAGAATTTTCATGCCCTGTTTCTCGAACGCCTTGCGCGCGAAGGTGGAGATTTCCGCATCCTCCACCGGCAGTATGCGGTCCAGGACTTCAACGACGGTCACCTGCGCGCCCATGTTCAGATAGAAACTGGCAAATTCGATGCCGATGGCGCCCGAGCCGATTACCAGCAAGGATTTCGGCATCGCGGTGGGCACCATGGCTTCCTTGTAGGTCCAGATCAGCTTGCCATCCGCCTCCAGCCCCGCGAGTTGGCGAGCGCGGGCACCGGTGGCGAGGATGATGTGGGGCGCTTTGAGGGTGGCGACCGGCTTGCCGTCCTTTTCAACCGCCAAGGTCTGCTTGCCGGCGAGCTTGCCGGTGCCGTCGAACACGGTGACCTTGTTCTTCCGCAGCAGATGCGCGACGCCGGACGACAATTGTTTGGCGACATTGCGCGATCGCTTCACGACCTTGTCGAGGTCGAACTTTGGTTGCACGGCCTCGAACCCGAAATCGGGCAAATGGTGCAGCAGGTGGTTGATTTCCGATGTGCGCAGCAGCGCCTTGGTCGGGATGCAACCCCAGTTCAGGCAGATGCCGCCGAGGTGCTCACGCTCGACCAACGCCGTCTTCATGCCCAGTTGAGCGGCGCGGATGGCGGCAACATAGCCGCCTGGTCCGCCGCCGAGGACGATCAGATCGAAAGCGGTCTCAGCCATTTCGTGCTCCTTCGGCCAGCGCGATCAGCGCCGGTCCCTCAAGTTGCCGCACATGCCAGTCGGTCATCCGGGTGGAGCCGATGCGTTCGTAGAAGGCGATAGATGGTTCGTTCCAGTTTAAAACCCACCAGTCGATCCGGCCGCAGTTTTCCGCGACGGCGCGTTGGGCAAGGCTGCGAAGTAGGGCAAGTCCGGTTCCGTTGCCGCGATGGGCTGGCTCGACGAACAGGTCTTCCAGGAAGATGCCCCGGCGGCAGGTGAATGTGCCGAGCGTGTAGTAGAACACGGCGAGACCGATCGGCGCCTGACCGGGTGGTTCCGCGAGGATCGCGTGGGCACGTGGCGTTGGGCCGAACAGGGCGTCGGCGATGTCATCCTCGGTGGCGGTAACCTTATGGAGAAGCTTCTCATACGCGGCCAAGCCGCGAACGAGGCGGAGGATGTGGGGCGCGTCGGCGGCGGTGGCGTCACGGATGATCGGCTGGGTCACAGCGAACCGACCACCAAGGTGCTGGCGGCCGGAGTTCCGGTTGGGACGGTTAAAAGTAGCGAAATTTGCGCCGGTGGCGCTGTATCGTCGGACGTGGGAGATTCTGCTGGAACTGTCATGAGTGGGCGTTGCTTCAGCGTCATGGCCGGGCGTGACCCGGCCATCTGCCCCCGGACATAGAAGCGGCGTCGCTCATGGCGCGATCTGGTCATACAAATCATCCCAATTGGGGTTGTCCTTGGCGATCAGGGCAATCTTCCAGGAGCGGGAGGATCACCTGGCCTGTGAATAATCGGTCGGTACGTGGGTGGCCGGGTCAAGCCCGGCCATGACGGATACCATGTTTGCCGCCGCGGCTACTGACATCGCTGCTGGCCTTCTCGGTTGGCATCCGGCCGACACTCCCATGATCGGCAACCCCACCGCCCCTCACAGCATCAGGCTCAGCGGGTCCTCCAGGATCTGCTTGAATGTCCGCATCCATTGCGCGCCCAGAGCGCCGTCGACGACCCTGTGGTCCACGCTCAGGGTACACGTCATCACAGTGGCGATCGCCAGCTCGTCGTTCTTCACCACCGGCCGCTTCGCACCCGTCCCCACGGCAAGGATTGCCGCCTGGGGCGGGTTGATGATGGCCGAGAAGGAGGACACCCCGAACATGCCCATGTTCGAAATCGAGAAACCGCCGCCCTGGAATTCATCCGGCTTCAGCTTCCCCGCTCGGGCTCGGCCTGCTAGGTCCTTCATCTCCTGGCTGATGGTCAGCAGCCCCTTCTGATCCGCCCGTCGCACGATAGGGGTAATCAGGCCGTCCGGGATCGCGACGGCGACGCTGATGTCCACGTCCTCAAACAGTGCCATGGCGTCGTCGGTCCAGGCCGCGTTGACCGCTGGCAGCTTCCGCAGGGTCAGAGCGGCGGCTTTGATGACCAGGTCGTTGATGGTGATGAAGTACCAACCAGGCTGCTCCCGCGCGGGCGATTTCGCGTTCAGCTTGTCCATCAGGTCGACCAGGGCGTCGATCTCGATATCCATCGACACATAGAAATGCGGGATGGTCGATTTCGCTTCGGTCAGTCGGCGCGCAATGACTTTGCGGATGGAACTGTGTGGCACCAGCTTGTGAGGCCCGGCGATCGCTGGCGCGGGCGCCCTGGCAACAGGTGCGGGAGCCGGCGGCGCGACGGCCGGCGCGGGCGGTGTCGCGGGAGCCGGGGCGCCGCCTTTTTGCGCGGCATCGATATCGGCACGGACGATCCGCCCGCCCGGCCCACTGCCTGTCAGAGCGGCCAGATCGATCCCGGACTGCGCTGCCATGCGCCGCGCGAGCGGGGATGCGAAAATGCGGGATGGGGTGGTGTCGTGGCCGTTGCCATCGGGGGAGGCGGCCACCGCGCTAGGGGCCGGGGCCGCGACGGCTGGTGGCGCAACCGCCGGTTTCGTTGCCGCCGGTGGTGCTGCTACAGGAGCGGGCGCCGCAGCCGGGCGGGCGGCTGGTGCCGCGGCGGTTGGCACGGCTTCTCCGGCATCGATCAGGATCGCGATCGGATCGTTGACCTTGACGCCCTCGGTCCCGTCGCCAACCAGAATCCTGCCGAGAACGCCTTCATCGACGGCTTCGACCTCCATGGTTGCCTTGTCTGTCTCGATCTCGGCGATGACATCGCCCGCCTTGACGACGTCGCCTTCTTTCTTGAGCCAGCGTGCCAGCGTGCCCTCGGTCATGGTCGGGCTGAGCGCCGGCATCAGGATGTTGGTGGCCATGTGCGCGTTCCCCGTTCAGACGATCTTCTTCACCGCATCGACGACCCAGCCGGGCTGCGGCAGGGCCAGTTTCTCCAGGTTTGCCGCGTAGGGCAGAGGTACGTCCGCGCCACTCACACGAACCGGAGGGGCGTCCAGCCAATCGAAGGCATGTTCGATCACGCGCATCGCCACCTCGGCGCCGATTCCGGCATAGGGCCAGCCTTCCTCGACGGTGACCAGCCGGCTGGTCTTTTTCACGCTCGCGACGACCGTATCGGTGTCCAAGGGGCGCAGGGATCTTAGGTTCACGACCTCGGCCTCAATGCCTTGTTCGGCCAGCAAAGCGGCGGCCTGCAATGCCACGCCCACCATGACGCTGAAGGCGACGATAGTGACATGGGTGCCGGTGCGCTCGATCTTGGCCTTGCCGATCGGCAGGATGAAATCCTCGTCCGTCGGGCAGTCGAAGCTCTGGCCATAGAGAATCTCGTTCTCCAGAAAGACTACCGGATTGGGATCGCGAATGGCGGCGCGGAGCAGACCTTTCGCGTCAGCGGACGACCAGGGGGCGAGCACCTTCAGGCCGGGGATATGGGCATACCAACTGGCGTAGCATTGCGAATGCTGGGCCCCCACGCGGGATGCCGCACCGTTGGGGCCGCGGAAGACGATCGGGCAGCCCATCTGACCGCCCGACATGTAAAGCGTCTTGGCGGCCGAGTTGATGATCTGGTCCATCGCCTGCATGGAGAAATTGAACGTCATGAACTCGACGATCGGCTTCAGCCCATTCAGTGCCGCACCGACCGCCATGCCGGCGAAACCGTGCTCGGTGATCGGCGTGTCGATGACCCGTTTGGGGCCGAATTCCTCCAGCAGGCCCTGGCTGATCTTATAGGCGCCCTGATACTGGGCGACTTCCTCGCCCAACAGGAAGACGTCGGGATCACGCCGCAGTTCGGCCGCAAGGGCATCGCGCAAGGCTTCCCGCACCGTGATCGGCGCTGTCGGACCCCAATCCTTGTCTTCCGAGGTCGTTGATTTTGCGGCGGCCACGGGCTGGGTAATCGGTTGCGCTATCGGTGGTTGTATCGCCGCGACGGGTGGAGGAGGCATGAGACGACCGGCAGCAGTGCTTGTGTCGGCGCCGTTGGAGAGTTCGGCGATCGGGGTGTTGACCGGCACGCCCTCTGTGCCTTCCTCGATCAGAATGCGGGCGAGCTTGCCCTCGTCAACCGCCTCCACCTCCATGGTCGCCTTGTCGGTCTCGATCTCCGCGATCACGTCGCCGGCCCGCACATCGTCGCCCACGTTTTTCAGCCAGCGCGCGAGTTTACCTTCCGTCATGGTCGGGGACAGGGCGGGCATCAGGATCTGCGTTGCCATCGATCAGCCCTCCAGCAGGACGTCGGTGAAGAGTTCGGACTCGTCCGGTTCCGGGCTCGACTGCGCGAAATCCGCTGCATCCTGGATGATGGCCTTGACCTCATCGTCGATCGCCTTGAACGCCGCGTCCTCCACGCCCATGGCTTCCAGCCGGTGCCTGGCATTGTCGATGCAGTCATGCTGGCTGCGCATCGCCTGCACTTCTTCCCGGGTGCGGTAACGGGCCGGGTCGGACATCGAGTGGCCACGATAGCGGTAAGTCTGCACCTCCAGCAAAAATGGTCCCTTCCCCGCTCGGCACCAGGCCATGGCCTGCTCGCCGGCCTCCTTCACCGCAAGAACGTCCATGCCGTCCACCTGCAATCCGGGGATGCCCCAGGGCGAACCGTTCTTCGACAGGTCGCGGCTGGCCGAGGCGCGCTCCACCGAGGTGCCCATGCCGTAGCGGTTGTTCTCGATCACGAACACCGTCGGTAGCTTCAGAAGTGCCGCCAGGTTGAAGCTTTCGTAGACTTGGCCCTGGTTCGAGGCGCCCTCGCCGAAGAAGGTCAGGCCGACGTTGTCATTGCCGCGATACCAGTTGGAGAAAGCCAGCCCGTTGCCCAGGCTGACCTGGGCGCCGACGATGCCATGCCCGCCAAAGAAATTCTTCTCCTTGCTGAACATGTGCATGGAGCCGCCCTTGCCGTGAGAATAGCCGCCCGCGCGCCCGGTCAGTTCCGCCATAACGCCGCGCGCGTCCATGCCGGTGGCCAGCATGTGACCGTGGTCGCGGTAGGAGGTGATGATCTGGTCGCCGGGCTGGCTGGCCGCCTGCAGGCCGACCACGACCGCTTCCTGACCGATATACAGATGGCAGAAGCCACCGATCAGGCCCATGCCGTAGAGCTGACCTGCCTTCTCCTCGAACCGGCGGATCAGCAGCATCATGTGATAGGCTTGCATCAACTGGTCTCGATCGATCGCGGGCTGTTTCGTCTTACCGCGTTTTTTGGTCTCCGCCGCCTGCGCCATGCCCTTGGTCCCTCCGAAGCGGTTGCCGGAACTTCCGTTCGCATACACCTAATGAGACTGGGGTTCTTCAGGCAAGCGTATCCGGAAGATTTCCCTTATTGTGCAATGCAATAGGGAAAATTAACCGAATTCCGGTTAACCATTTGGTTCGCCAGGGCTGTCGGTGATCGCCATCGACGGAGTATTGCGTGCTGATGGCCATTGGAGACAGCTTGTTTCGCCAGAGCGCAGCATTTCGCAGTGACATTGCGGGAGGGCGACTCTCGCGCGTCCAGCACCGGCAAAAGGAGCGTTATCGCTCTGGATTCCCAACCAACGGCGACCCCGCCAGCCTAGAACACTGATGATTCGTACGCCAGGCACCGCGCCTTTGGTGGAATTGCGAGGTGCGACCCCTTTTGTCAGAGGTCGCGACGGCGGCCCCGCACCCTCGGCCTTGCGACATCCGCCGGTTCGCCCGACAATCGGCGATGACAAAGCAAGGGAGCCCGTAGGGTGGCTGGATTCAAGAGCACGGAACGTTACATCGCAACCCGCGACCTGGAGGTGGCGGTCAATGCCGCGGTTACCCTGCAGCGCCCCCTTCTGGTGAAGGGCGAGCCCGGCACCGGCAAGACCGTCTTGGCCCATGAGGTGGCGGGCGCCCTGGGTTATCCGCTGATCGAGTGGCATATCAAATCCACCACCAAGGCGCAGCAGGGCCTCTATGAATATGACGCCGTGTCCCGCCTGCGCGACGGCCAGTTGGGTGATGAGCGTGTGCACGACATCGGCAACTACATCGTCCGTGGCAAGTTGTGGGAAGCGTTCGAGGCTGACAAGCCCGTCGTCGTGCTGATCGATGAGGTCGACAAGGCGGATATCGAGTTCCCGAACGACCTTCTGCTCGAACTCGATCGCATGCAGTTCTTCGTCTACGAGACCCGCAAGACCATCGTAGCCACGCATCGCCCGGTGGTGATCATCACGTCCAACAACGAGAAGGAATTGCCGGACGCGTTCCTGCGTCGCTGTTTCTTCCATTACATCCGCTTCCCGGACCGGGAGACGATGGAGCGTATCGTCCAGGCGCATTATCCCGACATCAAGAAGGACCTGGCGCGGGAAGCCCTGAACGTGTTCTTCCAGGTGCGCGAAGTGCCCGGCCTGAAGAAGAAGCCCGCTACGTCGGAACTGCTGGACTGGCTGAAACTGCTGATGGTGGAAGACATGCCGGTGGAGACGTTGCGCTCCAACGAAAAGCAGGTGGTGATCCCTCCGCTCTATGGCGCCCTGCTGAAGAACGAGCAGGATGTGCATCTGTTTGAGCGTCTGGCCTTCCTGGCGCGACGGGGGGCCTGATGTTCTCGCACCTGATCCTGGGCCTGCGATCGGCGGGACTGCCGACGTCCATCACGGAATACATGACCCTGATGGCAGCGATGAAGGCGAATGTCGCGGAATACAGCGTCGACGACTTCTATTACCTGGCGCGCGCGACCCTGGTGAAGGACGAACGGCATCTGGACAAATTCGACCGGGTCTTTGCCCATTGCTTCAAGGGCATCGAGCCGGAAGAGGGCGTCAACCCCCAGGACCTGCCGGTCGAGTGGCTGAAGAAGCTCGCCGAGAAGATGCTCACGCCGGAAGAAATGGCCAAGCTCGAAGCGCTCGGCGGGTTCGACGCGCTGATGGAGCGTCTGAAGGAGCTGCTGGCGGAGCAGAAGAGCCGCCACCAGGGCGGGTCGAAATGGATCGGCACGGCGGGGACATCGCCGTTCGGCGCGCATGGCGCCAATCCGGAAGGCGTGCGGATCGGCCAGGACAAATCGCGGAACCGTACCGCGGTCAAGGTTTGGGACCGCCGTGACTTCAAGGACCTGGACGACACCGTGGAACTCGGGACCCGCGGTATGAAGCTGGCTCTGCGCCGGTTGCGTCGGTTTGCCCGCCAGGGGGCGGCGACCGAACTGGACCTGCCCGACACGATCAAATCAACCGCCAACAACGCGGGCATGCTGGATCTGAAAATGGTCCCCGAACGGCATAACACCGTGAAGGTGCTGCTGTTCCTGGATGTCGGTGGCTCCATGGATGACTATGTGAAATTGACGGAGGAGCTGTTCTCGGCTGCCAAGTCGGAGTTCAAGCATCTGGAGTACTACTACTTCCACAACTTCCCCTATGAACGGGTATGGAAGAACAATCGCCGCCGGCATGAGGAAGTGATCCCGACCTGGCAGGTTCTGCGCACCTATGGCCCCGACTACAAGATGATCTTCGTCGGCGACGCCGCCATGAGCCCGTATGAGATCACCATGCCGGGCGGATCCGTCGAACATTGGAACGAGGAAGCCGGCACGGCCTGGATGGAACGTCTCTGTGGCCATTATCGCCGCTCGGCTTGGCTGAACCCAACACCGAAGAAGAGTTGGGGCCATGTTCGGTCGATCACCATGGTCAACGATCTGATGGAGGGTCGGATGTTTCCTCTGACGGTCAACGGGATCGATGAGATGACGAAGGAGCTGAGTCGGTAGGCCACGTCGCCAGATCATCGAAGGGCGCCTTGCCTCCCAACCCTCTCAACCCCGAGAAATACAGCAACGTCTGCAAGAGGGAAACCAGCATGCCACGTCTCGAAGGCAAGGTCGCACTCATCACCGGCGCCGGTACCGGCATCGGACGGGCCACGGCGCAATTGATGGCCGGGGAGGGCGCCAAGGTCGTCGTTGCGGAATTGAACGCCGCCGCCGGAGAGCAAACCGCGCAACTGATCCATCAGGCGGGGGGCACTTCCATCGCCATCACGACCGATGTGACCGACCCCGACAGTATCAAGGCGGCGGTCGACAAGGCGGTCCAGCTTTTCGGCGCGCTGCATGTACTGCACAACAACGCCGGCGGGTCCACCAATGTCGACAACACGGTCGTCGATGCGCCGATCGAAGAATTCTGGCGCGTGATCAAACTGGACCTGTTCGGCACATTCCTGGGATGCCGCTTCGGCATTCCCGCCATTATCGCGTCCGGTGGCGGCTCGGTCATCAACATGTCATCCAACGTCGCACTCATGGGCGTGCCCGGCCGCGACTGCTACACGGCGGCCAAAGGCGGTGTTTCCTCCATGACCCGCTCGATGGCCGTGGAATTCGCGCCCAACAAAGTGCGGGTCAACGCGATCGCTCCCTCCGCCACCATGACCGAGCGTGTCCGAGCCCTCGTCGCCGGTAACCCCGCGCTCGGCCGTCTTGCGGACTCCCATCTGGTGGGCCTGATCGAGCCGACAGACATCGCCAACATGGCTGTTTTCCTGGCGTCCGAGGAGTCACGGATGGTCACCGGGCATATCTATCCTGTGGACAGCGGCGTGACGATTTCCTGATCCGGGCTTTTTCCGAATCTAATTCGGTTTCTCTTGACTTGCCGGCCCGCCACGGGGAATCTGCATGCCGAAACACGCCGGAGCCGGAGGATGTCCCATGCCCAATGACATAAGACCGGCAAGTATTGCCGAAATGCCGGCGCAGCTTCCGGCGTCTCCGTTGAGCCAGGCGGAGGCCCGTGGCCGGTTCTTCAACACCGGCAATGCCTTCAACGTCCAGTTGCCCCCAGTACCAGATCGTAGCTTCACCGAGGAGCCGATGCAGGCCCTGGACCCGGCCACGCCGACCGGACTGATCCCATGCGATATCTCCACCGATCTTGGTTGCGCGTTTCCCGCCACCACACCGCTGGTTCTGGCCCATTACGCCCGCATCCGGGCTGGAGAGAGCCTGACGACCGATTTTGTCACGAGCGGCACGATCGCTTACGTCATCCAAGGTTCGGGCACCACACGCTGCGCGGGTGAAGACGTAAACTGGAACGCCGGCGATCTGTTCATTCTACCTGGCGGCGAACCGGCAACGCACCAGGCAGGTGCGGACGATGCGGTGCTGTGGCTGGTGACAAACGAGCCTCAGCTTGCGTTCGAAAATCTGCGGGCGCCAGCGCCGGGGGCGGCCCCGACGGATGTCGTTCACTATCGCGCGGACGAGATAAACCGCCAGATAGAGCTGATCTACGATGTCGGACGGAATGAGGAAATCGCTGGCTCCGCCTTGATCTTCTCCGCCGAACGGCAGGTGTCAACGCGAAATATTCTACCCACATTGACGGTGGCGATGAACTCTCTGCCTGGCGGGGTCGTGCAACGTCCGCATCGGCACAACTCGGTCGCGGTGTCGCTGATCATTCGGGGAGATCGTTGCTTCTCGATGATCGACGGACGTCGCAAGGACTGGGCGCCCTGGGCCACAACGATCACGCCGCCGGTGTCGGTGCATTCGCACCACAATGGCGGGAACGAACAGGCGCTGTTTCTGATCATTCAGGATGGTGGCATCTACTACCACGCCCGGGCCATGGGATTCGAATTCACCGATCACCCGGCGTAACGGAGGAACCCCTCATGGCACAATCCGCCGCAACCGCAATCTCCGTCCGTCCCCTGCATCCCGCGCTGGGGGCGGAAATTCGTGGAATCGACCTACGCGCGCCGTTGGACGCGACAACGTTTCGTGCCGTCCATGATGCCTGGATGGCGCATCTGGTGCTGGTGTTCCCCGACCAGTCGATCACCGACGCCGAACATGTCGCGTTCACACGCAATTTCGGGGAGATCGAGATCTTCCACCAGAAGATCATCCGATCCAACCGCATGCCGGAGATTTTCCGGGTGTCCAACGTGGACGACGACAACAACCTGATGCCGCCCGAGCATCCGACCGTGCAACAGGTGTCGCTCGCGCAACTTTGGCACACCGACAGCAGCTATCGCACCTTGCCCTGCGTGGGGTCGTTGCTGCATGGCGTGGAAGTCAGCCGCACGGGTGGCGAGACTCAATTCACCAACATGTATCTGGTCTACGACTCGCTGCCTGATTCCCTCAAGCAACAAGTCCAGGGCCGCCGAGCTCGGCATAATTTCGGGCACTTGCACACTTTGGCGAAGTTGAAACCATTGACCGAGGCCGAGAAGGCGTCAATGCCACCGGTCTGGCAACCGATGGTCCGCAAGCATCCGGTGACCGGGCGGCAGTCGCTGTATATCAGCCCGATCTACAACGATGAGGTTGAGGGAATGGGCGCGGCCGAGGCCCGCCGCCTGATCGAGGACCTGACCAGCTTCGCGGCCGAACCACGCTTTGTGTATCGCCATAAGTGGGAGACGGACGATATCCTGATGTGGGACAATCGTTGCACGATGCATCAAGTGACGCCGCATGACCCAACCGAGCGACGGGTCATGCATCGCACGACGATTGTCGGGACGGAGCCGGTGCTGGCGGCTTAGTGCATTTTCCGATCTGCTTGACTCGCCACCTCGAGCAGGGCTTTCGGAAACCGCTAATGCCAGAACCATCTCACCCATCAGGAGCATGGTTCAACCTGATCGGAAAACGCTCTAACAACCGCCTGCGACTACCCGTCCAGCTCGAACCAGAAGTCCAGCATCTCCCCCTTCCGGACGGCGGAGAACGTGGTCATGACCCGCGTTCCGATGGCCAGTTTCTTCGCTGCCTGGTGCGGGTCTGTCAGATCGATGCCCTTGAAATACCCACCCAGCGCGGTATCGGCACCGTCCAGCAGCACATAGCCAAACGCATAGGGCGGGTCCGGCAGGTTGTTGAAGCGTTCATAGACCATGGTGAACGCCTCAATCCGTCCGCCCGGGCCGACTTTCACCCATTCGGTTGTCGGCAACAATGTCTCGTCCGAAAACGCCCGCGGCGGTACCAGCACATGATTGGTCTTGGCGCAGCGGCGTCCATAGATCGCGGCCTCGTCGCGGATGCGCGTGTAGAACCAGCTTGCGGTCTCGCCCAACGCGTGATCGTAGGTGATGTTCCAGGTTTCCTGGCGTCCCAGCAATTCCATCGTCTGTATCCTTTCCCGAGACCCGTTCCGATTACGCCTCGATAACCATCGTGCCGAAAATCTGATGATCGCCGCCATTGCCGCTGGCGATACCCAGGCGAGCGCCTTTGGCCTGATGGTCGCCTGCTCGACCCCAAACCTGCAGGGCAACTTCGGCGACCCGCGCCATCGCCGTGACGGCGATGGCATTGGTGCATAACGTGCCGCCCGATGGATTAACCGGGATACGGCCGCCCAGTTCGAACTCTCCGTCGCGCAACCGGGGGACCGAATCGCCCGGGCGGGCGACCAGTCGAGCTGCATCGATCGAGTGGTATTCCGTGTTGCTGAACGGCGCATACAACTCCGCGACATGCACCTGTTTCGCGGGATCGGTGATGCCGGCCATGCGATAGGATTTCTCGAACGACCGGCCTAACGCGTAGGCGTCGGCGTGTTCGGCGGTGGGGTTGTTCCCCATGCGGTCACCCATCCAGTAGGTCTCCGCCGCATGGCCGACGCCAGTAATCCAGACCGCATCCAGATTGTTGTCGCGAATGAACCGTTCCGACGCCAGTACCATCGCGGCTCCGCCCGACGATTGCGGGCAGCAATCCAGCAGCTTGATCGGCCAGGAGATGTATCGCGATGTCATCACATCGTCGATGGTGACGACCTTGCGCAGATGAGCGTTGGGATTAAGCGAGGCATGGCGGCGGTTCTTCACGGCCACACGGGCCATGTCTTCCTCGGTCATGCCGTAGCGCTGCATGTAGCGCACACCCGACATCGCGAGCATGTTGATGGTGCCCAAGGGAAGCGGACGTTCGTAGCTTGGGTCCCAGATCTTGTTCAGGACGGTTTGCGAGTCGCCGCACTCGCCGACCTTGTCTGCGCCAGCCGTCAGGACGACGTCGAACATGCCGGACGCGACGTGGTAATAGGCGGCGGCGACCGATGAAATGCCGGTCGCGCCGCCAGTGTTGATCCTCAGGAACGGCTTGCTGCGTCCGCCAACCGCATCGACGCCCAGTCGTTCCGCGTTCCCGATCCCGACCATCGCGTCGGGCGACAGCGAATACACCACCGCCTGGATTGCATCGAGTTCCATCTTGGCGTCATGCATCGCCAGCACGACGGCTTCCCGCACCAGGTCGGGATAGCTTGCATCGTCTCGGCGAGATCGGAACGCCGATTGCCCGATGCCGACAATACCAACACGATCGCTGCTCATGAACGTGCCTCCCGTCCCAGTACGACCGCGGCCTGATACTGCATCGCAAAGCCACTTCCCGCGTGAGCCAGACCCCGTCGCGCATTGGCATGTTGATGCACGCCAGCCTTGCCACGGACCTGATTGGCGATTTCGGCAATGCGGATCATGCCCGTGCAGAACACCGGATTCCAGGTCAATACGCCGCCCGACAGGTTCACCGGCAGGCGTCCATCGCGAGCGAAGCTGCCGTCTCCGGTCCGTGCCGCCCAGTCCTGGCGAGCGCACAACGACAACGCGTCATAGGCCAGCAACTCGGAATAGGGCGTAGCATCCGTGATCTCCGCCAGATCGAACGCGTTCGCCGGGTCCGTGATGGCGGCCAGGTCGTAGGCTTGCCTGGCCGCCGCCGCCAAAGCGGGAGCTTGGGTCAGATCGCGATCTCCCAGGAACCCTGTCTCGGTCGCCCATCCGACACCTTGTATCCACGCCACGTCACGTGCCCCGCGTTCGGCGATGAAATCAGGTGCCGCCAGCACCATCGCCACACACCCGGTGACCGGCGTGCTTGTCATCTCCGGCGTCACCGGCCACCGCATCGGACCGGCGCCGGTCGGCATGATCGGGGTCGGGAATGCGATGCGCCCATGCGCCCGGTTTTTCGCCACGATTGCGTCGGCGGCCTGTCGGGCGCCAGGAACCGCATGCTCCAGGGCGGCCGCTTGCAGTGCGTGCGCCGACAACTCATCCAAAGGCAGCGCACGATGGAAATACGGATCGGCGCCCAGGCGCTGGGCTTCCGCGAGGGAGGAAACCTCGGTCGGGCTCCACGACACCACCAGTTGCGTACGAAACTGTCCGGAGGCAACCCTGAGCGCGCCGAGCACGAAGGCATGCTCCGATGCGGAGGGCGTGGACATGATGTCGCGATCGACACCACCAACCGAACCTGACGCCATCATCACGGAAATGGCGCGTCCATCGAACTGATCGTTGGATGCCACCACGATGCCGTCGATATCCTCGATGGTCAGGCCCGCATCGGCCAGGGCAAGTTGGCCGGTGTCGTAGATGATCTCTTCGAGAGATCTCTGTCCGGTGACGATCGCCGGTCGGATCGAGCACCCGATCACACCAGGCTGGACTCGGAAACCCATCGCGTTACTCCAGGCTTGGTTGATGATTGTCGCTACAGAATGGCCATGGGGCTGATCGGGCTGCCAGTGCCGCCGACCACCGGCAACGGACTGGCGGCGAACATGAACTGGTTGCGGCCGGTTGCCGCAAGGTCGTGCAGCACAAGACCTTCCAGCAGTGGAATGCCGTAGTCGCGAATCAGTCGTTGATGGACAGGGAACACGGTACCCCGGGGAAACGGAATAACCTCGATCGCGAAATTATCGGCACCGAGCAACGCAATGCTGCGTTCAGCCAGCCACAGGCCGGCTTCGAGATCCAATCCCGGTTCCGCATCGAACGACACAGGTGCGACCAGTGCCTGCCGCTCGGCCCATCCGGTTCGGATCAGCACGATGTCGCCTTGGCCAGGTTCCACGCCCGCCAGGTCAACGGCACGCAGAAGATCGTCGCGCCCGATTGTCTGGCCATTGTCGAGTGGCCCGCCTCGCACCGCGACAACATCCAGCAGCACGCCACGCCCAACAATCGCGCCCATTTTGTCGATCCCACAATGGTTGGCACCGGTGGTGCTGCGCGTGCCGTTGCCCGGAAATCCGTTGTAGAGCGCATCATCGTACCAAGCGTGGCACAGAGCGTCTATATGAGTGCCGATATGCAACGGCATGACAACCGTATCCTCGGCAAACTGGAATCCACCCGGTTTGCGTGCCCCCGCCGCGTAATCGCCACCGTCCCGCCCCATGAAATGCTGCACGCCGGCTCGGTGTTGCGGCACGGGTGTCCGCGGTGAAAGAGGCTGCGCCAGAGATAGAACCTGTCCGGATTGCACCAACGCGGCGGCGTCGCGCACCTGTTCGGCTGCGATGTGGTTCAGCGCTCCGCGTTCATCCGTCTCACCCCAGCGATTCCAGGACTCCTTGGTCATGACCTGCGATCCTGTGATAGCGCGGCGGCGATCTGTTTCAATTCCCGCCGCATCAGCTTGCCGGTCACTGTCACCGGCAAGGTCTCACGGATTTCCACGAAGTCCGGCACCTTGTAGCGTGAGGCCAGGGTTCGGCAATGCGCGATGATGTCGTCCCGACGCGGCTGCATGCCAGGTTTCGCCACGATGAAGGCGGCCAACAGTTCGCCCTGCTGACGATCGGGCACGCCGACCACACCGGCCAGGGCCACCGCGTCGTGGCGCATCAGCACATCTTCCACCTCCGCCGGAGAAATGTTGATCCCGCCTTTCTTGATCATTTCCGTGACCCGGCCGCTGAACGATATCGTGCCATCGGCGTGCAAGCGGCCCATGTCGCCGGTGCGGAAAAAACCATCGTCGGTCAAAGCGATTGCAGTCTGGTCGGCGCTGCTGCCGATATAGCCGCGCATTATGTAGCCACGGACCTCGATCAGACCTTCCTCCCCGGCCGGCAGGGTCGCGCCGGAGGTGGCGTCGACGATTCGGATTTCGACGCCGGGCAGAGGCGGTCCCTGGCATTCGGCACGTCGCTCCAACGGCCAGTCATGCGGGGTGACGCAGCAATTCCCATAGCTCTCGGTCTGGCCGTAGACGTTGCAGATTTCCGTTGCGCCCAACACATTCGCCGCGGTCAGGATGTCCTGTGGTGCTCCGATCGTCAGGCCCGTCCGCAAGCTCCGTGTCCGTTCCGGTTTGAAGGTCGGATGTGACACGATGGCGCTGGTGATGGCGGGCAGGGTGTAGAGTGCGGTGCAACGGTGTTGCTCGATCAGGGAGATTGCCTCTCCCGCCTCGAACCGTCCCTGCAGGACCAGTGTGGCGCCGTGGGTCAGCGCAGCGGACATCGCGTTGGCGCTGCCATAGGACCAGAACAGCGGCGGGGCGAGCAGGACGCGATCGTTCGGTCCGTATCCCTGACGCTCGCCGATGTTAAAGCCGTTCTCGATGATACCGTAATGACTGAGCGGAACGGATTTCGGGCGGCTGCTGGACCCCGAGGTGTAGATCACGATCGCATCGTCGACCGCGCTCGCACCTTCCCCAGGCGGCAGGCGAGGGATGGATGCCGGCGCAATATCGGCAAAGAGGCTGGCCGCGCGGTCATGACGCACCAGTTCCACGTCCTGGAGACCGGGGTAGCGGCCGCTGGCGACGAGGGCTTGCAGATCGGCCGCAAAGTCATGATCCATGAACCGATCGAGTGAGATCAGCATCCGTACGCAGGAATCGCCCAACAGCCATTCCAGCTCATCCCGGGTGGACCAGGTGCTGAACGCCACGATCACGGCGCCGGCCATGGAGGCACCAAAAAACGCCTCCAGCCATTCCGGCCGGTTGTTAACCAGCAGCCCGATCCGGTCCCCGCGGCGGATGCCCCGGGCACGCATCACTGACGCCACGTGGCCAGCCCGTTGAGCCAGGTCCGCGTATGACAACGTTCGCTGATCGGAGATCACCGCGGGATGGCTGCCGTGGCGCTCTGCCTGTTCGACGATCAACTCGCCCAAGGTTCTGCTGAACGGCGGATTCATGCTCTGGTTGCCGGCGATGCGGTCCTGTGCGGCATATTGGGTTCCTGGTGGCCCATGGCGGCTTGCGGCCCATGGTGATTGGCGCCCGATCACGAACCGCACGCCGTATCCGAATTTTATTCACTTTTATGGTCGCGGCGCGTAACCTGTCAAGCGTCCGGTTCTGAGCTGGGATCTGCCACGCCAGTCGGCACCGTAAGCGATGTTTGCCAGCGCCCGACCGGTGAGGACGTGGCCGGCGGTCTCAGAAGGAGTCAGGGCGCACCATGCGTGACAGAGCGGCCAGACCAGCCATGCCACGCTGGATCGAGATACTGACCCGGGCCGCCATCGCCGATCCCGAGGGTTCGCGCGACCTGAAGCAGGATCGCAGCCGCCGCCGCCAGCAGGACCTGCTGGCGGCGGCGACCCGTATTTTTGCCCGCGACGGCATCGCCAAGGCGAAAATGGCCGATGTGGCGGCCGAAGCCGGAATCCCCGTATCCTCGATCTACGATTACTATCCCAGCAAGGAGGACCTTGCTTACGCGATCCCGATCCAGCGCCTGACCGAATTCTATGCTGAATTTCTGGCCGAGGCGCCGTCACGGCCTACCATGCGGGACCGGCTGCATCTTTTCCTGTCGATGGCAACTGATTATGCGCGCCGCAATCCGGACTGGGCTCGACTGCTTTATCTGGAAATCTGGCCGAGTGTCCTGATCGAGGAGGCGCGGGTTCGGCGAGCCATCGACGATTTCGGGCGGATCGTGGTGGAGATGATCCGCGAGGGGAGCCGCCTCGGCGAATGGGACGCCCGCCTGGACCCCTACCGATCCGCCACCATTCTGATGGGCAGCGTGACGCATATGATCATCACCTGGTTGCTGTACCGCCGGCCGGACAATTTGGCACAGGCGGCCGGCCCGATGGTCGATCACCTGCTGATGTTGCTGGATGCGGGGGAGCCGCCCGCGGCTTCGCCAGGGCGGTTGCACCCGGCCGAACCGGACATTGTCGCGACCTGAGGTGGCCTGCACCATTGCCCGCACGCCGCGCGGGTCATATGACTTCGATCCTGACGAGATGAAGGCCCGAGCAGCGCGCCGAACGGGCGTGAGGCGATGATCCGTAACCCGGGGGGACAGACATGAAAATCAAGCGCGTCGAGCATATCGCCATCGCCGTCGAATCCATGAAGCAGTCGCTGGACCTGATGCGCGACACCTTCGGCCTGAACCTGGAATACGAGGAGCAGATCGGCCAGACCAAACTGGCGATGCTGCCGGTCGGCCAGACCTATATCGAGTTGCTGGAAGGCCAGGGCCCCGAATCCGGTGTGACCAAGTGGATCGAGCAGAAGGGCACCGGCCTCTTCCATATCTGCTTCGAGGTCGAGGACATCGAGGGCGCGATCGCGGAGTTGAAGGCAAAGAACATCAAACTGCAGAGCGATACCTGGAAGATCGGTCATGGCGGGTCGAAGATCGTGTTTCTCGATCCATCCTGCACCGGCAACGTGGTGATCGAGTTGGCCGAACTTCCGGCGGGGCACTGACATGACCGGGTTCGTTCATCCTCAATTCCTGGTCGAGACCGACTGGCTCGAACAGAATCTCTCCAATCCCGAAATCGTGGTGCTGGACTGCACGGTGCATCTGCAAGTCCAGCCCTCCGGCCCCTACAAGATCGTGCCGGGGCGGGCGGATTATGAGAAAGGCCATGTCAAGGGCGCGCAGTTCTGCGATGTGTCGCGGGATGTGTCCGACACCACGCAGAAGTTCAACTTCATGCGGCAGAAGCCCGACGATTTCGCGGCCTCGATGCGGCGCTTCGGTGTCAGCAATGCGACGCGTGTCATTACCTACAGCACCGCCAATCCCTGGTGGGCCACACGGGTGTGGTGGTTGCTGCGAGAGTTCGGACATGACAACGCAGCGGTGCTCAACGGCGGCTGGCAGAAATGGAGCAAGGAAGGCCGCCCCACCGAAACCGGCCCCAGCCCGACCCGCGCGCCTGGCACTTTCACCGTGCAGGCCGTCCGCAACCTGATGGCGGACAAGGAGGAGGTGAAGGCGGCGATGGGCAATGCGGCTATCTGCACGCTGAACGCGCTGATGCCCGCGCAATATGCCGGCGGCACCTATGGCAGACCCGGGCAGATCCCGGGCAGTGCGACGGTGGCGGCGGCCCATCTGCTGGATCCAGCGACGAACACGTTCCTTCCGGCGGATGAACTGCGCAAGCGCCTCGCCGCCGTGGGTGCCATGGATCGTCCGGTGATCGCCTATTGCGGCGGCGGCATTGCGGCAACCGCCGACGCGTTGGCGCTGGTGATGCTGGGACACACGAACGTCAAGGTCTATGACGCCTCGCTGTCGGAATGGGCCAAGGATGAAAGCCTGCCGATACAGGCCGGCTGAGCACGAGGGAAGGAAATACCAATGCTTCTTCCATTGAACGGGCGCTCCATCGCCTATGATCTGGTCGGGTCCGAAACGGCCCCGGTCGTGTGCATGACCCACTCACTGGCCTCGGACGGCGGCATGTGGGCCGAACAGGTGCCGGCGCTGCTGGCGGGCGGGTTCCGCGTGCTGCGTATCGACATGCGTGGCCACGGCGGCAGCGGTCCCGTCGCCGGTGCCTATACCATGAGCCAGTTGGCCGGGGACGTGGCCGCTGTGCTGGATACCCTGGCGCTGACCAAGGTGCATTACATCGGCCTGTCGATCGGTGGCATGATTGGCCAGGCTTTCGCGATCGAGCATGGCAACCGCCTGCTATCCGCCATGTGGTGCGACACCA
>Ga0082335_1000327_pt1 | contig 122770 bp, 120 predicted proteins | sample Subgrocontami58m_FD_72375 | JGI IMG/M metagenome (GOLD analysis project Ga0082335, IMG submission 72375) | Subsurface groundwater microbial communities from S. Glens Falls, New York, USA - GMW37 contaminated, 5.8 m (SPADES assembly) (version 2) ... | reverse complement strand
AGGTGCTCAAGGAGAGTTATGGCAGAAAAAGTTAAGATAAATTTTGGGCAAGAGATCGTTGACGCGACACCTGTTGATATTAACCAGGCGAATGAATATTTTAACCAGTATTTTATAGAAGACGGGACTGTCTTAAAGATGAAGCTGGTCGCGACAAAGGTATTCCGCATTGATGACCGTTATGACCAGGACGGCAATCCTATCTATTTTGTCCAATCCACGAACGTGCTTTCGGTGAACAGCCCGTCAAACCTTAAAAAGAAATAAGGCCTGATCTCCGAGGTCCGACCTCGGAAAGTTGAGAAAACGCTTTCTTGAAACCTCACTTTCTGTCTTGTTAGGATAAGATAAATCAGTATACTTGTTTATACATGAAAGGAGCGGGTGCGAGACTGTCGCACTAAACGCTAAAACTCATGAGGCTGACCCATAAGGTCAGCCTTCTCCTTAATGGTGCCCTTTGCAGGTATTTATACCCCTCACCGTTAACCCCGAAGCTTACGCAGTAGATTCTAAGCGGAATAGCTTAGAATCTACAAGTGCTTGAGCAAGGGGTAATCCGTGCTATAATTAGGCTCATGGATGATAATGCAACACAGCAACTTCAGGTTGATAGCGCTCAAATGCAGCAGGCCATAACCCAGGTTATGACCGATGCCATCAAGTCCATGCCCCGGCCTAAGGTGCCGCATTGGATGGGATCCGCAGCAGATTTTATACAGTTCCACCCTTGGATATCTTTTTTTATCCTTATTTTTGTCATCCTTGTCATTTCTGCCATAATCCGCGAGGTCATCTGTTCATATCTTAAGACAAATGATATTTTAATACGCCTAAAAAGGATAGAGGAGAAGCTGAAATGAGAGATGAAAAAATAATGCTTCAGGAAAAAGATATCCCCAGAGAGTGGTATAACGTTGCGGCTGACCTGCCTTTTTCTCTTGAGCCGCCTGTTAATCCTGCTACCAAGCTGCCACTTGACCCTAAGGACCTGTTGGCCATATTTCCCAAAGAACTTATAGATCAAGAGCTTAGCCAAAAGCGCTGGATAGAAATACCGGATGAAATAAGGCAGATATACAAGGTGTGGAGGCCTACTCCGTTGCGCCGCGCGCTACGGCTTGAGAAGGCCTTGAAAACACCAGCGAGGATATATTATAAAGATGAAAGTATCAGCCCTCCAGGCAGCCATAAGGCGAATACATCAATAGCCCAGGCTTATTATAATATGAAAGAAGGGGTGGCTAGGATATGCACAGAGACAGGCGCCGGGCAATGGGGTTCCGCTCTTGCTTACGCGTGCAACATTTTTAAGATCAAATGCACGGTATATATGGTAAAGGTGAGCTATGAACAGAAACCGTTCCGAAAGTCGCTTATGCATATATGGGGCGCTGAAGTATTTCCTTCACCCACAGATAAGACCAACGCCGGGCGCGAAATACGTAAGCGTTTTCCTGATACACCGGGCAGCCTAGGCATTGCTATATCGGAAGCTGTAGAAGACGCGGCAACGCACGAAGACGCTAAGTATTCTCTGGGTAGTGTATTAAATCACGTCCTTTTACATCAGAGCGTCATAGGCCTTGAGGTTAAAAAGCAGCTCAAGGCTGCAGGAGAAAAACCGGACATACTTATTGGGTGCGTCGGAGGAGGCAGCAATTTTGCCGGGCTTGTTTTTCCTTTTGTAAAAGATAAGCTTAAAGGCGCAAAAATAGATTTTATCGCAGTTGAGCCGACAGCATGCCCGACCATGACACACGGCCCATTTGCCTACGATTACGGCGATACGGCTAAACTTACACCGTTGTTAAAGATGTATACTCTTGGGCATAGTTTTATACCTCCGGGTATACACGCAGGCGGATTGCGTTATCATGGATGCGCTCCATTGGTGAGCCTTTTGGTGAACAAGGGATTGGTCACGCCATTTGAGGTGACCCAGACAGAGATCTTTAAGTCAGCTATCCTTTTTGCGCAGACCGAAGGCCATCTGCCTGCTCCTGAGACGGCTCACGCGATACACGCGGCTGTTGTAGAGGCTTTGCGCGCCAAGGAAACTAAGAAGGCCAAATGTATTGTCATTAATTACAGCGGCCATGGCCATTTTGACCTTGCGGCATATGATAATTATTTGGAAGGTAAGTTGAAAGACTATCACTACCCTAAGGAGATGATAGAAAAAGCACTGGAAGAACTAAAATGCATAGGAGTGTAAAATGATCACGTATGAAGATTTTAGAAAAGTGGAATTAAGGGTCGCTACAATAAGAGAGGTTAAGCCGCATCCGAACGCGGATAAATTGTATGTTGTCACCGTGGATATTAACGGTGTTGCCAGGCAGTTGGTGGCAGGGATAAGGCCGTCTTATGCCGAAGATGCTCTTATAGGTAAGCAGGTGGTGGTCGTTGAGAACTTAGCGCCAGCGGTAATACGCGGCGTTGAAAGCCAGGGCATGATCCTTGCTGCTTCTGATGAGAGCGGTATTTCTGTTGTATCGCCTGATAGACATGTTCAGGACGGAAGCCTTGTTAAATGAAGGTCAAACAATTTGTACCGCAAATCGAATGCCTTTCATGCGATGGGTGTTGCCGCTATTCACAAAAACAGACCGTTTGGGCTCCGCTCTTTCTTTTTGACGAGATAGTTGACCTAACCGCTAGAAATATCGTGCCATGCTGCTTATTTACACACGTTGATAGCCACGCAGGAGATTCAGCCAGGATAGATCTTATTGAAGCGGATGGCGGGCAATTCTTATGCCCGTGTTTTGGCCTGAATACTAATAAATGCAAGATATATGCCGATAGGCCGTTCGATTGTCAGCTCTATCCGTTCCTTTTGGCGCGGGAACAAGATAAAGCGTATCTTGCCGTAGATGAAAATTGCCCTTATATTAAAAAGACCGGCATCTCAACTAAAAGCATGAAAGATCACGTCCGGTATTTGGTTGAATTTTTTTCTTCGGAAAATATCGTTAAAGTGATCAAAGGCAATCCCAAGATGATCCAGGAATATCCTCGTAGCGTGCATAGGCTCGCTCTTTTGCCCAAGCTGACCGGTTCTATCTAGGCGCATTCATGGATCTCACCCCTTTTTCGCTTAAAGACAAAAAGATATTCCAAGGGTATCTAAAAAATAGCCCTCACAGTTTATCAAATTATTCATTTGAAAATAACATTATCTGGGATAGCCTGTTTGAATTGCGCCGGGCTATTATTAATGACAGGCTCTGTATTTTTTTTCAGGATAGGATGGGTATTTTTATGGGCCTGCCTCCTTTAGGAGGCCTTGATAAAAAGACAATTGTCACTTGTTTTGAGGTAATGGAGAAGATAAACCATAACAAGGATATCTCTCGTATTGAGAATATTGAACAGAAAGACCTGGGGTTTTTTGAAAAGAACGGTTTTAGGGTATACGAAAAAGCCAAAGAGTATATCGTAGGAACGGCTGATATCGCTTTTTTGAGAGGCGAAAAATTTAAGCATAAACGCAGCCTTTATAACCGCTTTGTAAAAAATAACGAGGCGCGCGAAGGGCGCAAGACGCGCTTTAGGGATTACAGCAGGCAAGACGAAGAAGCTGTTCTTGAGCTTTACCAAAAATGGATGAAGGGCCGGATGGAAAAAAATAGCGACCCGGTATATCAGGGCATGCTGGCCGATAGTTTTAAGGTCTTGTCCAGTATGCTGGCGCGTTTGGAAGAGCTGGAGTTGTCCGTCAAGGTGGTTGAGCGCGACGGAAAAATAATAGCGTTTACATCCGGATTTGCCACAACTTCCTCCATTTTTTGCGTCAACTTTGAAATAGCTGACCTTGAAAAGTTCAAGGGCGTTTCGCAGTATATATTCAGCGAGTTCGCAAAGACGCTTGTATCCTATCCGGAGCTGAATATTATGGATGATTCAGGCATTAAGAATATCAAAGACACCAAACTTTCGTATAGGCCTAAGCGCGTTATCTCTTCCTATACGGCATTGTTACCACTATGAAAAATTCAACATATAAAGTTTTTAAGGATAAAAGGCCAGCGCAGGAAGTGTTCGCGGGATTTAAGGATGACAGGCTGCCGTTCTTATTGGAGAGTAGCATGGATATCTCCCATATGGGCCGTTATTCATTTTTAGGCAGCGATCCGTTCTTTGTGTTAAGCGTCAAGCGCAATGAGTCTGGTTCGGCATTGGCTATGCTAAGAGAATTATTCAGAGAATATCACCTTGAAGGCCTTGAAGGCGAGAACAAGCCTTACATACCTTTTTTGTGCGGGGCTGTAGGATTTCTTTCTTATGACCTGGGTTTTTCTCTGGAGCGCCTCGAAAGAAAGAACAAGCCTGACGCGGTAGTGCCTGATGTGTTGTTCGCTTTTTACGACCGTGTCGTGATAGTCGATCATCTTAAAAAAGAGACAACTGTTTTTTCTTCTGGTTTCCCGGAAAAAGGCGCTTTAAGGAAGATGCGTAGCAAAGATAGGTTAGATGAGGCCATTCAAAAACTTAATGGCAAAAAAGCCAAAATGCCTTTGTCAGAGAGCGCGTTCTTAAAGACAGGAGAGATCTCTTCTAATTTTACCAAAAGCCAATACTTGTCAGCTATTAGAAAAGTTAAAGAATATATAGCTCGCGGAGATATCTATCAGGTAAATCTTTCCCAAAGGCTTAGGTCCAGGCTTGCCATTGATGACTGGCTTCTTTATAGAAGGCTTATTAAAAAATTCCCCGTACCTTTTAGCGCTTTTTTAAGGCATGATGAGTTCTCTATTCTTAGCGCTTCGCCGGAAAAATTCCTTACTTACGACGGCAGCCTTGTGACCACGAGGCCTATGAAAGGCACGCGCCCGCGCGCGCGCGGCCGTGGACGCGACCAGAAGTTAAAGTCGCAGCTTATTGCAAGCCCAAAGGAAAAGGCCGAGCTATTGATGATAGTGGACTTGGAAAGAAATGACTTAGGCCGCGTATGCGATTACGGTTCTATAAAGGTCAAACACTTGCGCGTCATTGAAGCGTACTCTTGCGTATTCCAGGCTACCGCTGAGATCCAGGGCAGGCTTCATAAGACCAAAGACAGATTCGACCTGCTTCGCGCCTGTTTTCCCGGCGGCTCAGTGACAGGGTGCCCTAAAATACGCGCTATGGAGGTCATAGAGGAATTAGAGCCTGATGCCAGGTCCATATATACCGGCTCATTAGGGTTTTTGAGCTTTCACAATACTATGGAGTTCAATATCCTGATCAGGTCTTTTTTGAAAAAAGGGGATGATATATTTTTTAGCGTCGGTGGCGGTATTGTAACTGATTCAAAGCCTCTTGCCGAGTATGACGAGACGCTGGTCAAGGCCAAGGCGCTTATGGACGCGCTGACGAAAGGTTAATGAAAGATGAAAAATGTTTCTTCAGGTAGTATCGGGCTTTTTGAGACGATGCGCTCTTTTAAAGGAAGAGTATTCGCGTTAGATGAGCACTTGCGCCGCCTCAGGCGCAGTTGTCCTGTTATGGGCATGAGAGCGCCTTTAAAATATGCCTTAGAGAAAACTGTTAAAGAAGCTATTAAAAAGTGGGGCTTAGAAGACGCTTATGTCAGGCTTGAAGTGTTTAAAAAGCCTAAGGGCCAGGGCATATTTGTTCTTACTAAAAAAATTTCATTACCGGCCCTGGGTAAATACAGGCAGGGATTTTCACTTGCGCTTTATCAAGGTGGCGCTTTAGGCCGCCCGCCATATCATAGGATAAAATCTTTGGATCATTCTTTTTATACAGGGCTTACATGTTGGGCGCGCGAAAGAGGATTTGACGAAGCGCTTTTTTTAAACGGGCGCTCTTATCTTGTTGAGGGCTCCAGGACAAACGTTTTCCTGGTCAAAGATGGAGGTGTTGTGACACCGGCTGTTTCTTGCGGTTGCCTTCCCGGAGTGACAAGAGGGTTGGTCATGAGGCTTCTTAAAAAGCTAAAGATCCGTGTAAAAGAGGCAAGGATCCCTCTAAAAGATATCTTTTGCCAGGATGAGATATTCGTCACAAATTCTCTCATGGGCGTTATGCCTGCTACGCGCGTAAACAATAAGCCTGTTGGAAGCGGCCGCGTAGGAGAACTGACTCGGTTGGCCATGTCAGCCTATGAAAAGGAGATTGAGAAGCAGTGTTTTTTACGATAGAATGTATACTCAATGGTTAATACAAGAAAGATAATATTCATAGCTTTTGCGTGGACTAGCCTTGCGGCTAGCTTATCGGGTTGTTCTAAGGCGGACCTTGATGTTTTAAAGGCTGACCGATTATCGCGGCAAGCGCAAAAAAATTCCCAAGAGGCTGTGCGCCTGTATGAGGACCTACTGCGTTTGAAGATCAATAGCAAGAAAGCAGATTCTATCCGTCTTAAACTCGGCAACCTATATTTTCAAACAGGAGAGTATTCCGCGGCTGTTGATCTGTTAAGTAAGCTGGATTCCAAAGGAAGCCGGCAGTTACTGGCAAAGGCGCTTTTTAAGGATTCTGATTTTACCGGAGCGCTTGAAGCATTTAATAAGTCAGGTGAGCAAGGAAGCCCGGAATACCTTTATTATTATGGGCTGACTTTGGAGAAGAATAACCTGTACGATAAAGCGCTTCACATTTTTTCAAGCATCCGCATGGACCCTGTTTTTGGAGCAAAAGCAAAGGCCCGCATCGTAGCTATTAACCTGGACAGTTCGCACGCGCTTTTTGCCGGTGTTGAGGATGAAGTCAAGGACATCATCATTAATAGCGCTGACTCGGAAAAATACCCAGAAGCGAGCGGATTGTATTTATTGGCCGAAGACGATATTACGTTGACTCCGGACCACAGGGAAGTGATGGAGTCGCATTACGTTATAAAGGTCTTAAACGACCGCGGTAAAGAAAAATTCGCCGAAGTCGTTCTGACATACGATTCTACTTATGAGAAACTGGACTTAGAGTACGCGCGCACTATAAAGCCGGACGGAAGTGTAGTGACAGTTGGCGACAAGAACATCAGAGACGTATCTTTATACCTGAATTTCCCTCTCTATAGTAACGCCAGGGCAAGGATCATTTCCATGCCTGAAGTCACGGACGGGTCGGTCATTGAATACAAGGTCAGGCTTTCACGCAACCAGTTGCCGAACAAGAAGGATTTTGATACTACATATTGGCTCCAGAACGACGAACCCATACTTTTGCAGAGAGGCACTATCCGCGTGCCAAAAAATGTTTCCTTAAAATATAAGATCATTAATAATGAATATAACACCCTTGGTTTTGATATGAAGCCGAAGGTCAGTGAGACTGGCAATACAACGGTTTATTCCCTGGAATTCAAGGATGTGCCGCAGATAATCCCTGAGCCCATGATGCCTTCCATTACCAAAGTCAATCCGTATGTACTTTTTTCTACCTTTGATAGTTGGAAAGATATCTATGAGTGGTGGCGTGGCCTTTATAAAGACAAGATCATAGCCGACGAAAGCATAAAAGCCAAGGTCGCTGAATTGATCAAGGATAAAAAGACACAAGACGAAAAGCTAAGGGCTATTTATAATTTTTGCGCTACCGGCATACGTTATGTCGCCGTAGAATACGGTGACGCGGGCTATGAGCCGCATAAGGCAGGAGAGATATTCAAGAATAAATATGGGGATTGTAAGGATAAGGCCATACTTTTGGTCACTATGTTAAAAGAGGCAGGCATAAGCGCTTTTCCTGTCCTGATAAGCACTCAGGATTCTTTTCAAACACAGGAAGATGTCCCAAGCCTTTTGTTCAACCACGCTATAGCCGCGACCTTTGTGGATGGTAAGCTTATTTTTATGGATGTGACCGGCAATACGGTTTCCTTTTCAGACCTGCCTGTGGACGACCAGGACAGGACAACGCTTGTCTTTTTAAATAATAAGTTTGAGCTTGTTAAAACTCCTCTTTATTCATCCCAGCGAAACAGGATGTTAACTGATATGAAGATAACGGTAAAAGCCGACGAAAGCATAGACGCGACACGAATTGCCGAGGCGCAGGGTTATTTTCTGCAGGCGCAGAGATATTGGCTTAAGTTCACAATGCCGGCCATGATAGAGGAGGGCCTGAAGCAAAAGATAAGAGGCATTGCCGACAGCGCCATATTGAAAGGATATGAGATAAAGAACGTAGAAGACCTGGATAAGCCTGTGGTGCTGAGTTACGCGTTCAGCGCTCCGCAGTATTTTAAGAAAGCCGGAACGTCGCGTATTTTAGACCAGCTGGCCAGCATTGATACATCGGTGTTGGTTAAAGAGACAAGGCTATATCCAATAGAATCTGCCGGACTAAGCAAACAGGAGGAGAAGATCGAGATAGAATTGCCGGCTTTTCTTACGGTAAAATATGTGCCGCCGCGAGTTATGCTTGATACTAAGTGGTTTTATTTTAGCTGTAATTATGATATTGTAAATAAGGGCAGCTTGCGGTTCTCTTACGAGTATAAGATAAAAGAGCGCGTGGTTTCGGTAAGCGAGTATGCTGAATATAAGAAAGCCATAGAGGGTATAGTGCCGTTGGTAAATCAACAGGTTGTTTTGGAACGGAGATAAAATGACGGCGATGAGAAAGCCAAAAGCGGAAGACCTTGATTTTCAGATGTCTTTTTATGAAGGGATAGTCAAAGACAATCCTGATTTTGCCGAAGCGCTGATAGCGTTAGGCGAGATCTATACAAAGAAAGGCCTCTACGAAAAAGGTTTGAAAATGGACAAGAGGCTTATTAAACTTCGGCCTGACAGCTCTATTGCTCATTACAATCTTGCCTGCAGCCTTTCTTTGGTGAGCGATCTGACAAGTTCTTTCAGGGCGCTCAAGCGCGCCATTGAACTGGGATATGATGACCTCATATTTATGAACGGCGATCCCGACTTGTCAAACTTGAGAGGCGATACCCGTTTTAAGGAACTTGTTAAGATGATCCGCAAGGAAGGCCCGGCCAAGCAGCGGGCTAATCCGCAGAATATGCCGCAGGCGCGAGAGACTAATGGTTGACCAGACGCCGCAGGCAGCAAAAAGATACCAGGCGATGAAGAATCGCCTTTTTATTTTTAATCTCATCTTAAATTTTTTGTTCTTGTTGCTTTTTACGCTGACAGGCCTGTCGCAAAGTTTAAAAGCGGGCCTGGCTGGGTTTAACTTCTTAGGCAATTTCGCCCTGTTTAACGGTGCCTACTTCGCGTGTTTTGCCGCGTTGGCCTTTGTACTGTCCTTGCCCTTGGAATATTATGAAGGTTTTGTCATTGAACATAAGTTTGGCCTTTCAACACAGGGCCTTAGATCCTGGACAAAAGATTCTATTAAGAAGGCTGTTGTATCTTTCGCGGTTTCCCTGGTCTTGATAGAGGCAGTATATTATTTTCTGTTAAAGTTCCCGCAGACGTGGTGGTTGTGGGCTGCTATCTTCTGGTTTACCGTATCTATAGTTCTGACCAGGATAGCTCCCAAGGTGCTTTTGCCTTTGTTTTATAAATATGAGCCGCTGTCAGCCGGGACTTTACGTGATAAGGTAACAGAGTTTCTTGGCAGATTTAAGATAGCGGCCTCTGGCGTTTATGTCCTGGATTTTTCAAAGAAGACCGTAAAAGCGAATGCCATGGTCTCTGGGTTGGGAGCTAGCAAACGTATATTTTTCAGCGATACTATGGTCAGGGAATTCTCCGATGAAGAGATCCTGGCTGTTCTGGCCCATGAGGTAGGGCATTATAGAAGCGGCGATACGTTTAAACTGTCTCTATGGAATCTGTGCTCAGGCCTTTTCTCGTGTTTTGTCGCGTCGTTATGCCTGGATAGGCTTTTTCCTATGTTTGGGCTTGGCGCCATAAGCGATATCGCTGGCCTGCCGCTTTTTATAGCAGTATTGATGGCCACGGGCTTGTTTATCTTGCCTTTGCAGAACGGGTTCTCAAGGTATCTAGAGAACAAGGCCGATATCTTTGCTTTGAAAACGACAAAGGATAGCATAAGCTTTATTTCTATGATGAAAAAACTTGCCAACAGGAATTTTTCTGAACTTTCGCCCTCAAAGATAGTAGAGATATTTTTATATGACCATCCGCCTATCGCGAAAAGGATACGCTTAGCAGAAACGCTGCATTTAGGGGAATAGGAATGATCAAGGAAAAAAATATTAATCCTCAGGATAGGCGCCAATATAAGCGCCTTGAGCATATCTTTCCTGTGGAATTCAGGTTCCTGGATGCCGCGGGAAAACCAGTGTCCGAATGGTATCAGGCTTTTACCCAGGACATAAGCCGGGGCGGTATCTGCCTTATCGTTAACAATATCCAGTTCGGCGACGCCAAATATCTGGCTGATAAAGATGTCGTGATAGCTCTCCACATTAATATACCCTTAGGGGCGGATGCAGTTAAGGCCTCTGCGCGCCTGGCATGGTTTAAGACGACGCGCACTGAACCGTCGCTTCAATATGTCCTTGGCGTAACCTATGAAAAGATAGACGCGGCAGGCAATGAGCGTATATTAAAATATGTTAACGCTAGGAAGTTTATCAAGGCGTTAGCCATTACATTTACTTTGTTCTTAAGTGTCGCGCTCGTGTGGGCGGGTTTTTATAACGCGAGGCTGCGTTACGCGAATGAAAAGCTTTTGATGAGTTTGTCCGCGAATATTAACCAGCAGAGGATGTTGCGGCAAGGGAGTGAATCCCTTAAGTCTCAGATAAAGGAGACAGAATTCCTCTTGTCCCAGTCTGAGCGCAAGATCGAGATGTTGTCACGTAGGTTATTAGAGCTAGGCCAGGACGATGGTGAGACAAAAGCCAAATTAAAGGGCACTATTGATCTTTTCAAAAAATATCAGGATAAGATCAGGGAGGATCTGTCAGGGCTTGTGGCTAAAAAAGTCAAAGTGGACGGCGATGTGACCGCCAAGACGCAGGAGGCTTCCTTGTTAGAAAAAAAGATATTAGATAAGCTCTATAGATGGCTCTTGGTCCATCAGAACAACAATACAGGCCTGGTAGCCAGTTTTGAGGGTGATAAAGACGTGACAGATTGGGGTTTTACATATGACCAGGCGTTGGCTGTCATGGCTTTTACTAAAGCAGGTGACCTGGAAAATGCCCGCGATATTTTAGAGTTCTATAAGAGAGCGAAAAAGGATGCCTCAGGCGGTTTTGCAAATGCTTACTATGCTTCTAACGGCGACATATCTGAATTTGTATCGCACGCCGGCCCGAATATCTGGCTGGGCCTGGCAGTCCTACAGTATAGCCGGCAGACAGGCGATATGAGATATATGGGTATTGCGCGCGATATTGCCAGGTGGCTTGATACAATAAAAGACTCTGAAGGCGGTTTAAAAGGCGGTAACGCGTTTTCATGGTATAGTACTGAACACAACCTTGATGCTTATGCTTTTTATACCATGATGGATGAGTTGACCAAAGAGGATGTTTATAAGCAGCGCGCGTCTGAGACCCTTGTATGGCTTAACAAGAACGCCTATTCAAAGATCGCTTCTCCGGTCGTTAAAAGAGGCAAGGGCGACTCCACAATAGCTACCGATACCTATGCCTGGTCCATTACCGCTGTTGGCCCTCAGACGCTTAAGGACAACGGTATGGACCCTGATGCTATAATGGATTTTGCCCTGACACAATGCAGCGTATCAGTTGATTATAAAAAGCCGGAAGGCTCTTCTGTTAATGTGAAAGGGTTTGATTTTGCTAAACACCAGAATCTTGCAAGGGGCGGCGTTATTTCCTGCGAGTGGACAGCCCAGATGATATTAGCGCTTAAGATAATGGCAGACTATCACCAGGGGCGAGGTTCTGAAGAGAAGGCTATTTATTACGGCCGTTTGGGTGACGAATATACTTCAGAGCTTAGTAAGATGATCGTCTCAAGCCCTTCTCCGGTTGGCCAGGGAGATTTTTGCCTGCCGTATGCCTCGCATGAATTTGCCGATACCGGGCATGGATGGAGGACGCCAAAGGGCTCAAGTACTGGTTCTGTAGCGGCCACTGCCTATACTGTTTTAGCCATAGACGGATTCAACCCGTTGAAGTTCAATAAATGAAAGCCGATCTTTTAAATATTTATGATGGGCTTTATAAGCATTTTGGGCCGCAACGCTGGTGGCCGGCAGATTCTGCTTTTGAAGTAGCGGTAGGCGCGATACTTACGCAGAATACTTCGTGGACGAATGTAGAGCACGCTATAGCCAATCTGAAAAAAGCGCGTTGCCTTAGCTTTAGAAAGATGCGCCGCATTGATGAAAAAAAATTAGCCAGCCTGATAAGGCCGGCCGGTTATTACAATATCAAAGCCAGGCGCCTTAAGAATTTTTTGAAGTTTTTTGATAGAAATTACGGCGGCAGTTTTAAGCGCATGAAGAGCAAAAGTGTTTTCAGTTTGCGCCGCGAGCTGCTTAGCGTAAACGGCATCGGGCCTGAGACAGCTGACTCCATACTTCTATACGCTCTGGGAAAACCTGTTTTTGTCGTAGACGCCTATACGCGGCGTATAATGTCCAGGCACAGTTTATTGCAAGCAAAAGACGGTTACGAAACAATACAGGGCATCTTTATGGATAATTTGCCTAACAATACCGGGCTTTTTAATGAATACCACGCCTTGCTGGTCAGATGTGCCAAAGAGTTATGCAAAAAAAAGAAAGAAAATTGTAGAGTTTGTCCTTTGGGTGAGACTCAAACATGAAATCAGGCATCGTAGCTATAATCGGCCGCGCCAATGTTGGAAAGTCAACGCTCTTGAATAATCTCGTTGGCGAGAAGGTTGCTATTGTCTCTGCTGTTCCCCAGACAACGCGTAACCAGATACGCGCCATATTGAATGAGCAAAGGGGCCAGGTAGTTTTCCTGGATACTCCGGGCATGCATGTCACAAAACACGCTCTTGACCGCGCTATGATAGCGTCTATCAATGATTCTTTGGAAGGCGTTGACGTTATCCTGCATCTAGTAGACGCTACTGAACGTGTGGGAGAAGAAGAAGAGATGGTGATGGAAAGGCTGCGTGGCCTGAAGGCGCCCATTATTCTAGGGCTTAATAAAATAGACCGCGGCCCTAAGCATATAGAAGATTATATTTTGGCATGGGAGAGAAAAATTGGAAAAAAATTAAGCGAGGCAACGCAACATATTATGCCCATACCTCTGTCTGCTCTTACCGGGACAAATCTTGATAAACTCTTGGATGAGATCTTCAGCCGCTTGCCGCAAGGAGAACCCTTGTATCCCGAAGATATCTTAACGGATTTTCCGCGGCAGTTGACCATACAGGATTGCATACGCGAAAAACTGCTCGCGTACCTTAAGGAAGAGGTCCCATTTTCGATGGCAGTGTTCGCCGAGGAGATAGTTGAGCGCAGCCCCAAGCTAACTTATGTTAAAGCGTCTATTTTAGTGGAGCGCGATTCGCAGAAGGCCATTGTTATAGGAACGAACGGCGAGCATTTAAAAAAGGCAGGCGAGCTCGCGCGCAAGGAACTGGAAAATATATATAATAAAAAGTTCTATCTTGATCTCTGGGTCAAGGTCAAAGAAAATTGGAAGCAGGATGCCGAGTTGCTTAGAAGGATCGGCTATATTTTAGAATAACGGTGAAAGGCCGCGCATGATCAATAAAAAACGCCTTATCAAGTTGGCCCAGGAGCTGATACGCATAAATTCTGAAAATCCTCCGGGAGACGAAACAGCTGTTGCCCGTTTCGTATCGGGATATTTGAAAAGAATGGGCCTTAGGCCTAAGACCATAAAGTTTTATCCCGGCCGCGATAATGTGATGGCAATTATGCCAGGCAGAAGCTCTAAGCGCCCGCTTTTAATAACTCCGCATCTGGATACTGTCCCCGCGGGTACTGGTTGGAAGTTCGGGCCATATTCAGGCATAATATCCGGCGGAAAGATATTTGGCAGAGGTGCTACGGATTGTAAAGGTAACATGGCAGTTGCCCTTGAGGCCATGCAAAGTATGCTTGAAGATAAGGCCCTGCCGGCAAACGACGTTATTTTTCTCGCCACTGCTGACGAAGAAGCCGGTTCAGGCAAAGGCCTTATTCCTTTTATTGACAGAGGCCTTGTAAAGCCGGCGTATGCCCTTATTTTAGATGCTGATGATTTTGATATTATAACCGCGCAGAAAGGGCTTATTCATTTTACAGTTAAAGTGGTAGGCCGTAAGGCGCACGGCGCTTACCCTCAGCGCGGCGTAAATGCCATTGAGCAAGCAGCAGAACTTATAAGTATTTTGAAGAAAATGAAATTCGCTTATCGCAGGCACAGCCTTCTAAAACCGCCGACCATTAACATAGGCACTATTCGCGGCGGAGACAAGGTCAACGTAGTGGCTGATCGGTGTGAGTTTGAGGTTGATCTCCGTTTTCTGCCAGGCATGGAGGCACAAAAGATATTATTGGCGATTAAAAAAGTTTTTGCTAGAACAAAAATACATTTTACCATCCAGGCTCAGGATATACAGCAGCCGTATGAAATAGACCGAAGGCACCCTTTGGTCGAGTCTTTGAAAAAGGCTTCCATCGGTATAGTAAGGCGCTCTGATATCAAGGGAAGTGAGGGCGCTACGGTCATTACTTTTTTTAAAAAGAAGGATATCCCGGCGGTTGCCACAGGTTTCGGCGCTAAAGGCTGCGCTCATACGACGGATGAGTATGTCCGTATAAATGATCTTTACCGCGGCTCACAGGTATTAGAGCGGTTCATTAAGATATTTGGTGTTGAAGAATTGATAAAAAGAGTATAGAATAATCCCGCATGAAATCCATACGTGTCATAAAAAAACCAAGGCTTAAAGATCCCATCCTGGTCGCGGCGTGGCCGGGTATGGGCGATGTTGCCCTAAAGGCCGCGCTATACCTTAAGGACAAACTGGCAGCTGTTGAGTTTGCCGAGATGTCATCGCTGGATTTTTTTAATCCTTCCGGAGTCTGGATAGATAACAGCCTTATCAATGCGCCGCAATACCCGATAGGTAAATTCTATTATTATAAGAATCCAAGCCAGGGCTCGGATATCGTCATTTTTATTTCTGACGCGCAGCCTTTTTTAGAAAAGGGTTATGAGTACGCAAATGAGATCGTTGATTTTGCTATTACGCTAAAAGTCAAAAACGTCTATACATTTGCCGCTATGCCTCTGCCTATTGAACATACGGAGACGCCGGATGTCCATGTGGCTGCCACTAAAAAAGAGGTATTAGACGGCCTTGCCAAGCTGAACTTAAAGGCCATGCCTACAGGCCAGATAAGCGGGTTAAACGGCCTTATCCTTGGAGTTGCAAAGGAAAGAGGAATAGACGGCGTCTGCCTTTTAGGCGAGATACCTTTATATACTATTCAGATAGAAAACCCTCTTGCGTCACTGGCGGTTTTAACTATTTTAGCCAAAGTCTTGAATATACCTCTGGATCTGACCGACTTGCAAAAACATGCTGATCAGGTCAGCCAGGAAATAGAACACCTCATAGATTATTTAAAGAACCCCGGCGAAGAAGAAAAGCCCATCGACCAGAAAGAGATAGATATCCTTAAGAAGGGCCTCGCGGATTCGCCTGGCCTGCCTGATTCAGCCAGGAACAGGATAGAAGAACTTTTTAAGCAAGCCAAAAAAGACCTCGCGCGTTCCATTGACCTTAAAAAGGAATTAGATAAATGGAACGTATACGACCAGTACGAAGATAGTTTTCTTGACCTGTTCAAAAAGCCGCTGAAGAAAAACAATTGATGAATTTGTTTTAGACCCCCGCAAAACCCGCGGGGATTTCGCTGGATGTCACGGAAAAATTTCGTGACACACTTTGGGGCTCAAGGTGCTCAAGCTTATCCTCTGCGACCTCGGGAACGTCCTTATCAACTTTGACCACCGCATCGCCGTCCGTAAGATCATGCCTTACACTGCGAGAAGTTTTGATGAAGTCTATCAGCTTTTCTTTGATTCCAAGCTGACAAGGTATTTTGAAGAAGGAAGGATCGCTCCGCGAGTTTTCTTTAGGCGTTTGCGCGGCCTTTTGGGGTTGAAGGGCATAAGTTTTGACAGGTTTGTCCCCATCTGGAACGAGATATTCTCCGATAATAAGCAGATGGCGGCCCTGTTAGGCGCTCTTAAAAAAAAGCATAAGCTGTATCTCATATCGAACATAAACAAGCTGCACTACGAGCATATTGCCAAAAGGTTCGCCCGCCACATAAAACTTTTTGATAAAGCTTATCTTTCTTATAAAGTCGGGTTTTGCAAACCGCATGTTGATATTTACCGTAAAGCTATGCAGGGAGCGGATGCAAAGCCGAGGGAATGCCTTTATATAGATGATCGCGCCGATCTTATTAAAGAAGCGAAGAAATTAGGCTTAAAACCCATACTTTTTAAAAATGTCGTAGATCTTAAAAAGCAATTAAAAAAAATAAAGGTGTCTTTTTGAGTAGCTCTGTTGTTTTGAAGGTCTCCGGGCTCAGTAAATATTTCGTTAGCGGCTTTTTGTGGGGCGCGCAAAAAACCATTGCCGTAGACCACCTGGATTTCAGTCTTTCGCGCGGCGAGATATTCGGCTTATTAGGTCCTAATGGCGCTGGAAAGACTACAACGCTTAATATGCTGGTCGGTATTATGAAGCCGTCTTCGGGCTCCATTGATATATTCGGCGAGCCCTTCTTTATAGGGAAGATATCGCCATTGGCCAGGATAGGGTATGTGCCTGAGTCCACCTCTCTGCCCGGTTATTTTACGATACTAGAACTGCTGGATTTTTATGGCCAGATATTTGATATGCCGGCGTCCTTGAGGTTTAACAGGATAAAACTTCTTCTTGAGATGGTCGGGCTGGTAAAAGAGAGGAATTGCCTTATAAAAAATCTTTCTATGGGGCAGCGCAGGCTAGTGGATATTATGCAAGCGCTTATCAATGACCCGGACCTTATTTTTTTAGATGAGCCAACCGTATATTTAGACCCGGTCATCATAGAAAGGCTGCGGTCTATTTTAATGCGTCTAAAAAGCGAAGGGAAGACCATTCTTATTTCGTCGCATATGCTTTCAGAGATAGAGAAGGTCTCTGACCGTGTGGCGATAATAGACCGCGGAAAATTCGCTAAAGTCGGGCCAAAAGAGGATTTCCTTCGCTCGGGTACCATGGAACAAGAGTTTTTAAGGATAGTCAAACATGCGGATAACTGATCTCATCAAAGAGCTGCGGTTGGTCCTTGTTATCTCAAGGGACGTCTGCCGCGCGGCATTAAAAGAGCGCATGATGTATGGATTCCTGTTGCTCGCGCTTCTTTTTATACTTATGGCGAATGTGCCTTTTGTCGTCAAAGACCCTAAGGTATTTGGGCCACAGAGGCCTGAGGTCTCTGCACTGCAGATAGGTTTTATGTCCATCAATGTATTCACTATTCTTATAGCCATTTTTGTATCTCTTAATACCCTGCAGAGTTTTTTTTCCTGGGAGCGGCTCGGGTTGTTATTATCAAAGCCCGTGAAACGCGTTTTGATATTAGAAGGTGTCGTCCTTGGGCTGTTTGAGATGGTCTTTTTGAACTGGTTCTTGATGACTGCCGGAGTCTGGCTTGTTATTTTTTCACAGACCAGGGAGTGGGGGTTGTATATCTGGACAGGCATGAGCGTGACCGCTTTAATGGCGCTTTTATACGTAGCCCTCGTCGTATTTTTTTATTGTATCATTCCTAACATGATGGCCGGAATAATGACGGTTTTGCTTATTATCGCGGGCTTCGGAGTGCCTATGGCGCGTCAGGCCTTTTCAACGACCGTATCACCCGGGTTCGTTTCATCGAGTTTAGCGCTTGGACTTAATTGTATACCTCCGATCAATAGCCTTTGGGGCATATCCATGCAGCAGTTGAGGTTCTTTGACCTTGATATCGCGGCACTTTCAGTAATTTTTCAGACACTCGTTGTTATTTTTGTGTTGAATATCATTTCAGTCATTAGATTCCGCCGTTTTTGCCAACTTTAATTTATTCCCGTCGGAGAAATTGAAAATATTTTTATTTTTATGTTTAATAAATCTTGACAATATAAAAATATTATGATAATTTTTATATAAGCGGCTGACACCCAGCGCTTAATGGTATTGCGCTGGTGTTGTGTCTGCTACACAAGGAGTATAAAATTAAAAAAGAAAGTTGTGGAAAGGGACTCTAAAATTAAAGGGGTCCCTTTTTCTTTTATGGGTAAGATAATTGGTTTCACATACGATCTAAAATCCGATCATCCGCAAGGTAAGGCTTTAACAGGTGATGCTTATGCCGAGTTTGATGTGGAAGAGGTCATCCAGGAAGCGGTTAATGCAATTGAATCGGGTGGGCATGAAGTGGTCAAGATCGGGCATGTGAGGAATCTATTGAAAACGATAGACGGCCTTAAGGTGGATATTATTTTTAATATTTGCGAAGGCTTTGGTTCACGCAACAGGGAGTCTGAAGTGCCGGTGCTCCTGGATGTATATAAAATGCCTTATGTAGGCAGCGACGGATTGACGTTGGGCCTTTCGCTTGATAAGGTGATGGCTAAGAAGGCGTTTATATGTGACGGTGTTCCTACGCCTAAATATTTTATCGCGGACAAAAAAACAAAGCTTTCGCGCCTTGGTTCCATGAAATTTCCGCTTATCGTTAAACCTCGCCACGAAGGTTCTTCCAAGGGTATCTCGGACGACTCTGTAGTTAAAGACAAGAAGAGCCTTAAGGCGCAAATAGATAACGTTGTGGACCAATACGGCCAGTCAGCCCTGGTGGAGGAGTTTATTAAGGGCGCTGAATTTACGGTCCTTGTCATTGGTAATGAAACTCCGCAGGCATTAGCGCCTGTACAGATAAAGATAGCAGGAAATCTGGATGCAGGCGATCTTGTGTATACATCGCGCAGGCTTACCGGGCCGGATATAGAATATATCTGCCCGGCAAAGATATCAAAGAGCCTTGATAAAAAATTGCGAGCTATTTCTATTGAGGCTTATCAGGCCCTTGATTGCCGCGATTTTGCCAGGGTAGATCTTAGGGTGGATACCAAGGGCAGGCCTTATGTGCTTGAGATAAATCCGTTACCTTCGTTATCTACTGAGGATGTTTTTCCTTTAACAGCCGCGGCGAGCGGAATGACGTATAACCAACTTATTCTAAAGATCATTGATATTGCTTTAAAAAGGAATGGATTGAATGGCCAGTCAAATAACTGAAGTTCAGTTACCGGCGCAAGTCACTCTTAAAAGGTCCGTTATAGGAGATTTCAGAAGGATCTCTTTATGGAAGGACGTATCTGACTTGGAGTGGGAGGATTGGCATTGGCAGATCAAGAACAGGGTGCATACTCTTGATGCTATCTCTAAGATATTAGTGTTGACGCCGCAGGAAGAGGAAGGCATAAAAAAATCAAATGGCAGGCTTTCAATGGCCATAACACCCTATTGGGTGGCGCTAATGGATGAGTCAGACCCTGAGTGTCCTATCAGGCGCCAGGCAGTACCTTTAAAAGAAGAATTTCAATTCGGGGCCAATGAATTTGTGGACCCGTGCGCGGAAGACAGGGATTCTCCTGTGGACGGTTTGGTGCATCGCTATCCCGATAGGGTCCTTTTGTTAGCCACAGAACAATGCGCTATGTATTGCAGGCACTGCACGCGGCGCAGGCTCGTCGGAGAAAAACAGGCGCATCCGCTTAATTCCAAGACCCTTGATGCCGCGGTGGATTATATAAAAGCAAATAAGAAGATAAGGGATGTCCTTATTTCAGGCGGCGACCCATTAATGCTGGAAGACGATGAACTTGAAGAGGTCTTAAAGAAAGTTTCAAGCATCCCGCATGTTGAATTCGTGCGCCTGGGTACAAGGGTCCCTGTGACTTTGCCCCAGAGGATAACAGAACCTCTTGTGGCTATGCTTAAGAAATATTCGCCTTTGTGGGTAAGCATACATTTTAACCACTCAAAAGAGATATCCAAGAGATGCAAGGTCGCCTGCGACATGTTGGCTGACGCCGGCATACCGCTTGGCAGCCAGACCGTGCTTTTAAAAGGCATAAACGATAAGCCTTATATCATGAGGAAACTGATGCATGACCTGTTGACAATAAGGGTAAGGCCCTATTATATCTACCAGTGCGACCCTGTAAGAGGAACAGCCCATTTCCGCACGCCTGTGGCAGTGGGTATTAATATTATAGAAAAGCTGCGCGGTTTTACTTCTGGTTACGCGGTGCCCACTTATGTGGTTGACGCGCCCGGAGGCGGCGGCAAGATACCCGTTGGCCCAAATTACCTTATCTCACAGGATAAGGGAAAGCATGTCCTGCGTAATTATAAGGGCAAGATCTATACCTACGTAGAGTAGCCCTCCATACTTGACGGTTATCTGAATATCAATTATAATAAGACCCTAACGTTTTTGTTAACAGCAAGTTAAAAGAATTCTCATACCCGGCGCTGATCGACACCTGGCCCTTATAAGGAAATTGGGCCAGTGTTTCACTAAATGAAACATTAGGGTGTTCAAGGAGGTAAATAATGGATAATGTTAAACCAGAATCCAAAAGGGGCGTAGTCTTTGTTTCGCACGCCCAAGCCGGTAAAACGTCCTTAGTTGAATCGCTCCTTTTCGCCTGCAACGCCACAACGCGCAAGGGCACAATAGCCGAAGGCAACACGGTCTGCGACTATAATTCCGATGAGATATCAAGAAAAAATTCCATTAATTCAAGCATTGTCAATCTTACCTGGAAAGGTAATTTTATCCAGATAGTAGATACGCCGGGTTACGCGGATTTTATAGCTGATATGATCTCAGGTTTTCGCGCAGCGGATAGCGCGGTCGTTGTGATAGACGCATCAAGCGGGATAGAGGTGGGTACTGAGCGCGCCTGGGATATACTTGAAGAATCAGGCATGCCGCGCATGATCTTTATAAATAAGACTGATAAAGAGAACATTAAGCTTGAAAGCGTGATAGCTGAGATCCAAGAACGTTTTTCAAAATCCGCTGCTGTTATTAAGATACCGTTCTCTTCGGAATTGATAGAGACTATTACTGAAACGGATGATGTTCTTCTTGAGAGATACCTTGAAGGCAAAGAGATCAAGGACGAGGAATTAAAGTCAGCCTTAAAGAAAGCCGTGATCCAGGGCAAGATCTATCCTATTTTATCAGGCTCAGCATTAAAGGACCAGGGCGTCAAAGAACTTCTTGATTTTATCGTTGATTATATGCCGTCGCCGTTAGAGCGCAGGCCTGTGCAAGCCGTTGACCCTAATTCAAAAGAAAAAAAAGATATTAAGCTCAGCGAAGACGCGCCGTTCTCGGCGCTTGTATTTAAGTCTGTGTCCGATCCGTTCGTGGGGCAGTTGACCGTGCTGCGAATTCTTTCGGGAAAGCTTGCTTCCAATACAGGTTTTTATAACGTGTCAAGGGGGGCAAAAGAACGGATAGGCTCTCTTATGCTCTTACGGGGTAAAGAACAAAGGCCTATCGCGTCAGGTTCTTGCGGTGATATTGTGGCTGTTGCTAAACTTAAAGAGACGCATTTAGGAGATACGCTTACCGACGAGAAGACACAGGTGCTTTTTGACCCCATAGTGTTCCCTGAGCCGGTCTATTCGCAGTCAGTCAAGCCTAAGACGCGACAGGATGAAGAGAAGATATCTGAGGCTTTGGCAAAACTTTGTTCCAGCGACCCGACTTTTATAACTTCGCGTGACGCGCAGACAAAAGAACTTGTGATCTCAGGCATGGGCGACCAGCATGTTGATGTAATGGTAAAGCGTTTAAAAGAACGTTTTAATGTGGAAGTAGAAATAGGCACGCCCAAGATACCTTATAAAGAGACTATTAAGAAAGCTGCTAAGGCACAGGGAAAACACAAGAAGCAGTCAGGCGGCCGTGGCCAGTATGGCGATGTCTGGCTTGAGTTACAGCCTTTGGAGCGCGGAAAGGGTTTTGAATTCGTAGACAAGATCGTAGGGGGTGCCATCCCAAGGAATTTTCTGCCGTCAGTTGAGAAGGGCATAAGGAATGCAATGTCCCAAGGAGTTATCACGAGTTTTCCCATGGTCGATTTCAGGGCTATAGCATATGACGGTTCTTATCACGATGTTGACTCTTCTGATATCGCTTTTCAGATAGCAGGGGCTTTGGCCTTTCGGAAAGCAGTTGTGGAGGCGACGCCTATTTTGATAGAACCTATTATGGACGTAGAGATCACAGTGCCTGAAGATTGCATGGGCGTCATTCCGGCTGACCTGAATTCACGCCGGGGAAGGGTCATGGGTGTAGAAGCGCGATCGAAGAACGAGACGATAAAAGCCAAAGTGCCTTTGGCTGAGATGTATAGATATGCAACGGACCTGCGCTCTATGACCGGCGGCCGCGGCAGTTATTTAATGCGCTATTCTCATTACGAGGAAGTGCCGGCCAAAATATCACAGACCATTATCGCGCAGAATCCGCGCCATAAGGTAGAAGAGGAATAGGTTTTTATGAAAGCTTGCGTATTTGGAATACCTAATTTTACGTTCGGAAAAAAAGCGCTTCCTGACCCGCGATTAAAGGTCATTGAGGAATTGTATCGTTCACAAAAGGTCACGCAGATACAGTTTGAATTCACGACTGAAAAAGACTTAAAGACAGCCGATGCTATAATCTGCCTTGATGAAAAAAAATTGGACCTTATCATCCTTGATATGGAGATCGTGGAAGGGAAATTAGAGCGCCAGCCGCCGGAACAAGAGGCAGGTATATTGAAGCGGGCCCAGCAACTCTTAGAAAAAGAGACCCCATTAAGCCTTGGTAGCTTTACCGAAGATGAGAAGAAGTGGCTCGCCAATAATAATCTGGTCACGATAAAACCGGTTATTTTTATATCCAGCCAGCAAGTTGATGATCTCCCGGCTTTGGCAAAAAAAGCTTATGATGAAGGAGGAAGGATATCTTTTCTGACGGGCGGGGTAAAGGAAGCGCGCGCATGGGAGATAAGGAAGGGCGCTAGCGCGGTTGAAGCAGCACACGCCATTCATTCTGACCTGGCGCGTGGTTTTATAAGGGCTGAGGTAATGGCTTATGACGAATTAGTCAAAGTTGGCAATGTCAACCAGGCGAAGTCCGAATGTTTGCGTCAGGAAGGCAAAGACTACATCGTGCAGGACGGAGATGTGATAGAGTTTAAATCAGGAGTATAATCCAGAAAGGATTAGACCGGCGCAATTCCGATTAGCGCCGGGTCTTACATTATGCTTAAAATAAAACGCGCTTTAATAAGTGTTTCGGATAAGGCCGGTATCGTGGAATTTGCCAAAACGTTACAGTCTTTTGGCGTTGAGATCATTTCAACCGGAGGTACTGCCAGGGCTTTAAGAGAGGCCGGCGTATCAGTTATAGAGATGTCTGATTACACGGGTTTTCCTGAGATGCTCGACGGCCGCGTCAAGACCCTGCATCCTAAGATACACGGCGGCCTATTGTCTATCCGCGATAATCCTTCTCATATGGAACAAATACAGGCGCATGGAATAGGCCTTATTGATATGGTAGTAGTGAACCTTTATCCTTTTGAAAAGACCGTTGCCCGTAAAGATGTGATTTTTGCAGAGGCTATAGAGAATATCGATATCGGCGGGCCATCTATGCTGCGCAGTGCTGCTAAAAATTATAGGTTCGTAGCGGTTGTATGCGATACAAAATTTTACGCGGCCCTAATAGCTGAGTTAAAGAAAAACAACGGCGCTGTTTCGGATGAGACGCTTAAAAGTTTGGCGCAGGAAGTCTTTAAGCTGACATCACGCTATGACGGCGCCATATCTTCTTTTCTCACTGAAAAATGGAGAGGCTCTAAGGACGCAGGCTTGCCCGCGGGCCTACCTGATTCTTTGAGTTTTAGTTTTAATAAAGCAGCTTCGCTTCGTTACGGCGAGAACCCTCATCAGAAAGCCGCGCTGTATAAAAGCGTTCCTGCCCGCCCTGATTCACTTATTTGCGCCAAACAACTGCACGGCAAAGAACTGTCTTTTAATAACTACCTTGATCTAAATGCTGCTTTTAGCATAGTAGGAGATCTTAAAGAGCCGGCCGCGTGTATTATTAAACACAATAATCCTACAGGTGTTGCAGAGGCAAAGACATTGGTTAAGGCCTTTAAAGATGCCTGGCAAACAGACTCTTTATCCGCATTCGGCGGAATAGTGGGCTTGAACAGAAGAGTGGATGCAAAGACCGCGAAAGCTATCCTTGCGAGCGGTTTTATGGAATGCGTACTCGCGCCTTCCTATGAGAGTGAAGCCCTGGAATTACTGCGGCCTAAAAAGAACATGCGCTTACTGGAAGTCGTTTTTAACAGCGAGCGAGGTTACGTAGAATTAGATCTTAAGAAGATAGACGGCGGCATCCTTGTGCAGGAGGCGGATATCAAAGGCCTTAATATGTCTGACCTGAAAGTCGTTACAAAACGCAAACCTACTAAAAAGGAATTATTCTCGCTTTTATTTGCATGGAAAGTGGTCAAACATGTCAAATCCAATGCTATTGTTCTGGCGCGCGCGGCCTCTACAGTAGGTATAGGCATGGGGCAGACGAGCCGCGTGGACTCGGTGTTTATGGCTATAAAGAGGGCAGGCAAAAGGGCCAAAGGTTCAGTGCTTGCCAGCGACGCGTTTTTTCCCAAGGCGGATAATATCGCATTAGCAAAAAAGGCAGGCATAGCCGCCATTATCCAGCCCGGAGGTTCTATAGCTGATGGAGAGGTCATTGCCGCAGCCAACCGCGCCCGCATAGCCATGGTGTTCACAGGCATCAGACATTTCAAACATTAGCGGATCCGCATGACCTACGAAGAAGTCCTTGCCTATCTAGAAACTTTTATCAACTACGAGAGAAAGAGCGACTACCACTATAAGACCGCTTTTAAGTTAGAGAGGATGAAGAAGTTCCTTTCCAACCTCGGCGATCCCCACCACGAGTTGAAAACTATCCACGTAGCAGGGACAAAAGGCAAAGGTTCCACCGCTTGTTTTATCGCGCATATCTTAAAAGAAGAGGGTTTCCGCGTAGGACTTTATACTTCTCCCCACCTGAAAGATTTCAGGGAGAGGATACGCATCCTTGACCCTGACAACACGGCTGAAGAGCACTCCGCTTTTCCAGGCATGATCCTAAAAAATGATTTTGTAAGTTTCTTGGAGCGGATGATGCCGGGAATAGATTTTTTCAGGTATTCTTTTCAGAATTTCGGCGGGCTTACATTTTTTGAGATCCTGACAGCTATAGCTTTTAAATATTTTCAAGAGAAGAAAACCGATTTCGTCGTGCTTGAGACAGGGTTGGGCGGCAGATTTGACGCGACTAACGCCACTGATTCCTATGTTTCCGTTATTACGCCCATAAGCTATGACCACGAACATATTTTAGGCAATACCTTGGCTGAAATAGCTTTTGAAAAGGCCGGCATCTTAAAGAGATCGAATAAGAAAACAAGAAACGGCGCTTCTGTTTGCGTGACTTCCTTACAGTCAAAGGAAGTCTTAGAGGTGTTAAGGAGGCGCGCGCAAAGCGAGAGTTCTGTTCTACTTGAGGAAGACAGGGACTTTTATTCAAAGAAACTCTCGGCAGACCTCTTCTCGCAAAATTTTTTCTATCAGGGATTGAATGATGTGTCTCATTTTTTCTCTACCAAAATGCTTGGTGCCCACCAATTAGTGAATGCCTCTTTAGCTGTTGCCGCTTGTGAAGCGCTTTCCATGCACGGCATAGATATACGCAGTGACGCCATGGAAAAGGGCTTATTGAATGCGTTTTGGCCAGGCCGCCTTGAGGTCATACGCACAAAGCCTTTTATAATATTAGACGGCGCTCATAATAAAGATTCAGCAAGCCGCCTGAGCCATTTTTTAAAAAAAGAATTTAAGCAGCTGCGTAAGTGGCTTGTATTCGGGGTCTCTGAGGATAAAGATATAAAAGGGATCGTAGAAGAACTTGAACCTTTGGTAGATAGGGTTATTCTGACGCGTTCTGATAATCCGCGCGCCGCGGACCCGCAAAAAGTGCTAACACCATATTTTAAAAATAAGACCCTAGCTGTAACGCAGACAGTGGAAGAGGCATTAAATATTTTAAATAAAGAGATAACTTCTGAAGACGTGGCGGTCATAACCGGCTCATTATTCGTCGTAGGCCAGGCGCGGGAAATATGGCAAAAATAGCTTATAACCAGGATACTATCGTAGCGATCGCCACACCCTTTGGCGAGGGTGCTGTAGGAATTGTGCGCGTTAGTGGCCCTAAGGCAGTTGCGATAACCCAAAAAGTTTTTGTAGCTAAAAATAAAAAATCGTTCTCAGGCATGCGGTCATTTTCTTTGCGTTATGGCTGGGTTGCGGACGGTAACGGCAAGGTGGTAGATGAAGTCATAGTTTCTTTGATGCGCGGCCCAAAGAGCTATACAAGGGAAGACGTTGTCGAGATAAATTCTCACGGCGGGGCAAGGGCTTTGTCGTCCATACTTGAGCTGGTATTAAACAATGGCGCCCGGGCAGCTCAGCCAGGCGAATTCACTAAGAGGGCTTTTTTGAATGGCCGCCTTGATCTTACGCAGGCAGAGGCTGTGCTTGATATCATCCAGGCCAAGTCTGATCTCGCGCTCAAAGTAGGTATGTCTCAATTATCCGGTGATGTCGGTCGATGCGTTGCCGAACTTCGTGATAAGTTGCTTGCGATATTGGCGGATATGGAGGCAGAGATAGATTTTAGCGAGGAGAATATCACTTCAGGTGATAGGCATGATCTTAGAGCGCAGGTCTCTATAGTAGTAAAGGAGTTGACAGGCTTGCTTGAAAAAAGTTTTCAGGGCAAGGTGATCCGCGAAGGCCTTAAAGTCGTGATCTTTGGCCGGCCGAATGTAGGTAAATCATCTCTTCTGAACGCTATTTTAAAAAAAGAACGGGCTATTGTCACGCCTATCGCAGGCACGACACGCGACACAGTGGAAGAATTTATCAATATTAAAGGGTTGGCAGTGCATCTTATTGATACCGCGGGTATTTTGGAGCACAGAGACGATATTGAGAAAGAAGCGCTTAACAGGACGCAAAAAGCTATACAGGCGTCTGACCTGGTGATCTTCGTGCTTGACGGGAGTTCACCAGTCACAGCCGAAGACAGGGCATTGGCTAATCAAGTCAGGCTTAAGAAGACCATAGTGGCTGTTAACAAGTGCGATAAGGCCAGGCGTTTAGACCTTGCAGGATTAAAAGGGCTTATTCCTGAACAGAACATTGAAGTCTCAGCTTTAGAGAACCGAAATATATCACAGCTGGAAGAGTTTATATTCAAGAGTGTTTTTGACAGCCGTCCTGATTTTGACGAAGGTATAGTGATATCAAATGCCAGGCATATTGAGGCCCTGAAACGCAGCCTGCATCATTTAGAGGCCGCGTTAGAAACGTTGGAAAAAGGGTTGTCGCTTGAGTTTATAGCGCTCGATGTTAAAAAGGCTTTAGACGCGATGGCTGAATTAACCGGCGAAGTCTTTAACGAGGATGTATTGGACGTAATATTCTCAAAATTCTGTATAGGTAAATAAGAAAGGGTAAATTTATGGATAAAGAGAAGATAAAGAAGGCTATGACGATGATCTTAGAAGCTGTAGGCGAGGACCCTAAGAGAAAAGACCTGCTTGAGACGCCTGCGCGCGTGGCAGAGATGTATGAGGAGATACTTTCTGGATTAGGGTCAGACCCCGAGAAAGAATTAGAGGTTGTTCTGGAACAGAAGCACGAAGAGATAGTGCTTTTGAAAGACATCCCGCTTTATTCTGTATGCGAACACCATCTACTTCCTTTTATAGGCCGCGCCCATGTAGCTTATATACCCAAGGGCGGCCGTGTCACAGGATTAAGCAAGATAGTGCGCGTCGTAGAGATCCTATCTAAAAGGCTGCAGGTCCAGGAACGGCTGACAACACAGATAGCCAGCGTCATCATGAAGAAATTAAAGCCATTGGGTGTTATGGTGGTGCTTGAAGCAGAACATCTTTGTATGTCCATGCGCGGCGTTAAAAAACCCGGCATTACTACGGTGACAAGCGCTGTTCGCGGGATATTTCAGGAGAATGAAAAGACGCGATCCGAGACCTTGGCATTAATGAAAGGGTAATTTCATTTGTAAGGCTGGAGGACGATATCATTTAGATCTGCCCCTGATATTGGAATAGGGGTGTTTAAGCCATTTCCTGCTCTAAAAGAGGTTTCTTCTTTATCGGGTCTTTTGTCGTTATTTTTATCGTTGTAAGCGGAGATATAAACTTGTTTAGTGCCGGCAGGGACCTTGAGTGTGAATTTTCCGGGTTTATCAAGCTTTGCCCTGGCGATAGCTTTGCGCGATTTAGGATCAGGGCTGTCAAAAGCAGCGATACTTATCGGGCCTTCTGAATATTCTTCATAGACCACCTGTCCGTTGATCATAATTTTTTGTTCCTGAGGCGTGGGAGCTTGGCCGAGATCCTGGATGTTTTCAATATCATCAGACCAGTACGTGATCTCTGTCCCGAAAACATCCATTTTAACGTAATCTTTGGTTTGTTCTATTACTTTTCCTTCAACAGTCGCGCCTGTTTTTAACTTGATGGCCGCCTGCGCCCAAGCATTAACAAGAAAACATCCAAAGAGAATTATCGTTAGGATAATACGCATAAATATCCTCCTGTAATTAAGATATCATTTTATATAATCATATTGACGCTACAACGAATTTAAGTCAAGTATTTTGTCTTTTGCCGTAAAATATAGCTTTTAAAGCGGGTGTACTTAGCTTAAAATGAATTTAATTATGCGCAATGATCTTAGCACGGCGGATTATCTCGACGATTTAGAAAGCAAGTCTATTTTTATTATACGCGAAGCTTTCGCCAGCATGCGAAATATCGCCTTGCTGTGGTCTATCGGTAAAGATTCTACAACAATGCTTTGGATAGCCCGCAAGGCCTTCTTCGGGCACATCCCTTTCCCGGTTATGCATATTGACACCGCTTTTAAATTTAAAGAGATCTATGAATTCCGTGATACTTTCAGCCGTAAATGGGGCCTGGATCTTTTGATAAGCAAGAACAAGGAAGCTTTAAAGAGGTCTGTATCCCCTGGAAAAGGAAAATTTGACTGCTGCACGGCGTTAAAAACAGATGCCCTCAAAAAGACGATAGAACAATATCATTTTAACGCGCTTCTTTTGGCTATAAGGCGCGATGAGCATGGCATTAGGGCTAAAGAGAGGTGTTTCTCAGTTCGCGGTGCTGATTTTGGGTGGAATTATAAGGATCAGCCTACAGAATTATGGGATCTTTACAGGTCTCGTGTGGCTGACGGAGAACATATCAGGGTACATCCTATGTTGCATTGGACGGAATTGGATATTTGGAAGTATATCCAGCGTGAAAAAATACCAATAGTGGATCTTTACAAGGCGCGCGGCGGTAAGCGTTATCGTAGTATTGGATGCCACACGTGCTGCGCGCCAGTGGATTCTAAGGCGGATACCCTGCGCAAGATCATAGCTGAATTAGAGACGACGCGGATAGCTGAGAGGTCTGGCCGTGCCCAGGATAAAGAAGATACCTATACGATGCAGAAACTCAGAAGCTTAGGATATATGTGATGGAAAAAAATATTTTGACTATCGTAGTTTGCGGCGAGGTCGACCACGGAAAGTCTACTCTTCTGGGGCGCATTCTTTGTGATACGCGTTCTCTGCCGGATGGTAAATGGGCGGAATTAGAGCGCGTCTGCCGTCAAATGGGCAGGGATATTGAGCCTGCGTATCTTTTGGATCAGCTCGAAGAGGAGAGGCAAGAGGCCATGACCATTGATACGACCCAGGTTTTTTTAAAGACCCGCAAAAGGCGGTATTGCCTCATAGATACTCCGGGCCATCTTGAATTTATAAAAAATATGATGACAGGCGCGACCCAGGCAGATGCCGCGGTACTCATTGTAGACGCTACAGTTGGTGTCGGGGAGCAGACACAGAGGCACGCTAGATTATTGAAAATGTTGGGAGTCGATCGCTTTATCGTGGCCGTCAATAAAATGGACTTGGCAGGGTTTAGCAAAGAGAAGTTTGAGGGCGTGCAAAAGAAGGTATCGGGTTTTTTAAGACGGCTAGGCCTGAAGCCGGTCGCTATGATCCCAATAGCTGCTAAAGAGGGCCATAATATCTTTAAGCTTTCTGACCGCATGAAATGGTATCGCGGCCCGTCTATGATCAAAGCCCTGGATTCTCTTTGCGGCGATGTAAGCGGGAAACGCGCGCCGTTACGTTTTCCAATACAAGATGTCTATAAAATAGGCTCTGATAGTATTATTGTAGGGAGAGTAGAATCAGGGTCTATCAAGGTCGGCCAGAGAGTCATTGTTTATCCTTGTGGCCAAAAAACCAAGATTAGCGCGATCAAAGTCTTCAATAGAAAAAAAACGATTGCTCATACAGGTGATAGCATAGGTTTGGTTTTAAGTTGTCCTGGCCGCGTAAGAGGAGAGGTCATATGCTCAACCGTCGGTAAGCCTACACTAAACACATCTTTTGATGGGCATATCTTCTGGTTTGCTCAGAAGCCTTTAAAAATTAATGGATCTCTGAAGCTGCGTTGCGCAACACAAGAGGTAGGGTGTGTCCTTACGCGCATACATGAGAGGATGGATTCTGCTACGCGTGAAGTTTTAGAACGAGGCGCAAATGAGGTTGGAAAAAATGAATTGGCGCGCGTGACCTTCAGGGTGAGATCCCCTATGGTTATTGAAAACTTTGACGTTATGGGATCTCTAGGGCGGTTTGTCCTGGAAAACGACTCAGCGGTTTGTGGTTTTGGTATCAAGCGCTGAGATCAGAGGCGTAATATCATAGAGCGATAGAGGCTTTTTTCCCATTTGCCTGCTGGAAAAAAAGACTCCCGGGACAAGGTGCGGGTCAAAGAGGTGGTCGCCGGACCATTTTTTGAGGTTATCTTCTATTAAGGCCGCCGGGACAGCGCCTAGAGCTGTCTGCCAGGAGGCGCGATAGCCGATATTAAAGCCTACATAAAGGTCAGGGGCGTCTTTCGCAAAAGGCCCTTTAAAAATATCTTCGTTTTTGTAAACCTCGTGTATCACAGAGGCACTGGCAAGCTCGCCATATTTTTCATCTCGCCATTCTTTTAATCTTGCCGCGATCTCCATTTTTAGTTTTTTCGCGTCTTTGGGGTCAACAATGCCTTTGCCTTCACGGCCTTTGATATTAAGGTATATAGCGCCAAAGCCGACCGAATATGCTCTTGTTTTAGGCCAATCCACATCAGCAAGGAGCGGCGCGCCTTCGGCCAAATTATTTTTCAATGCAAGATAACCGTTCGCTCTCAGCCAGGAATTGATATGAACGGCTCTTCGGAATGTGTTGAAGCCGTGGTCTGAAAGGACTATGAGTGTATCTTTATCTGTGATCTTTTGCATTACTTCGCCTAGGAGTGAGTCAATTTTTATATACCATGTTTTTATCATATCTTTGTATTCCTGGGGAGCCTTGGGGTCATAGAGAGGGTGCTGGGGGTCAATGTAGCGCCAGAACATATGTTGGATGGTATCGGTACCACCGAAGTAACAAAATAACACGCCTTTTTTCAGGCGGCTCAGTTCAAGGTCCAGGATAGCTTTTCTTTCTCTTGTGGTCTCTTCGCATTTTTGTATGAGTTGCTCTTCTTGCAGGCGGCCTTCATTAATAGCCCATGTATCAACAGGCATGCCTTGGGTGTGAAAGAGCCCGATTGTGTCCGCGAGTTCTTTAGCATAGCCAGGCGGATATGAGATAGGGAACAATGGTTTTCTTGGGTCAAACTGTATGGGGCTTACGTATAATTTGAATTCGGGTTCAAGTGAGACAAGATAAAATTTAAAGATACCTTTTGCTTTTTTAAATGGTGTTATATCAAAAGTAACTTCTTGCCAATCGCTCCAATGTCCTGGCCGAAGCCTAATTTTATTGCTTTGCCAATCCAACTGAAGTTCATTGTTACCTATAGAGGCTTTGACAGGGACACGCGCGTTTTCTGTTTTTTCCAGGGCTGATGAGGTGCGTGGGCCTATAAGATGCAGTGTAATAGTTTTTGATCTTGGGACATTGAATACTTTACCGCCCGCGTCTTTCTTCTTGTTCTCGGGCTCGGAGGTAAAAAATATAAAAGTGCCTTCTGTGCCCAGGATATCCGGGACACCCATGCCGGAAAGCATGCGTCCATATATCTTATCCGGGGGGAATGTCATTGGGCAGCCGATGATAACAGTTGGGATCTTGGCGCGTGAAGTGTAATACCAAAAAGACTTGGTTTTTACGGTCTTACTGATCTTGTCATTGCCGACGCGCGCAAGCGACAGGTCAAGCCCATATGTCTTGGGGTCTCTTATTATAAAGTCATAGATACCGTTCTCTCCCGGGTTTTTTCCTGTGGCAAAGGCTGCCCAGGCAACAGGGGACGCAGGCGGATTTGTGGTAGCAAGACGCTGGTAGGAACCTGTATTTTTGAGCCTGGCAAAATTGGATAGTTGGCCGTTAACCATCATAGGCTCGATGATATCAGGGCTTAAGCCGTCAATACCTAATATTATAACTCTTTTATTAAAAGCCGATCTCGAATTTAGCAATAAGGCTCCAAAAAGTAAGGTACCTGTGACGAACAACAGCGACAATAAGATTATAACCGTTTTCCTTTGTTTTTTTAGCAAAAAGTATATTTTTTTAAGATGGATCAGGCAAGCGCTTATGAGGCCAAGAAGAATGGATAGAAGCCACCCCGCAGAATTAAAAAAATTAAAACCATTGCCCGGGTCAATGTAGCCGCAGAACATATGAACATGATAGATATTTTGTGCATTGACGTCTATATTTATTTGAGAGAGAATAAAGCAGGAGGGACATATGGAATATACCAAAGGGACCGTAGGCCGTATCTTTTTGCTGAAGTTTAAAGATGATGATATACTTCTTGATGAAATGGCAAGGCTTGCGAAAAAAGAAAAAATAAAAAGCGCGGCCTGCGTATTTATAGGAGCTTTAAAAAAAGGCCATTTGGTCACAGGTCCGAAGAAGCCCGTTTTACCTCCTGAACCTAATTGGAAACAATTTAGCAACGGCTGGGAGGCCATGGGTGTGGCAACTATCTTTACAAATAAGAGCGGCCCGCAGATACATATCCATGCTGCCATGGGCCAAAAGAATAAAATGCTTACGGGGTGCGTGCGCAAAGATTCAAAGGTATTTCTTGTTATTGAGGCGGTCATCTTTGAGCTTAAGGGCGTGAAGGCGACTAAAGATATTGATCAAAAGACCGGGCTTAACTTGTTAAAGATAATAAAATAAGGGGGTGGTGAGATGGCTATAAAGTCTATTGAGATCATTTGTCTGCCTTGTCAGAAATGCGCGGGCCTGGAAATGAAGATCCGAGAGATGATAAAGAGCATTGAAATGGTCAACAAAGTAAAAATACCTTTTGAATTTAAGCACACCACGACACTTCTTACTATCGCTCAATATAGCCTTAATCCTTCACAGACACCGATTGTTATTATTAATGGGATAGTGGAGTTCGCCGGCAGGCTTGATCTTGTTCTTTTGAGGCGACGGTTGGAGGCTATTCATAAAGCCGGCTAGAGAGTAGGGAGAAACAGTTTTTAAGGCTCTTTCTAAAGCTCTCTGTCCAGGTTCCTGTATTGGATAGCTTCGGCGAGGTGTTCGGTTTTGATCTGTTCGGCTCCAGCCAGGTCAGCGATCGTCCGCGAGACCTTTAATATCTTATCAAATGCCCTAGCGCTTAGATGTAATTTGCTCATTGCTGTTTTAAGAAGTTCATTTTCTTCTTTTCCGAGCGCGCAGAATTTGCGGACTTGTTTGTGTGACATCTGGGCGTTGTAGAGAGCGCCGCTGTTTTTGGATCGCTCGCTTTGGCATAGGCGCGCTTGATTTACCCGTTCCTTTATCCGCGCTGAACTCTCCGCAGGCACACTGCTGGTCAATTCATGGTATTCAACTGCTGGGACATCAATATGAATATCTATTCTGTCCAACAAAGGCCCTGATATTTTTGAACGGTATTTATGGATCTGATTTGGCGTGCACCTGCATGAGCGTTTTTGTTGCCCGAGTGTTCCGCACGGGCAAGGGTTCATGGCGCAGACGAGTTGAAAGCGCGCAGGGAAGGAAAGTGACCTTGAGGCCCTATTTATTCTTATAAATCCATCTTCAAGAGGTTGGCGAAGGGCTTCCAGGGCATCCTTGTGGAATTCAGGAAGTTCATCCATAAATAAGATGCCGTTGTGCGCCAGGCTTATTTCTCCGGGTTGTGGAATAGACCCGCCTCCTATAAGGGCTATGCTTGAAATTGTATGGTGAGGCAGCCTTATAGGCATTTCGTTGATAAGGTATGTCTGCGCGTCCATTAACCCTGTTGAAGAGTGTATTTTCGTTGTTTCAATGGCTTCTTCTTCTGTCAGGCCGGGCAGAATTGTTGGCAATCTTTTGGCAAGCATAGTTTTACCGCTGCCAGGCGGCCCTATTAGAAGGATGTTATGTTTTCCTGCCGCGGCTATCTCAAGCGCTCTTTTGGCTGCTGCCTGGCCTTTGACATCAGAGAAATCTAATTCTGTGCCGAGCGCGCTGGCGCTGTCCATTACTTCTCTTCTGTAAGGTAAGAGGTTATCTGGGCCTAAAAGTAATTCAGTTATTTCCCTAAGCGTCTTAATACCAAATACTTTTATGCCTTTTACTATCGCAGCTTCATTCGCGTTGGCTATAGGTAGAACTATTTTTTTTATTTTTCTTTTCTGCATTGCCAGCGCCATTGCCAGAGCTCCTTTGATCGGCCTTAACTCTCCGTTTAGCGATAGCTCACCTACAAAGTAGTATTCTTTTAAGAGCTCGGCGTTGATCTGGCCAGAGGCAGAGAGTATGCCTAAAGCAATAGGCAGGTCAAAGGCAGAACCTTCTTTTTTTATGTTGGCTGGGGCAAGATTAATTGTTATTTTGCTGGCAGGATGGTCAAAACCGCTATTTTTTATGCCTGACCGCACGCGGTCTTTGCTTTCTTTGATGGCTGAGTCAGGTAGGCCGACAATAGAGACACAGGGCAGGCCATTAGCCACGTCTGTTTCGATCTCAACATGGTAAGCGTCTATGCCCAAAATACCGAAACTGTAGATCTTTGCAAGCATATTGCAGGCTTAAAAGTGCTTGATTTTTTTAGAGGTTATACTTATAATGGGAAAATTGTACTAACGAAGTTCCTGAGGGGTACTGGAAGGAAAAGAACTTGTAACTGCTATAAATTATCATAAAGGAACGGCTATGTCAATAGGAACAATAAAGAAGTGAAAACACATCTTTTTTTAGCGATATTCGCGTTTTTATTAGGAATTGCGCTATTTGGCATTTTTAAGTCTTTGACGTTGTTCAGTGATAATCAGGGACTTACGCGAAAAGTCGGGCTATTGACCATGGACCTGGATGTAGCCCAGACTTCATTAGATAAGACAAAGACGGCTTTGAGCGATAGTTATATGAAAAGCGCGGAATTAGAAGGCAGCCTTAAGGCCGTTGAAACAAAGCTTTCAAAGAAAGAGCAGGAAGCTGAAGAGCTTTTAGATACTATAGACAAGCTCTCGCAAGATTTGAAAGCGGTATCTGACCTTAACGAGGGCCTCTCTGAGGCTAATAAAGAGCTAAGTGACAGGGCACTGCGGATCGAATTGGAAAGTAGTGAGTTAAAAAAGAGGTTTTCATCTATCCAAGAATTAAAGTTGGCGATCAAGGAGCTAAAGATAAAGATGAGGCAAGAAAGGCAGAGAAAACCGAAACAACCCGTGTTGCGAGGAAAAAAAATATCTAAGCCGGCCCTATCGGCTGAGCACATTGCTCTGCCTGTGCAGCCTTTAGGCAAGGGGATAGCGGAAGGCAACATGGGATTTTTTATCAAAGATGGAAGGTCAACTTTTGAAGGTTTGGTAGACATTGAGGTCGTGCCTGTAGAAGAAAGAGGCTTATAAATGCCGCATATATTTGCCGACATCGTGCGTAATCACGTTTTGATGGTGACGTTATTGGCATGGGCCATTGCCCAGACCATAAAAGTGGCGCTTGGCGTGCTCCGGACGAAAAGATTTGATTTCAGGTGGTTTATAGGAACAGGCGGTATGCCGTCTGCGCACGCCGCGGGTTCCAGCGCATTGGCGGTCATCATAGGGTTTGAGTATGGTTTTGATACAGTGTTGTTCGCTCTTGCGGCCGTCTTCGCGATGGTCACGATGTTTGACGCGCAGGGTGTGCGGCGCTCAACAGGTAAACAGGCTTCCATATTGAATAAAGTCCTGGATGACATATATTGGAAAGGCAAAATAGAGGAAGACAGGCTAAAGGAATTGATCGGGCATACGCCCATTGAAGTATTCATGGGTTCTATTATTGGCATACTTCTAGCCATTATTTTTCAAAGATAACCCCTTGCGAAACCGCTTGTAAATTTTCGCATGAGATACTTATGCAAAAATTTATCGCGCTCGCTTCGGGATTAATTTTGTAGGAAAAATTACTTACAATAGTTAAAATTAAGGGGGACAAGCATGAAAAAGATACCTATTATTGCTGTTGCCGTTGGTGTAATTTTGGTTTTATTTATTTTGGCTTGGAAGGTGAAGAGCCTTGCAGTGTCTAAGGCCCCGCAAGGTGGGCAAGTACAAGTATCCGGGACCGTGCCTGTAAAGAGCCAGGTTGTTGCGCCTGGTTTTGAAGCGTCATTAAAAAGCGCTTCTGAGTTGGAATCTGCCGGCGAGCTGGTAAAGGCCAGGGACGTTTTGCGCAGCATGATGACGACGTATATTTCAAGCCCGGGCATCGGGGATGTCCAGAAAAAACTGGAAGATATTAATATGAAGATCATGCTTTCGGCCATTAATCTGCCGAATGAGACAGCCACGCGCGAAGTAGTAGAGGGTGACTCTTTGAGCATGATCGCCGACGAATACCACACTACCGCGGAATTCATAAAAAAAGAGAATGGAATAAAGTCTGACATTATAAGGCCCGGCCAGAGGCTGAGGGTCTGGACAGGTAAGTTTAGTGTGTTGATCGATAAATCACAGAATCTGCTTGTGCTGAAGTCTAACGGCGAGATCGTAAAGACATACCACGTGTCAACGGGCAAGAGCAATATTACGCCAGTAGGCACTTTTAAAGTAGTCAATAAGCTCGTCAAGCCCACATGGACACACGACGGCAAGGTCATTCCGGCCGAAAGCCCTGAAAATATCCTCGGCACAAGATGGCTTGGTTTTAATATTCCGGGTTATGGCATACATGGGACGACAGAGCCAGAGTCCATAGGCCAGCAGGCTACAGCCGGGTGCGTGCGCATGCTTAACAAAGAAGTCGAAGAATTATACGATCTCCTTCCGGTCAATACAGAAGTCACAATAATGGACTGAAGCGAGTCACTCCTTACCTAAGCACTTGTAAATTTTATAGCCCGGCGTACCCGGGCATAAAATTTACTGTGTAGGCTTCGGAGTAGATTTCGCAGGGAATAAATACCTACGATATACAAAATCTATGATCGGACTTGAATTTGAAAAACCCATACTTGAGCTGCAGAAAAAGATAAACGAGCTCAAAAAATTCACATCTGAGAAGAGGATAGACCTTTCTGGCGAGATCAAGCGCCTGGAAGAGAAACTCGAACATCTTAGAAAAGATATCTACGGCAAGCTTTCTCCGTGGCAGCGTGTGCAGATATCGCGCCATCCCAATAGGCCCTACACTTTAGATTACATCCAGCTGATCCTTAAGGATTTTATTGAACTTCACGGCGATAGGTCTTTCAGGGACGACCATGCCATTATTACGGGCCTGGCAAAGTTAGACGGCCAAAAGATCATTGTAATGGGGCAACAAAAGGGGCGTGATACAAAAGAGAACCTCATGAGGACTTTTGGGTGCGCTCATCCTGAAGGGTATAGAAAAGCCATGCGCATGATGGAGCTGGCACAGAAGTTTGGCCTTCCGATCCTTGTTTTAATAGACACGCCGGGCGCTTATCCTGGCATAGGCGCTGAAGAAAGAGGCCAGGCCCAGGCTATTGCATGGAATCTAAAGATGATGATGGGCATAAGAACACCCATAGTCGCGGTAGTCATTGGCGAAGGTGGTTCAGGAGGAGCTTTGGGCATTGGTGTCGCAGACAAGGTGTGCGTTTTAGAGAATGCTTATTATTCAGTTATATCCCCGGAAGGGTGCGCTGCGATATTGTGGAAGAATAGTATAAAGGCGCCTTTGGCTGCAGAGGCATTAAAGTTGACAGCAGCTGACCTATTAAAGGCAGGCATTATTGACGAGGTTATAAAGGAGCCTTTGGGCGGCGCGCACGTGGATCCCGATGAGGCTGCGAAGAACATAAAAGCAGCAGTTAAAAAACATTTTGTAGAGCTTTTGAAAATACCCAAAGACGAGTTATGCGCCTTGCGTTACAAAAAATTCAGGTCAATGGGTTCGTTTGAGGAGGTCCATGAAAGCTGAACAGGAATTGATAATCCTGGGGTTATTAAAAGACAAGCCACGCCATGGTTACGAGATAAGAAAACAGATCAAAGAAGTGGTCAGTACGTTTGCCGCTCTTGAAGTTGAATCCATTTATTATTCTTTGAACCTGCTTGAGAAAAAAGGTTTTGTAAAAAAAGCGACAAGCTCTAAAGGCCCGCGCCCTGAAAAGTACATATATAGTATTACACCAAAAGGAGAGCAGCGGTTCAGCCAGTTATTGACTAAGAGCCTGCTTACAGCAGACAGGCCGAATTTCAGTATTGACATAGCGCTCTATTTTTTGCCATATCTGCCAGGCGACATTGCATTACACCGCCTGAAAGGCAGGGTGAGGGTATTGGCGCGTGTTGAAGAAGCGCTAAAGCGCCTTGCAGATCAGCTGCAGGAAAAAGCATCCTATCATTTGAAGTCTATTGTTGAGCATAATCTGGAACTTCTCCAGGCCGAGAAGAAGTTCATTCAGAAAGTATCAGAAGAAATAGCAAAACAAAATATTTCTATACCAGAATGGCCGCACAAGACGTAACTTACTATATTGCATATAGTTAAGTTCTTGCCTTGCCCAGAAAGGGCAGACCGACCCCATTCCTTATAAGGGTCGGGTCTAATCATTCCCAAGAAATAAATAATTTTCCTTGACATACTTAAATTTAATTAGTAAAATTTTACTACTTATGCCTAACCTAATTCGAGATCTGTTGGTAAAACAAGCAGGAGTTTTTCCGGATAAGCCGGCTATTGTATTCGCGGATGTCTTTGTCACATTTTCACAGCTGCGGGATAATGTCTTCAGGCTTGCTAACAACCTGACTAAATACGGCATAAAGAAAGGCGATAAGGTCGCGCTTTTCTTGCCTAACTGGCCGGAATATATCTATTCCTACCTGGCACTTTTTTCTATAGGCGCAACTGTCGTGCCTTTTGATTTCATGTTGAAAAATGACGAGCTTGAAGCATGCCTTAATCATTGCGAGGCTAAGTTGTTGATCGCCAAGCAAAAAGAAGATGTTTCTTTAGAGAACATCATGCGCAATGTCAGGTTCGTAAAGGATGTTTTATTGGTCTCAGACCAGAAGTTGCCTGGTTTTCTACATTTTGGGGAATTTTTAAGTAATGGCCAAACGTCAGCCCCGGCTGTTGATATCGTAGATTCTGATAAATCCCTTATCCTCTATACGTCAGGTTCAACAGGCAGGCCAAAAGGTGTGCTTTTGAATTACAGGCATTTGAGTGCTTCACCTGCGGCCATGGAGTTTTTTGTGGATCTTACAAGCGCGGATGTCAAATTATCAGCCTTGCCTTTGTCGCACGCTGGCGGGCTTGTTTATTTGCAGAATTGTATTTTTTACGGTATCACGCTGATACTAATGGAGAGGTTCGTCCCGGTAGAGTTTTTAAAATTGATAGAAAAATATAAGGTAACTTGTTTTCATATGGTGCCGTCCATGTATTACGCGCTTTTACACCTTAAAGAATTTGAAAAATATGACCTTTCCACCATACGTTGGGTCAATGTCTTTGGCGCTCCGAACTCGCCTGATGCCATCCGTCGTTTTAAGACTTTTTGCCCTAATGCTAAACTTCTCAACGGCTGGGGCCTGACCGAGACCAACGCGCCCAACACCGTTATACCATTGGGCAGCGATAGGATAGAATCCATAGGGCGCACAGCGCCATGGATAAACATCGCGCTTGTAGATGACGACGGTAATGAGGTCCCCGATGGCGAAGTAGGCGAGATAAGGATCAAGAGCTGGGTGGTAATGGAAGGGTATTACAAAGATCCTTCGCTTACGGCTGAAGTATTGAAAGACGGTTGGTTTTATACAGGTGACTTGGCAAAAAAAGATAAAGAAGGAATGTTCTATATAGTGGGCCGCAAGAAGGACATGATAAAGGTTTCAGGCCAGATAGTTTTTCCGTCAGAGATCGAAGAGGCCATACATAAACATCCGCAGGTCCGCGAAGCTGCGGTAATAGGAGTGCCGGATGCATTGCGCGGGGAGTCTATAAAAGCATTTGTGGTTTTAAAAGACGATTGTGTAGTCAGTGATCAGGAATTAAGGCAGTTCTGCCGTCAGCATCTTGCGCATTTCAAACTGCCTCATGAATTTGTTTTCGTTAATGACCTGCCCAAGAACAGGGTCGGTAAGGTAGATAAGGTGCTGCTAAAGCAGCATGCAGAGAAGTAAAGGAATTAAATCTTGTCCTGTCTCATAAGAAGCGCTAAAATTCTCACGCTCGGCGTACCCGAGCGGATAATTTTAGCGCATTCGACAGGATTAACTTTGCAAAGAATAAAAACCTACAACATACAAAGTTAAGGAGAATTTCATGGAAATGAAAAGAGATATTCATTTATCGGGCACGGACCTTTTGGGCATGGTGCAGGTCAAGCCTGGAGATTTCGGCAAATACGCTATCATACCCGGTACTACGGAAAGGCGCGACGCGTTACTGGAATATCTGGAACATCCGGTGAAGAATTTTTCATTTTTTGAATACGCTATGTATACGGGAACGTATGAAGGCGTTAAGATCGCGGTCGGCAATGGCGGAAGATTTTCGCCTGATACTGCCATTATGGCCGAGATATTGTGCGCCGGAAAAGTAGAATATATAATTCGCGCGGGTTCTTGCGGAGCTTTGGATGAAAAAATAAAGATAGGAGATATAGTCCTTGCTACGGGTGTTGTGCGTGGCGACGGTGTAACGCCTTACTACGTAGACAAGGCGTTTAAAACTCTTCCTGATAAAGGTTTAAGCGACGTTCTTGAGAAAGCTGCGGCAGCCAGCGGGATAACAGTACAAAAGGGCGCAATGTGGACGACAGACGCGCTGTTGCGCGAGACAAGAGAATTGATAGAAGGCGCCAGAAAAGAAGGGGCAGTCGCGGTTGACATGGTATCAAGCGCTCTTTTGACCATAGCTCAGGTCAATAAGATCAAAGCGGCGTCAATTTCAGCTGTCAGCGATAACCTGATCACAGGCCAGCTCGGTTTTATAAATCCTGATTATTATGAAGCCGAAGCAAAAGTGGTTAAGATATGCCTTGATGCTGTCGTAGCTCTCGCAAAACAGGAAAAGAAGTAGGTCTATAATGAAAGAGTCGATATTATTCTGGCCCGTGCACATCAAGGGCAAGGCCTTATATATATTGGATGAGACGAGGATCCCCCAAAAGGTCGCCTATCTTAAAGTCAACGACTACAAGGGAGCTATACGCGCCATTTTGGATATGAAGACGCGCGCCTTTGGCCAGTTTTTGACTGTCTGCTATACCTTTATACTTGAGTTGAATAAGGCCAAGGGTAAGACCAAAGAAGAACAAATGAATATTTTAGGAACGGTCGCAGAGGCTTTTAATAAAAGCCGGCCGACCTTTCCTTTTGAAGAAGTCACGTCAATGATCCTGGGGTTTGCTAAAAAAGTATATAATAGCCCGAATTTCGCGGACGATCTCATAAAAACCATTGATGGATTTTTGGAAAAGGGCATAAGGCTGCAGCGCTATCAAAGGGCGCAGGAAGCCTCAAAGCTTTTAAAGGATGGAGATGCGGTTTTAACGCACTGCCATGTTTCAGGAGAGATGAGCTTGATCGGTGAGTTTTGCCGTGACGCCGGAAAACGGATCAAGTTTTTCGCGACTGAGACGCGGCCTTATTTTCAGGGCGCGCGCCTGACAGCCTGGGAACTAAAGGAAGAGGGATTTGATGTGACGCTTATCCCCGATAACGCTGTCGCGAAATTGATGAGCGAAAAGATGGTAGATTGCGTCATCGTTGGTTCTGACCGCTCAGCTAAGAACGGTGATTTCGCAAATAAAATAGGCACATATCAGATAGCGCTTTTAGCCAGGCATTTTAAGATACCTTTTTATGTCCTTACTCAGCCTTCAAGTAAGTTGGAGAGCGGAGATGATATTCCAATAGAGATAAGGGATGAAAATGAGATATTGGCCTTCGCCGGACGCAGGCTTGCGCCAAAAGGTGTTTTCGCGTATTACCCTGGTTTTGACGTTGTAGGGCATGGACTTGTGACCAAACATATAGCGATAAATGGAAATTAAAGAAAAGTTACCTCTGGTGTTCGGTGTGCCTGACGCTTCTTTCTTTAAAACTTTTAAAGAGAAAAAAGTCTTTGTAGCTGAACTTAGGCCCTCTTTAGACGGGATGAATGTCGTCTCAAAAGAGTTCATTAAAATAGGAGTTGTCCCGGTCGTCATCTGCGATAATATGATGGCTTTTTGTATGCAGAGGGGTTTAGTCACAGCGGTGCATATTTTTTCAAGAAACTCAGATAATAATAAAGGTGTATGCCAGACAGGTTCACTCATCGCGGCTTTATGCGCCAGAGTGCATAATATTCCTGTGTATATGCACGTCTCGCATAGCGATCTGTCAGAGGACCCTGACCTGTTAAAAATAGGCAAAGAAAGCGTGACTGTGAAGGGTATCAGGACATACGCGCCTCTTTTAGAAGATGTGCCTTTAACATTGGTAGAAATGGGGTAATGCAATGGATAAAACATTTGTTAATGAGATCATAGAGGTCGGCAAGCTGGTCTGGGAGAAGGACCTAAGCGGCGGCATGTCCGGTAACATCAGTTTAAGAGTGGATAACAAAACGATCCTGATCACAGGCCGCGGCACATGCCTTGGAATGCTTGAGGAAAAAGACGTCTGCACTGTGGACCTTGAGGGTAAACCTTATGACGCTGCGCGGGATTTTGTGCCGTCTTCTGAGAAACTATTCCACACCAGTGTCTATAAGGCTCTTGAGGCGAAAGCTGTTGTGCATGTGCACCCTACCTGGACGAACGGATATTTCAGCGCAAATGAAAGAATAGAATTTGATACGTTTGAGACGCGCCTGACATTAGGCGATATACCTGTTATTGACCAAAAGACTCCGACCATAACAGATATAACACCTGTGATAGAAGCGTTAAAGAAAAGCAATATCGTTGTTTTAAAGCATCACGGAGTTGTCGCTATAGGCGAGAATTTGAAAGACGCGTTCTTTCTGGTCCAGACGCTTGAAGAAGCATCCAAGATGGCATTTATTAAGGATTTCTACGCTCTCCGAAAGGGCGAAGCCAAAGATAGTAAAAAAGTAGAGGCAACAGCCCAAACCAGCAGCAAAAAATATAAATTATTTTCAGAAGAACAGATAAAAGATATTGTAAGCCTGGTCAATCAGGATGAGAAGTTTAACCGGCTTTCCACGGAGACATCTTTAAAGACGAAGCTGGCGGTCGTGCTTGATGACACTCAAACCGCCTATTGTTTTAATTTCGCTGATGGGAAAATAGTGGATTACAGCCGCTCAATTGATGACGCGGAATTTGTCATTTCAGGGAAAGGCGAATATTGGCGCGCAATTTTTAACAGGCAGCTTGACCCTTTTGCAGCGACCACGCAAAAGAAACTTAAATTAAAGGGCGATTTCGCGAAGATCTCGCGCTGGTACGTGCCTTTTAACAGATTGTTTGAGTTGTGGGTGTGTACGCCTGTGGAGTAAAACACCCGGCGCTTAGCGGAATTGCGCCAGTGTTTCGCATTCTGCTCAAGGAGAAAATATGGACCATTATCAGATGTATATTGACGGAAAGTTCTGCGACGCTAAAAGCGGCCTGGAACTTAACAGTATCAATCCAGCTACTGAAGAAAATATCGCGTGTTTTCCCAGCGCGGGTATTGATGACTTAGAGATTGCAATTGCTGCCGCTCGCCGGGCTTTTGATGAAGGCGAATGGCCAAGGATGAGCCTGCCTGAACGCTCGCAAGTTCTGTTAAAGATAGTTAACCTTATCCGCGAATCGGCATTTGAGCTTTCGCGCATAGAGACTTTGGATTCAGGAAAGACTTCAAAGCAGACCACATTTATTGATATTCCGGTAGCTGCTAATTCTTTTGAATATTTCGCGGGCGCCGCAAGCCAGGTCAAGGGCCAGACCATTACTATACCCGCGCCGGCTGCCAGTTTTACTCTGCGCGAGCCCGTGGGTGTCATAGGAGCTATAACTCCATGGAATTATCCATTTCTTATGGCTGCCTGGAAAATAGCATCCAGTATTATTTTAGGTAACACTGTTGTTTTTAAGCCATCAAAGGAAGCGTCTTTAAGCAGTCTTAAACTGGCGCAGATCTTAGAAAGATGTGATCTACCGAAAGGCGTTGTAAATATAGTCACAGGCGTTGGTTCTACGTTAGGTAGCGCTCTTTCGTCTTCAAAGTCTGTGGATATGATCTCATTTACAGGTTCAACGCAGGTGGGCCGCGAAGTGATGAAGGCAGCCTCCTCTAACATAAAAAAAATGACCCTTGAGCTGGGTGGTAAATCTCCGAACATCGTTTTAGCCGACTGTGACCTGGATACCGCAGTGTGTGGATCGCTTACCGCGATTTTTATGAATCAGGGACAGATGTGCGTGGCAGGATCGCGGCTTATCATTGAAGAAAAAATACATGATAAATTTCTGGAATTGTTAGTGGCTAAAACAAAGAAATTAAAAGTAGGAGACCCTACGGACCCCGCAACTGATATAGGGCCGCTTATCAGCGCTAAACAGAAAGAAAGTGTTTTGGAATATATTGATATAGGTAAGAAAGAGGCCAGGTGTGTGGCGGGCGGATCAGCATCTTCTATGAAAAAAGGTTATTATGTTGAGCCTACAATATTCGCGGATGTTAAGAACAATATGCGCATCGCCAGGGAAGAGATATTCGGCCCTGTCCTATCTGTTATTAAAGTAAAGGATGCAGATGAGGCTATTCGTGTAGCTAATGATACGGATTATGGCCTTGCGGCCATGGTCTGGACTAAAGACCTGAATAAGGCAAATATTTTGGCCAGCGCTTTGCGCGTTGGCACAGTATGGGTAAATACATTCGGCGGCTTTTACAACGAAGCGCCGTTCGGTGGATATAAACAAAGCGGCATAGGCCGCGAGTTAGGCCTTGAAGGCTTATTGGAGCACACACAGGTAAAGCACGTTAATATTGATCTGACCCCGGGCGGAAAAAGCCTGGTTGCGTCCTGGTTTAATGTTTGAGCGATAGAAAGGAACTTAGCATGAAGAAGGTATTATTTATCATGCCCCCAATTGGCGGGTGGGCGACGCATGGCGTTAATAAAGCGGCTAACCAATTCTACGCGCAGTTGGCTGCGTATATCAGGGAAAAGAAAGTGGGAGAGCCGCATGTCCTTGACGCGCGTGCTCTTGACATGACATACGATGATATTAAGGTAAGAGTTAAAGAGCTAAAGCCTGACTTGGTAGTTTTGGGCGATATCCTGCATTCAACAGGCGGGCTTGCAGTCATATGGCACTTCAATAAAACAGCTGCTCTTGTCAAAGAAGTAAGCCCGAAAACATTGGTGGCTGTAGGCGGCTTGTGGTATTCGGCGCTCTATAAAGAAACACTGGAAGATAATAAACAGATAGATTTTGTATTGATAGGAGAAGGTGAACTGACGCTGGAAGACCTGTTAAAGGGTCTGGAGTCAGGAGGCCGCGATTTTTCAAAGGTAGCTGGATTGGCGTCACGTAATAACGGCGTTATTGTCGCAGGGCCCCATCGTGAATTGATAAAGGATATAGATATACTGCCTTTGCCCGCGTACGACCTGTTTCCAATGGAGAAATACGTCAACCATACATACTGGACGAATTTTTGCGAGCTTTTTACTAGCCGGGGTTGCCCTGGCGGATGTTCATTCTGTTACGAATGGAGCCAGTATGACCCGCGCTATCCGAAGGATTTTGTGTCGTGGCGTTCGCATTCAGCTTCGCGCATTGTAGATGAGCTTGAGGTTTTGACTTCGAGGTTCGGGGTTAAGACGATCGTCTTTCAAGACGACGCTTTTAACGTAAATCCGGAGATGGTCAAGGGCGTATGTGAAGGTATTTTGAAGAAAGGTATAAAGATAAACTGGGTCATCCTTGGCCGCGCCGACGATTGGGCAAAGCAGGAAGATATCATACCGCTTATGAAAAAGGCAGGCATGTTCATGGGCCTTGTGGGCATTGAGGTCGGCAATGACGCGGAACTTTCAAGAATAGGCAAGGGCGTGACAGTGTCGCAGATCAAAAAGACCGTTGATTCCCTAAGGCGTAATGACATAGCTACTGTAGGCACGTTCATGATAGGTTTTGAGGACGATACCGAGCAGGCTATTAAACAGCGCTTTGCTTTTGCCGATCAGGTAGACCCTGATGTCTTTGCTTTGCAGTTTGTCACACCGGTACCAGGGTCACCGCTCTGGATGAAATTAATAAAAGAAGGCCTTCTAGACCCTAAAAAAATTGACCTTATTAAATGGGATTTCCAGCATCCTGTTGTTCCTACCAAGCATTTGAGCATTGAAGAAGTCGGACGGCTCGGTTCCTGGTGTATGAGAGAGTTCTTTTCTCGTCCGCATAGGATACACCGCATCATGGGCGGCAAATACTCTGAACTCGCCAAGCTTTGTATAAAGGATTTTATGTCAAATATTTCTAAATTTGAGGCTGCCGCGACTAAAGGAGATTTGTATGTCTGAACAATTCACGATGACTTGGGAAAAGACAACAGAAGAGAAGTTCAAACGCATGCTATCTAAGATGCCCATATTCCATCGCCACATGACGGAAGTTGGGGCGACAGAGAAAGCTGAAAAGAATGCCAAAGAGCGCGGCTCAAGGGTTGTTGAAGAAGTTGACCTTATGCTGGCTATGTTCTCTGAGGTGCCTTTGCAGTTCTATTCGCTGATGATCCGGCTTTTAGACGATGTTGGGTTTGATTATAAAAAATATAATTTGCCAAGGATATAATAGTGTTTAAGGAAAACACACACGACATTGTCATTAAGAGTGATCTTGCGTCTGTGCGTTATGAGATCTTATGGTGGGGCGAGGCTGTCTGGTGGCCGCAAAATTCTTTGATGCGTTTTGTGCGTTTGACCGAAAGGCCCCTGCAAAAGGGCACGCGTTACAAGCAGGAAGTGACATTACCTTTCACGCCGAGCTGGGAAGTAGAAATTGATAACCTTACTGATACAAGTATCACGCGCAGGTTCTTGAACGGCATGTTCGCGGGTTTTGAGACAGTGGGCCTTATCAATAGGCCCAGCGGTGTTGAAGTCAGCTACAGGATGCATTATGAGGTCCAGGGTATATTAAATAATATCCTATGGTTTTTTGTTTTTCAGAGCATGCACGATAAGAATATTGAGTTGATATTGGAAAGTTTGAAGGATTATTTGGAAAAAGGAAAGAAAGAGGAATGAAAGTAGCCGTCATAGGGTTAGGCGCGATAGGCGCTTTAGTGGCAGGGTATCTGAAATCCAAGGGTGTGCCTGTTATAGCTGTTGGGCGCCCGGAACAGAAAAAGGCCATTGAAAAAGAGGGCCTTATAATTGAAGGCGCGCGCGGCCGTTCTTTGGTATATCTGGATGTCAAGCTCAGGCTTGAGGAAAAGGTAGACCTGGCTATAATCGCGGTCAAGACCCAGGATATTCGTAACGCGATAGATAGCTCCAGGGAATTTCTTACAGGCCCGGTGATACTTTCTACTCAGAATGGCGTACGGGCTGACAAGCTGCTTGAATTGATGTTGGGGCCGGAAAATATAATTTCAAGTATTGTCATGTTCGGCGGGACCTATGTGCCGTTCAATAAAGTCGTTCATAATTTTGAAGGCAATTGGCTTATCGGCCGGCCGCAGGGCCAAAATGACGCGAAGGTCAAAGAAGTCGCCGAATTCTTGAAGATAGCTTTTAATACGTTTGAGGTCGATAATATCTCAGCCATGAAATGGACCAAGGTGTTCGTTAATTTTTCAAACACACTTCCCGCGTTGGTCGGCAAGAGCATGCAGGAGACTTACGCAAATTTAGATATGTGTAAATTGTCTTTGGGCCTGTTAAAAGAAGGTTTTGAAATTGTTGATAAGCTTGGCATAGCGCTGGCCAACATGCCGGATTTTGACATAGAGAAATTGAAAGGTTTGACCCGTATGCCGTTGGATGATGCCGCGCCCATATATTCCGGAATAATGACGAATTTAAGCAAAGAGCCCCTATACGGTTCTATCTTGCAAAGTATTAAGCGTTCACGCGTTTCAGAGATAGATTTTATCAATGGCGAGGTATCTAATCAGGCAAGGCTCAATAACATTGAAGCCAGGTTGAACACTCGAGTCACAGAGCTTGTGCATCATGTTGAAGCGGCAAAGAAGTTTTTGACGTTTGCGGAGGTTTGCGAAGAAATGGCAAAAAGCACGCAATTAATGAAAGAAGACTTCTTCTAAAGGAAGGGCGGAGCATATCATGGAGCAAAAAAAGCCAAGTATGAGCGAGCTAAGGAAGTTGGTCAAGAAGACGCGCGTGAAGTTCCCGCGCCTGCGCCTGACCGTTACCAAAAAAGAAGGGTATTGCTACCATAATTATGAAGTGGGCCAGCAGTTCATATTTGAGGATTTTACGCATCCGCCGGAGCATTTTTGCGCGGGCGCTTTGCATTCTATTTTCCCGTGCATGTATGGCCTGACCTTTGGCGCTGAGTTCCCTTTCATGGATAATATGTTGTCTTTAAAGACTACTTGCCCCGATGGGAAAAAAGTTGAGTTCTTGACTGAATTGATAGATGAGCTGGGTGGCGTTATCGCGAAACCAAAGCTCCTGCTGGCTGGGCCTAATCCTAAGACCATGGAGATAGAGGTCAAGGAGTGCACAGGTAAGTGCTTCTACAATTATAAAGTAGGCGATAAGACGACTGTAAAAGGTTTGAAGACTCCGGAGGGATTTTGCGGAGCAGCGTTCCATATGATGTTCCCGGTGTTATTCGCTTTGAATTTTGGGGCCAAATTTCCCTTTATGGAAGACCCGAATTCTTTGGATACGCCGACTTGTCCCGATGGAGGGCATATTATTTTTAAAGTTACAAGACTAGAACCATAATGTATTAATTAGCGTAGTCATTGTGAGTGTAAGCGAACAATGGAAAGAGGAAAAATGATGAAAAGAAGGGTGGTTGTAACGGGCCTGGGTGTTATTTCGCCCAATGGCATAGGTAAAGATAATTGCTGGAAGGCTATGTCCAACGGCGTCTCTGCTGTCAGGCGCGTAGATATGTTCGATGTGTCAATGTTTCGTACGCGCATTGCCGCGTATTCTAAAGAATTCAATCCTTTTGAATTAGGTTTGAACGAGGACGAAGTCAAACGCATGGATAGATACGTCCAGTTCGCCGTTGTTGCAGCTGACATGGCTGTTAAGGACGCAGGCCTGGATTTTTCAAAGATAGACCGGCAGCGAGTCGGTGTCAGCCTTGCTAACGCGATCTGCGGGACTAAATACATGGAAGAGGAGTTCGCGCTTGTGACGGATAACGGAAAAAAACCTATTGATCCGAGGTTGGTGCGGCCTTACCTTTATGACGCGTCAATGTTCAATACTCCATCAGCTGAATTATCCGCGAAGTATCACCTAAACGGTATCTGCAATACGATCTCTACGGGGTGTACCGCTGGAACTGATTCCGTGGGTTTTTGTTTGGAGACGATCCAGGATGGTGATATGGACATAATGATAGCCGGCGCCTCAGAGGCGCCGCTGACACCTATAACATTCGGCGCTTTTGATGTGGTCAGTGTGTTATCCGCCCGAAACGATGAGCCTGAAAAAGCATCACGCCCATTTGATAATAAACGCGATGGTTTTGTCCTTTCCGAAGGCTGCGGCCTTTTGGTCCTGGAAGAATTGCAGCATGCCTTAAAAAGGAAGGCGCATATATATTGCGAGATAATAGGCTATGGCACGTGCAATAACGCGTTTCACATGACCGATCTTCCGTCGGATGGCATGGCCATGGCTGATTGCATAAAGTTGACGCTTAAAGACGCCCAGATCAAACCAAAAGACATTGATTATATCAACGCGCACGGTTCTTCTACACGCATGAACGATGTATTTGAGAGCAATGCTTATAAGATCACTTTAGGTGATTACGCGTATAAGATCCCCATAAGTTCGCTTAAGTCCATGATCGGCCATCCACTGTCGGCGGCCAATGCCATTGAGATGGTAATGGGGTCTATGATCTTTGAAAAGGACATCTTGCCTCCTACGATAAATCAGGAGGTCCGCGACCCGCAGTGCGACCTGAATTATATACCCAACAAGGCTATATCTAAGAAAGTAGATATTATATTAAAGACCTCCAGCGGATTTTCAGGCATACATTCAGGTATTGTCATGAAAAGATACGTGGAGGGCAAATAGATGATAAAGAAAACAGCTATTACGGGTTTTGGTATTGTGGCGCCCTCTGGCATAGATAAAAAAGCTTTTTGGGCCAACATAAAAGCTGGGCGCTCTGCTATAAAAAAGATAGAGCGTTATGATTCGTCTTTATATCCGTCTCATATCGGCGGCCAGATACACGATCTTGACGCATATTCACACGTGTCTTCAAGGTTATTGCAGAAGATAGACCCTTTTTCACATATGGCGCTTATAGCCTCAGAGCTCGCGCTTAAAGACGCCGGTATTGATGTATCAAAGGAGAACTTAAATAACATCGGTATCTTTATGGGCAATGCCCTGGGTGGCTGGTTATACGGTGAGACAGAATTACGCGACCTCTACATTGAGGGCCGCGAGGGTGTGAGCCCTTATATGGCTTCGGCATGGTTTCCGGCAGCGCCTCAGGGCCAGGTCTCTATTTATTATGGCATCAAAGGATATTCCAAGACGGTTGTTTCTGACCGCGCCAGTTCGCTTATGGCAATAGGCCACGCGATAAAGATCCTGGCCAAAGAAAAAGTTGAGTTTATCTTAGCAGGGGGCATGGAAGCCCCGCTTTCGCCATATGGCCTTCTTTGCTGCAATACTAACGGCCAATTATCAACGAATAATGAACATCCTGAGGAGGCGTATAAGCCTTTTGATAAGGGTCGCGACGGGTTTGTTGTCGGTGAAGGCGCAGGCATTATGATATTAGAGAGTGAAGAAAGGGCAAAAAAAAGAGGCAAGAAAGCCTTTGCCTATATTACAGGATACGGTACGACGTGCGATGGCGTTGACAGGATAAAATCTGACCCTAACGGGAAGCAATTGGCGCGGGCAATAAGAATAGCGTTGGATGAAGCAGGCTATAAGCCCGAGGCAATAGATTATATTTCCCTGGATGGCGCTGCTACATTAGAGGGTGACATATCAGAAGTTGCGGCCATAAAAGAAGTATTTGGTAAATACGCCAAAGATATACCGGTAAGCGCGCCTAAGACCATGTTCGGCAATCTATTGGGCGCTTCAGGGGCTGTGGATGTGATCGTGACAATAATGGCTATGGAATATAGCCTTATACCGCCGATGTTGAATTTAAAAGAAATAGACCCGAAATGCGCTGGGCTGAACTATTGCAGGGACAAAGCTAAAGAACATGATATCCGACGTGCCATTGTAATATCAAGGGGCCGCGCCGGCATCAATGCGGTGTTAGCATTGGAGAAAGGATAAGCATGGATACAAAAACAAAGGTTAAAGATGTCATTGTTCATCTTTTAAAGGTAAAACCTGAAGAAGTAAAGGATGGGCTATCGCTTGAACAAAGTTTGGGCGTTGATTCAACTGAGATGGTAGAAGTCTGCATAGCGCTTCAAAAAGAGTTCGGGATATCCATCCAGGAAAAAGAGGTCGCTAAACAGCATTCCGTTGAACAAATTGCCAAAGTCATAGATTCCAAAAAGAAGTAACCCAGAAAGGGTAGACCTTCCCAATACAATATAAGGGAAGGGTCCAAAACATGCGGATCATTGATCTAAGCCTTCCTATTGACGATACACTTATTGAAACGCACGCGGCTGCTATTGACCGTATATCCCATGCCGCGGGTGTCGAACATTTTAATGAGGTTGTGATGTCGCAGCAGCCAAAAGGCAAAGAACGCTTTGCTAATGGAGAGCGAGTGGCAAAGCCTCATGAGGTGCCTGACGCCGAGATGTTGTCTTTGGAAATAGTCCATGCCTCTGTGCATATGGGGACCCACGTGGATGCGCCGTTCCATTATGGCTCCAGGTCAGAAGGCAAGCCGGCGCGCATGATTACTTCTGTGCCGTTGGAGTGGTGCTTTTGTCCCGGCGTTGTCCTTGATCTTACTCATCTGAAATTTCCTCAGATTATTAAGAAGGATGACGTGATGAGTGCTCTTAACCGCATAGGGTATACTATTAAACCTTTTGATATCGTTTTGATATACACAGGCGGCGATAAATTATTGGGTACGCCTGATTACGTCAATAAATATGTCGGTATGATGCCGGACGCGCTTGAATTTATCCTTGACCAGGGTGTCAAGATGCTCGGTATTGATACCATAGGCCTGGATAGGCCGTGTTTTGAGATGTTCAATGATTTCTTGTCCACAAAGGATAAATCTAAGATATGGCCGTGCCACTTTTTGGGCCGCAGGAGAGAGTATTGCCATATGGAGCGTATGGGTAACTTGGGAGCTATACCTAAACCTTATGGTTTTACTGTTTCGTGCCTGCCTGTCAAAATAAAAGATACAGGCGCCGGGTGGACGAGGGCGGTTGCCATAGTAGAAGATTGATGTATCCCTTGCCTAAACGCTTGTAAATTTTAAGCTACCACGCATAAAATTTACTAAGCAGGCTTCGGGATTAACGTTGAAAGGTAAAAATACCTTTAATAGGCAACATTAAGGAGAAGCCATGGGACATACGTGTAATTCAATAACTATAAACGCGCCTTATGAATTAGTGTTTGATATATCTAACGATATCCCGCGCTGGACGGAATTATTTGGCACAGAATACAAAGAAGCGAAAATAGTCAAGAAAGAAGGAAATAAAATAGTCTTTCAGCTGACTGACGATGAGGGCCGTTCCTGGCAGTCTTTTAAGCTTTTGTTCAAAGACAATTCTTTTACTTATGCCGAGAGGATGACCCCTAAGTTCCCGTTTGAATATATGAAGATAATTTGGCTTTATACGCCGGCAGCAGATTGCGTTATCATGACATGGATACAGCATTTTACCATGGATAAAACAGCCAAATTCAACGACGAGCAGGTAGAAGGGTTTATCAATAAGCATTCAAAAGAGAACCTTGAGATCTTTAAGAAAGTCATTGAGAAAGAAGCGAGTCATTAAGAAAACAGATTTTTTTATTCTTTGTTTGCAGGGATTTTGTATCGCGTTTAATGTAGCATCTATCGCCGCCATAGTCCCTGCCGTGGCCAAAGATTTTGGCATATCAAGTTTTATCGTAGGGCGCATCAACTGGGCTTATATGCTCCCGTATGGCTTAGTCGCGCTTGTCTACGGCCCTTTAACGCGGCTCTTTGAGAATAAGTACATCGCCTTCTACAGCCTTTTATTATTTTCAGTATTTAGCTTTCTTTCGGGATGCGCGGTAAATTACCAGCAGCTTTTTATATTCCGGTTGTTAGTCGGCGCTTTTGCAGCTGCTACTACACCTTTGGTCCTTATTTACATAGCGGACCACGCTCATGAGGAGCGGCGCGGAAAATTTGTTGGCCTGTTTTTTAGCGCGACGTTTGTAGCGGATCTTATAGGTTTATTTTTAAGTGGTATTATTCCATGGCGGGCCATGTTTTTTATACCCTCGGGTTTGGGGTTGTTGGCTGCTGTGCTCACGCTTAAATATTTTCCGCGTACATTGTCTGGTAAGGGGATAACCAGCAGCAGGTATATGGAAGCTTTAAGGGAACCAGCGATCTTTAAGGTTTTTGCTTATATTTTCATTATAAGTATTTTATACCACGGTGTGCGGCAGTGGCTGGGTGTATATTTCGCGCAGGAACTAGGTTTAAAGCAATTTTTTGTTTCTATTATCCTGACGGTTTCAAGCCTGGCAGGTATTTTTGGCGAGGCTTTAGGAGGACATTTCGCTGATAAAAAAGGCAGGGTCGCGACCCTAAAGATGGGCGTGTTACTGATGGTGGCGGCTATCGCTATGCTTATTTTTGCTCGCTCCTTAGCAGCGCTATTTATTCTGATGCTTTTCTGGGGGTTTGGCTGGACTTTAAATCACGCGGGCTTATCTACGTTTTTAACGGATCTAGATAAGCGTTTTATAAAAGAGATATCAAGCCTTAATAGCTCGGTACGTTTTCTTGCGGGAGGTTTAGGCGTTGTCATAGGCGGCGTGGTATTGCAGGAGAGTTTTATCGCGGGTTTTGTTATATATGGGGTGTTGTTGTTGGCAATGTTCTTGTTTACAAGAAAGATTTTATTAGGGAGGTAAAATGGCGGAGCTAAAAGGAAAGAATGTGATAATTACGGGCGCTAGCCGCGGTATAGGCCGCGCCATAGCCGAATCGTTGGCGCGCGAGGGCGTTAATCTGGTTATAGCCGCGCGTGGAAAAGAAGTCTTGGATAAGACAGCTCAAGAGATAAGCGCTAAATATAAGGTAAAGGTTTTAGGTGTGACGTGTGACGTGTCTAAACAGGCTGACCTTGAAAATCTGGTCAATGTTTCCATAAAGGAGTTCAAGAAAATAGACGCGCTCATTAATAATGCCGGGGTCTCAAGCCAACACCCTTTTCATCAACAGCCGCTGGAAGATATTGAAAAACTTATGTATACGAACTTTTTCGGCTATGTGATGCTCACGCGCCTTGTCATCAATCACTTTGTTGAAAATAAGGGAGGGGCTGTTATTAATATGGTCTCTGGCTCTACTATGGTAGACCCTCCGCCGCGCAATTTCATTGTTTATACTTCTTTGAAATGGGCGTTGCGCAAGTGGGGTAAAGGGCTTTTTTGGGAGATGCGCGATTTTGGCATTAAAGTCACGTCTCTTTTGCCTGGAGTGACTGATACGGAGTTGACCGGAAAGCTAAGCGATATTTCAGAAGACCGCTCAAGGCTTATGTCTACAGAGGCCATAGAGAACGCGGTGAAGTTCGCTTTGACCGTTCCGGCTAATGTATGCCCGTTAGAGATATCGGTTATTAATCAGCAGACGCCGTGGACAAAGCCAATAATACCGTTGAAACAGAACCACCCGGTGAAATAATGGAAGGAAACGTTACCCCACTTACCTAAACGCTTAAAAAATCTTTTGCAATATTTTTTAAGCAGGTTCGGGGGTTAATTTTGCGAGGAATAAGTACCTACAATATACAAAATTAATGATAATTGACGCGCATAGCCATTGGTTGCCTCAGGAGATAATAGATAACGCTCATTTTTTTTCTAAAGCGTGGGGCGATATTGAGACACACGTGGCTGCTATGGATAAGGCAGGCGTGGATAAGGTCGTCCTTAGTTATCCGACGTCAGACGCCCACATCCATATGGGAAATTATGAGAAGGTCGTTGAGATATACAACGAACGGGTCGCGGCTATTTTAAAGATGCGGCCCGATAGGTTTATCGGAGCTGCCATACTGCCGGTTGACGATGAGAAAAAGATGTTGGCCGAGTTTAAGAGGGCGACACTTGAACTTGGTTTTAAGGCTATATCTCTTGCAACCAGTTTTAACGGCTCATTCTTGGATGATACGCGCTATCTGGATCTGTATAAGAACGCCCAGAAGGAAGGTATACCCGTTTTTGTTCATCCGCAGATAATCAAGCCTATTGGTTTTTCTCAGGTCAATGACCCTCTGTTGACGCCGGTAATAGAATACGTCTTTGAGACCACGATGTGCGTGGGAAAACTTCTAATGGCAGGCGTGTTTGAAAAGTTCCCGGACCTAAAACTTATATTTTCATATTTTGGCGGAGTTACGCCTTTTATCGCTCATCGCTATGATGCTACTTACGCGATGCTTAGGGGTATAGATTTTGTTAAGGACCTGCATAATAAGCCGTCAACCTATTTAAAGCAGATCTATGTTGATACAAGCGGTGATAAGACATTGGCCAATTTTATCTCGTCTTTGGAATTATTCGGACCGGAACATATAGTTTGGGGTAGTGATTACCCGGCAAAAAAAGATATCACCGAGTCTATGGATGTACTGGATTTTCTGGTCCTTACTGAAAAAGATAAAAAGAACATATTAGGTGGGAATATGGAGAGGATTTTCAAACTGGAGGAGAAGAACATATGAAGATTTTATTTTTGCAGCCGCCATTAGGCGCGTGGGCTATGTGGGGAACACATAGGGCCATCAATATCGGCCATGCGCAATTAGCCGGGTATCTAAGAGAACATAATCCCGGGCTACAAATGGAAGCGCTGGATTGCCGAGCTCTAGGCTTAAACGATGCCCAAATGTTAGAAAAGGTCGCCCAGATCAAGCCGGATATCGTATATGTCGGTGACATTCTGCATACGACGGGTGGGCTTGCCGTAGTCTTTATTTATAATGAGGCGGCGCGCAAGGTCAAAGAGCGTTTTCCCCACATAAAGACCATTGTCGGCGGCATTTTTTACGCGTCAGCTACCGAATTTACGATGCAGGAAAACCCAATGATCGATTTTTGTATAGCTGGCGAATGTGAAGAGACATTAAGTGAGATCGTAAAAGCTCTGGCCAGCTCTAAACCTGATTTTTCTTCGGTAAAGGGTGCCGCGTGGAGACAGAACGGCAAGATAATGTTGAATGCCTACAGGCCGCTTATCCAGGACCTGGATTCTCTGCCAATGCCGGCCTATGACCTATTCCCGATGGATAAATATATAGGCCATTCATATTGGAAAAATTATTCTGAGACATGGAATTCGCGCGGTTGCCCTGCAGCCTGTACTTTTTGTTACGAGTGGGGCCAGTATGACCCACGAGGTAACCAGGATCTGAAGAATTACCGTTTTCGCTCCGCGGCAAAGGTCGTAGAGGAGATGGAAATACTTTATAACAAGTATGGCACAAGGGTCATTGTCATGATGGATGATACCTATAATGTCTCCCGCAAAAGGATGGAGGAGACTATAGAGTTGTGTTTAAAGAAGAACGTGGCGATGAAGTGGATGCCTTTGGGCCGCGCGCCTTATTTTATAAGAGACATTGATCTCTTTAAGGACTTAAAGAAGGCGGGTTGTTTTATGTGCCTGGTGGGCCTTGAAGTCGCCGACGACGAAGAATTGAAAAAGATAAAGAAAGGCATTACGGTTGAGCAGGTCAAAGAGACCGTTGCTAAACTGCGTGAGGCAGGCATTGCCACAGTCTTGACCTGGATGGTAGGTTTTGAAGATGATAACGAGGAAATAATAAAAGGCCGTTTTGCCGCTGTTGATGAGATAGACCCGGATATTATAGCACTACAGTTCTTAACGCCTATACCCGGTTCTCCGATATGGGATGATGTGACGGCCAGGGGATTGCTTAAAATGGAAGACTTGAACAAGAAGATCAAGCAGTGGGATTTCCATCAGCCTATAATGCCTACGAAGTATTTGTCTACGTCGGCTTTGGCGGATCTGGCGTCCTGGGCGTTTCGGGAATTCTTCTCCAAACCAGGCCGCATTCAGAGGGCTATGCACAACAGGAAATATGATCCTCTCGTAAGTGTTTGCGTGCGTGATTTTATGGAAAATGCCAACAATTACGATAAAGAGACCCACGGCGAGAAATCCTATGTGGGCAAAGATTAATGTTGAACAGATACCCAGCCGCCTTACGCCTGGCATCTCTATTCTGGCTTTAGGCGTTGATACGCGTCAGCGGGTCTCCTGGACACAGGGCCATAAGATCTATTCTTTGTCGCCAAAAAAAGACTTTAGCGATACAAAAGAATTTTATTTTCAGGCCGCTAGATTTCTTAAACAAAAGTTCTGTTTAAGGCCGGATGTTATAACGTTTGACCCGCACCCCAATTTTGTCTGTAAAAAAGAAGCCGATAATATCCGTGGGGATTATTTTTCTAAAGCTAGCCTTACGCCGGTATTCCACCATATCGCTCACGCGGCTAATTTTGGCATAGAGGTAAGCCCAAAAAAGCGCTTTATTGCTCTTACTTTTGATGGCACTGGTTTTGGCCAGGACGGAAACGTTTGGGGCGGCGAGTTTTTCGTTTATCAGGATAAGCAGTTTGAGAGGCGAGCTCATTTTGAGTATCAAGTTTTGCCGGGTAGCGAAGCCGCTATACGTGAGCCTTGGCGAATAGCCCTGGGTATTCTCAGTAAGATCCATCCTAAAGATATTCGCGGTATGAAATTCAAATTTCTTAAAGGGCTCTCTGGCCAGAATGTCTCGATGGTTAGCCAGATGATCGAAAAAGGATTTAACGCTCCACTTACTTCCAGCGTTGGCAGGCTGTTTGATGCTGTTTGCGCTATTTTGGGATTGAAGACTGTAGTGACCAAAGAGGCAGAAGCTGCCGTTCTTCTGGAAAAAGTAGCAGCTAAGTATAAGCTTCAGGCGCAAAGCTATTGCGTTGATATCAAACAAAAAAATGGTGTTTTTGTTATAGGCAGCACTCCAATATTTAAGGAAATAGTAAGGGGCCTGGCTTTAAATGAGCCTGTTGAGAAAATAGCGTATCGCTTTCACGTTACATTAGCCAATATTGTCCGCAAGACTTGCCTGAAGTTACGCGCTAAAACAGGTATTTCGGATATTTATTTTTCCGGCGGTGTATTTATGAATAATATCCTTGTAGATGAGGTAAAGAAGGCCTTTAAGACTGATGATATGGGCCTGTTTTTTGCAAAAAGGCCCCAGACTACTGATCTTGGTATTTCACAGGGCCAGATAGCCGCGTATTGCATGGAAAAACACTAAGAAGGGTTTGCGCGATGTGTATTGCATATCCAATGAAAATAGAACGTATTGAGGGCACCATGGCTAAAGTTTCCGTGGGGTCTATAAAAAGCTCAGTGAGCATTCAATTGATAGAAAAACCTAAAAAAGGCGATTATGTCCTTGTCCACGCAGGCATAGCTATTGAAAAAATAGATCGTGCCCGGGCAAAAGAAATATTATCGTTGCTTACGGAGTTAAGCCAGAAAATAGAGGAATAAATACCTACAATATACAAAGTTAATGAAATACATAGACGAATATAGGGACGCCAAAAAAGCCGGTCAGCTGGTTAGTTTGATCAATAAAGAGGCGACGTTGCCTGTTTATAAGATCATGGAGGTCTGCGGCACGCATACAGCCGCGATCAGAAGATTCGGCATAAAAAGCATGCTTTCTGACAGAATAGAGTTGATATCAGGCCCGGGCTGTCCTGTGTGCGTTACAAGCGACGGGTATCTCAAGAACGCTTTGTCTCTTGCCAGCCGCAAGGACATTATAATCACGACTTATCCGGATATGCTGCGCGTGCCGGCAGGCGGAAAGTCTCTTGAGACAGCGCGAAGCGCAGGCTCTGATGTCCGCGGTGTTAATTCAGCTCTTGATGCCCTGGATATCGCAAGGCGCCTGACTAAAAAAGAAGTCGTTTTTCTTGCTGTAGGTTTTGAGACGACTGCTCCAGGAACAGCCATAGCCTTGGAAACAGCTAAAAAGGAAAAATTAAAGAATTTTAGCGTCTATTCGGCGCATAAAACTATTCCTGAAGCGCTTATCGCGCTTGGAAAAGATAAAGAGCTTGCCCTTAATGGTTTTTTGTTGCCCGGGCACGTCAGCGCTATCATTGGTGTATCAGGTTATGCTCAGGTATTCAAAAAACTAGCGAAGCTAGCACTTCCTTCTGTGATCACCGGGTTTGAATCTTCGGACATACTGCTTGCCATATATAGCATAGTCAAGGCTGTAAATAGCGGCCGGCATATTTTAGAAAATGAATACACGCGTATCGTTCAGGAAAAAGGCAATACGCGCGCCAAGGCATTGTTGAAAAAGGTATTCGCGCAGAAAGACAGCGTGTGGCGCGGGCTGGGCGTTATTAAAAATAGCGGGTTGTTTGTCAGGGCAGGGTATTCGGAATTTGACGCCCAGAAGAGATATTCGTTAAAAAATGAGGTTAAAGATACGCACGCTTCGCAGGGTTGTTTGTGCGCGGATGTCCTAAAAGGTAAAATAGCGCCTACGCAGTGCCCGTTCTTTGGCAAGGCGTGCACGCCGCAAGCACCTTCGGGGCCTTGTATGGTTTCGCGCGAAGGCACTTGCAGGTCTTATTACGAGTATAATGGATAAAATCACACTTTCATACGGAAGCGGCGGGGTACTGACACACAAACTTGTGACAGATGTATTTGCCTCGGCTTTTAAGAACGAATATCTTGATGAGCTGGATGATTCCGCTGTCTTTGATCTAGGTAAAGGCATATACGCTTATACAACTGATTCTTATGTTGTTGACCCCATTTTTTTTCCGGGTGGCGATATAGGCAAATTAGCTGTCTGCGGCACGATAAATGACCTCGCTTCTTGCGCGGCCGAGCCTAAATTCCTTACAGCGGGTTTTATACTTGAGGAAGGCCTATCTTTTGACGTTCTAAAGAGGGTGGTCTCTTCCATGGCAAAGGAAGCTAAGGCGCAAGGGGTCAAGATAGTGGCGGGAGATACAAAGGTCGTGCCTCACGGCAAGGCGGATAAGGTCTTTATCAACACCTCTGGTATTGGTTTAGTCAAAAAGCGGCTTAAGGCCTCAATGATCAAGCCTGGAGACATGGTTTTGATCAATGGCCCCATAGCCCAGCATGGATTAAGTATATTTTTGTCGCGCGAGAAGTTCACGTATAGCGCGCATATAAAAAGTGATTGCAATTCTTTGGCTGGTATTGTAAAATTACTACTCCAAAACGGTATTGATGTTCATTTTATGCGTGATGCTACGCGCGGCGGGATCTCAGCGGCAACGAACGAGATTGCCGGTCTTTGCGGATATTCCCTTATATTGGAAGAGAAGCAAATCCCCGTAACAGCTCCTTGCAGAAACCTTGCCGATATATTAGGCCTCGAGCTTCTTGACATTGCTAATGAAGGCAAGATGCTCTTTTTTGTAGAAGCCCGCGATTCGGCTAAAGCCTTGCGTTTATTAAAGACTTCGCGTTTAGGCAAAGATGCCGCTGTCATAGGTTCAGTGCTCAAAGAAAGAAAAGGGCGCGTATATTTAAAGACCTCTCTTGGAGGCGAGAAGACACTTTCTTCTCCTCTTACGGAGCCAATTCCTCGGATCTGTTAATGAGGCCGCAATTATGCATGAACATTCTTTGATAAAGAATATGTTAGACGTGGTTGAGCAGGTAAAAAAGGACCACGGTAACAGGGATGTTACAGGGATAACCGTTGAACTGCCTGAATTCGGGGCGCTCAATGAAGAACATTTCAGGTTCCATTTTAATGAAGCTGTCAAAGATACTCTGTGGGAAGGTCTGCAGCTTGAGATAGTGCGCGTCTCTTTCGGAGTTGACGCGAAATTGACACACGTGAGTTTTAAAGAAGACCCACTTGCTTAACCACTTGTAATTTTTTGCCAGCATGCATGGGCAAAAAATTAACTGCGTAAGCTGCGGGGTTAACATTGTAGGGAAAAGTTACCTATAAAATGCAATATTAAGGAGCATAAATCATGAAGTACGCAGTCATTAGTTATGGCGATCTGGGCCGGTGGTTTGATTCTTTGAAAGACAAGGGCAAGGTGTACGGCCCTAAGAAAAAAGAAAGCGCCTATGTTTTCAGGCCTGTCAGGGAGTTCGAAGAGATGTCCCTGAAATACATACCTACCATACTTCCACCGAAAAAGTATTATTTTCCGCAGAAAGAATTCTTGCTTAAATTCAAGATCGATCCGTTCTCTACCGGTAAGGCCATCAAGGAATTTGAAGAATTCATCCTTTTTGGTGTGCACACATGTGATATCGCAGGTATCCAGTGTATGGATGTGGTCTTTAACGAAAAACCCGCCGACCCGAATTATTTGAACAGAAAAGAAAAGATGACCATCATCGGTATCGAGTGTATGGATTATTGCGATAAGTATGCTTCGTGCGCGGCAGTCGGCACTCACGTCTATAAAGGCGGATACGACATCATGCTCACCGATATAGGTGATGAGTATGCTATGCATATCAATTCAGAGAAGGGCGAGAAACTTGTCGCCGGCAAAAAGTATATCCGCGAGATGAATGCTAAAGATAAAGATAAACTTAACATGGCTTTTGAAGAAAAGTTGAAAAAATTCAATAATGAGTTTAACGGCGACATGGGGCAGGTAGACAAGGCGTTTGAAAAAGGTTTTTTTAGCCCAGTTTGGAAGGATGTAGGCAAACGCTGCGTTGGATGCACTAATTGCACGGCTGTATGCCCTACGTGCTATTGTTTTGACGTCGTTGATGAAGTCTCGTTGAACCTTAATGACGGCGACAGATACCGCGTATGGAATTATTGCCAGATGGATGATTTCGCCAAGGTCTCGACAGGCGAGGATTTCAGGTCAGGTAGAGATGCGCGCCAGAGGCACCGCTATTATAGAAAATTCAAATATTCCGTCCAAAAATATAACAAGTATTTCTGTACCGGATGCGGCCGTTGCACGCGCACTTGCATGGCCAAGATCAGCTTAATAGAGACAGTAAACGATCTTTTGGGCGAGAAGGGGGCAAAATGAACAATGATCAGGCATTCCTGGAGATATTAAAGACTTCTCCCTATAAGCCGATGAAGGCAAAGATCGTCAAGGCCAATAAGGTCACTGAATATGAAAAATTCTTCCGTATAGAACTTGACGGCAAAAAAGAATTAGGCCATGTGCCAGGCCAATTCGTGCAGGTCTCTCTGTTTGGGTATGGCGAAGCGCCCATATCTATATGTTCTTCGTCAAACCAGAAGGAGTATTTTGATCTGACTGTCCGAAGATTAGGCACCGTGACATCTGCGCTTCATAAACTTGAAACCGGCGATATTATAGGTATCCGCGGGCCTTTTGGTAACGGGTTCCCACTGGACAAGATGCACGGTAATAACATACTTATTGTTGCCGGAGGATTAGGCATAGTGCCGCTAAGGTCCCTTATCCAGTATATTTTAGAAAAACGCAAAGATTTTGGAGAAGTCCAGATACTTTTGGGTTGCAAGACACCGAAAGACATGTTATTCGGCGATGAGATAGCAAGTTGGCAGAAGAGGGCTGATATCAAATTTAATTGCACCGTAGACAAGGCTGATCCTGACTGGAAAGGCAACGTCGGGCTTATTACAAGCCTTATCCCGGGAGCGACTATCAGGCCTAAGCAGACCTATGCTGTAGTTGTCGGGCCGCCTATTATGTATAAGTTCGTCATAAAGGAATTATTAAAGAAAGAGATACCTGAGCACCAGATAATCGTGTCTTTGGAAAGAAAGATGAAGTGCGGCCTTGGGAAGTGCGGCCACTGCCAGATCCGTAACGTATATGTCTGTCAGTGCGGGCCGGTCTTTACTTTTGAGCAGCTGCGAGAAATGGAAGGGGAATGTCATGAAGGAGAGTGCCATGTCTAAGCCAAAACCCAAAGTCGCTTTTTTTGAATTTACAGACTGTGAAGGTTGCCAACTTCAGGTGGCTAACCTCGGAGCCGGTTTGCTTGAGCTGACCAAAGTCATAGATATAGTGAATTTTAGGGAGATCATGAGTGAAGCAGGCGAAGAATATGACGTCCTGGTCGTGGAGGGCAGCGTTGCCTCAAAGCACGACGAGGAGCGCTTGAAAAAAATAGCATCCAAGGCCAAGATAATAGTGGCCCTTGGCGCTTGTGCTACGTTAGGCGGCGTAAATAACTTAAAGAATCTGAAATCGCTTGAAGAGCAGAAGAAGGCAGTATACGGAAATGTTGACCCTGTGCCGGATGCCATTGAGACAAAGGCCATTGATGAGGTCGTAAAAGTTGATTATTACATCCACGGATGCCCTATTTATGGACCGGAGTTCTTAAAAGTCATGGAGTGCGTGTTGTTGGGCAAGCCTTATAACGTGCCGCAATATCCTGTGTGTGTTGAGTGTAAGCAGAATGAGAATGTATGCGTATATGAAAAGGGACAGTTTTGCTTAGGCCCTGTGACAAAGGCCGGATGTAATTCCTGGCTGCCTAATTATGGAAGTGTTTGCGTCGGATGCCGCGGCCTTATTGATAATCCCGCAGCTGACGCTCAAAAAGACATCCTTCAAAAATACGGATTGACCGTAGAGGGTATTCTGGATAAATTCACGTTGTATTGCAACGGTAAAAAAGAGAGAGCTAAATATGGAAAAGAGTTCAAAAAGTAAGGACGTCAAGATAAACGTCCACTATCTTACCCGCGTTGAGGGTCACGGAGATATCACCGTAGATGTAAAAGCCGGTGAACTAAAAGAGTGCAAGTTCAAAGTAATAGAATCAGCCCGTTTTTTTGAAACGATGCTGCGTTCAAGGTTGGTCTATGAAGCCCAGCATTTGACGAGCCGCATATGCGGCATATGCGCTTGCGGCCATAGCCTGGCATCTATCAAGGCATCAGAGCGCGCTATAGGTGTAGTGCCTCACGAGGACACGGTAATGCTGCGCAAACTTCTATTACATAGTGAGATAATGGATAGCCACGTGCTTCACGCATATGTGCTGGTAGCTCCGGATCTTCTAGGCGTAAAAAGTATTATGCCTCTTATAAAGACGCATAAGCCTGTCATAGATATGGCGTTTCGGATGAAGAAGCTTTCTGATTTTGCCGGAGAAGTATTGGCAGGCCGCCATGTCCATCCTATTTCTTTCGCCATCGGCGGGTTGACCAAGATACCTGATACAACGCTTTTGAAAAAGCTTTATCAGATGATGTTGGATGCTAGAGGCGATTTTGAAGAGACAGTGGCCTTGTTCAAGAAACTTAAGCTGCCTAACTTTGAAAGAAAAGCGCAGTATGTAGCTTTATCAAATGATGAGGAATACGCGCTTTATGATGGAAAGATAAATATAAACGGGCAAAGCCTGGTAGATCCTCAGGATTATCTTTCTGTTATCAAAGAAGAGGTCAGGGATTATTCATCGGCAAAGTTCGTAAGCGTAAATAATGCGCCTTATATGGTCGGCGCGCTTGCTCGTTTCAACTTAAACGGCGATAAGCTGGACAAGAAGTCAAAACAAGTCGCAGAGCATCTTGGTTTGAAGCGGCCTTGTTACAATACGTTCATGAATACGATAGCTCAGGTAGTGGAATGGGGATATTGCCTGGAGCAATCCATTTCTATCTTAGAGAGGATATTAAAATCCGGGATCAATAAGGAAAAGGTCCTGGTTACGACATTCCCAAAGATGGATAAGTGGCCCATTAAGACCAAGGCAGGCCGCGGCGTAGGCGCAGTTGAGGTTCCGCGCGGCATACTCTTCCACGATTATACCGTTAATGAGGATGGCGTTGTGACCGCCGCTAATTGTATTATCCCGACAAATCAGAATATCAATAATCTAGAAGCGGATATGAGAAAAATAGTGCCTGAGATCATAGGCAGCCAGGATCAGGCCCAGATGACCCTGACGCTTGAGATGCTGGCGCGCGCATACGATCCATGTATTTCCTGCTCCGCTCATATGCTTGATGTCAAATTCGTCTAACGATATCGCGATCATTGGTTTGGGAAACACCCTTCGCCGTGACGACGGCATTGGTATACATTTGTTAGCCATCCTTGAAGACCGGCTGAAAGAAGCGAATGTCAAATTCCTGAATTTCGGGATCGCCAGTTTCGGCCTGATCAATTACATAACGGATTTTAAGAAAGTCCTTTTAATAGACGCTATGGATGCCGGTTTAGAACCGGCAAGCCTGAAGATATTCAGGCCCAACGAGGCCTCTTACCAGATCAAAGATAATAAACTTTCTTCCCACGAATTATCGCTTCCCGACCTTTTGAGCTTATGCTCTACGTTAAAAGTTCCCACTGATGTGCATATCGCAGGCGTCCAGGTCAAAGATACCTCTTATGGCCTTGAAATGACAAAAGAGCTGGAAAAGTCCAAGGGCCATATCGCCGAAGAGATCCGAAATTTTCTAGCGACTTGGGGCTTAAAGTAGCGGGATATTCCTTATGATCAAGCTAGGTCAGGCGCGATCCATCGTATTGAAATACGCTAAGCGCGCGCCCGCGCGCGAGGCAATGCGCGTAGCTCTTAAAGACGCCTTTAATAGAGTTTTGGCTTCTGATCTGCGGGCCGTCTGTGATAGCCCTGATTTTAACAGGTCTACTATGGATGGTTACGCGCTACGTTGTCGCGATATCCGCCAGCCAGGTGCTGTTTTGAAAGTCACAGGTTTTGTTCCTGCCGGAGTTTTATCTAAAAAACGCCTTAAAAGAGGAGAGTGTATAAAAATAGCTACCGGCGCTATGGTGCCTTGCGACGCGGACAGTGTTGCCATGAAAGAGGACGCGCTTCTTTGCGTGGGTTCCAGAGTTAAAATCTTAAAGAAAATAAGTAGCGGCGAAAACATATCTTTTAAAGCCCAGGATTTTAGAAAGGGGAGCCTGTTGTTAAAAAAGGGCTCTGTTTTAAATACAGCGCGTATCGGGCTTCTTGCGTCGCAGGGTAAAAATAATGTTTTAGTTTTTAAGCCTCCAAGGGTAGCGTTTCTTTCAACTGGAAATGAAGTTGTTGAACCAGGCTCGCCTAAAAGTCAGGCGCAGGTATGGAACGCCAGCGCTTCTATGCTGGCTGTTGCTTTGCGCGGGTTGAATATAGAACCGCGCTATCTTGGGATCGCCAAAGATGAATCTCGCGCGCTTATTAGTAAGATAAAAGAAGGCCTTAAAGAAGATATTCTTATTATTACTGGCGCCGTATCCGCAGGAGAGCTTGATATTGTGCCGGCCATGTTAAGAAATTCCGGGGCAGATATTAAATTCCATAAAGTCGAGCTTCGTCCGGGCAAGCCGTTCCTTTTTGCCGTTAAAGGCAGATGCCTTGTTTTTGGTCTTCCAGGTAATCCTGTTTCAAGCCTTGTGTCGTTCTTATTGTTTGTCGTTCCTGCTATAAGCAGGATGTTGGGTCTAGGCGAAGCCGAATTTTTAGAAAAAGGTATTTTGCAAAAAGGTATGTATAATAAAAGTGATAGATGCAGCCTGTATCCCGCGGCTATCGTGATAAAAAAGGGAAGGGTTTTTCTTAGTCCCATTCATTATAACGGCAGCGCGGATATACGCGCGCTAGCTCAGGCTGACGCTTTTTTTATGCTTGATAAAGGAAAAAACGGGCTTGCCAATACGACAGTGGATTTTTTGAGGTTGAATAGATGAATACTTCTTATACGTATTTAAGGCTTTCAATTACCGACCAATGCAACTTTAACTGTTTTTACTGCCTGCCTGCGCAACGCCTGCATTTATTAAAGGACAAGGATCATTTAAGTTTTGACGAGGTTTTTACACTGGTAAGCAGTCTTGTTGATAGCGGTATAAGACACGTCAGGCTTACGGGTGGAGAGCCTTTGCAGCGCCCGCAGGTGGTATCTTTTGCCAAGAGGCTTTCTGCCATACCGGGCTTAGAGCTTTTATCTTTGACCACAAATGGCTTTGGCCTCTCAAAGGCGTTAAGCGGCCTAAAAGAAAGTGGTGTCAGTTCGATCAATATCAGCCTTGATACTTTAAAGAGAGCCAGGTTCAAGCGCCTTACAGGGGTTGATGGATTTCTTAAAGTTAAAGAGGCGCTGGTAAAGGCGGCTGGTTCGGGTTTCAGGCATGTCAAACTTAATTGTATAGTCATGAAGGGTTTTAATGACGATGAGATACTGGATTTTGTGCAATTAGGATCAAAATATTGCCTGGATGTCCGCTTTATAGAGTTTTTCCCTACGCATGGACGGTGCGATTCTTTAAAACAGATATTTTTTCCTTCTTCAACTGTGAAAAAGATGATCTCAGATGCCTACGGCAGGTTAGAACCCTTGGGAAGCGACCCTTTTTGTGGGCCGGCACAGTATTTTAAGTTAGGGCGTAAGCCCGGCCGCATCGGTTTTATCAGCTCTGTAACTGATTTTTTCTGTGGCACATGCAATAGGCTTCGCTTGACCTCTGACGGTAAGCTGTATCCATGCCTTCATTCTGACCATTGCGCGGACTTAAAAGTGCCTTTAAGGGCGACTGATAATGTAAGATTGGCAGATCTGATAGAGAATACGATAGCCGATAAGAAGATGTTTAATAAAACTCAATGCAAGCGCGCTTTTGAGATGTCAAGCATCGGGGGATGACAGAAGATAGGGGACGGAAGATGACGATAAAGATGATAGACGTAACAGAAAAAAATTTTACTAAGCGCGAAGCTGTCGCATCGGTAAAGGTTGTAAGTTCTTCAGAGACTATAAAAAAGATAAAGAACGGCTCTTTGCCAAAGGGCGATTGTTTGGCTGCGGCACAAACAGCCGGTATTTTAGCGGCAAAGAATACGGCTTCTATCATTCCGTTGTGTCATCCGCTAACTTTGACTTATGTAGGTATAGATTTTAAATTTGAAAAGCTTGCTGTCACGGTTATAGCGAGGGTCAAAGCAACTTATGCTACAGGTGTTGAGATGGAGGCGCTGTTAGCTGCTTCTGTAGCTGCTTTGACAATTTACGATATGGCAAAAACTGAAAGCAAAGATATAGTGATAACTGATCTTAAGTTGTTAAAGAAGACCGGCGGCAAAAGCGGCGATTATATCGCACCATAATGATCGGGAAAGTTTTTTCAATTAATATCGGTAAAGAAAAGGGCAAGCCCAAAGATATGGTGAAGTCTGCTGTCTTGAAAGAGGGCCTCGGTATTGAGGGTGATGTTCATGCAGGAGTTGGCGCGCGGCAGGTCAGCCTTCTTTCCATTGAAGAGATAGAGAAAGTTGAGATGGCGGGTTCCGCGCCAAAGGATATAGATCTTAGGCCCGGTGTTTTTGCTGAAAATATCACGACAGTGGGTGTTGAGCTGTCAAAACTCAAAAAAGGCGATATGATACACATAGGAGAGAGCGTTGTTTTAAAAGTAACGCAAATAGGTAAAGATTGTCATAGCGGATGTGATATCATGCAACATGTAGGCCGCTGTATTATGCCCAAACAGGGTGTTTTTGCTTCGGTTGAAAAAGGGGGAGTCGTCCTTTTGCATGACCGCATAACGCTATCAAGGCAGAAAGCATTGTTTCCATGGTCGAAGACATAAGAAATTACACGCTTAAAGAACTGGAAGAAAGATTTAAAAGCTTAGGCTTGCCACCTTATCGGGCGCGGCAGGTCTATAGCTGGCTTTATAAGAACAACGTTGAAGATTTTTCTTTGATGGCCAATTTGCCAAAAGACGTAAGAGAAAGGCTAGGACAAGTATTCGCGATAGAAAAATTAGGCCTGGAAGAAATAGAGACTTCGCGTGACCTTACGCAGAAATTTCTGTTCAGGCTTAAAGACGACTCCCTTATTGAGGGCGTCTCAATACCTTTTAAGTCTCGCGTCACGGTATGCCTGTCAGCCCAGGTGGGATGTAAGTTCTCATGCGCGTTTTGCGCAAGCGGCCTTCTTGGTTTTAAGAGGGACCTGTCAACGTCCGAGATATTATCCGAGTTCATCGCAATACGAAAAAACGTTTCAAGCCAGATCACAAACGTCGTGTTTATGGGCATAGGCGAGCCGCTTGATAATTACGATAATGTCATGCGCGCCATAAGGATCATGAATTCACAAGAGGGGATTTGTTTGGGCGCAAGAAAGATGACCATATCAACCGCGGGGTTTGCCCCGGGCATAGAGCGTTTAAGCAAGGAAGGCCTGCAGGTTGAACTTTCCGTTTCTCTGCATGCCGCTACCGATGAGAAACGCAGCGAGATATTGCCCATCAACAGGAGGTTTCCGCTAAAGGTATTATTTGAAGCCATCCGCAAATATTACGATGCCACAAAAAGAAAGGTCACGTTTGAATATGTGCTTCTTGGAGGATATAATACCAGCGTTGAGGACGCCCAGAGCTTGATAAGGCTTATGCGCGGCTTAAATGCCAAGGTCAATATCATCCCATATAATCCCGTTATTTCCAGGATAGGGTTCCAGGCGCCAACCAAGCTTGAAGTACTATTTTTCAAGAGCTATTTAGCAAAGAACGGCATTGAAGCTACTGTTCGGATGCCGCGCGGCGCGGATATCGCGGCTGCCTGCGGCCAACTCAAATACAAGATGCTGAAAGCGAGAAAACAAGATGCCTCCGAAGGGTAAGGTCCATACAACAGAAATAAAAGTCAGATACGCCGAAACTGACAAGATGGGTATTGTCTATTATGCTAATTATTTAGTTTGGTTTGAAGTAGGCCGCACTGAATATCTTCTTTCTCAGGGGCTGGATTATTGCGACATTGAGAAAGAAGGGTTGTTCATGGCCGTAGTTGAGTCAAACTGTGTTTATAAGGCACCCGCGCGTTACGCTGATATCGTTGTTATCCATACGTGGCCCAGCGATGTAAGGAACTCAAGCTTAAAGTTTAACTATAAGGTCATGCGCAAATATGACGGCATCCTCCTGGCGCAAGGCTATACCACGCATGTCCTTATTGATAAGGATGTCAAACCCCGCAAGATACCTGAAAAGATAAGAAACCTTCTAACGTGACCATGCCATTAAAGGCTAAAACTCTTGTTTGTCTGGCGCTGATCGCCGCTCTTGCCGGTTGTGCCACGGTCTATAATCCGGCAACGCAAAAAAAAGAACTGATCTTAATAGATAGTATGCAGGAAGTGCAGATAGGCCGCGGCATGTCTGAAAATATCATAAAAAGCGAGATCGCGCCGCTTAATGACGCTCAAAAACAGCTTCTTGTAAATAAGATAGGCCAAAGGATAGCTCAGGCCTCGGACAGAAGAGATATTATTTATCACTTTATGGTATTAGATAGCCGCGATCTCAATGCCTTTGCTCTTCCCGGAGGATATGTATATATTTACAAAGGCCTTTTGGACAAGGTGGGTGATCAGGAGCTGGCCGCTATTTTAGCCCATGAGGTAGGCCACGTAGCAGCAAAGCACGCCGTTAAAAGAATGCAGTCAGCGCTGGGTTACAATCTTTTGATGGGGATAGCCATTGCCGGGTTTGGCAAAAATGATCCAGCGCTTGCACAGCAGATATCAGGCGCTACTGACGCGGTATATAGCCTGTTGTCTAAAGGGTATAGCCGCGAAGACGAATTCCTGGCTGATAAATTAGCCGTCAAATATACGCTTCGCGCAGGGTATGACCCTAATGGCCTTGTCCGCGCGCTCGAACTTTTAATCAAAGAAAAAGGCCCTTCAGGCAGGATATTTGAGGTCTTAAGCGACCATCCACGAATGGAAGAACGTATCCGAAAAATTAAAGAAGAAATACGGTAATATGTTATAATAAAGCAAAAGGACTTAAGCCAAAAAAAAGAGGTGTCTAATGTGCCCCGGAATAAGAAAAAGTATTCTAATAGTTGATGATGAAAAGGATATCCTGGATTCTTTGTCAGGTTTTTTGAGAAGAAGCGGTTATGGCGTTGCTGTTGCCGATACAGGAGCAGAAGGCCTTAAGCTCGCCAAAAAAGACATACCCAGCCTTATCATATTGGACCTTATGCTGCCTGATATTGACGGTTCAGATGTAGCGGCTGAATTGCTTGCGAACTCCGCGACCCGGGAAATACCCGTTATTTTTTTGACAAGCGTTGTGACGAAAGCTGAACAGACCGAAGCAGGAGAGATCATCGCTAACCGCTGTATTATTGCTAAACCTTGCCGCTCTGAAGAGATCTTAGCGCTCGTGAAAAGCCGCATCGGCCCGGCTTAAAATATGCGCCTCCAGGTATTCCTTTCCCATTCGGGTGCTTGCTCACGCAGAAAAGCCCTAGACCTTATACTGGGCGGATGTGTGACTGTTGACGGTAAAACTATCCTCGAACCATCTTATCAATTAACAGATCCTCACTCGTTGGTCACGCTCTACGGCAAACGCATCCTGCCTCCCAAAGAAAATATTTATATACTTTTGAATAAGCCAAAGGGTGTCACAACTACTAAAAGCGACAGGTTTGCCGAGCATAAGATACTCGATGTCCTGCCGCCTAAGTTTAAAGACCTCTATCCGGTAGGCAGGCTGGATAAGGATACGACCGGGCTCATACTCTTGACTAACGACGGTATATTAACGCATCGCATGAGCCATCCTTCTTTTGAAGTTGATAAGTCCTATAGGGTCGTGTTAGACAGAAGCATTTCAGGTACAGATATAAAGAGCCTTGAGAAAGGCGTTTTCCTTGATGAAAAGAAAACTGCTCCTTGCTCTATCAGGCACATTGCTTCCGGAACTTTAGAAATGACGATCCGCGAAGGCCGCAAGCGCCAGGTCAGGAGGATGTTTGCCGGGCTTCGTTATCACGTAAAAGATCTGACGCGCATAAGGCAGGGCTCTTTAGAACTAGGAAACCTCAAAGAAGGCCAGTGGAGGTTTCTTATGAAAGATGAAGTTGAGCGGTTGCGCAGAGATCTAAAAATAATTTAGGTAGTCTGATATGGTGCCTAATCTACTTTTATCTGACACAAAAGGCAATATATTCGTCCATCCTGTCTTAAAGATGGCTGCATCTGACGGCCGTAGTTTTATAGTGCCGCGTAGTTCAGATATGGCCGCTTTGCCTAAAGGCAGTACGCTTTTTTTTATTCCCCATCACGTCCTCGTAGCCTGGGATGAGCGTGACCGCGCCTTTGTCACAGTAAAAAAATACCAAGGTCTTAAATGTTTTCCTGTGTCCGCGTTCTTGATACCTGGTTTTACAAGGACTTATTTACCTGCCTCGCAGAAAATATCTGCTAACGTCACTTTGCCTTTATGGCCATATACAGCCGTCGGATGGAGAAAAGGCAGATTTTATGCCTGTGCTTTGCAGACAGATCCTTCCAGAAGGCAGAGGCCTTCTCGTTATGGACAAAAGTCAAGGATAGCAGCAAATATCTCAAGAGTTTTAAAAAAGTTCCCTAAAAACAGGCTTTTTAAACATCTTTCACAATGCGCGCTTTTTTATAATTGCCGCAATGCCCAGGACCTATATTTAAACAGGGGAGAGGCGCCGCTGCCCGTATCACCTCAATGCAATGCCAGATGTTTGGGGTGTTTGTCTTTGCAAGAGTCTGATTGCAGCCTTGCTTCTCACGAACGCATTTCTTTCGTTCCTACGGCTAAAGAAGTATTTGAAGTAGCTTCATACCACATAAAAAACGCGAAACAAGCGCTTGTCAGTTTTGGGCAGGGATGCGAAGGAGAACCCTTGCTGCAGTTTTCTGTTTTAAAAGAAGCTATCTCGGCTTTACGCAAATATACTTCTCGCGGCACGATACATTTGAACACCAATGGTTTTAACCCCGGCTATCTTGAACAATTAGCCAATGCGGGTTTGGATAGCGTGCGCGTTAGCCTCAATAGCGTTTGTGAAAAGTCATACAATGACTACTATCGGCCCAGGGGGTATAGATTGCGCGATGTTCTGGATTCTGTCAGGCGCGCTAAAAAGAGCGGCCTTTTCGTTTCCATAAACCTTTTGGTCATGCCGGGATTTACAGATGCCAAAAGCGAGGTAGACTGTCTTGTCAAATTCCTTAAGCATGGATTTGTCGATCTTTTACAGCTGCGCAATTTAAGCGTGGACCCTGATCTCCTTAAGGCGCGCGTCCCTTATCCGGATGGTGGGCCTATGGGAATAGTGAAAATGATATCTTTGTTAAAAAAGGAGTGCAAAGGCATGCGGCTGGGATATTTCAATCTTCCAAAGGAAAAATATGCATATACCTGATGGATACTTAGGGCCGGCGACATGTGGTGTCTTCTACGCGGCGATGCTGCCGATATGGACGATAGCTTCAAGAGTCGTTAAGAAGGCGCTTAAAGCAAGGCAAGTGCCGATGTTGGCGATAGGCGCTGCGTTCAGTTTTGTTATTATGATGTTCAATGTGCCCATACCCGGCGGGTCAACAGGCCACGCGGTAGGAGGGGTGCTTGTCGCGATATTATTGGGGCCGTGGGCAGCTTGTATTGCCATAACCGTAGCGCTTGTAGTACAAGCGCTGCTTTTTGGGGACGGCGGCATTACTGCTATAGGCGCCAATTGTTTCAACATGGCTTTTGTGCTTCCGTTCGCCGGGTATTATACATATAAAGCCATTGGTTTCGGGTCAGAGGCTTTATCAAAAAGAAGGGTTGTTGCCGCTGGCCTCGCCGGGTATGTTGGTTTAAACCTGGCAGCGCTATTTACAGGTGTTGAGTTTGGGTTACAGCCTTTATTGCACCATACAGCAAGCGGCCAGGCCCTTTATTGTCCATATGGATTAAAGGCCGCGGTTGTGGCTATGGCAGGAGGGCATATTTTGGTGTTTGGTTTTATTGAAGCCATAGTTACGGCCCTGGTTGTCCAATATATGCAGAAGCACTCTCCTGAATTTCTTTAGTAAGTGAGAGCATAATTATGAAGATCACGACAAAATTTTGGATAGGTTTAGGAGCGTTGGCAGTGCTTTCTCCGTTGGGGCTGCTATTACCTGCATATTTTAAGGCTGGTGCCCCGTGGTATGAGAAACCCTCGAGTATCTGGAGCGCGCCTATCCCAGGCTACTCCTTTAACGGTTGGCCAGGGGAAAAGGGATCGCCACATTCAAGCTTTGCCTATATTATATCGGCTGTTATAGGAATAGTTATAATAACCATATTGGTATTATTGATAGGGAAGATGCTTTCCAAAAAAGGCGATCAGGATGTTTAAAAAAAGCAATTTCATAGAGCGTTCGCTCGCGGGCGCTTTGTCCTTTATAAAGGGGTCTATTTTTGCGGAGGAATACGCTGTAAAGAAGGGTTTCCTTCAGTCTCTTGACCCCAGGATAAAGGCCCTGACATTCCTGCTATTCATTCTTCAGGTAATCTTTACTAACAGTGTTTTATTTTTGTCTGGCCTTTACGCGTTGTGTTTATTTTTGGCTTGTATTTCCGGTATCAATATAGTTTTTTTCTTAAAAAGGACCTGGATATTTATACCATCATTTTCGCTTTTTATAGCCATACCGGCGCTATTTAGTATTTTTTCTCCGGGAGAGACACTTGCTGTTTTAAGGATATTCTCCGTTGAACTTATTATCACCAGGCAGGGGTTATTCGGCGCGATACTATTCGTTACGCGGGTAGCAACGTCTGTGTCATTTGCCGTATTGCTAAGTTTGACAACAAAACATTTTGATCTGCTTTGTGTCTTACGCGTCTTCAGGGTGCCTCAAATTTTCGTGATGACCCTTGGGATGTGTTATAGATATATCTATCTTTTTGTTGAGATCTTGGAAAACACTTACCTGGCGTTAAAAAGCCGCGTTGGAACAAGTATGCATTATAAAAGAGGCCAGAGTATTGTGGCCTGGAATATAGCGTATCTCTGGCAGCGTTCGTATCAATTAAACGAAGAAGTGTATAAGGCCATGCTTTCCAGGGGATTCGCAGGAGAACCGGCTGTATTAACAGATTTCAGGTTCAGGGCAAAAGACCTGGTTTGGCTAATATTTGTGATGGCAATGTTTACGGCGGTGAGGAAATATGGATAATGTCGTTTTTGAATTAAAGGATGTAAATTTTTCGTATCTTGGGAAGTATCCGGCTTTACGCGGCGTAGATATCACTATAAAGCGTGGAGAGAAGATATCAGTTATAGGCGCCAACGGCTCGGGGAAATCAACGCTATTACACATGCTTGACGGGCTGATCTTCCCTGATAATGGTTCAATGAAAGCTTTTGGCAGAGAATTTAAAGAGGATGATCTTAATGACGCTGATTTCTCCAGGGATTTCAGAAAGTCCGTGGGTCTGGTCTTTCAGAATCCGGATGTGCAGTTATTTTGCCCCACTGTCCGAGAGGATATAATATTTGGGCCCCTGCAACTTGGGGTGTCAAAAAAACAGATACATGAGCGTCTTGAAGAACTTACCGCTATGTTAGGGATAGTAGGTTTGCTTGATAGGTCCCCTCATCAGCTGAGTATAGGCGAAAGGCGTAAGGTCGCTATAGCAACTACGCTGATAATAGGCCCGGATGTTCTTCTGTTGGATGAACCTACTGCCGGCTTGGACCCAATGACCACCAGGCATATCATAGACATGCTTAACCTGGCAAGTTCTTCGGGGAAGACTATAATCACCTCTACACATGACCTGCATATTGTTGAGGAGATATCTGATACGGTCTATGTTTTTGGCTCGGATAAAAGAATAGCCGCTTTTGGCAGCAGTTCTGAGATATTAAAGAATGAACAGCTGCTCAGAGAGCATAACCTGGTGCATATACACGCTCATAGGCATAAAGATATCATTCACGTCCATCCACACCAGCACATAGACCATCATCCTCAGGCTTAAAATGTGCATTACGGACAGAGATGGTAAGTTCATATGATCGACCAAGGCGATCCTTTTTTGATTTCCGGAAAAGATATCGTTCTGATCAATACCCCTTTGACCTTCACGAAGGACCCTTTGGCCCCTTTGTACCTGATCCCCGTGGGGATCCTTAAGATCGCAACGTATCTCAAGAAGAGACGGAATCGGATTTTTTTCATTGATATGTCTTCCCGGGAGTCATACCCTTTCAGGTTGGCTCCGATCGGCCGGGAAGGTAAGAGACGCCTGCGTGTTCATGTTATGGGCAAGACTATGGAACAATTGAAGAAGGCTCTTAAGAAGCGCAAGCGTTATCCCGATGAGATATGGATCAGCTGTTCTTTCACCTCGGACCATCCGATTGTCGAATCGATGGTTCGCGTGTGCCGCGATATTTTCCCGAAGGTCCGGATCCGGTGGGGAGGCGACTCAGTTCAGATGGCTCCGGAGCTGGCTACGAAGCTTGGCGTCGAGGCGTATCTGGGAAGGTGTGCAGCCGTTGATGATGAGGTTCCCGATTTTTATTCGGTGCCAAGGTGGGATTACGGCCTGTTCCAGCTCGGGGTCGGGTGTGTCAACCATTGTTCTTTCTGCACCAACGGTCGTCAACGGCTTCACAAGCTTCAGATCGGTCGGACCCTCTCTTACATGAAGGCCTTTTACGACGCGTTCAGGCCGAAAGTCTATTACAATTGGGATCCGAACATCTTGGCCTTCGGGGACCACATTAATGAATTTTTGAAGAGGTTTGAAAGATCGGGCATTCGCGCTAGACTTCTTTTCGGCAAGGGATTTCAGCCGAACCTTTTGCGCCGAAAGACAGCGGACCTGATGGGGCAGATCGGGAACGTCCACGCCACCTTACCCGTTGATTCGGGCGATTCAAGGATGGCGCGGCGATTGAACAAGCCTTATACGGTTATCTCTTCCGTTAAGGCCTTAAAGATGGTGAAGGACGCGGGGGTGGACCTGAAGTTTTGTCCCGCGACGTTCGTCATCGGCTACCCCGATGACGACCTTGCGGCTATCTTTCGGATCTTTCTTGTCATCTTGAGATTTAAGGGCCAACCGTCGCCCTTTCCCGTTTTCCTGTTTCCGGGGGCCAGCGACTATGGGGCTTATTGCTCCATGGTCAAACACAAGGACTTCTCCGATCTTCAGGGCTATTTGTGGCCCCTGGTCAAGAGCGACGATGTTCCGGAGTACCAGAGCCTGCTTAAATTTCTTTGTATCGACGACCTAGGGGTCGCTTGCAAGTCATTGTTCTTATTGACTCCCGGACAGCGCGAGGTCTTCCTAGAAGAATGGGGTCATATTGATGCTTTCATAGAGATGTGTTTGAATGCTTCTCAGGATACGGTCCGTGAGTTGGAGAGGATCGAATCGTACTTGCTTAAAGTCGTATAAATTGAAAAGGAAGCGCTTTCGTGGTAAGCTTTAGTTGGAGAGAGTTCAAAAAGCCGAGGCTATCATGAAGAGCGATGCCAGGCAGTTTAATTTAAACAAAAGATAAGAGAACCCGAGGTGGGTTCTCTTTATGCTGTAGAAGACAGCACACCCGCGCAATGCTTCGCCACAAGGCGAACACTGGCCCAATTCCTATAAGGGCCAGGTGCCGATTAGCGCGGGGTGTAGCCGCAGACAGGATATTTATGAGCGAAATACAAGGGCCCTTGAATCCGGTTGAAGGCGACATGCCTTTGGTATCCAGGCTTCTCTATCAGATGATAGATGAGAAGTATAGTACGCTTCTGGATGAGTCCAGCGATTTTATGTGTATCACTGACCGGGATGGCAAGTTCATATACGTCAACAAAAAATTAGCTGATTCCCTGGGTTATACGAAAAAACAGATGCTTGGTATGTATATGTGGAATATTGTCTCACCTGAGAGCCGCGCGGCCTTCACTGATAAGGCCAAAGAGTTTTTAAAGAACGGAAAGACCGTTATTGAGGGTTTCGTCATAAAAACCAAGTTTGACGGAAAGATAACCGGTGAGATGAGGTCCATGGCGTTCTATGACAACGCCGGCAAATACTGCGGGGCAAAGGCGGTCTTTAAAGACAGTACCAAGCTTCTTGCCATAGAGTCTTTGGAAAAGAAATACGAGTCAATGTTGGAAGACGGTATTAACACACTTGATTATATCATAATCATTTTAGACCGCGATTTCCGCGTGAAGTGGGCGAGTACTAGTGTTGCGCAGTATTTCGGGTTAGACAAGACGGCCATTATCGGCGAGGACATGCGGGAGGTCTTAAAGAACAAGGTCAAGCCTTTGATCCAACACGACGAATTCTTCTTAAAGAATATTCTTTCAGCTTATGAGGCTAATAAATGTGTGGAGAGTTTTGAATGCGAACTTATGGCTCTCGGAGGCGGAGAGAATTTATTCTTGGAACACTGGAGCTATCCGGTAGTCCAGGGCGACCTGAAGGGCGGCAGGATAGAGATCTTCCGTGACATCACAGCCAGGAAAAAGTCCGAAGAGATGCTGGAGTATTACTATAAGAAGATCCACGCGATCATGGAACACACGGTGGAGGGCATAGTTGAGCTTAAAACTGACAATGCTATTCAGTTCGTCAACAAGAGTTTTCAGGCTCTTCTGGGTTATTCTGATAAAGAAATGCTGGATAGAAGCCTTCCCGATTTTATACTGCCGGATGAAAGAATGAGGCTGGCTTCTGTAAAATTGATCCGTAAGGCAAGGGAAGTCACCTTTGTCAAAAAAGACGGCACTTTATTGTATACGTTGATATCCAGCATCCCACTTGTGTTCGGGACCCAGCCTCCTCATGCGCTATGTTTTATCTCAGACATAACCGAGACTAAGATGGCGTCGCTTAAATTAAGGGACGCTAACCTGACGCTGAGGGCATTAAATGATTCTCTTCTTGATGTGTCGCTAAGAGATGTGAGGACAGGGGTTTATAATTTTAGGTATTTGAACGAGAGGCTTGGTGAAGAGATAAAAAGATCTAAGCGTTATCTAAGGCCATTATCTATTATCATGATAGACATCGATTATTTTAAGGCTATTAATGACGCTTATGGCCATAGTTACGGCGATGTTATACTAAAAGATTTTACGCAATTGTTGAAAAAAAGTGTCCGCGAAACTGACGTGGTGGTGAGGTCAGGCGGAGAAGAGTTTGTAGTTTTTTTATCGGAAACAGACGCTTTCGGTTCTGTGACCGTCGCACAGAAGATCATAAAGGCCGTCAAGAACAACCTGCTTGGCGAAGATAAAAAGAAAGTCCAGCTTTCCATCAGCATAGGCATTGCTTCTTATCCTGGAGCAGGAATAGCGGATGCCACAGCGCTTCTGGATGCCAGTGACCAGGCTATGTATCAGAGTAAACAGAAGGGCAGGAACAGTATTACAGTATACAGCCAAAATAATAAGGATCCGGAGAGCCAGGGGGCGCTGGAAGAAAAGGATGTCCGCGACGAAGACCTATACGGCAATCTGAGAGAGAGGTTAAAGTCAATTAATTCAAGGAATGAAGAGTCTATATTGGAATCCATGCGGCCCATGGTCAGGGAGGCATATCTCAGGCAAGGCCATGGGCATCATTATTGCGAAAGGCTCACTGAACACGTTGAGGCATTGGCAAAAAGTTTTGAAATGAATGAAAAAGACGTATTAGACGCGCGCCGTGCCGCGCTCTTGTGTAACCTCGGGTTTTTGACATTGTCAGCCGAGACTTTATCAAAGCAGCGCAAGGATATGGCCAAAGAAGAAATGCGCTCCATTGAGGAGCATCCATTACGCAGCCTGGAGATCATAAGTTCTGTGCCTTTTTTGGCGCCTGTGGCAAAGTTAGTACTTTATCACCACGAGCGCTATGACGGGGATGGTTATCCCGAAGGCCTTAAAGGTGCAGATATACCGCTTATTTCTAAGTTTATTTTTGTGGCAGAGACGTTTGAAGCGTTGATCGTGCCCAGGCCTTACCGCGAGCGCGCCTATTCAAAAAAAGAGGCGCTTGAGGTCATTAAAAAAGAATCAGGGAAACAATTTGACCCGAAAGTCGTTGAGCATTTCTTAAACATCCTGTCCGAGTAGTTGAGGCCTCCCGCTTGCTATTTTAAAAACCGCGAGTATAATAAAACCTGATATTTTTGAGTACTATAATGTAATAACCCAGCGAAACCGTCATGGTTTTAAACTATCCCAAAAAAGATTCAATGTTCATCTTCTTCTCTGAGCTGGAAGGAGTAAACATCATTGATAAAGATAATAATACTGTAGGCATATTTTACGACATGATCATTGAGCCTATAGGTAAATACGCGCGGTCAAAGATCCTGATAGTTGGAACTGGCTCGTGGCAAAAGTCTTACGCGTCGGTAGAGTGGTCGCATGTTTCCGAGGTGACGCAGGACGGCATACGGCTTGATTTGGCCTGCTCGGGCCTTAGTTTTTTACCTGTTTTAGATCATAAGAGCGAGTTGTCCTTAAGGCAGGATATTTTAGACCAACAGGTCGTAGACACCAATAATCAGAATGTCATCAGAGTAAACGATATCCACATGCTTCTCGCGGACCGGGACCTGGTGGTGGCGCACGTAGATATAGGCTTAAAGGGAATTGTCCGCAGGTTAGGTTTTGAGTCATTTATTGACACCGTTGTCAAGCTGTTCAATAAGAATTCGGACTATCTTTATAAGCCGCGCTTGATATCCTGGAAACATATCCAGCCTTTGTCTATCAATCCTGTGAGCATGACGGTCAAGGTGGATGTCTCTTCTAAACAGCTATTAGATATACCAGCCGCAGATCTAAGCGAGATCATGCTGGAGCTCTCGCCTAAACATCGCTTAGCGCTTTTCAAGACATTAGACATCGTTACTAAGAGCCAGATCTTTTCGCTTTTGGATATTAAAGAACAAAAATCATTACTTGAAGACTTAGGCCAGAAGGAATCGGTAGAGATATTAAATCACCTTCCTACGGATGAAGCGGTGGACTTTTTAGGCGAACTGCCGCAGGCTACCGTGCATAATGTGCTAGGTCTCATGGAGTCAAAGAACGCGAAGATGCTTTCTACTCTTTTGGGTTATTCCGGAGAATCAGCGGGCGGCCTTATGACTACGGAATATATCGCTGTTCATGAAGCATCTACCATTGAAGAGACCTTGAGGATCATCAAAGAAAAGACCCTCAAGGCAGAGACGATACAGAATATTTATATAGTTGATCAGGAAAACCATCTTAAGGGTTCTACTGTCTTGCGCCGCCTGATAATAGCCGATCCTCTTGATAACGTAATGAAGGCGGCTTTGAAAAAAACGGTCTCTATACATGTGGACGACGAGGTGAAAAAAATAGCCCTCCTTATGGATAAATACAAGATCTATACTCTTCCGGTCGTTGACGCTCTGGGCGTATTGGCAGGGATCATTACTATTGATGATATTTTTAGCCGGCTTGTGACTATTGCCTGGCGCAGGGCGCGTAAAAAGAAGCAACTGTGAGCGTTAGCCTATGTCAAAATTAAAAGACATTATTAGTTCGCGGTGGCGGCATATAGTATTATTTTTGTCCGTCATGGGGCCTGGTATCATAACGGCCAATGTTGATAATGACGCCGGCGGTATCACTACGTATTCGGTTGCCGGAGCCCACTTCGGTTTTTCTCTGCTTTGGTCGTTTATCCCCATTATTGTGGTATTGATCGTCATCCAGGAAATGGCCAGCCGCATGGCTGTGGTCACCGGCAAGGGCCTGGCAGATCTTATCCGTGAAGAATTCGGCGTAAAAGTGACTTTTTATTCCATGTTCGTTCTGGTATTGGCAAATATCGGCAATGTCATGGCGGAATTTTCAGGTATCGCAGCCTCCGCCGACCTTTTCGGTATCAGCAGGCCTGTTTTGGTCATAGCGTGCGCGCTTTTTGTCTGGTGGCTTGTCGTCAAAGGCAACTATAAGTCCGTAGAAAAAGTCTTTTTGGGCGCTTGTATCTTCTATGTCTCATATATAATTTCAGGTTTTATTACGAAACCGGATTGGGCGTACATTACTTCTGAAACTTTAAGGCCTCAATTTCAATTTAAAGGAGCATATCTGATCATGTTGATCGGAGTTATCGGCACGACTATAGCGCCCTGGATGCAATTTTATCAGCAGGCATCCGTGGTTGAAAAAGGTATCAAGCTGAAGGAATACGCGTATCATCGCTTAGATATAATCATAGGGGCATTTGTCGTAAATATAGTCGCGTTTTTCATCATACTGGTGTGCGCGGACACGCTTTTTAAACACGGCGTAAGAATAGAAACAGCCAAAGACGCGGCGCTCGCGCTCAAACCTTTGGCCGGAGAGTATTGTTATTTGCTTTTTGCCTTTGGTTTGTTCAACGCGTCCTTATTCGCCGCTTCCATACTGCCTCTTTCTACAGCGTATTCCGTGTGTGAAGGCATGGGGTGGGAATTAGGGGTCAATAAAAGCTTCAAAGAGGCGCCGCAATTCTATTCTCTTTATACGAGCATAATTATTTTTGGGGCAGCGTTCGTCCTTATTCCCAAGATACCGCTTGTCAAGATCATGCTTATTTCTCAGGTAGCTAACGGTATCCTTTTGCCGTTTATCCTGATACTTATGTTGCGCCTCATCAATAATAAGCGCCTGATGGGTGATTTTGTGAATTCCAGGACCTATAATACGATAGCCTGGCTGACCGTGATCACATTGATAACCCTGTCTTTATTCCTGTTATTATTTACATTTTTTCCGCAACCCAATTAATTGACTTTTAGGGTCTTTGTGGTATAGTTTTGAGAACTATAAAAAGGGAGGAGGGTCTATGAAAAACTATATTTTTGTTGTTTTAGGTTTTGTCGGCATCATATGTCTGGCAGGTTGCGCTACTACAAGGCCAGGTTCTTCGGCGTCTCTTGAAAGCCGTGTGTCAGCTTTGGAGAGTAAGGTCGGGATGCTTGAGTCGGATACTTCGTCTACCGCAAGCGTTTCAATGTCAAGCGTCTCTGATATGACGGATAAGGGCGTAAGCGCCGATACTATGACTAAGAAGCAGATACAGAAAGCACTGAAAAATGCCGGTTATTATGATGGTGTTGTTGATGGTAAGATCGGCCCGCAAACACGAGCTGCCATCACGGAATTCCAAAAGAACATGGAGTTGAAGGCTGACGGCATCGCGGGCAGGAATACCAAAGAAAAACTTTTAAAATACCTATAATAATATATTCATGAAAGGAGTTTTTAAGGTGAAGACAAGAATTTTGTTAGTGGTTTTATTGGGCGTGGCCATAATTGGGTGCAATAAAACACAATCCTCTGGGCAGGCTACGAGCGTAAACTCCGAGACATTTACTTTAAATGAAGCTGATACACTTTTGGCTCAGCCGGCGGACGTAACTAATCAAATTTCCAATATTGTTGTTAACGCAGAGGTCCCGTTGGCAGAACCGGTTGCCGGTCAAGATGTGGAGAACCCGGATGAAAAGATGATCCAGCAGGCTTTGAAGAATTTAGGCCTTTATGCGGGAGATATTGACGGTAGTATCGGGCCTAAGACTAAAGAGGCCATTAAGGAATTTCAGACCAAGAATAATCTTACTTCTGACGGCAAGGTTGGGCCGAAAACCTGGGCTGTTTTAAAGAACGCTTTAAGCGCCAGCCCTTCTAATTAGTTTTTTTGGAAAAATGCCTTTTTTGTTACCTAAAGGTAAAACAGGAAATATCAGGCACGCGAAGCTGAAAACATGGGTCGCTGAAATGGCGGCTCTATGTAAACCTGACCGCGTTGTTTGGATAAATGGTTCTGAAGAAGAAAAAAAACGCCTGGAAGACGAGGCCGTAGCAACGGGTGAGCTCATCCGCTTGAACGCCGAGAAACTTCCAGGTTGTTTTTATCATAGGACCGCTGTAAACGACGTGGCGCGCACTGAACACCTCACTTATATCTGCACCAAGAAAAAAGAAGACGCAGGCCCTACCAATAACTGGATGCTACCTAAAGATGGTTACAAGAAAGCAGGCGCCTATTTTAGGGGTGCGATGAAGGCAAGGACTATGTATGTCATTCCTTTTTCTATGGGCCCTGTGGGTTCGTCTTTCAGCAAGGTGGGAGTTGAGTTGACGGACAGCATCTACGTTGTCCTGAATATGCGCATCATGGCAAAGATAGGCACCAAGGTGTTGGACCATCTTGGGCTTGACGGTGAATTTACAAAGTGCCTTCATTCCAAGGCAGACCTTGATATTGATAAGAGGCTTATTTTGCACTTTCCGGAAGACAATACGATATGGAGTGTCGGGTCAGGTTACGGCGGCAATGTCCTTTTAGGAAAAAAGTGCCTGTCATTGCGCATAGCCAGTTTTTTGGCAAGGCAGGAAGGATGGCTTGCTGAGCATATGTTGATCATGGGTGTCGAAGAGCCTAACGGCCATGTGGAATATATCGCCGCGGCTTTTCCAAGCGCCTGCGGTAAGACTAATCTGGCTATGCTGATACCTCCGGAAGGCTTGAAAGTAAAAGGTTATAAAATATGGACCATAGGCGATGATATTTCATGGATGAGGATAGATACTGACGGGGCTCTTTGGGCTATTAATCCGGAAGCCGGATTTTTCGGAGTGGCTCCTGGCACGAATTCAAAGAGTAATCCCAATGCCATGGCCACAATAAAGAAGAACACCATTTTTACGAACGTCCTTTTGAAGAAAGATTTTACAGTATGGTGGGAAGACGGTGATGAGCCGCCTCCGAGCGAAGGCCTAGACTGGCAGGGAAGGCCTTGGAAGCCTGGCATGAAAGATGAAAAAGGCCAGGTTATAAAGGGCGCTCATCCGAATAGCCGTTTTACTGCTCCGGCAGCACAGTGCCCTTCTATTTCCTTCAGGCTAGAACACCATCACGGAGTGCCTATTTCAGCTATTGTTTTTGGAGGACGCAGGGCTCAAGTCGCGCCGCTTGTGTATGAGACTTTCAGTTGGCAGCACGGCGTATACGTGGGCGCGACAATGGCGTCAGAGAGGACAGCCGCCCAGGTCGGCAAGCAAGGCGAGGTCAGGCGCGACCCAATGGCTATGCTGCCTTTTTGCGGTTATCACATGGGTGATTATTTCAGGCATTGGCTCTCTATCGGAGAGAAGCTTGAAAAAGTTCCAAAGATATTCCATGTTAACTGGTTCCGCGCTGACGAAAACGGCAAGTTCTTATGGCCAGGTTTTGGCGAGAACTTAAGGATACTTGAGTGGATATTGGACAGGTGCAATAATAAGGCCCAGGCTATAAAGACGCCTATAGGTTATATCCCCGCGCCTGATAGCCTTGATATGACGGGTTTGCACATGCCCAAAGAAAATTTAAAAAAACTTTTTGAGATAGACAGGTTCCAATGGCTGCAGGAAATGGAAAGTCAGAAAGAGTTCCTTTCTATTTTTGGAGATAAGCTTCCACGCGAAATATCGCAGGAGTGGGAAGCGCAGAATAAAAGATTACAAGAATAACATGCCAGATAGCATCCTTCTTCAAACCGATCTTCCTGATATAAAATTATCACGGCGTGGCAAGGTCAGGGACGTCTATGACCTAGGCGATGAGCTTTTGATCGTAGCCACAGACCGCATTTCTTGCTTTGATGTTGTGCTTGGCTGCGGTATACCTGAAAAAGGCAAAGTTTTAACAAATATATCCCTGTTCTGGTTTGATTACTTGAAGGATATAACAGAAAATCATCTTCTGACAGCGGACGTATCAAAATATCCTAAGGAACTTCAAAAATATAAAGACAAATTACGCGGCCGTTCAATGCTCGTCAAGAAAGCAAAGCCTTTTGTGATAGAATGTATCGTGCGGGGCTACTTATCGGGTTCCGGCTGGAAGGAGTATAAGCTTAAGTCTTCTGTCTGCGGCATTGCTTTACCAAGCGGCCTAAAGGAGTCGGAAAAATTACCCCGGACAATATTTACGCCTTCCACAAAAGCTGATGTAGGCCACGATATAAATATTGACGAGGCCGCGGCAATAAAGCTCGTTGGCGAGGACGCGTTTGCACAGATAAAAGAAAAAAGCATAGGGCTTTATGAGAAAGCAGCTAAATATGCCCTTACCAAAGGAATAATAATAGCCGATACTAAGTTTGAATTCGGGGAATACGAAGGTAAATTTATCCTTATTGATGAAGTCTTAACACCCGATTCTTCAAGGTTTTGGCCCAAGGCAGGTTACGCGTCGGGTAAACCGCAGCCCAGTTTTGATAAGCAGTTCGTTCGCGATTATTTAGAGACACTTAATTGGGATAAAACGCCTCCCGCGCCTGACGTATCCCAGGATATTATTAAAAAGACCTCTCAGAAATACCTCCAAGCCCTAAAAGTTCTTACGACCTAATGAACCAACCCGCGCTTGAATTCAAACTTTCGTCTGAATACATCGAGCTTGATAATCTCCTTAAAAGGATGAATATGGCACCCTCTGGAGCGCAGGCAAAAGCGCTTATCCTCGCGAATTCAGTTAAAGTAAATTGCGTCATTGAAAACAGGGTCCGCAGAAAGCTTAGAAAAGGGGATACGGTTGATGTTGAAGGCAGGGTCGTCTTATTGGTTTGATCCAAGGATATTCTCAATAGTTTTCAGTAGTTCCTGCAGTTCAAAAGGTTTGGTCATATAGAAATTCGCTCCGACGACTCTAGAGATCACCTTATCTACGTCCCCAGTTCTCCCCGTTAGCACAATAATAGGTATGTTCGCTGACCTTTCATCCATTTTTATTTTTTTGCAGACCTCTATCCCGGAAAGCTTGGGAAGGCCAAGGTCTAAGATGATCAGATCCGGCGGATCTTCTTTGGTTTTACGCAGAGCTTCTTCTCCGTCACAAGCCTGGCAGACGCGAAAACTTTTTTTCCGCTCCAGACATGCTTTAAGGATACAAAATACGACCGGTTCATCATCAACGATGAGTATTTTTTTAGGATTGGTCAAAACAGCTGTATTTTCCATAACAAGCCCCGGTAAATAAAAAACCTATTCTCGCATTTCAAGAATAGGCCATTGTTTAGGCAGCTGGCTATCCTGCAATGATCAGCAGAACCCTTTAGCTTTGTGTCCCATCCTTGCGAATGGTTTACCTTTATCTATAATTAAGTATATATCATAGATTTAACCATTTCAAGGGCAGGGCCTAAAGCACATAGGTCAGAGGGTTTTTTGTAATTTTAACGCTTTTTGTATATTTATGCGGCTTTCTTCATCATTTTGGTCTAATAGCAGGGCCTTTTTCCATAGCGAGATGGCTTTTGGAAACTCTGCCATGTTGCCATAAATGGCGGCGATATTTTTAATATCTTGTAACGTAATATTTTTGTCTCTCAGGATATTTTCTAAGAGTTTGCGTGCTTCTTGTTGCATGCCTATTTGCGCAAGACAGTTTGCGATCCCCGTAACAGCATCATTATTATAAGGATCTATCCTATACCCTTTTTCATAATACAATAAGGCAAGTTGTGGGCGCCCTAGTTTATTATATAGATCTCCAAGGTTAAGATAAGTGGTATAGGCTCGAGGTTGGATCTGAGCCGCTTTCTGATAATGAAGAATAGCTTTGGCAGGATCTTTTTTGGCTTCATAGATGAGGCCTAGCATATCTTGGATTTTCCAGTTTAGGCGAGGTTCAGAAGATGATAAATTGGCAAGGGTATTGAGAGCGCGATCATATTGACCAAGCATGTAATAGGCGCCGGCTAAGTCCAGATGAGCAACAGCATTGTCTGGAGAATACTTGAGTATATGGCGGCACAGAGTAATGTCGTTTTTCCAGATAGGGTTGGCCATGATCGTAGAAAGGCCGAAGAATGACGATAGGAATATCAGCCATAGAGATTGTTTTTGCCTGAGAATTTGTGAATGAAAGATCAACGCAGCCAGTATGCCGATCGATGGAAGATACAACCAGTGTTCAGCCATAGCTAATCCCATTGTTGGAAAGATGTAGATCATCATAAGAAGCGGAAGAAAGCAGATCATGCTCCATAATAAGCCGAACCCCGTGATGCGCCACTTGTTTTTAATCGCAGCCATTATAAAGATGGCAAGTATTACAGAAAAAATTATGGTTCCTATTGTCGGTGTAGTAATCACAGGGATTGTTCTCATCAGGTAAAGAGGATACGGAAAGAAGATCAACACAGCGTATTCTTTAAGAATATTAAGAATATTGAGGAGTTCCAGAGGCAATGGCAAAGGCGACATAGGCAGTGATGTTGCCCGTGTCAGTGGTTGATCGATAAGACCCCTATTCATAAGATAAAAGCACGCAATAATTATGATGCCGCCGCAGGATAAAAGTATTTTTTTCCATGGCAGGTGCTTGTAAATTGCCACAAGAAGAGCCAACAGAGGAAAAATAAGGCTGTTTTCTCGGCTCATGAATGCTGCTGTTGCCAGGATAAGCGTTATGGCATAGTAGCGAAGACGGTCTGTTTGAAAATAGTGTTGAAGACTGATGAGCCCCAGAAGCACAAAGAAGGCGCAAAGAAGGTCTGCCCGGCCTGAGATATAACTCACCGCAGATGTCTGGATAGGATGAACGCAAAAAATAATAGCTGTACCAACTGCCAGCCTGAAATTTCCGAAGATGGAGGAAAGAAGTACGAAGATAAAATACGCATTAAGGATATGTATGAGTATGTTTGTTAGATGAAATCCGGATGGTGTCAGTTTCCAGATATAATAGTCCAGGCTGTAAGAGGCAAGGAGGAGCGGCCGGTAATAACCTGATCGTTCTATGTCAACAGAGCGGTAAAGGTCTGAAAAGAAAACAGACGGCAGAGATTGCAGGTTTTTAATATAAGGGTTGCTTACTATTAGCGGATAATCATCAAGAACAAAATGATAGGTAAGGGTGCTGCCATAGATCATAAAACAGATCATGGCAAGCATTATGAGGATTAGAATATTTTTTGCTTGCGGCCGGAGTAGTGTTTTTATCATTTTATATTTTATGCTTAGCGGTCTCTATTCAAAATTAAGGTTTTTCAAAAAACGTTCAGCAATCTTTCGTTTACGAATTAAACAGGGAAGCTCAGGAGAATAGTAAATCCAAGCAAGGGTAGACAAAGAATCATTTTTAGCAAAACGAAGCTTCCATAATATCATATTGCTATTTTTTTGTTTCCAGCCAAGCAGGCTTCCTTTTATATTGAATAATATTTTTAGCTCTCCTTGAATCCACTTTATGTGTTTGAGAGAGGAAGAATAAAATGTTAAATAAATCCTTTTATATTCATATCTTTTGCCTTTATACGACATATATCTGTCGGTATAAGTAACTATGGAACCATCGCCATCCAGATGCCCACGCAAAAAATCCCTGAAGTATACTCTAGGGATTTTCATTTTGCCTAATCGGTGAGTCTTGTCAGGCATTAAACCTAATTTTAATAACCAATTATAAAATTTTACGTTCCCAAATTGAATGTGATAAGATTTTTTATTAACCGCATAGGAGCCATATTTTTTACAGATCTTATTTTCCAGCAAAAGGCATTTCTTAAAAGTTTTCAGTAATTGTAAATCGCTAGATGTAAAATCAATATGCCTTTTATCTTTAGAAAGAGATCCGTCAGTTGTGATTAAGCCTACTATGTAAGCTAAGTGGGGAGTCCATTGCAGTGGGATGCGGGTCTTCATATTAAAATGCCGGGAGAGGGAGTCGAACCCTCAAGGGCGTGAGCCCAACGGTTTTTGAGACCGCCGCGTAAGCCATTCCGCCATCCCGGCTTGTTGAGTACCATAATGTACTATTCTAGCGAAACCCCGCCGCAGGCAGGGGCACCACCTCTATTTATTTCCTTGTTGCTTAAACCACTGCAGCATCTCCATGGGTAGAGGGAAGACGATAATGGAAGATTTTTCCGTTGAGATGTCCATAAGCGTCTGTAGATATCTCATCTGTAAGGACATCGGTTGTTTCTGCAATACTTCAGCTGCCATAGAAAGCTTTTCCGAAGCCTGATATTCGCCTTCAGCTGAGATGACCTTGGCCCGTCTTTCTCTTTCAGCTTCAGCCTGTCTCGCTATCGCGCGCTGCATTTCCTGAGGCAGGTCCACGTGTTTTATTTCTACATGGGAGACTTTAATACCCCACGGGTCCGTTGCTTTATCAATTATTTTCTGCAGCTCTGAATTTATCTTTTCTCTTTCCGATAATAATTCATCAAGGCTTACCTGGCCTAACGTACTGCGAAGCGAGGTCTGTGACATCTGTGACGTGGCATAATGGAAATCTTCGACATCAACTATGGCGCGGTTGGGGTCCATGACCTTGTAATATATGACCGCGTTGACTTTGACCGAGACGTTGTCTTTAGTGATGACATCCTGAGGAGGCACATCCAAAGTCACGGTGCGCAGGCTCACACGGGCCATCCTGTCTATTGGAGCGAACACAAGGACAATGCCGGGGCCTTTGGGCGTGGACAGTAACCTGCCCAACCGGAATATGACGCCTCTTTCATATTCATTTAATATCTTTATTGAATTCAGCAGGTATATTACGACGAAAATTATGAATATCACTGGGAAGCTCATTTTGTACCTCCTTGCGTAGTGACGCAACACCGGCGCAATTCCTATTAGCGCCGGGTGTCTTTAGTTTTCATATTTTGACACATGAAGCTTGATCTTGTCAACTCTTAACACCTTTATTTTTTCTCCTTTTTTTATGGTTTCTCCTGGCTGGGCAAAGGCAGTCCATATTTCTCCGGCCAGAAATACCTGGCCCTCAGGGCTTAAGTCTGTTTGGGCTAAACCAATTTCACCTATTAATGTAGACGCGCCTGACAAGACTTTTTTATTATGGGTCTTTACTACGTTCATCACCAGGAATATGACTATTGCAGCTATAGAGAGGATGAACGGCAGAATAATGTTCAAAGATATTTTTATTCCCAGGAAAGTTGAGTCCACCAGCATCAGCGAGCCTATAAGCATAGAGACTGCGCCCGCGAGTGTCATTAAGCCGAATGTGGCAGGGGTCAATGCCTCAGCGATGAAAAGGATAATAGCTAAAGCTATGAGCAGGAATCCCGCGAAATTTACCGGTAACACTGCAAACCCATAGAACGCGAGTATAAGCGATATGGCGCCGACGATACCCGGGAAGATCACTCCAGGATGCGTAAATTCAATAAAAAGCCCCAAAAACGCCATTAGCATGAAAATATACGCGAGATTAGGGTTGATCAGGGTGTTTAGGACATTCTGGCTTGGTGTGAGGTTGAAATACTCAAGCCTGGCATTATTCGTTTGGAGTGTAAGCATGTTTTGCGGCATCGCGATAGTGATAGTATTGATCTTTTTAAGCAGATCATTAATATCGTTCGCGATAAGGTCTATGACTTTTTTATCAAGGGCTTCTTTTTCCGTGGCCGAAATACTTTTAAGCACAGCTTGTTTTGCCCAATCCGCGTTGCGGTTCCTGGTATTAGCGATAGTAGTTATCCAGGCGAGCGTGTCATTCATTATCTTGTCTTCCATAGGGTCTTCGGAACCTTGGGATTCCTTTTGTGTATTTTTGGCCTTTTTGCGGTTGAGCGTGTCCGTAAGTTCTTCTATGGATCTTTTTAACGAGCGCTCGCTTTTTTCGTTTTCACCCAGCACCACCGGATGCGCTGCGCCTATATTAGTGGAAGGTGCCATAGCAACTACATGAGACGCAAGAGCTATAAAGACGCCTGCTGAGCCTGCCCGCGAGCCGCTGGGCGCTATATAAGTTATGACCGGCACAGACGAATTCATGATCTTTTTTACGATCGCGCGCGTGGATTCAAGCAGGCCACCCGGCGTGTCCATGACCAGGATGATGCCCGAATAATTTTCTTTATTCACTTTGTCAATGCCTTTTGAGACATAATCCACTATAACAGGCCCGATGATCTTATTGTCTAACGTTAATACAAGGAAGCTATTGTCGGCTCTGCCTTGAGACGGCGAAACAGGAGAAGCTAAAATGATGAATAGCAACGCGGCTAGCGCAAGGATCGTTCTTTTTGTAGTTTTCATTTTTTGAACTCCCTTTTAATGACCGGGTGGTGGAAGTAATAGATAGCAAGTAAGTGGTAGGCGCAGGAAATAGTATTTTTAATGCTTAAAGGCACGGTAGTTTCAAGGGCGCCGTTTAGGGTGATTATGTTCGTAAAGATAAGTATTTTACTTAAGATGATCCAACCCGCAAAAAATATAAATAGCTTCCTTGCATATTCCCGCCGCAGCAGGACTCCTGCTCCAAGCGAGGCTGAAATAAGGCTGCTTAATACAACGAAGCCGAGCACATTGGGCGGTTTTGTTGATATGCCGGCGTTAAGGCTGCTGGTTATAGCTGTGAACGTCGCGGTGCCTATGGCGATCTCTGTAAGCCCGAAAACAAGGATGAATTTTTTAAACATGGAAGGTGGTTGTGGCGTCAACATCAAGGTGGTGGCGTCGTAACAAGGTGGTGGACACTTTCGCAAGCTATGCTGCTTGCCGCAACATCACGCTTGCTCAAGTATTCCACCAATTTTTTACTTGTCGTAAAAAATTGGTGGAGCTGAGGGGGATTGAACCCCTGACCCCCTGCATGCCATGCAGGTGCTCTCCCAGCTGAGCTACAGCCCCAAATTTTCTCAATAATCATAGTATACATAGGCTATATTGTCAACCTCTTGCGGTAACTAAAATAGGCATTGCCAGCAGATTGGCTTTTTGCTATAGTTTTACCATGAAAAAACGCATATTAGTCATTGAGGATGAGCACGAAATAGCGCTTATTATAAAGATGCGCCTTGAGATCAGCGGTTATGATGTTGTTCAGGCTTTTGACGGCCAGGACGGCCTTCAAAAGGCCAAAACAATATCGCCTGACCTTATTCTGCTTGATCTGGTACTTCCTAAAGTAGGCGGTGAGCAGATATTGAATGAGCTCAAAGACGATGATAAATACAAATGTATCCCTATTATCGTAGTAACTGGCCTGGCCCAGGACGCGTTCAGCCTCAAAGATTCCATCTCAAAGGCGGATGCCTATTTTTTAAAACCTTTTGATAGCGTGGAATTATTAGCTACTATTGCTGATTTTTTAAAGGGGCCCTGCAATAACTAACGATGTATCTTGGCGTCCATGTTTCCACGAGCGGTAAAATCTACGAGGCCATAGACAGGGCGCAGGCCTTAGGCTGCACAGCTATACAGATCTTCTCCAGGAACCCACGTCAGTGGCGCCAGCTGAAACTCAGAGAAGAGGATGTAAAAGAGTTCCGTCGCAGGCGCCTTGCCAGCAGCGTCAAGGTCGTTGCTGTGCATATCCCGTATCTTATTAATCTGGCGACCCCTTATGACGGTCTTTATAGCAGGTCCATAGAAGCCTATATTGAGGATATCCGGGAAACAGCTGTTTTAGGCGCTCAATATCTCGTTACGCACATGGGGAGTTTTAAAAATTCTACCATGGAAGACGGGTTGAAGCGTTTTATAGGGGCGTTGAATATCGTTTTTCGCGCGACAAAAGACCTAAAGCAGGTAAAATTACTCTTGGAAAATACAGCAGGTTCCGGCAGTTGGCTTGGGTCTACGTTTGGCCATCACAGAATAATTTTTGACAGTGTCAAAGACAGCTCAAGGCTTGGTGTTTGCCTGGATACGGCGCACGCGTTCGCCGCAGGAATTGATATCCGTAAACCCGAAGTTGCCGATCAGTTGCTTACGGAAATAGGCGATAAGCTAGGTAAGAAAGCCTTGGCAGTCGTGCATCTTAATGATTCTATGGGCGAGCTTGGCTCGCTTGTTGACAGGCACGACCACATAGGTAAAGGGCTTATTGGAGCGCATGCTTTAAAGCACATAGTTAACCATCCGCGGCTTAAAGACGCGGCATTTATTCTGGAGACGCCTAAAGATACTCCGCGCGCGGATAAAACGAATCTAAGCAGAGTGAGAAAACTAATAGAATAGGGGGCCCGGCCCTTAATGGAATTGGGCCGGCCTACCCTTTCTGGGTAAACCATGGAATTTGATTTTAAACACATAGAAGAGAAGTGGCAGAAGGCATGGAAAGAGCTCAAAGCCTATAAAGCTCAAAGTAAGCCAGGTAAGCAGAAATATTATGTGCTGGAGATGTTCCCTTATCCATCGGGGAGGATACACATGGGCCACGTGCGCAATTATACAATAGGCGACGTAATAGCCAGGTATAAGATGCTGCGCGGTTTTAATGTCCTTCACCCCATGGGATTTGATGCCTTTGGTCAGCCGGCTGAAAACGCCGCTATCAAGAATAATACCGATCCAGGAGAGTGGACCCAGAAGTGTATTGATTGGATGAAAAAAGAATTGTTCAGGATGGGTTTTTCCTATGATTGGGACAGAGAACTTGCCACATGCCAGCCTGAATATTATAAGTGGAACCAGTGGATATTTTTAAAGATGTTAGAAAAAGGCCTGGCATACAAAAAGGCCTCCTACGTTAACTGGTGCCCGAGCTGCCTTACTACATTAGCAAACGAGGAGGTTGTAAACGGCGGCTGCTGGCGCTGTTCAACGCCTGTTGTTGAGAAAGAACTTGATCAGTGGTATCTGAAGATAACAGCCTATTCAGATAAACTCTTAAGCGACCTTGATACTTTGAAAAACTGGCCTGAGCGCGTCCTTATTATGCAGAAGAACTGGATAGGTAAGAGCTATGGCGTTGAGATCTATTTTAAACTTGAGAACGGCGAAGTATTGCGTGTTTTTACGACACGGCCTGATACGATCTTCGGCGCTACTTACGTGGTCTTGGCCCCGGAACACCCCTTGGTAAAACAATTGATAGGCGGCAAGCCGCAGGAAAAAGAGATATTAGAGTTTATTGATAAAGTCGCGTCTGAGAGTAAGCTTGAACGCGGGGCCTGCGATGTAAAAAAAGACGGAAAGTTTACCGGGGCATACGCGATAAATCCGGTCAATGGAGAAAAAATACCTATTTGGGTAGCTGATTATGTGCTTATGGAATACGGCACGGGTGCCATCATGGCTGTGCCGACGCACGACCAGAGGGATTTTCTTTTTGCTAAAGAGAACAACCTGCCTATGCGCGTTGTAATAGCGCCTAAAGATAAAGAACTGCGTCTTGAGGACATGACTGAGGCTTATGAAGAAGAAGGTGTAATGGTAAATTCAGGCATGTTTAACGGCTGCAATAGTTCTGAAGGAAAAAAGAAGATAGCGCTCTGGATGGAAGAAAAATTGATGGGTAAGGTGTGCGTCCACTGGCGGCTGCGCGATTGGCTTATTTCGCGCCAGCGGTATTGGGGCACGCCTATCCCTATAATTTATTGCGATTCCTGCGGTGTTGTGCCTGTGCCTGAGAAAGACCTTCCTGTGGTCCTGCCTAAGAATGTCAAGATATCCGGAGAAGGCGGCAGCCCTTTAGGCAAGGTAAAAGATTTTGTTGAAGTGGTATGCCCTAAGTGCAATAAGAAGGCTAGGCGTGAAACAGATACCATGGCGACGTTTTTGGATTCTTCGTGGTATTTTTTAAGATTTTGTTCGCCCAATGACACTAAAGCGCCGTTTGACACAGAGCAGGCGAAATACTGGATGCCTGTTGACCAGTATATAGGTGGCATTGAGCACGCGGTATTGCATCTTTTGTATTCAAGGTTCTTTACGAAGTTCTTAAAAGACTTAAAGCTGGTAAGCCTTGCTGAACCATTTGACAGGCTGCTTACGCAGGGCATGGTATTAAAAGAAGGCGAGGTCATGTCTAAGTCTAAGGGCAATATCGTAGATCCCGATGAGATAATTAATAAATATGGCGCAGACACGCTCCGCTTGTTCATTCTTTTCGCGGCCCCGCCTGAGGCTGAGCTGGACTGGAATGATACGGGCATGGACGGCGCGTGGCGTTTTCTGTGCCGCATCTGGCGCCTTGTAGAGGCCCTGTCTGAACATAAGGGCCAATTGTTGCCGGGAAATAATCAGGGCCTCGTTAAAAAGATGCATAAGACTATAAAAAAGGTCACTTCTGATATGGAGGGAGGCTTTAAATTTAACACGGCCATATCCAGCATTATGGAATTAGTCAATGAACTCTACAGGTCTTCTGAGCAGGAACAAAAGTCTAAAGAGGCGAGAGATGCAGTGCGTGTTATTGTGGTATTAATGGCGCCTTTTGCGCCTCATATTTGCGAAGAGATGAATTATATGCTAGGGCAAAAAGAAAGCGTGTTTAAGGCCTCATGGCCGTCATATGACGAATCTCTTATAAAGGAAGACGAAGTAAGCTATGCGGTGCAGGTCAATGGTAAGGTGAGGTCAAAGATTAATGCCAGCGCCCAGGCGTCCGAAGAAGAGGTTAAGGCCCTGGCCTTAGGCGACCCCAAAGTAAAAGAATGGCTTAAAGGTGTCAGCGTAAAGAAGGTCATCGTCGTGCCGGGAAAATTAGTAAGTATAGTGGCTTTATGATCCATCTCACGCCTCAAGAACGCAAGGTCATTTTATTTCTGTCCCTTCTTTTTATTCTTGGGGTGGGTTTAAGTGTATTCAAGAAGACAACGGGTTGTAATTTTTGTTCAATAGAAATATATTCGCAAAAGAATGTGCCCGCGGCCCTGGACATCAATCTGGCTACGCGCCAGGAGTTGACAGAGCTGCCTGATATAGGGGAGAAGACCGCTGATGCCATAATAGCAGCCAGATCTTCGCAGGGCGGATTTAAGGATATAAGTGAGCTCAAAAATATCCCTGGCGTAACTAACGTCAAACTGAAACGATTGGAAAAAATTCTGGTTGTAAGGTAGAAATATCTACAATAGGCAAACTCAAGGAGAACAATATGACTTTATGGCAATTGATCCAGGTCGGTGGCGTAACGATGTATGTCCTTTTATTCTGTTCTGTTCTGTCCCTCGCAGTCATATTTGAGAGGTTTTTTTATTTCAAGAAGAGGTCTACGATAAAGAGGGTAGAGTTCATGACGCGGATAAAGAAAGAACTGGAAAAGGGCAATCTTAACAGGACCTTAGAGATCTGTGATATTGTTAATACCCCTTTTTCTGCCGTCGTGTATTCCGGCCTTAAGCTGCATGGGCACAGTGACATCGTTATAGCCAATACTATGGAGCGCGAGATAGCTATTGAGACTACCAAGTTAGAGCGATACACGAGCATAATCGGCACCATAGGGTCTACCGCGGTCTACATAGGGCTTTTCGGGACTGTTTTAGGTATCATAAGGGCTTTCCGCGATATCGCAACAGTAGGCACTGGCGGCATAAGTGTTGTTATCAACGGTATATCTGAGGCGCTTGTCTGTACTGCCGCCGGGCTTTCCGTAGCAGTGCCTGCGGTCATAGCCTATAATTATTTTATAAAAAAGATAGATATTTTTGTAACTGACATGGAGTTGTGTGTTTCTGAGGTCATGGACCTTATAACAGCAAAGAATTCATGAATAGAAGATCAAGAAAACAGGTCTTAATATCCGAGATCAATATAACGCCGTTCACAGACGTTATTCTGGTGTTACTGGTCATATTCATGATAACAACGCCGTTGATGTATCAGGCAGATCCCAAGCATATTAAAGTAAATCTTCCGAAGGCAAAACATACGACGAGCGCGTCGCAGAAGATGGAAGTGGCCACTATAACGCTTTCCAGTGAAGGCCCTATGTATCTAGAAGGCGATATTGTGACATTAAAAGAACTGGAATCCCAATTAAGTGTTTTGTCAAAGATCGATCCTGATATCAATGTGTTCATTCAGGTGGACCGCCTCGTTGCTTTTAAAAACGTTGTGCGTGTTTTAGATGTGTTAAATGGCCTCGGTTTAGAGCGCCTGCAGATAGCAGCAGAAGAAGAGAAGTAACTCCCCCTCTGTGGAAGCTTAGCGCAGCTTGGCTTCTTACAACCCCTCAGTTCTTTTCCCGGTATTAGTTTTGTGAGATCGTCATGAATATCCGCACCCATCTTTTTAAACGCCTGGATAATATTTCTTTGCCGCCACTTGTGCCGTGGGCAATATTATATTGCTTAGGCATAGTCTTTGAGTCATACTGCCACGCCGCTTTTTACCTTATTTTCTCAATGGCCCTTAGTTGCGCTTCCTTAGGTATTAGCCTATTAAAAAAAAGAGGATGGTCGCATTTTTTCTTATGGGCCTGCGCTTTTTTCATAGGCGCCTTGGCGCTAGCAAATTCACGAATGCCGGCCCATGATTCCATAGTCCGCTTAACAAGATCCGTAAAACAGACGGTGCAGGTTAAAGGTATTGTTATTACCGAGCCAGCGGTTTTAGATAAAAAGATATCTTTTGTGCTTGGCGTATCAGGATTAAAAAAGGGCGGCCTTTTTTATAAGGTTTCCGGAGGGCTTCTTGTGCAGTGTTATCAAAAGCTTGATCTTGACTATGGCGATGAGCTCATCCTTGAAGGTTCTCTGCATATGCCATTCGCGTTTTTAAGCAATAAAGGGACTGGCGCTGTGTTGAGCGTCAAAAAATCCGGATCTGTTGAACGCATAGGCACAAGAAAAGGGAGTAGGCTAAAACATTTAAGCCTTGATCTGAAGCGTAGGTTGAAAAACACGATCTCTTCATCACTTGGAGCGTTTTCAGCGATGATCCTTGAGGGTATCCTTTTGGGAGAGCAAGGCGCAAAGATGCGCCCGGTGCGCGAAATGATGGTCAGGACGGGTACCTGGCATATTATGGTGGTCAGCGGCTCACACACCGCGCTTCTGGCCTTTATTTTTTTGTTGTTTTTCAAAGCTATAAGGATACCGAGGCTTGCGCGTTTCCTGCTTACTATAACTTTTTTAATAGCCTATTGTTTCCTAACGGGTTCATCCGGGCCTGTGGTGCGCGCGACGGTCATGACCATTGTTATTTTGTTCAGTTATTTAATAGAACGAAATCCCATCTTTTATAACGGGTTGGCTTTGGCCGCTCTTTTTATATTGTTTTTTGACCCGTCGGCCTTGTTTAACATCGGGTTCCAACTGTCGTTCTTAAGCGTATTTTTTATAGTTTGGCTTTTTCCAATAATAAACGGCATCTTTAAGCTAAGTTATTTTTCTGTTTCTCTGTGCGCCTGGATAGGCACTGCCCCTTTGCTTGCGGGTGTGTTTGGGAGTTTTTCACTCATAACGGTCCCGGCTAACATGGTGATCGTACCTTTAGCTATGTTGGTCGTGACATCTGGATTCGTTTTGGCAGTTCTGGGCAGTTTTTCTTTATGTTTGGCTACTCTGATATCCTGGCCTGTGGCCGCGTCTGTAGAGTTTTTTATCTTACTTCTTTTGAAGATAAATAGCCTTTTTTGCAGCCTGCCATTTGCCTTTTATGAGTTTCCAGGCATTCCTAAATGGCTTGTTTTTGGCCTCTATATACTCATTTTTTCCATCTTTGCCAGGCATAAGTATTTCCTGAGCTTTTACTTGAAATATAAGAGATAACTATTTAAACTATATCAAAATGAATCTCTTTGCTGGCTTGGGAAAAATCTTACATTATAGGTCCGTGTTGCGGGACATGTCTTTTAAGCAACTAAAGGCTAAGTATTCCGGGTCTATGCTTGGCTGGTGGTGGGCCTTGTTTATCCCGGTTTTATTGGCCGCCAGCATAAGTTTTGTCTTTGTCCAGGTCTATAAAGTAAACGTTGAGAACTTTACGTTCTTTGTGCTTTCCGGGCTCTTGCCCTGGCTTTTTTTCTCAAGCGCTTTGAGCGAAGCGACAGGTTCTTTTTCGGCGTACGCAGCTGAACTCAGGCAAGGCATATTCCCACGCGCGTTCATCCCCATGTCCATAGTCGCGTCTAATCTTTATAACTTTCTCATCGGCCTTGTTTTTTTGCTGCCTTGTTTTATTTGGATAAAACTTGACGTTGTCTTTGTCCTGCCATTCTTGATACTCGTTATAGCTTTGCAGTTCTTTTTTCTAGTGGGCCTTGGTTTTATATTTTCAGTTGTGAACATCTTCTGGCGCGACCTTTCCTGCCTGTTGCCGGTGTTACTGACAGCCTGGTTTTGGATAACCCCCGTTTTTTATAACGTTGATTCTTTGGCCTGGCCTTATCGAGGGGTATGTTTATGGAACCCGGTGACTTTTTTTGTATTGGCTTATCAAGACATCTTGTTTAAGGGTGTCATGCCTTCATTTGCTACACTGATCATTTCAGCCGGTTGCGCCGTATTTTTTGCTATTGCCGGGTATGTATTTTTTCTTATCAATGAGCCGCAGTTATTGAAGAAACTATGAACATCGTTGAATTCCGCAATGTCTGGGAAAAATACCGTATAAAATTCATAAAAGATGGAAAAGTCTCCTGGGATGAGATCTGGGCTCTGGAAGATGTTAGCTTTACTTTAGCAGCCGGAGAGATCCTGGGGGTCATCGGCGCCAACGGCGCGGGTAAGACTACGTTGCTGAAGTTGGTCGCGGGGTCATTAGTCGCCGACAAAGGTGAGGTTGTCGCGAACGGCAGGGTGGCGCAGTTAATGGAACTGGGCGCTGGGTTCAATCCTGAGTTTACAGGCCGCGAGAACATCATTCTTAACGCAAAGATGTACGGGATAAAGTCGGCTAATAGCCAAGCGTGCCTGGATGAAGTGATCGTTTTCGCAGGCCTGGATAGGTTTATTGACGCTCCAGTCAAATGCTATTCTCAGGGCATGTATATGCGCCTGGGTTTTGCCCTGGCTATATACGCTGATCCCGACATACTCCTGATCGATGATATTCTCTCTGTAGGGGATGAAGAAGCCCAGCAGAAATGCTTGAAAAAGATCTATGAACTTAAGGATAAGGGGAAGAGTATCATTTTGGTCAGTCACAATATGCAGATGATAGCCAGGCTTTGTCATAAGGTCATTCTTTTGGAAAAAGGAAAGATCACTTACCAGGGGGATCGCGCGGATGATGTCATTAATTATTATTTAGGAGCTTCCGGACAGGACGCGAAGAGGGCGGTCGCTGTTAAAAATAAACTCAAAGTAGTTTTTAACAATGGCAGGATGATGATCGTTTTCGAAGATGCTATCTTGACGCAGGGTGTTGGTTGGGATATCTCTTTTATGTTAAAAGACCGTAACGTGCGGTTTTTTGCGCATGACCTGCTGTGGCGGGTGGAGCCCCAGATATCGCAGGATGATAAGATCACAGCGCTTGGATATGATATTAACGGAGCTCTTTTGCTTACTGTTGGCCTTAGAGTTGGAGACGGCCGTTTGGATGTCAAGGTCAGCGCTGCAAACGAGGCGATCAAGGAATTAAGGAGTTGTTTTTTATTGAAATCTCTATATGAGAATTGGATAACTTGCTGTCAGGAAGGAAGTTTTGGGCCTTTTCTTACTCAGATGGGGTGGCATTCTGTTGTTTCGTTGGACAAAAAAGATCGTATAGCAGGCCTTGTGCCGCGATCATCGGGGCCTGATATTCCTTTGGTCTTTGAGGCCTTCGGTGATGCCTCAAGTATTGAAATAGCGAATACCGGGGTAAATGAAGAAGCCCGTGTTGTGCAGTTACTGTCATGTGAGCCGGGGTCTTTGGTTTTTAGTGTGCATGTTTTTGAAGGCCGCAATGGTTTTAACGAGGCTATATTAGTCCAAAGAGAACGATATTCGCGCAGGCGAGATGAAGAAGAGGAACTCTTGTCGCGCCAGAAGCAGCAAGAGCAGAAAAGACAGGTAAGGGAAGAGCGTTTGCTGCGACAGCAGGCCCAGGAAAAAGCCCTTTGGGATGACATGCATACGCTTCATTGCGGCCCTTTAAGAATATTCGTAGATACGAACAAGAAAGCAGTAGAGCTTTATTATGAGGAAGAGCTTTTGACTTCCGGTGCCGGGTTGTTCAGCAACATCCTGTATTCTGATCAAGAGCGGTGGTTTTCAAGCGAGTCTGCCGAGTGGTCGGCAAAAAAGCAAAGTGAAACAGAAATGGTGCTGACATTGGATGATGCCTCGCAGGCCATTTCACAGGCCTTGACGTTTTCTTTAAAAGAAGGGCGCATTTTGGACCTGGCTGTAGCAATGGTTGTAAAACAAAAGCTAGGTTTAGCTCGCCACGTAGTTGGGTTGAAAATAAAAAACATTTACCGTTATTGGAAGACGCAGAAAGAAAATGGAGAGATCCTGGATGAGTCTTTCATTGGCGATATAGTCCCTGTCCGTTTTAAGGACAGCAGGCTTTCTTGCGTATTATTGGGCCCGAATACGAAGAAATGGCCCTTTTTATTTTTTAATGCGTTGCTGGCTAAGGATAAACAATTTTTGAGCCTTCTGAAGCGTAAAACAAAAGAAGGCAACGAAGTCTGCGCGGAATTCTCAAGGATCGTTACGAGTGACGAGAGGGTATTTCCTGCTGGCTCGCACATTCTTTTTGAAGGCAGATTATCTATCGGTCAGGATAAGATTTTTGAAGTTGAGGCAAGGCAAAATGACAGACCAAAGATAGCTTCAGATAAATTCTCTCTTGTTTTTGATGAAGGCCGCAACCGTTTATATTATGGCGGCCAGGAGTTGACAGCCGGGCTTGGGGGATATACTTCTTTGCGTTCGTCAGGTATTTGGCATGATTCTTCCCAGGCTTTCTGGAGTGTAAAAGAATTTTCGCAGCATCGAATAATTGTCTGCGGAGAATGGGTATATTTGCCCATTAAGCAGGTCTGGACGCTTGTTATTAAAGACGGCAGATTATCATGGGACATTGAAATGGAGGTTTACAAGGGGTTGCCCATTGAGATCATGCAGATAAATGTGATGCTGAACCCTATCTATGAGAATTGGTCTGTTGATGGCTCGGTCTCGCAGCCTTTCCCGCGCGATTTTCCCGAAGATTATGACATTCTGCCGTTTCGGTCCTGGCATGGTAAAAGCCGTCAATTGATCGCCGAATCTTCTCAGCTTCCAAAGATCATTTTTGAAAAGCAGGTGGGGGCCAACGGCGCTTTTCACGGGATCATTGAAAATACGGATATTGTCCAGCGAGGGCGCCTTCTTCAATATCAACATGCGCAGCGCGGAGATGTATCTGCCGGCGTTCACAAATATTTTGAGGGGTTGCTATATGTCGGGGGTTGATAAGAATTGTCTTATGTTGGATTATTCCAACAGATCCGTGTCTGTTCTTTGGAAGAATACACCTTTGACATGCGGGCCGGGTTGTAATGTCGCGATAAATACTCTAGGCCTATGGACGGATGTTAACGAGGCTGTATGGTATTTAAAAAAGAAGACCTTTGATTCTTTGGAGCTTGAGCTTGTCTTGACAAAATTGCCTTTGGCCCAGGTGTGGACATTAAAGGTCTTAAACAGTTTTACGATAGAGTGGCAGGTTGCTTTTCGTATAGAGGAATGGCTTCATATAGATGAGTGCCATTTTTGTTGTTTTACGCCGCCCCTTTATAAAAATTGGATCGTTGATTACGTCCAGGAGGATTTTCCGCGCATTAGTTCCGAAGATCTCGATGTCTGCCGTGTTGATAGGGCAGCGTTGTTGGTGGGTGCGAGATTCGCTAGAGAAGACGCTCGCTTTCCGGCTTTTATATTAGAAGAAGGAGGGCGCAGTTTTCTTCCTTTGATCCAGAATGTGGCAGCCCCGTATAAGGCCCATAAGATAGGTTTCAGGCGCGTTTTCGTGCCACAGGCAGCTGAATATAATCCGGGCTTATATACGATGGGTACTTTTCGGATAATATTCTTTCCGCATGAGAGCGCTTTAGATGAGCGGATGGAAGAACTGCGCAAAGAGGACCTGTGCCTGAACAATTAAAATTTCTTTTAGCCAACATGCCTTGGCAGCGCGGGCAATTGAGCGGCGTGCGCGCGGGTTCACGCTGGCCGCATCTTAAACATGGCCAGGAAAGGGATTATCTGCCATTCCCATTCTTTTTGGCTTATGCAACTTCCCTTTTGCAAAAGAACGGTAAAAAGGCCATTCTTATTGACGCTATAGCTGAAGGCCTGACAGGGCAGGGTTTTTTAGATAAGGTCTCTAACATGGATATTAATTACCTTGTAACTGAGACTTCAGTACCTTCTTTTTCTTATGATCTGGACTTATTAAGACAGGTATCAGAGAGAGGTGTTTCGATCGTTTTGTGCGGGCCTAATACCCAGATGTATCAGCCACAATTCCTTAAAGACACTCCCTTTATTGATTTTGTCCTTTGTGGCGAATATGAGGCTACTTTGTTGGAGTTGGCCGATCACTTGGAAAGCGGCGGAGAATTAAGTGGAGTAAGAGGCCTTATGTTCCGCAAGGACGGCAGGATCATCAAGAATGCAGATAGGGAGCTTTTAGACGTAAATAGCCTGCCGTGGCCGCATAGAGAGACATTGCCTATGGAAAGATATTTGGATGCTCCCGGAGCTATGCCTACGCCAAGCGCGCAGATGGTGGCTTCCAGAGGCTGTCCTTTTGGATGCGGGTTTTGCCTTTGGCCCCAGGTAATGTATGGAGGCCGCCACTACCGGCCCAGGGCAGTCAAAGATGTTATTGATGAAATGGAATACCTTGTAAAAGAAAAAGGGTTCAGGTCGATATATTTTGACGACGATACCTTCAATATCGGAAAAAGCAGGATGTTGGAATTTTGTGATGAGATAATAAAGAGGCGCCTGGAAAAAACACCTTGGGCGATCATGGCGAGGCCTGACCTTATGGATGAGGATATCTTGTCAGCTTTTAAAAAGGCGGGCCTCTGGGCGATTAAATACGGGGTTGAATCCGGAGTGCAAGAGCTCGTTAATAATATCGGCAAAGATATGGACCTAAAAAAGTCCTCTGAAATGATCCGGTTGACCCAGAAATTAGGCATAAGGACGCATTTGACTTTCACGTTCGGATTACCCGGGGAAACGCGTGATACTATAGAACGCACAATACGATTTGCCAGGTCACTTTCTCCTTTTTCAGTCCAGTTTTCCATAACAACGCCGTTTCCAGGGACCAGCTATTACAGCGCATTAGAAAAAGAAGGAAGGATCATTTCTAAGGACTTAAGCGATTATGACGGGCATGGCAAGAGTGTTATGAGGCTTGCGTCTCTGGCTCCGGGTGAACTGGAGAAAGCCAAGAGAAGGGCTTATGATAGCTGGGCCTGGCATCTTAGGCTGAAAAAGATGTTGAGCTATATCAATAGGTTCATAGGTTTGCCAGGCAAAGACGATATCTTGCTTATCCAGTGCCCTCCTTGGGATATTGCAATGCCGCCTTTGGGCATAGCGTATCTGGCTACTTATTTAAAAAAACACGGCCTCCACCCAAAAACTTACGATCTGAACATTTCCTTGTATCATTCTGTTCCCGAAGAACTTAAATATTTCTGGGAGCCGCAGAATTTTAACTGGTGGGTTGATAACAAATTGTTTTCGGAGATGATGGATAAACTCGAAAAGGCAGCTTATGAACATCTGTTAAAAGCATTATCAAGAACCGATGTCGGGATAATAGGGTTGTCAGCCAGCACTACATCTATACGTTTTTCTTGCGAACTCATCAAAAGAATTAAAGAATTGCGGCCAAATGCCAAGATCGTCGTTGGGGGATGGGGGTGCATTACTGAACACATGCGCAGGATGTTCCCAAGTGAACTGGTCGATGTCTTTGTGATGGGAGAGGGTGAACAGACCTTGAAGGAGGTGCTTGAAGCATTGCGCAGCGGGCATGCAAACAGGCGTATACCGGGAGCTATTTTTAAGGAAGACGGCCTTTCTGTTTTCAAGCCTAGGCATCCGATACCTGATATAAATACTATTCCCTGGCCTACTTTTAGCGAGTTCGATCTAAAACAATATAAGTTCCCATCTCTGCCGATAATGAGCAGCAGAGGCTGCATTAGTCATTGCAATTTTTGTAATGATTGGCAGCTTACCAGGCCATACCGTTATTACAAGGCAGAGAATATTTTTGCGCAGATCAAATATTACGTAGATACTTATCAATACAGAGTCTTTAGTTTTAAGGATCTATTGTGTAACGGTAATGTGTCTGAGCTTAACAGGTTTTCTGATATGGTCATAGGATCCGGATTGCGCATCTCATGGGACTCTCAGGCAATAGCCCATAATGGCATGACGCCGGCATTATTGAAAAAGTTGCAAAAAACAGGGTGCGTTGCTTTGATATACGGCATCGAGAGCTTTTCTGACAACGTCTTAAAAAAAATGGGTAAATTATTTGATTCTCAGACAGCTGAGCGTATCCTCCGCGATACATATGACGCCGGCATACAGGCGATGATCAATATTATCGTAGGGTTCCCGGGAGAGACGGAAGAAGATTTTTGCCGGACCGTGGATGCCATAAAGAGAAATAGAAAATATATTCATCAGATAGGCGCTGTAAGCGTATGTAACGTTAATAATGATTCAGACATGGAATTTAATCCGGATAAATACGGGATAGTTTTGTCCGAAGACGCCAGTATACGCGCCAAGAAGTGGGCTAGTTCTGACGGCCTCAATACCTATGAGCTTAGAAAAGACAGGGCACAGAAGGTCATGCGTTTGCTTAGCGAGTTAGGCCTGTCTGCCTGTATGTATACCGTTTAATAGAAAAGAAGGATCATGCAAGACCACAGAGAAGAACTTTTCCTGAAAAGCGTGTTAGATGGAGGGCCGGCTTCTATTGGGCCTGAGGTCGTCCAATTTGATATCACCAACAGGTGCAATAATAATTGCGTCTGTTGTTGGAATAATTCTCCTCTTTTAGGGGTGCCTTCGCCTGAAAAGAAAAAAGATAAAGAGCGCCAGCTTCCTTTTGGCCTTATCAAACGCACAATATCTGATTTAAGAGAGATGGGGACAAAAACGCTTTTTTTCGCAGGTGGCGGCGAACCTTTTATGCACCCCGATATAATCAAGATCCTAAGATACGCGAAAAAAAGCGGCATGAAAGTGTGCATTAATACGAATTTTACTCTGATAGATAAGTGGAAGGCCCGTGCGATCGTAGACATGAAGATAGACCTGTTACATGTCAGCCTTTTGGCCGCGACACCCGATACTTACGCGGCTGTGCATCCTAACAAAAGCCGCAAGACTTTCTTAAGGCTCAAAAAGGCCCTGGAATATCTTTTGCTATATAGAAAAAAGAAATATCAGGAAGCGCCGGTGCCCTTTCCTCATATTGACCTGTATTATGTCATTTTTAATAAGAACTACGGCGAGATAGAAAAGATGGCAAGCCTGGCAATGGAATTAAGGGCTAACACCATTGAATTCACACCCGCGGATGTTTTACCTGGCACAACAGATGCTCTGCTTCTTAATGAAGAACAGAAAGCTTTTGTCCTGCGAGAAGTAAAGGTGCAGCATGACAGGCTTGAAGAGTTCAATAAAAGAGAGGGCGGGAGAGTGACTTTTATTGAGCAATATGATCCTTTTTTAAAAAGGCTTTCTCCCCAGGAGGCCACACAGGGGCGCTATGAAACCAAGACCGTATTGAACCAACCATGTTATGTGGGCTGGTCTTTTCTGCGCATTTTAGCCGACGGCAGTGTTGCCCCATGCCTTAAAGCGCATCGCATACCGTCAGGCAATATATATAGGAATTCTATTAAGGATATCTGGAACAGCGAGGCCCAACAGTTATTCAGAAAAAAGTCATTCGCGCTTGACCCCAAAGACGCTTATTTAAAAATGATCGGAAACGACCCTGGTTCATCCTTTGGCTGTATCAACAGTTGTGACAATATACAGATAAATATAGAGATGCATAATAAATTCTCCGATATCCTGAGGTCTCATGGCCGAATTAAATAACCAGGTCCTGGATAAGAAAAAGTTATTATTGGCCGCGGGGGTATTACATTCGGCCAGGGCTTTTATCGGCCCTGATGTCCTGCATGTTGACCTTACTAATCTTTGTAATTTTAATTGTTTAGCCTGTTGGTGCCGTTCGCCTCTTTTGCAGGAGAAGGCCATGCCTGAATGGGAAAGAAAGCTCACTTTATCTTTTGATCTATTGAAAGGTGTTTTTGACGATCTATCCAGTATGGGCGGATTAAGGTCTGTAAAATTAGTCGGTGGCGGCGAGCCTTTTATGCACCCTGATATACTTAATATTGTAGCTTATATCAAGAAAATAGACAAAGCGATCGAGATAGATATAAATACGAATTTTAGTTTTGTGAATGAAAAGACGGCAGAAGAGTTGATTCAGTTAGGCGTTGATTCTTTTACTGTAAGCCTTTGGGCTGGCACGCCTGAAGTTTATGCGGCAGTACACCCGAACCAGACACAGGACACGTTCCATAAGATCAGACGCGTGCTTAAGTATATTTCTGATAGAAAGAAAGAACTTAATAGGTTAGCACCCAGGGTCATTATCCACGATGTTATTTTTAATCTTAATTATCAGGATGCTGAGGAGATGGTAAAATTTGGGCTTGCGGTGGGCGCCGACGCTATTCAATTCGTGCCGATGGACCCTTTTAAAGGAAAGACAGATGGATTATTGTTAGACCAATCGCAGAGAAGGGCATTATTGGAAACGTTAAGCCGTATAGATAAGCGCTATGATCCAGCGGGCTTGCGCTATACAGACGTTACCGCAAGTATGATAGAGCTTTCTGATTTCCGGGGTTTTATCAGGCGATTAGAGAGGTTGGATACCAATACAGGGGCTTATGATGAAAAAGCAGTTGATGAGATACCATGTTACGTCGGATGGCTTTTTGCCAGGATCATGGCCACGGGAAATGTAGTGCCGTGCTGTAAGGGGCATCGTATGCCTTTGGGTAATATTCATAAAAATAGGTTCAGGGATATATGGTTTTCTTCGTTATATAACGAGTTTAGGCGTAACGGCCTAAGTTTGCACAAGGGCCATCCGTATTTTTCCAGGATAGGCAATGACGCAGTTGAGAAAACAGGATGCTATAACTGTGATAACCTTTGGCAGAATATTCCTGTGCACGCGAAAGTCGCGGATATAAAGAAAAAAAGCCCCCTTTTCGTGAATTTTTGCCATTTTTTGCTCAAAGGGCTATTTCCTAAATGAGACCTAATTTTACTATTCTCAGGGGTATTTTAAGCAGGCGTTACGCTTACGGGCCTCCGCGTATAGTCCAGATAGACCTTACTGACCATTGCCGAAGCCGGTGCCTTTTGTGCTGGAATCACTCGCCATTGCTCACAGCCAATGAGACTCAGGATACGCATTTTTTGGATTATGACCGTTTAAAAGTATTTCTCTCGGAATTGGCTGAAGCGGGCACGAAGAACATATGTTTTTCAGGAGGGGGAGAACCATTTGAATATCCGCGCGTCTGGGAAGTTTTAGAATTTGCGGAAAAACTTGGGTTTTCGTTCCATATCAATACTAATTTTACTCTAATAGGCCCTGAGGATGTCAAGCGTCTGGCATCGTTTAGAAAATTGTTATCTGTGACGGTTAGTGTATGGAGCGCAGAGCCCTTTCTTTACGCGAAGTTGCATGGGCGTTCGTGTGAAGATCTTTATAGGGTAGAGAGCAGCCTTTCGCTATTCAATGCCTTAAAGCCATCGGCATCGAATGTTAAGGTATACGCGGTTGTGAATAAGCTTAATTATAAAGCCATTAGTGAGCTTTTGGATTGGGCAAAGAGTACAGGATGCGATTCAATAGAATTCGCTGTTTGTGATGTTATCCCGGGAGCAACGGATATTTTTTTATTGGACACACAAGAGCTGTCTGCTTTTAAAAAAGATCTCATAGCGGCGCGTAAGGATAAAGGTGTGCGCGTAGCTAACGAGAAGGTTCTTCTGCGAAGGTTATCGAGCCCGGATGCCGATAAGGGTATTTATGACCATTCGGTAGAGAAATTACCCTGTTATGCAGGATGGACTTTCTTAAGGCTTAACGCCAACGGAGATATTAACTCTTGCCTGAAATCTCATCGTAAGCCGATAGGTAATATTTATAAAGATAGTTTTTTATCTATATGGAACGGCCCTTTGCAACAGGAGTTCAGGCAAAGGTCTTTAGCAAGGCATAAGGATAAAACGTATTTTCAGAACATAGGCAATGGTATCCAGGGAGAATACGGTTGTCAGCGTCTCTGTGATAATAAGGTGGCAAGGGAGGGCCTTCACAGGCTAGCCGGTTATGTCTTTTGCAGATAGGAATAAAAGGAGAATGAAACGTTTCTTCGCGCTAGCTTTTCTTTTGTCTTTAGCTTTCGCTATGGATGCTTTTTTGTTGTTCATGAAGAAATTCAAAAAGACCCTGTTCTTTCCGGGGAATTAATTTCAAGGAATTAAAATGAATATATTGATGGTACATCCGCATGACCTTTACGCCGCGTCAGAACCATGGACCGTGCGTATAAAAAAGATCGCAGTTGAACTCAAAGACAAGGGGCACGATGTTAAATTGGCATATTTTCCTTTAGACGCAAGGAGCGCTTATGTCAGGCGGCTAGAGGAAGGTATTGAGGTCATAGCCTTGGACCGCAGGGTAGGTTGGTGGAGGTTATTAAAGAATACAAAAGAGCTCAGGCGCCTGGCTAAATGGGCTGATGTCCTGCATTTTCAAAAATGCTATTACTACGCGGCGCTTCCCGCGCTTTTGGCCGCGTGGCTGGCGCATAAGCCTGCCCATTATGACTGGGATGATTGGGAGACAAAGATATTCTATTACTCAAACCCGAAACAATATATATTGGGGGGATTTTTGAATACATTGGAACATTTTCTGCCTCGGTTGGCTGATACTGTTTCAGTGTCCAGCGAATACTTGCGGCAGCAATGTTTAGAAAAAGGCGTTGCTCCTGAGAAGATATTTTGGGCGCCCGTAGGAGCTGACCTGAAACAATTCCAGCCCGAAGGTGTTGATAAAAGCCGTATCAGGAATAAATACGGCATCAAGAATGACCTGATACTTTATGTGGGGCAGCTTCACGGAGGGCAATACGCGGAACTTTTTATTAAGGCAGCGTCTTTGATGATCTCTAAAAAATATAATGCTAAATTCATGGTCGTAGGCGACGGCTATAGGCTAAGAGAACTTAAAGCCCTGACAGAAAGCCTTGGGCTTGAGCCTTATTTTGTCTTTACGGGTTCTGTCCCTCATCAGGATATCCCTTCTTACATGGCGGCCGCGGATATTTGTGTCGCCTGTTTTGAAGATAACGATATCACGCGTTGCAAGAGCCCGCTGAAAATAGCAGAATATCTGGCCATGGGTAAAGCCATTGTCGCCAGTAACGTAGGCGAAGTCAGGAGAATGGTCGGCGGAGTCGGCGTTTTGGTGGAGGCAGGCGACCATTTTGCCTTAGCTAACGGCATTATAAAAGTACTTGAGGACAGCGGATTAAAAGATAACTTAGAGAGATTTGCCAGGCGCAGGGCTCAGGCGAGGTATAACTGGGCGGCAACCGCGGATAATCTCCTGTTGGCATACACAAAGGCTATCTATGAATAAGGCGAAAGCCTGGACCGCTGCATTCTTTATATTTGCAGCAGTATTTTATTTTTTTTACTCCAGTCATAAGAGCAGGCCGAACGTACTTATCATCCACATTGATTCTCTCAGGCCCGATCATCTGGGTTGCTATGGTTACGCAAGAAATACCTCTCCCCATATAGACCAAATGGCCGGGCAGGGCGTTGTTTTCTCCAATGCTATCAGTCAGGCTTCACATACTTTGGCATCGAACCCTTCTTTTATAACATCAAATTATCCTTATCGTAACATTGTTGATTTTAAGGGCCACGCAGCATATATAAATCCCGAGGACATCTCTTTGCCTGGGGTCTTGAAAAAGTATGGCTATGCCACTGCTTTAATTACAGATCATCCGACTTACGTAGGAAGGATCCTGGGATTGAAACCTTATTTTGATAGCTATGGCGAGATCGAAACAAACCACCCGCGGGATCTGACTAGGTCGGCCTTGGCCTGGCTTAAAGTCAATAAAGACAAAAGGTTTTTTCTATGGCTTTATTATTTTGGGGCCCACGGCCCTTACGATCTTTCGGCACCCTACGGGGATATTTTTTTCAAGGATGGCTTGCCCAAACGCCATAAGCAAATACCCATAGCAGGGGATGATGGAAAGCAGATATTTGGCGTTATTCCTAAGCATATCTCGGAATCAGGCATTACTGATGTGGATCACTATGTGGCCAATTATGACGGACAGATAAAAAATGTCGATGAGCAGATAGGCCGCATTTTGGCTGGAATAAAAAGCCTTGGATTGGATCAAAACACGATCATTATATTGACTTCTGATCATGGAGAAAGCATGGGGGAACATAACTATTATTTCCGTCACGGCGCAACGCTTTACGATGAAATGGTGAAGGTACCGCTTATTTTTATGGATCCGCGGCATTCTTTACAAAAGAAGAGAGTGGGCGTTCAAGCGCGTTTGATGGATGTTGTTCCTACTATTTTAGACCGCCTGCATATCAATAAGCCGCGGTCTATGAAGGGCTCAAGCCTTTTGCCTTGTATTTCACGGGGTAACTGCAGCGTAGCTCCGCTTGCTTTTTGTGGCACAGGCGCATCTTTCTTTGTGAGGACACTTGATTGGAAATTGATCTATATCGACCGTCAAAGGATAAAGGCTTCTCCTCGTTTGAGCCAAAAATTCGGAGATTATCACCGCAATGATTACGAACTGTATGATCTTAAACGCGACCCGCAGGAATTAAACAATGTAGCAGCCAAAGAAAGAAAGGTATTTGAGGGCATGAAAAAGGTGCTTCAAGTTTATGTGCGTAAGACAAGGGAATATCAGAAGTATTTATTAAAAAAGTACCCCTTAAAAAATGATGGGTCGTATATATCGCCAGATAACGCCTTAAAAGATAAATTGAGAAGCCTTGGATATCTCTAACCGGGCCTGTAAGGGTTTTTATGCAAATGGGCGCAAAATTGGAAGTTAGCATTGGGATATGCGCGTATAACGAAGCTAAGAATATAGGATACCTTCTGCAGTCTGTTGTAGAGCAGATAACCAGGGACATCTTTATTTCTGAGATCATCGTTGTTTCCGATGGAAGTTTTGACGCGACAAATAGCATCGTTGAAATGGCTGTCAAAGAGCAAAAAGGCATTAAGCTTATCGCGCTGGGTAAAAGGAGCGGTAAATATGCCGCTATCAACGCGTTCCTAAGGGCAGCTAGATCAGAGGTGCTGGCCCTTGTTAGCGCGGATCTTATCCTGGATCCCTATGCCATTGAGCATTTGTGCCGTCCATTCTTGACGGATCCTGGCCTTGGGATGACAGGGGCCCGGCCTTTGCCAAAGAATAGCAAGGATATATTTTTTGGATACTTGGCGCATTTACTATGGGATCTCCATCACCAGCTTGCCCTAGTGCAGCCTAAATTCGGTGAATTAGTAGCGTTTAAAAAGATCGATAGAGACATCCCGGAGACTTTGGTGGATGAAGAAGAACTGGCGGCTTTGGTCAAAAGCAAGGACTATTCTCTACTTTATGTCCCTGCTTCTATTGTGTACAACAAGGGGCCGATGCTAGTGAGGGATTTTTTGCGGCAGCGTAGGCGCATCTTTGCGGGCCATATGATGTTGAAAAAAAGATACGGATATAGCGTTGCCACAGTCAACTCGGCAAGGATAATGAAATGCCTGTTTAAAAAAGAGCTACGTATTTATATAAGACAGACGCATTGGTTGATGGCAGCGATGTTTCTTGAGGCAATAGGCAGGTTTTTAGGGTGGTGGGACGCCTGTTTTCATAAGACAGATTATCTTTGGCCTATCGCTGAAAGCACAAAGGAGCTCCATGCCTCTTAAGGACGCCTCAAGCAGCGCTTTTTATTGGGATTCCGTGGCAAAAAGATCAAGGCCTTATCATATTGAAAAAAATGTAGCGATCTACAAAAAAAGCGAGCATATCAGGATGATCAAAAAATGGGCCGGCAGTTTAAAAGGTAAGGCCGTCTTAAAAACGGATCTTTATGAAGAAGCGTTTGGCAATGATTCTTTTTTTTCCTGGTTAAAGGGCCAGGGCGCTTATGTGTATGGTGTTGATATCTCAAAAAATATTGTTTCACGTGCAAACAGCGATCCCGGCCTTAATGTGGTCTCAGATCTGAGGGATTGTGGTTTTAGATCGGGTTCGTTTGATGTGATAATCTCAAATTCTACACTTGATAATCTGAAAGAGAGCGATGTGCCGGCCGCTTTAAATGAGTTAAGAAGGATGTTAAAAGATGGAGGGGTGCTATTGTTGACCCTGGACAATGCCCAAAATCCTCTTTACGTGTTGGGTTATAAGATCGAAAAGATCTTAAAGACGAACAACTACTATCAAGCGCGCTGCTATTCATTAGATGAGGCGCTGAGCCTGGCTAAAAAAAGCCGTTTTTCCGTGGAAGATGTGGATGCCATAGTCCATCTTCCTACGCCTTTTAATAAAGTCGCTTTATGTTTATCTAGAGCGAACGTTGTTCTTTTAAATAGAGCTTCAAGGGCCCTTATTATGGTTTTTTCAAAGTTGGCAAAAAGAAGGGCGAGATCATCCACCGGGTGGTTTATTGCTTTAAAATGCAGGGCGTCTTAATAACCGTATATGCGATCGCTTAAAAATATATTGAAAATATTTGCTTCACACATTCAGGGGATAGTACTTATATTATTTTTGTCTTTTTTATACGGTTTTGTCAATTTTATATGGCTAAGGCGCAATCTTTATCCTTACGGCCCTGACGAATTCGCCCATCTGACCATCAGCATACGGTATTATCTCCTTCTCTTAAACAGTCCTACTGAACTGATCGCCTCTATTATTGATTACAGTAGGAATTGGCCTCCGTTTTTCCATATCCTTGCATCCCTGGTTTATTTGATCTTTGGTTATTCCTATTTTCTGGCTGTAGAGACAAATGTCCTTTACTCGGCCATATTGTTTTCTTGCGTATACTATATAGGCTATAAACTTTACAGTAGAAAAGTGGCTATTTTGGCCATCCTTTGTACAGCGTTCTATCCTGCTATTTTTGTCTATTCGCGTATATTTAATCCGGATTTTGCCATGACAGCGTTTGTCTGCCTGGCCGCGGCTTTATTACTTACCACAAACAATTTTAAAGAACGCAGAGCATCTATTATATTAGGTTTTGTCCTGGGTCTTGGCATGTTGGTCAAGTGGACGTTTGCCGTATATATTTGCGGCCCGCTTCTGGCCGTGTTCTTATGCCAGCGTAAGCGACAGTTGGCTAATTTTAGTTTTTCTTATTTCATAGGGGCAGGCATAGCCTCATTGTGGTATATCCCGAATTGTATTATGTTTTTTAAGAGGATCAAGATGTATTGCTGGGATACTGTGCATTGCCGCACCGCGATAGGCCCTAAATTTATTCCTGATTCCTTGTTCGGGCTTGATAAATTCTTTAAATATTTCATGCTTTTGTTTAATGAAGGCATGGCTTTATTTTTCATTCTTATATTCATCTATGCTCTAGTCTTTTATCTGTTTAAGAACAAGACCAGGATCTTTCTGCTTTCGTGGGCCATACTGCCGTACTGCGTACTATCTTTATCTTATCAGAAAGAAATAAGATTTTTATTGCCGGTATTGCCTGCCTTAGCTTTGATCACTGCGGCTGGATTGGATAAAATAAGTTCATTCAAGCAGCGTATATTTTGGTGGGCGGCGATCGTCATTATCGGGTCGGCGCAATTTTATGATATTTCTTTCAATGATAGTTTTCAGATAAGGCCGGCATCTTTATTTTATTCATCTACGCGGGTCCAAGACAATGAAAAATTCGGCCCACCCTGGAAAGAGGATTGGCATTTTGAAAGATTGGCCCAGGCCATTGAAAGTTCTGATCCATACAGGTATGTGCCTAACTTTAGCCATCCCGATCCTGCCTATAACATAGGGATCATTTGTGAAGACGATGCCGCGTCAAAAATAGTCAGCTATCCTTTTGTCCTGGATTATTACCTGGCCAAGGATAAAAACAGTACGCAAAACATCAGAGTATATTCACTAATGGCCCACAGGGATTTTCTTGATTTTCTTTTCCTTTGGCGGAAATTTGATACCTTTGTCGTTATTTCAAAATCTGATCCTTGGCCCCAGCCGCAAAATTTGATAAAAAAACTAAGTGTTTTTGCATACAAAAAATTCAACTATTTTGATTTTTCTTTACAGGATCCCTTGATCTTTGAAGAAAGCCTGGCTTTTAGGGAACACGCTTTCAGGAAGTTACAGGATTTTCTAAAAGTGAAGCCAGAAAGCCTTGAATTGGCCGATAGGGTTGAGCTTGCGGGTGGATATAGCGCGTTTGTCTATGCAAACAAAAGAACCGATGATGGACGCAATATCTTTATTTCCCAGGATGATATGACGGTTTCTTTCTACCAGGGCCTGGCCCATATCTTTTATAATGGCAAGCCCCTTACTGCCCGCGGCATAGAGACGAGTTTTAAGCTCGCAGGCAAAGAGTATCTATCTACCGGCGCTCATTGGTCACTTGATAAGAAGTCAGATAGCGAATTAAGTTTTATCGGCCATTGGGATGGGCTGTCTGATGTAACCCAAAGATTGGATTTTAAGTTCTCAAAAGATGGAGACATAGATTCTGACGTTACCATGGAGTCAGCGAACAAAGAAGCTCTCGCTGGTATTGAGGGGCTTAGGGTCCTGGCTTCTTTGGACCCGGGTTATAGATCCTGGGAGACTACCCAGGAACAGGGCCGTTTTAGCAATGCCAACAAGGGCGGCGTTATTTTAAAAGACGCTACAACCCAGTTCCTGAGCCTATCGGGCCCGGAGCAGCAGGATATTTGTTTTATGTTAAAGCAACCTGATTATTCATTGGCGCAGATCCATTACACTAAAAAAGAGAGGATGCTCAAGTATTGGGTGCGCCAGCCACAGATGTCGGGGAAGATCAAGCTGCCTGATATAGCTCATAGAGAGATACTGAAGGCTGAACAAAAAAATAAAGATATCCAACGTAGCTCTTTTGCCAGGGGGCTTTATTCGTTGCGCCAGGATGGCCTTGAGCTGTTTTTTGATTTTGGGCAAGGAAGGATATTTTTAAACGGAAAAGAGAAGACGCAGGGCTTTGGCCTTTATACTTCGATATTTGCGAATGGCCTTTGGCAGGATTCCCAGAATGCCTTATGGTCCATAGAGAAGCCAGACAATAAGACGCTGGTAGCGCGCGGGCAGTGGCTTGGCTTGCCCTTAGAGCAGGCCTGGACCATTGTCCTGAAAGATAAAGATACGATAATCTGGAACATAGACCTTAAGGTAACAGAAAAGATGGATCTGGGTGTTTTTCAGTCTAATGTTATGTTGGCGAAGGCTTCGGGGGCTAAGATAGAGTTCTCTGTCTTGAACAAAGACGGCTCTTTCGGGTCTAGTGTGTTTGAGGCCGACTTTTTGCCCGGCAAGAGTTCTGTCCTAAGCCACGGCAGCACTAAGAAACGGTTATTGTCTCCGGGTTTTTACAAAGACTATTTTAAGGGAGAGATACGTATTGAGTAGAACATCTAGGATAGTTTTTATTACAAGAGAAGGGTATAGATTAGCCGGGGCGCGTATCCGTTGTTATAATTTTGCGGCCCAGTTAAAGAAATACGGTTATGAGACAGAAGTCCTGTCTTTCGCGGACCATCTCGGAGCGCCAGACGGCGATAAGGAGCTTTGCATGTCTTTGCGCCGTAAATTATTCTGTAATATCGGCGCTTTTAAAAAGCTTATGCGCGAACATAAGGATTCTATTTTTTTTCTACAACGGTTTAATTACCACTCTTTGGCACCTTTTTTCGCATCTTGCCTTAAAGGGTATAAGATGATCTTTGATTGCGATGATTGGAATATCCGCGAAGACCCTAAGTACTATGCCGGTATTTTTCCAAGTTCCAAGATGGAATTCTTGACTAAGCGCATGGCATCCAGTGCCCACGCTTGTATTGTAGCTTCAGGTTATCTGGAAGATTTTCTTTCTCCTTATTCACGGCGCATCTTTCGCGTACCGACCGGTGTTGATACGGGGCTTTTCAGGCCTGATCCGCAGGTTCTACAAGCATGCAATGCTGTTGTCATCGGATGGATGGGGACCGTGTATCATGAAGATATGTACCGTAATCTAATATTTTTAGTTGAGTGTTTCTCGGATGCCGCGCGTTTAAGCCCGAATATCATGTTGAAGATCGCGGGTGAGGGAAAGTATTTTGAAAAATTAAAAAGAGACATTTCTGGATTTTTCTGCAAGGACAAGATCAAAATGATAGATTGGATGCCTCCGGCGCAAGTGCCGGTCTTTTTAAAAAATGTTGATATCGGCGTTCTTCCGTTGATCCATGAGACTAAGTTCAATAGGGCAAAATCTCCGGTAAAGTTGTTTGAATATATGGCCTGTTCTAAACCAACGTTATCCAGCAGAATAGGCGAAGCAAGCAATATCATCAAAGACGGGGCCAACGGGTTCTTGGCCGGTTCTAGGGATGAATTTTTAAAAAAGCTGGATATCCTTATTTGTGATGCCGGCCTTCGCAGGCGCATGGGCATGCGCGCCCGTAGCGACGTTGAAGAAAATTATTCCCAGGATATTATAGGTAAAAAGTTGAGTGAAATATGCGCTTTGGTCGGGAAAATATGATAAAAAAACTTTTCAATGAGCTGACAATGTGCGCGAGGTTTGCCCTTGGGCTAAAAGGCTTTGTGCAAGAGAAGTTGACATTTGAGCAGGCGCGGATGGATATAAAGGAACGCCTGGAAGGCCGCCGCGAGAATTTTCTGAAACTTGTAAAAAAAGGCATATTTGAATATAAGCTGAGCCCGTATTTGCCGCTTTTTAAATCATCCAATTATGTGTTCAGTGATGTGGAGAAGATGGTGGATAAGAATGGCATTGAAGGCGCATTAAAAATATTAAAAGATGACGGTATATTTTTCACCATACAGGAATTCAAGTCCCGGGAAAAGGATTTTGATAATCCGTATATTGCTGCCTGTTATGAGACGCGCACAGCAGGTACGAGAAGCGCGGGGACCAGGGTAGCGGTTGATTTTCATTATTTTTCACAGGTAGCTGCTAATAAAGGGTTGATGGTAGACGCCTGGGGCCTGAGTGGGTTTCCGTTGATCATTATAAGGCCCGCGTTTCCTTTTGGTTCCGGGATGAAGATCATGTTGACCTTAAGCAAGTTTGGGATCTATCCAGAAAAATTTATTTCACCTCTGGAGGCTAAAGGGTTGTCTTTTAGAAATAGGCTAGGGGTGGCCTATATCATGAATATGGGCAATTTTTTTGGCGCAAAATTCAAAAAACCTGAATACATAGATTTTAATAATATCCACAAGATCATAGAGATCATCGATGGGTTCAACAAGAAGCATGGGAAATGTTTGGTTGCCACCAATGTAAGCTCTGCCGTGAGGATCTGCCTGGCTGCCAAGGATAAGGGGATAGACTTGAAAGGCGTTGTATTCAGGGGCGGCGGCGAACCGATGACGCCTGATAGGCTGAAAGTCATTGAGGAGCGCGGCGCTATATACATACTTTCGTATTCTTTTTGCGAAGCCGGAGGGGCTGTCGGTTTTTTATGTACAAAGCCGGCCGCGATAGATGATGTCCACCTGTTCAAAGATTTTCTTACGATAATTTCTTATAGAAAAGATGTGTCTGGCCGGCAAGTGGATGCTTTTTTGGCCACTTCGCTTCTACCCTCGGCCCCTAAGATCCTTTTGAACGTTGAGAATGGCGATCATGGTGTAATAGAAGACAGAGAATGTGGTTGTCCTTACGGTAGATTGGGATATAATACCCATATTCACGATATCCGCAGTTTTGAGAAATTGACCGGAGAGGGAATGACTTTTTATGGAGCAGACCTTATTCAAATTATGGAAAATGTGCTCCCAGCCAGGTTCGGCGGCAGCGCCCTGGAGTATCAGATCGTTGAAGAAAAAGATGAAAACGGTATCGCGCGGCTGGTTATCTTAGTGGCCCCTGCCGTAGGGCCGATAGATGAAAACGAGCTGATAAAGACGGTTTTAGATGAACTTGGAAAAGGGAATGATTCAAGCCGGATGATGGCGGATCTGTGGGCGCGTTTAAGCGTGGTCAAGGTAAGGCGCTCTGCGCCGTTTGTCACCAAGGCAGGTAAGATGTACCCATTGCACATTGATCAAAGGAGGGGTTATGAGGATCGGTAGAAAGCGGATGGTCTTATGCGTTTCATTTATTATTCTTAACTTATTTTCTTTGCAGCACGCGTATTCTAAAGAATTAGAGGCCGTAAAAGTATATTATAAGCCGACCATAGGCCAAGCCCCTATAATGATAGCTGTTGAAGAAGGTTTCTTTGAAGAACAGGGTATCAAGGTAGAATTTGTGAAAGTTAACACGTCCAGCGAGATCTGGCTTCTTTTCCTAAACGGGGCCATAGATGTAAAACTCGCGGCTCCTGCTTCAGCTCTCTATACCGCGGCAGCCCTGAATAAAAATATAAAACTTGTAGCTGGTTCAAACTATCTTAAAAGGGGCAATAAAAGCGAAGGTTTGGCTGTTCGGACCGGCGCTAATAATAAGGCCGATACTGAAACCATTGTTAAGGGACTCAAGGGTAAAAAATTGGGAATATTGCAAGTGGGAAGCCTGGCCAGCTACCTTGTTGATATTACTCTGAAAAAATATGGATTGTCCGATAAAGACGTAGAATTAGTGAATATGCCCTTGTCTTCTATGTCTCAGGCATTGCAATCCGGTATCCTTGATGCGGGTATTTTGTCAGAGCCTTTTGTAAGCATCTTGAGGATGAAATATGGGGATTTGATCACAATGGTGCCTTTTGGCGATGCTTCACCGGACACGCCTTATATTTTTATGGTCTATGGAGAAAGGCTTCTTGTGAAAGACCCCCAGCTTGGGGTCAGATTTATGACTGCCTGGCTTAAAGGTTTAAGGCAGTATGACGAAGGCAAGACAGCCAGGAATATGGAGATCATCGAGAAATATACAGAATTGGATGAAGAGACGCTTAAGAATGTAGATTGGGTAATTCTTAATCCTGACGGCATTTATGAGAGCTCAAAGATCTTGGATAACTATCAAGATTGGCTTTTGGGTAAGAACCTGATAGACAAAAAAGTGCCGGCCGGGTCATTGGTTGATACAAGTTTTCTGGAACGCGCTAGATCGAACCTGGAATAAGGCCAAGGAGCGAATGCTTTGAAAATAATCTGTGAGCATGTATACAAAAGTTTTCCGTCCGCCAAAGGAAAGCTTGATGTGCTGGAAGATATAGATATCAGCACGCAAGACCATGATTTTGTCTGTATTCTGGGGGCCAACGGATGCGGCAAGACCACTCTTTTAAAGATCATGGCCGATATATTGGAACCTACGGACGGGAACGTCCGTTATGTAAGCGATGATCACTCTGTGTTAAGCACTTCTATGATCTTTCAGGGTCAGGGTGTATTTCCATGGTTGAACGTGATGGATAACGTTTGTTTCGGCCTTGAGATGAAGGGGTTCCCTAAGAAGCAAAGATATAAGAAGGCCTGGGGGGCGATAGAAAAAATGGGTTTGGCCAACTTTACGGATTTTTATCCTCACCAGCTTTCTGCCGGCATGAAACAAAAGGTCAATTTAATAAGAGGGTTGCTGATGGATTCCCCGGCTTTGTTGATAGACGAACCGGATACGTCGCTTGATTCATCGAGTAAGATATTGATCAGGGAGGATATACAGAGGATATGGAAAGAATATAATAAAACGATAGTTTATGTGACGCACGACATTGAAGAAGCCTTGCAGCTAGGAAGGCATATTTGGGTCATGGGTAAATACCCGGGTAGGATAATCAAGAAATTTGACAGAGCTTCAGGCGGCGTAACAAAAGACCAGATATTAGAGGCAATACGTATAGGTTAGGGGACATTGGTGTTTAACGTCAGATTAAAAAGTTTATGTACGCTGGCAGTGCTTTATGTTTTCGCGCTCTTGTTTTGT